>ENA-OYXD01000046-OYXD01000046.1-human-gut-metagenome-genome-assembly--contig:-NODE-46-length-73862-cov-20.668676_pt1 | contig 73862 bp, 67 predicted proteins | sample MGYA00244818_ERZ653412 | MGnify/ENA primary metagenome ERZ653412 (study PRJEB26926, sample SAMN06165146) | human gut metagenome | biome: ENVO:00009003; feature: ENVO:2100002; material: ENVO:00002003...
CTCCGCGCGGTACCAATCGACCGCTACAACGGTACCATTGGGGCGATATTCTCAAGTAGACAATAATCCGCTTAATATAAAGCACCATTTTGGCTTGATTATGATGACTGACCTGAAGTCTGTTGATTAGGCTTTGTTCCCTGTTTTGGTTCATTTACATTTTGTTTTGTATATAAACAGATGAACCATATAAAAAACATTTTGTGATATTTTTACTTTTCTTTGGTTTTAAGTATCTTTGCATATGTGATAAATCGTGACTTTATTTAAAGTCTTTTTGAGTTCTTGTAAACTGTTTAAAATCTATAATACCAAGAAAACGATGAAAAAGCGAAATCTATTTGTTGTAGCGGCTGTCTTTTGTTCTGTTGTTTCTGGTGCTCAGACTCTTCCTTACCAGAATCCTAATCTTTCCGCAAAGGAACGTGCTGCTGATTTATGTTCAAGGTTGACGCTTGAAGAGAAAGCCAAGCTGATGCTCGATCAGTCGGAGGCAATCCCCCGACTAGGCATACCCGGCTTTGCATGGTGGAGCGAAGCCCTTCATGGCGTCGGACGCAACGGCTATTGCACGGTGTTCCCTTCATGTATCGGAATGGCTGCGTCTTTCGACGATGTGTTGCTCGAGCGTATATATACGGCGGTGAGTGATGAGGCACGTGCAAAGAATACGGCACAGCGAAAGAAGGGCAGCGTGGGCCGTTATCAGGGCCTTTCGTTCTGGACTCCAAACGTAAACATTTTCCGTGATCCGAGATGGGGACGCGGGCAGGAAACTTATGGTGAGGACCCGTATATGAACGCGCGCATGGGACTTGCCGTGGTGCGTGGCCTGCAGGGACCGGCCGGACATAAGTATATGAAGCTTTATGCCTGCGCAAAGCATTTTGCCGTACATAGTGGTCCTGAGAAGACGCGCCATCATTTTGACATCGAAAACCTGTCGCCACGTGATTTGTGGGAGACTTATTTGCCGGCCTTCAAGGCGCTTGTGCAGAAGGGAGGCGTAAAGGAGGTTATGTGTGCATATCAGCGTTTTGAGGGAGAGCCCTGCTGTGGCAGCAACAAGCTGCTTAGGCAGATTCTTCGTGACGAATGGGGATTCAAGGGGCTTGTGGTGAGCGACTGCGGCGCCATTAGTGATTTCTGGACTCCTGGCTGCCATGAAGTTTCACCCGATGCTGCTTCTGCCTCAGCAAAAGCCGTTATAAGCGGCACCGACCTCGAATGCGGAAACAGCTATAAGGCTCTGCCTGATGCCGTAAAGGCCGGAGCCATAACGGAGCAACAGATAAATACAAGTGTAGAACGGCTGCTTGAGGCACGTTTTGAACTGGGCGACTTTGACCCCGACTCACTTGTTGAGTGGACCCGCATTCCTGAAAGTGTTATAGCGAGCAAGGCCCACAAGAAGCTGGCGCTCGACATGGCACGCGAGCAGATGGTGCTGCTGCATAACAAGAACAACACTCTGCCGTTGGCAAAGGACGCTTCTGATATTGTAGTTATGGGACCTAATGCTGCCGACTCGACAATGATGTGGGGCATATATTACGGCCAGCCTACACACACCATCACGGTGCTTGAGGGAATGCGCAACAAGCTTGGCTCTGGCGTAAGATATGTCAAGGGATGCGACATAACGTCAATGACCGAGAGTGAGAGCATTTTTGGACGCATGACAGGACTTGACGGCAAGGCAGGAATGACGGCAAAGTTCTGGAATAACACCGATATGGACGGACAGCCTGTTTATGAAGGCAATTATTCGAGCCATCCTCAGTTTGACACCGGCGGCAACACCGTATTTGCTCCGAGAGTGGAGCTGAAAGATTTTTCTGTCAGGTTCAACGGAAACTTTACGGCTGACAAGACAGAGACGCTGTGTGTGAGATATCTGAATGACGGACGCATACGCCTTATTGTCAACGGAGACACTTTGGTAAACAGAAATAATAAGAACGAGGTGAGGCTTAATGAGCGCCGTATTAAGGTTAAGGCCGGTGCCAACTATTCTGTGCAGCTCGACTATATCCAGTTTGGCAACGGTGCTTCGCTGAGTTTTGACGTATCAAGAATGCAGACACTCACAGTTCCCGGTGTGCTCAAGTCTGTTGGTGATGCATCCACTGTTGTGTTCGTTGGCGGTATATCGCCCAATCTGGAGCGTGAGGAGGCTAAGGTTACGGAGCCGGGATTTGACAATGGCGACCGTACCAGCATTGAACTTCCCTTAGTTCAGCGCGAACTTATTAAGGCTCTTCATGATGCAGGCAAGAAGGTTGTGCTAGTCAATTGCAGCGGCAGTGCGGTTGCGCTTACACCAGAACTCGAGACATGTGATGCAATTCTGCAGGCATGGTATCCCGGTGAGCAGGGAGGTACGGCTGTGGCAGATGTTCTGTTTGGCGATTACAATCCCGGCGGCAAGCTTCCTGTTACATTCTATAAGAACGACAGTCAGCTGCCTTCGTTTGACGATTACAATATGTCAAACCGCACCTACCGCTATTTCAAGGGCGAACCGCTGTTCCCCTTTGGATACGGCTTAAGCTATACGACATTTGTTGTAGGCAAGCCGTCTTATGACGCCTCAACCGGCAAGATAAAGGTGAAGGTTGGCAACACTGGCCGTCGTGACGGAGTAGAAATCGTGCAGGCATATATGCGCAACACGGCAGATGCAGAAGGACCGCTGAAAACATTGCGCGGATTTGCGCGTGTTGAACTGAAGGCAGGCGAGACGAAGACCGTAGAAATAGATTTTCCGCGTGAAGCTTTTGAGGGCTGGGATGCTCAGAGTAATACCATGAGAGTGGTGCCGGGCAGGTATGAAATCATGGTCGGAACATCGAGCGCTGACAAGGATCTGAAGCGTATAAGCGTGGATGTGAAGTGATAAAACAGAAAACTCGTTTGGCAACACGACTTTTTCTCGAGTAAAAAGTCATGACATTTTAAAATCGCGAAATAGCGATTCAGATGGCTGTCATTGGCCTAAAAACATTCAAAATCTATGGCTTTTAGCAGCCTGAAAGGTGAATTTTGAGATGAAAACCATTGACTTTTGGCTATAAAACAAGCCTTTTGACGCTGCAAAACATGTCATTTTATGTTATAAAAGCATACCTTTTACACGCTGAAAGGTATGCTTTTGCTTTTATTATACAGTGTGAATTAATATCTGGATGTTATAAGATGCTGATAACCAATGTTTTATCTTATATGCTGTAAATTGGAGGATTTTAAGGCATGGGATGTCTTTTATTTTCGCGATGCCCTTTCTGTGCACGTTAAAGGTTCGGATTTTAGAAAACTTTTGCATCCCTTCATTTTGCTTTATGTGTCGTAACAAGCCGTCATTCATATAGACTTCTCAGTCTGTTTCATTCCGGTTGAATATATTAAAGTAAAAGGGATGCAGCCCTGACAGCTGCATCCCTTATGATGTATAATCTGTTGTTTAAGATTATTTGTTAACGAATTTCTTGCCGTTCTGAATCAGAATGCCCTTTGTGTTCTTGCTTACGCGCTGACCTGCGAGGTTGTAAACAGGGGCATTTGCGTCAAACTTCTCAACTGTTGTGCCGCTGATGCTTGTGCCTGTTTCGTCAAGCTGATAGAGGAAAGGCAATACTGTATTTTCCTTCTTTTCTGTATATACACCGAATGTTGTATAAGTGCCGTCACCCCACTGGATGAAATATCCGTTGTTGGCAATCTTGAATGTACCGTCAGTCTGAGCCTCTACAGTCCAAACGCTAGGTTCAGAACCTACATTGAATGAGTTGTATGTTCCGCTCTGATACATGTATCTGTCGTAGCAGTCCTGTATTGTGTAGCCTGAACCATTCTCTGTAAATACGAAGCTGTCATCGTATGTGCTCTTTATTTTGATAACGTCAGTAAGTTCATCAATAGAGCCTGAATTCAAGTAGCCGTATGGGTAATTTTCAGAAAGCGGATATGCATAGTATGTCTTATTGTCACGCTGAGCAACGATAAGATATTCTTTACCGCTTGTTATGGCAGCAACTTTCTTGTAAGTGTTATATTTGAACACTTCGATTGTGCAAGTAGCCTTGCCTGCATAGTATTCATCGTTTTCCTCAGAAGTGGCTGTGATAACAGCTGTTCCTAATTCGCCACCTAATGTGATAGTTCCCTCGTTGTTTACAGAAGCAACGCCTTCATTGTCAGATGCAAATGTAACGGCTGCTGTTGTAGCTTTAGTAAATGTAGGAGCAGTAAACTCTGTTCCCTGTTCAACAGAAACCTCATCTTCGCTGAACTTAAGTTCTGCGTTCTTCTTTGCAACTCCACCTGCAAGTGTTACTACGGCATTCTTGTAGCGGTTCTGAGTTGATACACTTGAGTTGTTGGCGTCACGTGAAGCTGTGAATGTAACCTCGGCTGCATCTCCGGTCCATGTAATGTTTTTGTCAGCGTCTTCAGTTATAGTGCCGACACTGGCTGTGAGGACACCCCATTTGTCAATTTGGCCATGCTCAAGAGTGATGCTTGTCATGTTGCCTGTTGCAGATGTGAATGTCATTGTACATCCGTCAAGAACTTCAGTGCTTTTTCCTCCGTAAAGACGTACTTCTCCGGCTTTATTGTATGCAGGAGGATTTTGAGAGTTGCCTTTGGCAAATGAAACAGTAATACCGTCCACAGTCTGTGGCATTTCTGTTATGTCGCTAATTGTTGCGTTGCCATATAATGCGGTAAAGTCGAATGTAGTTTGCGCAAATCCTGTTCCGCATATAAGGGACAGGATTGCAATTAAAGATAAGCGTAAAATTTTCTTCATAATCATAATTTTTTTAATTATTAATGTTGTTATATGTTTTACAAAAATAGAGATTTTATTTGTATTGGACAATTCTTTTTATGTTAAAATGTGGTTAATATTCTTTATCAAAAAAGAGTGAGCAACATTATAGTCCTCACTCTCTTCATCAAGATCTAATAAAACGAATTTATTTTATAACTTTATCAGTCTTCGTTTTTCCGTTTTCGTAGGTTATCTTTCTGATATTTATGCCTTTAGCCGGTGCATTTAATTTGGCTCCGCCAAGTGTGAAGTATTCAATCTTCTTTATTTCAGAAGTGGTAACTTCATTGCTTATGCCTGTAGATACGCATGAAGGATAATACTCGTCAACGGTATTTAGGGCATCCGTGTTCTGAGATTTCATGATATTTTCAACGATAGAGTTGATATAAACCTCAACGTTGGTGTACCATCCTTTCTGTGTGTCTATAGTATACAAACTTGCATCTGAGGCATCGTTTGGATTAAGGCCGTTGGCAATTTCCCATTCGTCGGGCATTCCGTCGTTGTCGCTGTCATAGCCGTCAGGGCGCTGACCGGTGGGGAAGTTGGCTTCGGTGTATCCGTTAACATCAGAAACAAGGTCTACAAGACCTTCCTGCTTGGTCACAGAGCCTGTATATGTAGCCGTACCTGTCTGGGCTTCTTCCATATAGCGGGCGTCAACCTCGTCGCGATAAAGAGATGCACCGCAGTAGAGCATGACCTTGCTGAATGCGTTTTCTGCACTGTGGGTTGTAACCTCGCCCATTGGAGCTGGCTCGTCCATCTTTATTCTGACGCACATTTCGCCGTCGCTGTTTGCTACGTGTTCAACGGCATCTCCGTAATAGTTGTTTACGTCCTTAGAATATTCTTCGCCATTGATGGTGTATGTGCCGTCGTCATAGCTTACGCCGCTCCAGTCTCTGTTTTGAGTTATTGAACCTCCGTGAGTTTCTGTTGTGTTGCCTGCAATGTAGTAACGGCTGGTCATACCGAAGATTTTCGGATGTCCTTCAGAGTTTCCATCAGCAGCAACTGAAATTTCTGTAACCTTCTTTGCTTTGCTGTCCGGTGTAGACGGACCGCCCTTATAGTAGTTGTTCACTATATTAATTTGTCCGCCGCCGGGGCCTCCGTAGCAGCCGTTGCTGTTGCCCCAGTTATACATCACACAGTTGCGGAAGTCTACATTTTCGGCCTGAACAGAGTTCTTCCAGTTATATGTGCTGTACAGTTTGTTGCCCGTGTATCCGCTCCATTCATAGCGTGCGCCGTTGAAACGCGGAACGCGGTTGGTTACGTGTGCTATCATGTTGTGGTGAAAGCTTGCCAGCTTACCGCCCCAGATGCCTCCGTAGCCGTGTGCGCCCTTGCCGTGTCCGGCATTGTTAAGGCTCTCGGCAACAGTACACCATTGCATTGTAAAGTTATTGTTGTCGTAGAATGAGGCAACTTCGTCTATGCTCCAGCTGAAAGAGCAGTGGTCAAGAATAATACCTGTTGTTTCTCTTTGCCATGTTGCGTCTGCTCCGTCGTTCTTGTCTTTTTCCTGTCCGCGGCGCACGCGTATAAATCTTATGACATTGTTTGCTCCCGGTCTTACAGTATAATATCTTAAAGTTATTCCGGGGTAGGGGGCTGTCTGTCCGGCAATGGTGGTGTTTGCGCCGATGCTGATATCAGATTTCAGAGGTATTACTCCGGCAACATCAAATACGACAATCTTCTTAGAAGATCCGCTGACAGCAGATCTGAAAGAACCTGTACCGCTGTCGTTCAGATTAGTTACATGTACAATCTTTCCTTCGCGTCCGCCCGTTACGTAGCGTCCGTGACCTTCAGCTCCGGGGAATGCGGGAGCTTGCGCAGAAACAGCAATGGCACTCGCTGCCATTGCTGTTGTCATTAAGAGTTTCTTTTTCATTAAATGCTGTTAGAATTATCTTTTGTTATATCTGTTTTAATAAATGTCAGATGCTTTTAAGTAGATTTTGTCTTGCTGCTGATTACTGATTGAGCTTGGCAACATCGTAGCCCATACGCTCCATCTCCAGTGAAGCCCAGATAAACGGACCAACGCCTTTTCCGTCGTTGTCGCGTATAGGTTCACTCATGTAGTAGTTGAACGAGCCGTCGCGGCGGCGTCCTTTTGCGTTGTCGGGGCCTAAGCCTGACACTTCGCAGCAGCGTGTAAGTGATATTGTCTTGTCTGCGTTTACTTTGATAAACTCTTTCAGTATGCCTTTATAGCCTTTCAGTCCGGCTTCTTTCAGGTCGTTAGAGAAGTATCCGAGGCGTGAGCCTTTCAGCAAGACGTATGTAAACATTGAAGAAGCTGTTGCTTCGAGATAGTTGCGCGGATCTTTAACGTCGAGCACATCATACCATAAGCCGGTCTTCTTGTCCTGATATTTTACGGTTGCCTTCATGACGTTGTTCAGCATATCAATCAGTTTACCTCTGTTCTCATAGTTTTCGGGGAGAACGTCGAGTACTTCGAGTATAGCCATTGCAAACCATCCTTGAGCGCGTGCCCATGTATGTTTAGACAAGCCTGTTTCAGGATTGGCCCAGAACATCTTCTGAGTTTCGTCCCATGCATGTTTCCACAGTCCAGTCTTTTCATCGTATGTACGGCTGTATGTCTTTGAAATCTGCTCGAAAGTGTCGTCATAATACTTCTTTGCCTTTTTCTCGCCTTTCAGTATAGGTGCTCCCATTGTGTAGAACGGATGTCCCATATATACGCCGTCGAGCCATACCTGGTGTGCGTATATAGCCTTGTGCCACCACACTCCGTCCTTTGTACGAGGCTGCTTTTCGAGCTGTTTGAACAGAGTTTTCAGGGCTTTCTCATTCTTCTTCTCGGGGAAAAGGTTGTTCATGCGCAGAATATAGCGTGCCGGACGTGTATTGTCCAGGTTGAAGTCTTCATATTTGTATCCTGTGATGTTGCCCTTTTCGTCAATCATCTTAGCCGGGTATTGCTTCAGATAGTCTATGATGCTCTCGTCTTTGTATGCCAGATAGGTGTCGAGCATTGATTCGAGCTCTATTCCTACAACATATCCCCATTTTGGCTTTTTTGCGAAGTCAATCATGCATGGGTCTGGGTTGCGCTGCATTTCAGAGTGTACCATCCATTCGCTGTAGTTCTTGAACGGAGCCTCGGCAAGGATAAGTGAACCGTTGATGAAGAGGTTATCGTAGTTCATGTCGCGGGTTTTGCCCTTGATGTAAACCGGCTTGTCATAAACGCCGTCAAACTTACAGTTCTTCAGATTGATGTTGTATACATTGGTCAGTGAGTCGAATGCTACAACCATGATTCCGTATTTGCTCTTCTGGCAGGTTACGTTCTCCATGTAGACGTTGCGTACTGTCGGGTAGAATCCGCGACGGCCAATTTCTTTCGGCTCATAGTCAAGATTGATCTTGAGCACAGCCTCTGCGCACTGGCCAACTTCAACGTTGCGCATATAGATGTTTTCAATCACGCCGCCACGGCATGAGTTTGTCTTTATTCTGAGAATACGGTCAAGGTTTGGGCTGTCCATTTTGCAGTTTTCAACAAACACATTGTTGCATCCGCCTGAAATCTCAGAGCCGATAACCACTCCTCCGTGTCCGTCTTTCATTACGCAGTTGCGCACAATTATGTTTTTGCTCGGACGTCCTACATAACGGCCCTTGCCGCCTTCGCGTCCGTCCTCGTTGCGTCCGCTCTTGATTGCGATGCAGTCGTCGCCAGTGTCGAACACACAATTCTCAATAAGAACATTCTCGCATGATTCAGGGTCACAGCCGTCTCCGTTAGGGCCGTCGTTGTGTACGGTTACGTTTCTTACGGTTATGTTCTTGCTCAGCAGCGGGTGCATTACCCAGAACGGTGAGCGTACCATTGTTACGCCTTCAATCAGAATACCGTCACACTGATTGAAGTTTACCATCTGAGGGCGCAGACCTTTTTTCGGGCCGAATATACGTTTTTCGATAGGCACTCCGTTTTCTGCCATTTTCAGCAGGTCGGCGCGTCCTCCAGGATTCTGCTGCTTTTCCTCAACAACAATGTCCTTGCTCTTAGGAGTCTTTCCGCTCATCAGCCACCATGTGTCGTCAGAACCGTTACCGTCGATAGTTCCTTCTCCGGTTATCGCGATGTCTGTTTCCTTGTAAGCATAAATCAGCGGTGAATAGTTTATGCAGTCGAGTCCTTCCCAGCGTGTTTCAACCAGAGGATAAAGGCTTCTGTCAAATTCGAAGAATAGGGTAGCGCCCTTTTCGATTACAAGGTTAACGTGGCTCTTCATTCTTATGGCGCCAGTCTTCCATGTTCCTTGTGGGATTACAACACGTCCGCCACCGGCTTTTGAGCAGGCCTCTATAGCCTTGTTGATGGCTTTCTGGTTTTTTGCCGCACTGGCCTTTAGCGATGCTCCATACTTTGTTATGTCAAAAGTACGGTCGGCAAACTTAGGCATCCTGATGCTTTCTTCAATTTGTTTGTACTGCGTTTCCCATACTGATGCCGTCATGGCAAGCGGAAACAGTAGGCATAGCAATAATGTCTGTAATTGTTTCATAAAAACTAAGTTTGTAATGTATACGTAAAGTTAATATATGTTATTATTTTTTTTGATTGTTGGTACAAATATAGTGAATATAATTTGAATACGAAAGCTTGTGTGTATTATTTTGTTTTATTTTTTGTAATATGCTTTGATTTACAGCACTTTGCAATATGTAATGCAGAATGCCAAAATGTAAAATATTTAACATTTTATGTAGTCTAAATGTTAAATATTAGTTTTTTAAATCAAAAAACTTGCAATTGTCATTGAAATGCCTTATATTTGCGACATCTTATTTATGATTTCGAAGTTTTAACGAAATCGTCAGAGGTTGACAGCATCCTGCGTCAACCTCTTTTTGTTTTTGCCCGTGATTGTTTGTCTGTTATGAAAAATATTGTTACTTTTGTATATCGTTAACCAACATAATATATTATGAAAAAAATCAGGTTTATGTTTGTGCTGTTGTTGACAGCATTCTTTTTTTCTGCATGCGACAAACCCTATGATGATTCGGAAGAAGGCATAGATGACGGAATGGAGATTATCGGCGGAACTGATAAGGACACCGGTTCGGATGATGAAGATGAAGGCGATGGTGAGTATGATGATGATACAGGCATTTCTTTTGGTGATGTTGTGAATGTAGAGACGTTTATCAGTAAGCCTATAGTGGATCAGGTATGGGTGAAGGGCTACATCGTAGGTTCGGCAACTGGCGCCAATGGTAAGAAACGGTATGATTTTGAACCTCCGTTTGATCACGATACAGCATTACTCTTGGCTGACGATCCTGCAACAACTGACCTTTCTCATGTTGTTTCAGTATGCCTCACGTCATGCTCAAAGAAAATACGTGAGGAACTCAATCTAAAGGAACATCCTGAAAATCGCGGCAAGGTGTTGTCTGTGTTTGGTTTCCGCGAGACGTATCTTGCCATTCCCGGAATAAAGAAAATAGATGCTTACGAATTTTCGAATTAGGATGTTGATGTGTCTTGTGTTTTCGGCTGTTGAAGAATTGTCAATGTCATTTTTTTGCATCTGATCTTGGTAAATCCTTGACTGATAGGGCGATAAAATAATTGACAACGCCTCACGGCGTTGTCAATCTCGGATAAACTTATATAATTAAAACACGATAATATAACGTCTTGTCAAATGTAGCGTCAATGTGTAATACTCACGTCAACTGCATATAGCGATATTACACAGCTATGCAGTGACACGGCATTTATTAGTCTGATATTAATTTTATAAGATTGACCATAGCCCCTTACATCGAGAGAATAGGTCTTACATCATAAGGCAGGTATTCTGACTTTGTTCCACTTTCAAGCACCTTCCCGTTTTCACAGTGGCATGTTACTTTTAAGTTATAAAGGAACTTACAGCTGCGGGACAGTCGGAGATTTTCACCCCGTTCCCTTTTTAATCGAGTCGTATCGAACCTTAATCATCCGCAAAGATACATATAGTTTGTCAAAGTTCAAAAGAAAAAACGTTATTTTTCTAAAATATTTGTGCGTGTAAACATTTCTTCTTATATTTGCACGTACAATATGATTGTTTAATATTAATTTAATTTAGATAAAGCCTATCGAAACACTGTTTACCTAAAATTAAAAAATAAGAATAAAGAAATGGAAAATATAAGTAGGTTGACTGATGAGGAGTTAGCTATTTCTTATGTAAGGGGAAACAACAGGGCTTTTGATGAGCTTTTATCAAGAAATCAGAGCAAATTGTTCTCATACATATTGTTTGTCGTCAGAGACGAGGACAAGGCCAACGACCTGTTTCAGGAAACTTTTGTGAAGGTTATAACAAAGCTGCATCAGGGCAGGTATGTTGACAGTGGAAAATTCGGAGCGTGGATTATGCGCATCGCGCATAATGTCATTATGGATTGGTATCGTGAGCAGCGTTCGCGTAATCTGATTGAGCCTACTGACGAGAACGATCTCTCTAATCTCAGCGGCAATGAAATACTGGACAGCAACGTTGAAAACCGTTATGTAAACGATCAGATAATGGTTGATGTCAAGAATATGATGAATATGTTGCCTCCCACGCAGCGTGAGGTTGTGTTCATGAGGTTTTATCAAGATTTGTCGTTTAAGGAGATTGCCGAGACTACGGGAGTCAGCATCAATACTTCATTGGGCAGGATGCGGTATGCTATCCTCAATCTGCGCCGTATGTCAAAGGAACATAATATAGCGCTCCAGCTTGACTGACCGGTCAGACTTGCGCCGTTCTTAAGATTTAGTCAATATTGAATAACTTTAATAATATAGATAAGTCGATTTAATTCGGTTTTTTTATTGTATGGTGTTGCGGACAATAGGTCGTCTTAATCTGTTGGCAACATAAAATGGCGCAGACTGTATTATCCGTCTGCGCCATTTTATATTGTATATTATTTTATGCTTGTTTTCTGCGTCCAACATTGAGCGTTTAGAGTTGCTTCAGGTCGTGTATGGTGGCAGCCGGATCTTTTGATTTGAATATATAGCTTCCGCTGACCAGAACATCCACGCCGGCTTCAACTAGTCTTGGGGCTGTTTGGCTCTGTACGCCTCCGTCAACTTCGATAAGTGCCTTTGAGCCGGATTCTTCTATCAGTCTTCTTAAACGCTTTACTTTGTCAATGGTGTTTTCTATGAATGCCTGACCTCCGAATCCGGGGTTTACACTCATTATTAGTACCATGTCAACGTCCTTTATGACATCTTCGAGCATACATACAGGTGTCGACGGATTTAGCGTTACGCCGGCTTTCATGCCTGCTTCATGTATTTCATGTATTGTTCTGTTAAGGTGTGTGCATGCCTCGAAGTGCACGTTCATCATCATGGCCCCTGTCTTTGCTGTCTGCTTTATGTATCTTTCAGGTGCTGTTATCATGAAATGCACGTCAAGCGGCTTTTTGCATGTTTTTGCGACAGCTTCAATTACTGGGAAGCCAAATGAAATGTTTGGCACAAACACTCCGTCCATAACATCAAGATGGAGCCAGTCTGCCTCGCTGTTGTTTATCATGTCGATGTCTTTCTGCAGATTAAGAAAATCGGCAGAAAGTAATGAAGGTGAAATTAATGTTGCCATAAATGGTAGGTTTCTAATTCAGACAATAAGCTTCGTTTTTTCCGTTAAGTTTTATAGACCTGTAGGTATAAGCTATCTGCTTGATAATGTTTAGCGTATTCTTAGACGGCTTGTTTTCTTCTTTGGTAAAATATTTCATAGGCAAATTATTTTTAATTCTATTATTGTAACGATGATAAATCGTTTTTATTACTCTTTTATATGTCTTTTTTTCTGATTTCGTCTGACAGAAGCTGTTGATGTTTAAAATATTATTGAATTCCATTTAGATATTAGGGCTTTTCTGTGTGTTTTATGCTGTTTTGTAGTTGCTATGATGTTCTTGTTTTTATATATAAATGTGCTAACGTTGTAAACATAACTTGCCGTATTGTGTTAAAACTGTAACTTTTTTGATAAAAATGTGCCAAAAAGTTTGTTGCTTATAGAATAATGTTTATCTTTGCAATCGGTTAAGCTGGGGTATCCGCTTGATTTGTTGGTGAGTGTGCCTTTGTTTTATGCGGCATACGTATAAATAGATAAAATTTACTGAAAACAATATTTGCATAGTTATGGCTTAATTCACAAAAGCAGAATATAGCGGGCTATTGTACTGTGTGAAGAAGAATTATACATTTTTTGAGGCCTGCCGAAACGGCAGGCCTTTTTTATTAAGATTAGTTTATTAGGTAAAAATTTCGTGGCGTGTATGCCTTAATAGACAGAATATTTGTATCTTTGTTACATGGCAGAATTCATCAGTAATGTATTTAAAGGAATTTGTCATAGCTAATTTATTTATGTCTGAAACGAAACTGTAGTCATGATAATAAAAGTTTGTGGATTGCGCGATCCTGAAAATATACGTGCCGTCATGGGGCTTGGCGCTGATATGATAGGCTTGGTATTTGACAGAAGAAATCCGCGTTATGTCTCTTCGATACCCTCTAATGTCGGCTTGTTGCCTGATTATGCAAGTATACAGGGGCATGATTTGAATGAGAATGGAAAAGTGGCAAGAGTAGGAGTCTTTGGTAGCGATATGCCCCAGAACATTATAACGATGGCTTATAATTATAAGCTCGATTATGTTCAGCTGTATGGCAAAAACGACGAGATAATGATAAACAATCTCCGGTTGACTCTTAGGGATGAGATATGTCCGGGAATAAAGTTCATTAAGGCTATTGGCATTGCTGATATGGAAGATGTCGGACTGTGGCGTAAGTATAAGAATGTTGCTGACATGCTGCTCTTTTATCCTAAAAAACAGTATGGCGATGATGTTGACACAAAGTTTGACTGGAGCCTGCTTGACTATTATGACGGTGATATACCGTTTATTATAAGCGGCGGAATTGGACCTGATGACGTGGAGAAAGTGCTTTCGTTGACTCATCCTTGCATGGCAGGAATAGACATTAACAGCCGTTTTGAAACTTCTCCAGCCGTAAAGGATATTTCTTTGTTGAAGCCGTTTATAGAAAGTATAAGGAATGGATAGCAGCATAGCCTTGTTGCTTTTGATATTATTTTATGTCGTCGGAGGCGGCAGTCGCTTACAGGCTGTTTTAGCTTTTGTATCAGTTTAGCTGATAAATGTTTTTGACAGAGGAAGGTTATATATAAATAATTTGCAATGACGTTAAAAGATTTTTTAAACGAAAAGGATATATTTGCGGCGAATGCCGGCATGGAACTTGTGGAGGTGAGAGAGGGATATTCACGTGCAGTAATGACGGTTGGCAAGTCGCATCTCAATGCCGGTGGCGTTTGTCAGGGCGGTGCGCTTTTTACACTTGCCGATTTGGCTCTGGCTGCAGTAATGAACAGCCATGGACAGCTGACGCTTAGCATAGAAAGCACGATAACATTTTTGCACAGTGCCGTAGAAGGTGATGTGCTTACGGCTGAGGCAACAGAAACGTGCAATCATCACAAAATACCTTATTGCGAGGTTAAGATATGCAATCAGGACAATAAACTAATTTGTAAGTTTACAGCTATAGCTTACAGGAAAAAGACTGACTTCAAGTTTGACGCTTTGATGTAAAGCGTCAGACTGATTGCTTTGATTATTGCTTGGCAATCAGTCTTCAGACAGGTCTGCCACCATCTTTCTGTACATGGTATACATGTGTGTGCGTGATATGTAGCCCAGCAGGTGGTTCTCGTTGTCGAGCACAGGCAGCATGGCAGAGTCGGTCTGGTCAAACTTTTTCATCACAATCTCCATTGTGTCGTTCACGCTTAGCGTTGCTTCTGGCTGAGACATCAGTTGCTTGACCTTGAAGTGATGATACAGCTCAGTCCTGAACACAATGTGGCGAAGCTTGGTTATGTCTATTTCGCCAAGCAAGTTGCCCGCATCGTCGAGCACAGGCAACACGTTGTTGTGGCTCTTGCTTATTGCGTGTACGAGCGAAGCCAGGTTGAGCTCGGGAGACACGGCCGTGAAACTCTTGTCAATCACGCTGTCAAGGCTCATAAGCGTAAGCACGGCCCTGTCCTTATGGTGCGTTATCAGTTTTCCCTGACGTGCCAGTCGCATGCCGTAGATGCTGTGAGGCTCGAATATTATGATGGTAAGATATGCACAGATGCTTACAATCATCAGAGGAATGAACATCTGGTAACCGCCGGTTATTTCGGCAATGAGGAAGATACCTGTAAGCGGCGCGTGCATTACTCCTGCCATTACGGCCGACATTCCGAGCAGCGCAAAGTTCTTTTCAGGCAGGTATATTCCTATTTCATAAATGTTCCATACTCTTGCAAAGAAGAAGCCTGCAAATGCTCCTATAAACAATGAAGGAGCGAATGTTCCGCCGCATCCTCCGCCGCCGTTTGTGGCAGAGGTGGCAAACACCTTGGTGAGAAGAACCATTCCGATGTATGGCAGGAGCATTTCGCTGTTGCCGTAGAACGGCGAGTTGTGCAGAATGGTCTCCCATTCGGCTTCAGTCTTTCCGTTTAGCAGGATGTTTATGCTGCCGTATCCTTCACCGTAAAGTGACGGAAACAAGAATATCAGAGGGCTTAACACCATCGCGCCGAGCAGAAGCTTTAGCATGGGGCGGTTCTTTATGCGGCCGAAAACAGACTCGCAGGCGGTCATGGTGCGTATGAAGTAAAGGCTTACAAAGCCTCCGAATATACCCAGCAGAATGTTTGCCGGCACGCGTTCAACGGGCCATGCGCTGTCAAGATGGAAGAAAAACAGCGGGTCGCTGCCCGTGAATATATACGTGAAGCATGTGGCTGTTACACTTGATATCAGTATTGGCAGCAGCGATGCCATGGTAAGGTCTATCATCAAGACCTCGAGCGTGAACACAAGTCCGGCTATCGGTGCCTTGAATATTCCGGCTATCGCTGCGGCGGCTCCGCATCCTACAAGCAGCATCAGTGTCTTGTTGTCCATGTTGAACAGCTTGCCGAGATTGCTGCCTATTGCCGAACCAGTAAGTACGATAGGTGCCTCGGCTCCTACGCTTCCGCCGAATCCGATAGTTATGGCCGACGCTATCACCGAGCTCCAGCAGTTGTGTCCTTTCAGCCTGCTGCGCTTGCTGCTTATGGCATAAAGGATGCGGGTGATACCATGGCTTATCTCGTCTTTGACGATGTAGCGGACAAAAAGTGAAGTAAGGTAAATACCTATCACCGGATATACAAGATACATCCAGTTGAATGTGTTTGCATCAAATTTAGATGTCAGCAAAAGGGCAATTTCCTCAATAATCCAGTGCAGGATGAATGCTGCTATGGCAGCAAAAAATCCTACAAGAAAGCTTAAGAACAGCGTGAATTGGCGGTCTGTTATATACTGCTTGCGCCATGATATGATACGCTCCATCAGTGTCTGTTCGCCTGAAGCCCCTTCTGCAATTCCGTTAATACGACTCACTTTGTGTCCTTTTATTTCAGATTATAAAAACTTATTTTCTTATTATGTCTATCTCTCCGTTGTTCTTTATCTTTATTATGCTCGACGGAGTGTGCGGCTTATGTTCCTGTCTGCGGCTGAAGCATACGTAGTCTACAGCGTTAAGCAGCTCTTCAGAAATGTCGCAGTAGTTTTGCGCTGCCGGCTGGCCGCTGATGTTGGCGCTTGTAGACACAATGGGCTTTTGGAATCTGTAGCACAGTTCTTTGGAAAATTCTTCGTTGGTTATGCGCATTGCTATGCTTCCGTCTTCTGCAATGAGGTTGGGCGCCAGGTTGACAGCTTCGTCAAAGATGACTGTAGTTGGCTTTGTGGCAAGCTCCATCACGTTCCATGCCACTTCAGGGGCATTGCGTACATATCGTTGAAGCCTTGCGTCTGAGTCTACAAGGCAGATGAGAGCCTTTGAGTCGTCGCGCTGTTTTATCTTATATACCTTCGCCACGGCCTCGGCATTGGTAGCGTCGCATCCTATGCCCCATACAGTGTCGGTGGGGTAGAGAATCACTCCGCCGTTTTTCATTACTTCAACTGCTTTTTTTATGTCGTCCTGTCTGTTCATTGCCTTAAATTATTTAAATGTTTTTATTGCTGTTCATCAAGTTGTTTTCAAACATTCCGGCGTGTTCGCCGGTGTTTTTACAAACTGCAAATATACATAAAAATACGATACACATAAAATATTACGTGCTTTTTTACTTTTTGTATTATATATTTATTGTGATTGGTCAATAAATGAAGTTCAGACAGCTGCAATGTCTGTTTTATTGTGTCTTTATTATATTAATTAAGGTGTTATTTTTTTTGTTTGTCGTCTTTTGGATGATAGTTGTCGTCTTTTAGACTGCTGTAAGGCTGCTATGCAATACAGACGAGTGGAATATATACGGATAAGCCGTGAACTTTTTGTTCCGAAAGTTCGTCAATTTCTTATGTAGAAAAAGTAATGTCGTTTTTGAGGCGCGAAAATCGAAAGCAAATCGTGTGTTTTATGTTAAAGGAAGTGTCAAATCTTGATGTGTATGATTTAAATTGTAAGTAAAATATTGTGTATTGGTTTCAAATCATTAACCTATTGTTTTCAGGTCGTAACTCGGCCACTTTTGCATCGAAAGTGGCCCGTTTTCGTCACCTAAACAATAGGTTTTTCATTGCCAATCCGGCATATCATAAAGTCGGATGCTTTTATGCTGTTGTGTGTATCATCCTTTTTCACTTAAATATGCAACAAGACGGCTCAATGGTTTAGCCAAATCCATTATATGAATGCAATAAAAAAGGCCCACAGGCAAATTGCCTGCAGGCCCATTGATATAATATCAAATTATGTTTTAATGTTACTTCCTGAGTTATTCCTGGATATCCCATCCAATGGCACTTGCGCCGAGTACGGCTGCTGAGGAACCGTCGAGTCCGCTTATAAGGAACTGTGCCTTGCCTCTGAATGTGTGGAACACGTGTTCATCGTAGCTCTTCTTGATCGGGTCCATAATCAGGTCGCCGGCTTTAGTGAGGCCGCCGAAGAAGACAAAGGCTTCGGGTGAAGCGAAGGCTGCAAAGTCGGCGCATGCCTCTCCGAGCATCTCGCCTGTAAAGTCGTACACTCTTTTTGCAAGCTCGTCACCTTTTCCTGCTGCAACAGAAACGTCAAACGATGTTATGTCTTCCGGTTTCATGTCGCGCAGCAATGAAGGCTCGTTTGATGTTGACAGAAACTCGCGTGCTGTGCGTGCAACGCCGGTGGCAGAGCAGTATGCTTCAAGACATCCTGTACGTCCGCAACCGCATAATCTTCCGTTTTCACGTCTCATTATGACGTGGCCAAGTTCTCCTGCAAATCCGTCGCATCCGTAAACAAGCTGTCCGTTGATTACGATGCCTGAACCAACACCTGTGCCGAGTGTAAGCATGATGAAGTTTTTCATTCCGCGTGCCACTCCGTATGTCATTTCGCCTATGGCTGCGGCATTTGCATCGTTTGTTATGGCTACGGGAATGCCTAGTTTCTGGCTGAACATCTCTGCCAGCGGAACTACACATTCATGTCCCCATACGAGGTTAGGTGCGTATTCTATTGTGCCTTTGTAGAAGTTGGCATTGGGGGCGCCTATGCCCATTGCCTTAATTTTGTCGATGCCTCCGACTTGGTCGATTATTATCTGCAGTGCGTCTATTGAAGCGTCGACGTATTCGCTCACTTGCGAGTACGATTGTGTTTTTATTGCTGTTGTTGCCTTAATGTCACCACGGCTGTCGACGATGCCGAAAACAGAGTTCGTGCCACCGAGGTCGAGACCTATGACGTAGGGCTTTAATGCTTGTGAAATCATGATATTTTATTTTAAATAATAATTCTAGCAATGCAAAGTTATCAAATTTATTATACGTAGCAAAGTTTTGTATATAAAATTTGTTCCTTTCATAAAAAATTAGCAATTTTGCACCCGTTATGCCGTTTCAATTTCATCTTGACATACTTGACTGGATTTTCAAGGGTATACTCATAGGCATTGTAGCGTCTGCGCCTATGGGGCCTGTCGGGGTTCTTTGCATTCAGCGCACGCTGAACAAAGGGCGTTGGTATGGCCTTGTTACCGGTATCGGAGCCACAATCAGCGACTTTATCTATGCGCTGATAACGGGTTTTGGCATGAGCTTTATTGTAGACATAATCAACAATAACCAAAATCGTTTTGTCTTTCAGATACTTGGCAGCATAATGCTCATGGCGTTTGGTATATACTGCTACAGGTCTGACCCTACGAAGAAAATACATATCAGCGGCAGCAAAAAGGGCAGTCTTATTCATAACTGCGTAACGGCATTCCTTGTAACTTTTTCAAATCCGCTGATTATATTCCTGTTCATGGCAGCCTTTGCCCAGTTTGCTTTCGTAATGCCAAAGCATCCGCTACACATGTGTGTAGGCTATCTCAGCATTATATGCGGAGCCCTGTTGTGGTGGTTTGGTCTTACATGGCTTATTGACAAAGTCCGCAATAAGTTCGACAACAGCAGCATCGTTATAATCAACAAGATTATCGGCAGTGTTGTCATTATCTTCTCGTTGCTGGTGCTTATCGGCACTGTGTTCAATCTGTACACTTTCCACTATTAGTGTGCATGAGCCGTAACCGTTAATTGCCGGCGCAACAGTTTTGTGTTGAACTTTATTTTATCTAAAACATGTTTATATCACAAGAATTAAGAAAAAAGAACATAGCCGAGTATCTGCTCTATATGTGGCAGGTGGAAGACATTATCAGGGCATATGGCTGCAGTCTCAGCGCCATACGTCATGATTATATCGACAAATTCAACTATGACGAGGAACAGAAGGAGGAGATGACCGACTGGTATGGAAACCTGGTGAGGATGATGAATCAGGAAGGATGCCGCCAGAAAGGACATTTACAGATAAACAAAATCGTAATGCAGCAGCTTGTCGAGCTTAACGCGCAGTTGCTGCAAAGCACAAAATTCCCGTTCTATACTACGGAGTATTATAAAGTCCTGCCGTTTATTGTTGAGCTGCGCAAGAGGGGAGCAGACAACGAGGAGAATGAAATTGAAACCTGCTTTAATGCCCTTTATGGCGTGATGATGCTCAGACTGCAGAAAAAAAAGATAAGTCCGGACACGGAGCATGCAGTAAAAGAGATAACGACATTCATCGGGATGCTCTCGGATTATTATATCAAAGACAAGAATGAGCCCCTTGAGTTTGACTGACAGTCAGCTTAGCTTTTAACTAAAGAAACTTTTATACTATGAATATATTGATTACAGGTTGCAACGGACAGTTGGGCAACGAGATGCAGCTGCTTGAGGACAAATATCCTCAGCACCGCTTTTATAATACAGACGTAAACGAACTTGACATCACCAATCAGCTGGCTGTGGCTGACTTTATCAACCGCAATGCCATCGACGGTATTGTAAACTGTGCGGCTTACACGGCTGTTGACAAGGCTGAGTCGAATCAGAAACTTTGCACGGCACTCAACACGGAGGCTCCGGCATACCTCGCCATGGAAATAGAGAAGCGTGGCGGATGGCTGATACAGATATCTACAGATTATGTGTTTAACGGAAAGAGCTTTGTTCCTTACACCGAAACAGACACACCGTGTCCTGACAGCGTATATGGAAGCACAAAGTTGGCAGGCGAACTTGGCGTCAGCAAATTCTGTAAGCGCACGATGATAATACGAACAGCGTGGCTTTACTCAACGTTCGGAAATAACTTTGTGAAGACCATGCTGCGTCTGGGACGCGAGAAAGAGCAGCTTGGCGTGGTGTTCGATCAGATAGGCACACCTACGTATGCACGCGATTTGGCTGTTGCAATAATGGCTGTCATTGAGCAGGGCATTAAGCCGGGCGTGTATAATTTCTCTAATGAAGGCGTCTGCAGCTGGTATGACTTCACCAAAGCCATTCACCGTATAGCCGGTATCAGCACTTGCAAGGTAAGGCCACTTCACACTGCCGAGTATCCCACACCTGCGGTACGTCCGCATTACAGCGTGCTCGACAAGACGAAGATAAAGAATGAGTACGGACTGGATATCCCTTATTGGGAAGAAAGTCTTGCCGACTGCATTGAAAAGTTGCTGAATAATAACTGATACGAATTTTTTAATAATCTGTCTGACGACAGAATTCCTGATTTTAAGTTGAGACGGCAGGCCGCACGACTTGCCATGTTGCATGTGGACAGTTGCAGTCTGGAAATCGTCTCGTGCTTATTTTCCAATTACAAGATAAAAGTATATGAATAACGAGATTGAAAGAAGAAGAACGTTTGCCATAATTTCGCACCCTGATGCCGGTAAGACTACGCTTACGGAGAAGTTCCTGCTCTTTGGAGGACAGATACAGGTGGCAGGAGCCGTAAAGAACAACAAGATACGCAAGACGGCAACTTCAGACTGGATGGATATAGAGAAGCAGCGTGGTATTTCTGTTTCTACTTCGGTTATGGAGTTTGATTATGAAGGTTATAAGGTGAACATTCTTGACACACCAGGTCACCAGGACTTTGCCGAGGACACTTACCGCACGCTTACTGCTGTTGATTCGGCTATCATTGTTGTCGACGGAGCAAAAGGTGTTGAGGCTCAGACCAGAAAGCTGATGAATGTGTGCCGTATGCGCAACACGCCCGTTATAATATTCATCAACAAGATGGACCGTGAGGGACGTGACCCGTTCGACCTTCTTGATGAGCTTGAACAGGAACTTGAGATACATGTAAGACCTTTGTCGTGGCCGATAAACCAGGGCGCGAAGTTCAAGGGCGTATATAATATATATGAGGAGAAACTCGACCTGTTTACACCCGACAAGCAGCGCGTGACAGAGAAAGTTGAAGTTGACGTTAACAGCGAGGAACTTGAACAGCATATAGGTGAGGCTGACGCAAGCAAGCTTCGTGAAGATCTTGAGCTGGTTGAGGGTGTATATCCTGAGTTCAATGTAGATGACTACCGCAATGCAGAAGTTGCTCCTGTGTTTTTCGGTAGTGCTTTGAACAACTTCGGTGTGCAGGAACTGTTGAATTGTTTCGTTAAGATAGCCCCGAGTCCTAAGCCTGTCAAGGCTGAGGAGCGTATGGTTTCGCCTGATGAGCCTAAGTTTACAGGCTTTATCTTTAAGATTACAGCAAACATCGACCCCAACCATCGTTCTTGCATCGCTTTCTGTAAGGTCTGCAGCGGTAAGTTTGAGCGCAATCATCCTTATCTGCATGTACGTCAGGGAAAAACTCTCCGCTTTTCGTCGCCGACGCAGTTTATGGCGCAGCGCAAGAGTACTATCGACGAGGCGTATCCAGGCGATATCGTAGGATTGCCCGACAATGGCATCTTCAAGATAGGTGATACGCTGACAGACGGAGAGATATTGCATTTCAGAGGATTGCCGTCTTTCTCTCCTGAAATGTTCAAGTATATAGAGAATGACGACCCGATGAAGAGCAAGCAGCTCAACAAAGGTGTAGATCAGCTTATGGATGAGGGCGTGGCACAGATGTTCGTTAATCAGTTTAACGGCCGAAAGATAATCGGCACGGTAGGACAGCTGCAGTTTGAGGTTATACAATACAGACTTGAAAATGAGTATAACGCAAAATGCCGTTGGGAGCCGGTTCATCTGTATAAGGCATGCTGGATAGACTCTGACGATCCTGCAGAGCTTGATGCATTCAAGAAACGCAAATATCAGTATATGGCTAAAGATAAGGACGGCCGCGATGTGTTCCTGGCTGATTCAGGTTATGTCTTGCAGATGGCACAGCAGGACTTTAAGCATATCAGATTCCATTTTACTAGTGAATTTTAATATTTAAGTATAGGCGTGAAATTCCGTGAACGCATACAGACGTTTCCGGCTATTTCACGCCGTTAACCTTTAAAATCTATATCATGCATTTTCCTTTCTTCCGTAGACACAAACGCTCTTCTGTTGAAAAACTTGCAGAGAAGGCTGGTGTCGTTTTTGGTGAGAACAATTCTTTTGCTTCATGTTTTTGGTCTTCTGCCGAGCCTTATCTGATAAAGATCGGTTCCAACTGTCAGATAACGGCTGACGTTAAGATTTTCACTCATGGCGGAAGTAAGGTTGCCCGTACAATTTTCCAAAGTTTGATTGTTTCGGAAAAGTTGAGATAGGCGATAATGTGTATATCGGCAACAATTCGCTCATCATGCCCGGAGTAACCATTGGCAGTGATGTGCTTATTGCAGCTGGCAGTGTTGTCAGCCATTCTGTTCCTTCTGGAGTGGTTGTCGGTGGCAATCCGGCACGCATAATATGCAAGGTGGAAGAATATATAGAGCGCAATAAACCTTATAATCTTGACACAAAGGGACTGTCGAGAAGAGAAAAAAAGAAGGTGATAATGGCGGCAGGAGAAGATATGTTTATTAAGAAGAGAATGATGAAATAATAATTTTTGTACAATTAACGTTATGAGTTACGAACATTTATATGATATTTGTCCTGCAGATGAAGGCAACGGCATGGTTGATAGTATTGAACTGCGGGCGGTATCTGTTTTGGCAAAATTTGCCGATGGTAAGATTTCTTGTGATGATTTTGGTGATGAAATGATGCGTATTGGCGAAGAACTGAATAAGCAGATGGAAGACGGTGACGGAAATATTGTTATAGACGCAAGTGTTCCTCAGTGGCTTATTATGTTTATGGGAAATAAGTTCTCAAAATGGAATATGATGAGAATGCAGATTAATGCAGCAAGACAGAATCCCAAGATTACGTCTGATCCAAGATGGAGTGAAGTTGAAAAAATGGTGAAACAAGAAAATGACGTGCTGATGCATGCTGTCAGGCATAGCCTCACCTTATGGCAAAAATGATTAAACATAGTTAAGGCTGACTGTCGGTATACCCTTTGTTTTATGCACATGTGCCTTGTGCGAGATATAATGCCCACAATAGACAAAAATCCATACATATACTAACAGCATGTATGGATTTTTGTTTAATATCACGTGAGTTTGTGAATAATAAGAATTACAGCAAAAGAATTATCCCAATGTGTATTCTTCAATGTTTCTGAAACCGTTGAGGAACATGTTGGCATTCATGCGCTTCTTGCCGCTAAGCTGTATTTCATCGAGCTGGAGCCATGCATTTTTTGTGGCAACTAAGAATTTTCCGTTGAACACCATTATTGTTCCTTCTTTTTTGCCGTTGCATGGAATCATTGTCTTTGTTGACTTGAAAATCTTTAATACGTTTTGCTTGCCGTTTTTATCGGTCATGTTTGTCCATGCTCCAGGATATGGCGCCATACCGCGTATGAAGTCGTAAAGACTGTTGGCTGTCTGTTCCCAATTGATAAAGCAGGTTTCTTTAAATATCTTGGGTGCATTATGCATCTCTTCTCCGGTCTTTATCATTTCCTCCTGCGGCATGGAATCTACATGTCCGTTGCCTTCAATTATTTTGTCTATGGTCTTGATTGCAATTCCTGCCCCAAGATGCATAAGCCCATTATACACATCCTCGGCATTATAATCTTCTTTTATTTCGAATGGTTCTTGCATGATTATTCTTCCTGTATCAATGTCATGGTCTAGGAAGAATGTTGTTACTCCGGTTTGTTTTTCACCGTTTATGACAGCCCAGTTTATAGGAGCTGCACCGCGGTATTGCGGCAGCAGGGCTGCATGCACGTTGAATGTTCCGTATTTTGGCATGTTCCATACAACCTCCGGCAACATGCGGAAGGCTACTACAACCTGAATATCAGCGTCATACTTTTTAAGTTCTTCGATAAAAAGCGGGTCTTTCATTTTTACAGGCTGCAGAACTGGAAGGCCTTTTGACAACGCATATTGTTTTACGGCTGGAGCCTGGAGCGTGTCTTGGTGTCTGCCTACCGGCTTGTCCGGCTGGGTTACTACAGCTACAACATTGTAGCCGCCTTCAACGAGTGCCTGAAGAGTTTCAACGGCAAACTCTGGAGTACCCATAAATATTATCCTTAAATCTTTCTTTTCCATGTCTTTTACCTTAATCTTTTGCTTGTTGTTACTAAATTTTAAATTATTTCTCCAAGTATAATATTATAGAGATGGTCGTTATGACATGTCTGTAAATTTTAAAGTCATGTTATTCTACGGTAACAGACTTTGCGAGGTTTCTTGGCTGATCTACGTTCAGTCCTTTTTCAACAGCCACGTGATATGCTATAAGCTGAAGAGGAATGGCAGAAAGAAGTGGGGCCAGCGAGGCTAACGTAGAAGGAACTTCTATCGTTGCTTCTGCAATTTCTTTTACGGCCTCGTCGCCTTCCGTTACGACGGCAATGATGCGGCCGTTTCTTGCTTTTACTTCCTCTATGTTGCTGATGATTTTTTTGTACAGTTGATGGTGGGTCGCCACAAATACCACGGGCATGTTTTCGTCAATAAGAGCTATCGGACCATGCTTCATTTCGGCAGCAGGGTAGCCTTCTGCATGTATATAGCTTATTTCCTTTAGTTTCAGAGCGCCTTCGAGTGCTACCGGATAATTGAATCCGCGTCCCATGTATAAGGCATTTTCTGCATAAGTCAGTGAGCGGGCAATGTCTTTGATTTCTTCGTCTTTTGCTAAAACGCTTTTTATCTTCTCTGGTATGTTGCCAAGCTCTTCAATAGTGCTTTCATATTCTTCTTTTGAGATTGTGCCCCGTTCGTGTCCGAGAGCCAAGGCAAAAAGTGTCAGAACCGTAACCTGACCTGTGAATGCCTTAGTTGAGGCTACGCCAATCTCCGGACCTACGTGTATGTATATGCCTGTGTCAGATGCCCTGGCAATGCTGGATCCGACAACATTGACTATGCCGAAACACATGGCTTTGTTCTCTTTGGCGAGCTGGAATGCAGCAAGCGTGTCGGCTGTCTCGCCGCTCTGTGATATGGCAATCACAACATCGTCCGGTGATATTACGGGGTTGCGGTAGCGGAATTCAGAAGCGTATTCTACTTCAACCGGAATATTGGCCCATTGCTCAATGAGCTGTTTGCCGATAAGGCCTGCGTGCCATGAAGTACCGCATGCCACGATAATGAATCTTTCGGCTTTCATCAGGCGTTCGCGGTGCATGTTTATGGTACTTAGTACAATTCGCTTTTCGTTGAGCAGCAGGCGTCCTCTCATGCAGTCGGCCATACATCTCGGCTGGTCATAAATTTCTTTCAGCATGAAATGTTCAAATCCGCCTTTCTCAAGCGACTCGAGACTAATGTTCACTTCTTTAACCTCAGGCGTTATGTCTTCGTAGTTAAGATTGTTTATCTCTATTTTCTTTCCGATTTTCAGCAGTGCCACTTCGTTGTCGTTGAGATAAACCATCTGTTTGGTATATTCAACAATCGGCAGGGCATCAGATGCAATAAAGAACTCTTTATGATCGGCCCCGATGCCTATTACGAGAGGGCTGCTCTTTCTTGCAACGACAATTTTGTCGGGACAGTTCTTGTCGATAACGGCAATGGCATAGGCTCCGACAACCATTCGCAGCGCCATGATTGTGGCGTTTTCAAGGCTCTTGTCGTATTTTTTTTGCATATATTCAATGAGCTGAACCAGCACTTCTGTGTCTGTTGAACTCTTGAATGTGTATCCTTCTTTTTCGAGAAGGATTTTCAGATTGCTGTAATTCTCAATAATTCCGTTATGGACAAGGGCGAGGCGTCCGCTCTGAGACACGTGTGGATGTGCGTTTATGGCTGATGGTTCGCCATGAGTAGCCCATCTTGTGTGAGCAATGCCAATTTGTCCTGAAATATCTCTTTGTGATGTCAGGGATTCAAGATTACTTACCTTGCCTTTTTCCTTATAAACGTTCATAACTCCTTCGTTGTTTATAAGTGCAACTCCGGCAGAGTCGTATCCTCGGTATTCAAGGCGCTTAAGTCCTTGTATAAGAATGGGATAAGCATCTCTGAAACCTATATATCCAACTATTCCACACATTGTTATTCCTTGTTTGTTTTTATATAAAAGTTCACCGCATCAGATGTCAAACGGTTATATGCGGCAGGTATATATCTGCAAAGATAGTAATTTTAGTCATAAATATACATTTTGCCCTGTCATTTTATATTTTATTTTTGAGTTTTATGTATTGACTGTTACAAATGTTTGGCCGGTTACTCTAATATTTTGCCATATGGATAATGCGATAAAATATTTTGCCTATGGATTAAATATTCAAGCTGTTTTGGCTATTCGTGTTAATTGATTATGGCAGAGGATAAAAGTAGCTGAAGCCATTATATAAAAAGTTCCGCCCTTGTCTTCAGCCATTGGCAAGAAAAGGGAGGAATGCTTTGTTTTGACTTGTTTTAATCTTAAAGATTTTTTATTTTAGAGCGAGTATTATGATTATTTCAGTTCGTTAATTGCTTCGTTGAGCAGCGCTTTGAGATAATTGTCTTTGCTGCGCTTTTGCATTTCCTTTATGCTGTCCATACATGTCACCTTCTCGCTTTTGTTGAGCAGGCTGCCGTATGACTTGCATAGTTCCAATATCTTGTTTACAATTCCAGTGCAGATAGTGAGCTTGTTTGCCCCTCCTTCATCCAGAACGACATAATATGCAACCCTTAGATTTCCGAATCTTTTCAGAAAGTCCATGTCAGTTTTTATTGCGTCATCGCTTGTGTGGATTGTTATATTTGAAAAATCTTTATTATTGTTGTACGATGACGATTGTCCTGATTTATGTGTTATAATATGCCCGTTGTCATTAATAGTAACTATATCGCCGTTGTCTTTCATGGTAATAATTGTTCTTGTGGCGGGGCGATTCACTTTCTGTGGGTCTTTTCCGTATATCTTATATATTATTCCCCATACTTTGTCTTCTTTTACTTTCTCCTTCCATACTATGGCATAAACGTATCTGTAAAGACTGTCGTTGCTGTCATGAAACAACATAACATCATAGTTATGGTCAATATGTTTTCCGAACAAAATCTCTTTGTCAAGATTGCGGCCATAGCTTACTCTCATCAGTGTTGCATCGCTTATACCGCTTGATCTTTTTGCCAAATTATAGGCATTTGATGCGTCTTTGTTGAATGCAGAGTGTATGCTGTTTAAGGCTTTCGACTTATTTGACGGAAGCTCAAAAGTATATGAATAGCAGTAAGATTTGTCTTTTACGCCGTTTTGCTCCATTGTAACTTCTTTTTTTATGTATTCCTCATAATTCTTATTGTTCACGAAGTCATCAATGGCATTGTCTATATTCTTTTGGGCATGGGCACCAAGCGACATTATTATGCACGCTGCTGTTGTGGCAAAATATCTATATGTCTTCATAATGGTATGTTTTTTAATAATATTCGTTTTCTTCTGTTTCATAGTCAATACCTTCTTCGAGGGTGGCCATAATAAGTTCTATCTTTATATCCTGTCTGTTATACAGGTCGTATATCTCTCTTATTTTTTGTTCTTGTTCGAAACATATCTGGCGCAGCTTTTCTTCAGCCATTTGGTCGGCTATAACATTTATCGAGTCGCGTTCAGACTTTGCGAGATATGTCTTTGGCGGCATCACTTTGTAGACCCTTCTCTTTATTCTGCTCTTTTTCTTATTTGGCTTTACGGCCTCTTTCTTCATAGAGTCGATGGCCAGAGTATCTTTGGATGATATGATATTTTCTTCTGTCGCCAATTTGCCGGCTGCGTTTACTGTTTGTTGTTCTGGTATAATGTCTGGAGTACCAGGACGCATTATCATAACCAATGCTACTATTGCTGCGGCTGCTGCCATGAGCATAGCCACCATTGTGGCTTTACTCCTGTTTTTTGCCGTATGCTTTTGTCCGTTGGATTGCAATGGCATTCCGTCGTCAAACCATCCGAACATATCTTTGTATGGCTTCCATTCGTCTTCCACTTCATGTGTGCGGAGATATTCAGTTATGCGGTTTTCTTCGTCAACCGTAGTCTGTCCGTCCATGAATCGCTTTATGAGTTGTTCTATTTCTTTATTCATAGTGTTATATTCCAGCCTTTTTTTGAAATTCTTTCAGTATTTTCATTCTAGCCCTTGATAGTAGAGTTGCCACAGAGGTTTTTTCCATGCCGAGCAGCTTGGCTATTTCCTCGTTGCTTTTATGTTCAACCTGCCTCAGCTTTAGTATCTGATATTCCTTCGGAGGCAGTTCGGCCACCCGTTTCATCAGCCAGTTGTGGTCTTCTTTTATTTCAACACAGACGTCCGGGGCCGGAGCCTTGCTGTCGGCTATGTTGCTGTGGCTGTCCAGTGGCTGCTGAGGCCTTTTGCGGTGTACGTCTATAGCCTTGTTGCGTGCAATGCATACAGCCAGTTTCTCGGCGTCAGTCTTGCTGCTTATGTCGTTGCGCAATGTCCAGAGCTTTAGCATCACGTCTTGAGCAATGTCTTCGGCTTCATCCATGCTCATAGAGAGGGCAAGGGCTGTAGCCACAGCTTTTGCTCTTGTTGATTTTGCTATTTGTTCGAACTCTGTCTGCTCCATATATTTTCCTTGTTTAGTGTTATAACGTTTTGCCTGCCAGATTATAAACTGACGTTAACATTTATTATGAAAGCAGCGGCTCGCGCTTATAAAAATCATTTCGCCTTTTAGAGTATTTTCTGTTTATGACTGATATTTCCTTTTATAATAAGGGCGGCTTGTATGTGCCGTTATGTCAGGACGATGTAATTTTTTTACCTATATATATTGTAGTCAAATGTCTTTTGACTGTTGCTAAGATTTCGCATATTGTATATCATTTTGCCTTGGCCGGAAATAACATTTGTTTTAGATACGCCGTTTTATGAATATTGTGTAATTTTGCACCTTGAAATCATCGATGCAGCAATCTTGCTTGATGTCTGCATATTGGTTTCGGCATGAATAATGTTACAGGTTAGAGTTTTTTAGGTAATTTATGGGTAAGGCAAATATAAATAATACGGCATACGAGGAACGTTTGGGTACAGACAGAATGTTGCCTCTTGTGCTGCGCATGGCTATGCCGTCGGTGGCAGCTCAGATTGTTAATCTGTTGTATAATCTGGTCGACAGGATATATATCGGCCATATTCCGGGCATCGGCACGGACGCGCTGGCTGGTATCGGCGTTACGGGGGCCATAATAATACTTATTTCTGCGTTTTCGGCAATAGTCAGTGGCGGCGGTGCTCCGTTGGCTGCCATAGCCCTCGGTCAGGGCGACAGAAAGAGGGCAGGGCAGACTCTGGGTAACGGTTTTGTCCTGTTGCTTATTTTTACGCTTCTGACCACTACTCTTACATATCTCTTCATGGAGCCGTTGCTGATGTTTACCGGCGCGTCTGAGAATACTGTAGGTTACGCAAAAGATTATCTTTCAATTTATCTTTTAGGTACACTGTTTGTTGAAACGTCGGTAGGACTTAACACTTTTATCAACACGCAGGGACGTCCGGCGATAGCGATGTATTCGGTGCTGATAGGCGCCGTTCTTAACATAATACTCGACCCTATTTTTATCTTTGTGATGGGCATGGGCGTCAGGGGCGCGGCCTTGGCTACTGTTATATCGCAGGCATGCAGCGCGTTGTGGATAGTAAGTTTTCTAACGTCAAAGCGTGCTTCACTCAGATTGGAGTTCAGGTATATGCGCCCTGACAGAAACGTTATTTCTCACATTCTGGCTTTGGGCGTGTCGCCGTTCATTATGGCAAGTACGGAGAGCCTCGTCGGCTTTGTCCTTAACAGCAGTCTTGAAAAGTTCGGCGACATTAATGTCAGTGCTTTGGCCATAATGCAGAGCGCCATGCTTGTAGTTAGCGTTCCCCTTGCAGGCTTTGCGCAGGGCTTTGTGCCTATTGTCAGCTACAACTATGGCCACGGAGACAGAAACCGTGTAAAGGAATGCTTCAAGATTGTGCTGGCAATAATGTTTACGTTTAATTTCGTACTTGTGCTGTTCATGGTTCTGTTTCCGTCTTTGGTTGCAGCAGCCTTTACAACCGACGAAGCTCTTATTAGTACGGTATGCCGGGCCATGCCCGTATTCTTGTGCGGTATGACCATTTTTGGACTGCAGCGCACGTGCCAGAATATGTTTGTAGCCCTGGGACAGGCTAAGGTTTCTGTCTTTATCGCCTTGCTCCGCAAAGTTATATTGCTCATACCTTTGGCTTTGCTGTTGCCTAAGTATATGGGCGTGATGGGCGTTTATGCAGCCGAGGGTATATCTGATGCAACTGCAGCAATACTATGTACGCTGATTTTTGCATATCAGTTTCCACGTATATTGCGCCGCATGTAGCACGTGCTGTTAATCGTTTTTCAAATATTTGGTTTTGTTTCAGCTTTGCATTACCTTTGCAGAATAGAATATTATAAATTATGCTGTTAAGTCGTGAAACTTTTTTTGAGATAATACGTTTTGGCATCGTAGGCGTTATTGCCACGGCCCTGCATTATGGCATATATTGGCTTTTGCAAAGTGTTATCGACGTAAATGTTGCTTATACCATAGGATATTTTCTGAGTTTTGTGGTAAACTATCTGTTGTCGGCAAAGTTTACGTTCCGTAAGAAGAAGTCGGTTAAAAATGGTTTTGGCTTTGGCGGAGCTCATCTTTTCAATTATTTCCTGCAGATCGGACTGCTTAATCTATTCCTTTGGGTTGGTGTGAGCAAGGAGCTTGCGCCTGTGCCTGTTTATTGTATTGCAATACCGACAAACTTTTTGATTGTCCGTTTTGTATTCAGAAAAATAGGTTGATGTTTGCTTGCTGGACTGAATATGGCTTACAATTTAGTTATAAGGATATCTGGTGAAATATGATTAAAAGAATATTGGGACATAGGTAAACAAAATTTTGCATAGTATTATTCTTTGCCCGTTTTGTTTAGCAGTCATTATGGCACTTTTATAAGCAGCGCTAATTTTGAATGCAAAAAATCGAAAGCAGGAAGCCTATTTGTGGTTACAAATCGTTGGTATTACGGTGAGATTTCGTGAAATGTATAAGCAAAACGACGTCTATTGGTTTTAAATCATTAATCTATTGTTTTTGAGTCGTAACTGGGCCACTTTTGCATCAAAATTGGCCCGGTTTTTCATTGAAAACAAATGGTTTTTTACGGATAATCCGATGTATTATTACATCGAATTAAATAATTTCGGGATAGGGAGCTAAAAAAAGCATCACGCTTTTTGCGCAATGCTTTTATTTATATCTTTTGATTAGAATTGCCACCAATGTTTTTTCTTAGGCCTTTCATCATATGAAATATGGCCCTGGCGTTCCATCATGATGTCTTTATATGTCTTGTTTTCTTTTATCATTCTGTATATTGTTCCCCAATCAGGCAGGCCTCCTATATTGCGGTCGTCAATAAACATGTCAGCTTTAAGCTTGCGTGAGTAGTGGTTGTTGTTTGACGTGCCTTGTTCTTCAGGATAATCTTTATTAACAGCATAAAATTCCACTCCGCGGTCCTTGCACCATTGTACGGCCTCGTCGAGCAGTTCGCCTTCGCGTACAGACCATAATATGAGCTTGTGATGATCAGCAATCAACATTTTAAGAGTATCTGTCGCAAACGGAATCTCCTGGCCAATTTCAGGATATCTGTGTTCAACAATTGTGCCGTCAAAGTCTACTGCAATAGTCATAATTCTATTTCAAAAAATAATGCTAAATATGAATAACTTTATAAGTAATTGAATATAAATGTTTAAAAGTATACGGAAACTTTCTGACGAGAAAGCCGCCGTATACTTTTAGTCAGTTGTTATCTTTTTACAGATGTGTCGTTTTTGTTGCCGTAATGGCTGTTAGAATAATCGCCATAGTTGCCGTATGAGCCATACGACTTACCCTTGCCGTAATGTCCGTATTTGCCATACTTGCCGTATTTGCCATATCCATAATAATAGCCATACTTCTTGTCTGAAAGGTCTATGCCGTTGATAGCGATGCACAGATTTGGCAACTTGTTCTCTGCAGCCAGTTCGTTTATCATGCCGAAGCTGGCTTTCGGAGTGTAGTCTGCACGGCACATATAGATACAGATGTCGGCATGCTTGCCAATCTGCAGCGTATCTGTTACCAGTCCGACCGGAGCCGTGTCTACCAATACATAGTCGTAGTTCTCTCTGAGCAAGTTGAGCACCTGTTCAAGTGCTGGGCGAGAAACAAGCTCTGCCGGGTTGGGAGGAATAGGACCTGCCATCAGAAGATCGAGGTTATTGTTAATCTCTGAAGGTACGATTTGTTTTTTAACGTCGCTCCATTCCGGATTCGTCATTGTAAGCAATGGCGTGATACCGTTATTGTGATTGTTTATCTTAAACAATTCTGCCAATCTTGGCTTACGGATATCAAGACTAATGAGGATTACTTTCTTGCCGAGAAGTGCAAAGCTTACGGCTAGGTTGGCTGCTGTAAATGTCTTTCCTTCGCCGGATGTTGAAGACGTAAACATTATTACGTTTTGCTTTTCTTTCAGCATAAACTGAATATTCGTACGCATAGAGCGGAATATTTCCTCCATCTGGTTGTTCTGGTTCTCGTGTACGACAATGTCAGTCCTTGTCTTTGCTGTTTCGCTTGCTACAACAATGTCTGCAATGATTGGCAGCTTGGTAAGGCTTGCAACATCTTCATGGCCTTCAATTCTGTATCTGAAGAAATTAATTACGTATAAAATCAGAGACGGAATGGCTATACCCATTATGAGGGCTATAAGCATTATTATGCTGCCCTTCGGGCTAACCTTGCCGGCGTACTGCGGCATTTCGATAAGTTTTCCTTTGTCTGCTGTTGCTGCTAATGAGATAGAGTTCTCTTCGCGTTTCTGCAATAGCATAAGGTAGAGTCCTGATTTTACTTCCTGCTGTCTTCCGATCTGAGTCAGTATACGCTCCTGTTCAGGGGCTTTGGTTACTTCACCGCTGTATTGGCCCAGCTGCATCTGTATGGCGTCACGTTGTATTGTGAGGCTCTTCTTTGCCTGCTGCAGTGCCTGATGTATGCTTGCCTGCATGTCATCGAGTTGTGATGTCAGCTCTATTACCACCGGGCTGTTTTCTGAAGCCGTGCGAAGCAGTCTGTTGCGTTCGAGGGCTATCTTGTTGTATTCATTGATAAGCGATGTTGACGCTTCGTCTTGAAGTCCTACATTTGACGGCAAAACCTGATGCTTGTTACCGGGACGGTTGGCAAAGTTGATAAGGCTGGTTATCAGAGATATCTGAGTGTTTGCCTCATTGAGCTTCTGCTCGTATACAGAAGTGTTTGTCGATGTCGTGGTGGCATCCAGTTTTAGCTCCATCAGCCTGTTGCGCTTCTTGTAATCTTCGAGTTCGCCATCTGTCGAACTAAGTTCGGCATTGATTTTTGCCAGACGTTCGTTGATGAACTCTTCTGTACGTACGGCTATCTCGTTCTTGTCTTCGTTGGCTTGTCTGTTATAGCAAACCACAAGCTGGCGCAGATAATCCATACTGCGGCTTATGTCCTGATCCTGAAGCTGCAGGCTCAATACAGAAGACGTCTTTGATGTCTGTTCAACGGATAAGCTCTTGACATATTTATATGCAGCAATACGGGGTGAATTTAATATAGCAATTTCTGATTCTCCGTCTTCAAGCTTATAACGCCCGTTTGCAGTCAATGTGATAATTCCGACTTTTGTACGTATTACGGCAGGTATGCCATCTATTGTCTTTTCTATTTCGTAAGGACCGTCAAAAGCAACCTCGTTTTCAGGGATATAATATGTACCCTTGACAATGTAGCCATTGTCTTTTCTTGTAATTTTTAGTTTGACCGGAGCATTCAGCTTATCCATGTGGGCAAAATCCATGTCAACATTTATTGGCTGCTCTTTGTATATAAGCTGGTCTTTTACATGCCCCTTTAGATAATAATTGACGTATAATTTTAAGTCGCGTACAGCTTGTTCGGCAACAGTGGTTGATGTCAGGATTTCCTGCTCATTCTCTATACCATAGTTGTTGCTTATAATACCAAGGTTAGACATACTCTCCAGTGCCTGAAGGCCTCCTCGTCCAGAGCGTCGGCTGTTGTCGTCGTCCTTAATCAGCAACTTAGCTATTGTGTTGTATACCGGTGTAGTGTAGCGCAGGTAAAGAAAACCAATGCCAACACATATCAGTATAGATAAAATAAACCATTTCCAATTAAGTATAAACGCCTTGTAAATGGTTTGGAAGTTGAAGGAAGATTGCTCTTCTGCAAATTCCTGAACTTCTTGGTTGTTTTTTAATTCGTTCATTTATTTTTATCCTAGTTTATTTGTTTGTTATCCTATTAAACTTATAAGGTATTTTCCGTATTCATTTTTCAACATGGGCTGAGCAACTTCTTTAAGTTTCTCAGAGTCAATCCAACCTTGTTTGAATGCAATCTCTTCAAGGCATGCAATTTTCAGACCTTGACGTTTCTCTATAACCTCAATGAAAGTTGATGCCTCGCTCAGACTGTCGTGTGTGCCTGTGTCGAGCCATGCGAATCCTCTTTGAAGTGTTTGAACTTTCAGAGTCTGTCGTCTGAGGTATTCTTGATTGACAGATGTTATTTCCAGTTCGCCTCGTTTGCTTGGCTTGATGTTCTTTGCAATCTCAACAACGCTGTTTGGGTAGAAATATAAGCCGACAACGGCATAATTGCTCTTCGGATTTTCAGGCTTTTCCTCTATGCTGAGACAGTTGCCATTCTTGTCAAATTCAGCCACTCCGTAACGTTCCGGATCGTTGACATAGTATCCGAATACAGTTGCGTTTCCGTTCTTCTCTGCCTCTTCGACACTTGCGTGCAACATCGCAGAAAATCCTGCTCCGTGAAAAATGTTGTCGCCTAATACAAGGCATACGCTGTCGTCGCCGATAAATTCCTCGCCGATGATAAATGCCTGTGCAAGTCCATCAGGCGAAGGCTGCTCGGCGTATTCGAAATGTACGCCATAGTCAGAGCCGTCTCCTAGCAGTCTTTTGAATCCAGGCAGGTCGTGTGGTGTTGATATTATCAGAATGTCTTTTATGCCAGAAAGCATAAGTACTGAAATGGGATAATATATCATCGGCTTGTCAAAAATTGGTATCAATTGCTTGCTGATACCTTTAGTGATTGGATATAAACGTGTGCCAGAACCACCGGCCAATACAATACCTTTCATCTTGTTTTGCTGTTAAATTAAATAATACTTAACCTGTTGAATGCCTGTTTTGTCAGGTCTTTGTGATGTTGTTTAAAAAATTATACATCAATTGCAATAATCGCATATGCTTTGCAAAGGTATAATAAAAGTTGATAATAATCAAATTTTATTTTGATTTTTGATGTATTTGATGTAATTTTGCATTTATATTTTAATTGCCGTGATATTGTTCATGGCTCGTTAGTTTAAATTATATTGATTAAAGACATGGGATTTTTAAGTAAATTATTTGGAAAAAGCAATAAAGAAGAACATAAGACTGGAGGCATGGAAGATTATATGACACTTGTGCGTGTCTATCTTCAGGCTGCAATCGCTGAAAATGCCGGCATAACTAATCTGGCGATGCTTCCTGACCTGAGAATGTTCAAAACCACTCTTCACGTTCCGACATTGAACAACAAACTTGGGGTGGGGGAGAAAAAGCATTGTAAAAAGATGCTTAAGGACTTGTATAATACAGAAGATGACTTCTTCAAGGAAGTTGACCAAAGCATCCGTAAGAATTGCCGTAAGATACAGGACGTGCAGACATATCTTATCCAGTTCCAGAATTTTACTCAAGATCTCATGATGCTTATGGGTAATCTGATGAAGTTTAAGCTTCGTATGCCTTCGTTCATGAAAAAGGCTATATATGGAATGACTGAAAAGACCGTAGCTGACATTTTCCATAAGAACGACTTTAAGGATATGGGCGTCATGAAGACGGTGGTAGCCATCCGTAATTACGATAAACGGTTGGGCTTCAGCGAAAAATGGATAACCGATTTTGTGTTCCAGGTCGTAATGCTGGCTAAGAAGGAACCGCGTCCCGCTGATGATGACAACTTGAAAAATAATTCGAAATAGTAAGTCTGCTTGTATGCCGTAATGAGTTTGCCTCCGCAGTCTCGTTATGGCATAATTTGTTGATTTATGTAAAATCGGATGAATAAATTTTGCAAGTTGATAAATTTGTGCTAAATTTGTAGGCAAAACTTTTTGTGATGGCTGACAATGATAAAATAATGACGCTGTTTACCACACGTGTAAGGCAGTTGATTCTTCAGTACAACCAATTGAAGAAAGAAAACGAGGAGCTTTATGCGATGCTTGATGCACAGGAGGAGGAAATGAAGCGTCTGAAATCAACTTTGGAACAGGCACAGAAAGACTACGATAGCCTCAAGATGGCCAAAATGATGGAGATATCTGACGGCGACATTGAGTCGGCAAAGCGCAGACTATCAGGCCTTATACGCGAGGTTAATAAATGTATCACGCTGCTTAGTGAGGAATAGTGACGTAGTGATGGCTGAAGGAAAAGATAAATTAAATATAAGACTGCACGTTTATGATACAGAGATACCGGTTTATAATATAATACCGGAAGAAGAGCCTTTTTATCGTAATGCGGCCAAGCTTATAACAGAAACGGTAAATACATATTCAGAACGCTTTAGGTCAACTAAAAGCGAGAAAGAAATCTTGTATATGGCGATGATTAATATCGCACTGAATCTGGAGTTTGAAAAAACTAACAACGACACAGCACCCTATGACGATATTCTCACAAAGATAACCAATGAGATCGAAGATGCTCTTGGCGTGTCTGAAACAGGCATGCGTGCAGCTACGGATAAAAAATAAAAGTGAGAATATTAACATTATTAAAATAAACAAATGATATTAAATATTATTATTGCCGTCGTAGCACTTGTTTTGGGTGGACTATGCGGATATTTTATATTCAGGTATGTTCTTACCGGGAAATATAATGAAATGATTTCTGCAGCTCAAAAAGAAGCTGAAGTGTTGAAGGAAAAGAAGAAGCTCGAGGTTAAGGAGATTTTTCTTAATAAAAAGTCTGAACTCGAAAAGGAGGTGCAGAGCCGTAACCAGAAAATTCAGCAGAGCGAGAACCGCCTGAAGCAGAGAGAGCTCTCTTTGAATCAGCGCCAGGAAGAACTGGGCCGCAGAAAGCAGGACGTAGATCAGCAGCAGCAGCGTGTTGATAATGAAAAGAAACTTTTGCAGATTAAGCAGGAGGAACTCGATAAGATGCAGCTTCAGGAGCGTGCAAAGCTTGAGGAACTTTCCGGTCTCAGCGCAGAAGAGGCAAAGAACCGTCTTGTTGAGAGCCTGAAAGACGAAGCCCGTACAGATGCTGCAAGCTATATCAACGAGATTATGGACGAGGCTAAGCTTAACGCCAATGCTCAGGCTAAGAAAATCGTTATACAGACAATACAGCGCGTTGCCACTGAAACCGCGATAGAAAACTCTGTCAGCGTGTTCCATATCGACAACGATGAGGTGAAAGGACGTATCATCGGCCGTGAAGGACGTAACATCAGAGCTCTTGAAGCAGCAACAGGTGTTGAGATCGTTGTCGACGACACTCCTGAGGCTATTGTCATTTCTGCTTTCGATCCTGTCCGCCGTGAGGTATGCCGTCTGGCTCTTCATCAGCTTGTTACTGACGGACGTATCCATCCGGCACGTATCGAGGAAGTTGTTGCTAAGGTTAAGAAGCAGCTCGATAACGAGATTATCGAGACAGGTAAGCGTACTGCCATCGACCTTGGTATACATGGTCTGCATCCTGAACTTATACGTATCATCGGTAAGATGAAGTATCGTTCAAGCTATGGTCAGAACCTTTTGCAGCATGCCCGTGAGACAGCCAACCTCTGTGCTGTAATGGCTTCTGAGCTTGGTCTTAATCCTAAGAAGGCTAAACGTGCCGGATTGTTGCACGATATAGGTAAGGTGCCTGACGAGGAGAGCGAACTGCCGCATGCTCTTTATGGTGCAAAGATTGCTGAAAAGTATAAGGAGAAGCCGGATATCGTTAATGCTATTGGCGCTCACCACGATGAAATAGAGATGAACACACTGCTCGCTCCTATCGTTCAGGTCTGCGATGCTATCAGTGGAGCCCGTCCTGGCGCACGCCGCGAAATTGTTGAGGCTTACATCAAACGTCTTAATGATCTTGAGGCTATCGCTATGAGTTATCCGGGCGTTACAAAGACATACGCCATTCAGGCTGGCCGCGAGTTGCGCGTAATCGTCGGTGCGGATAAGATGGACGATAAGGAAACAGAGAATCTGTCTGGCGAGATAGCAACTAAGATTCAGAACGAGATGACTTATCCGGGACAGGTTAAGATCACTGTTATCCGTGAAACAAGAAGCGTGGCATACGCTAAGTAAAATCAGAAAATACATACTTCTATATAAAAAGCGTGAACATTTCTCTGTTCACGCTTTTTTATTTTATGTTTACACCGCCTATACATAATTATATATGTCGGTTGTATTTTATGTTAAATGATGAAAGACCATGATGCATTTTGTGCTGTTGGCATCCATATGTCAGTTTTGTCATTCCGGGGATCTGTCGAAACTGTTGTCTGCCCCATAGTGGCAGCATATCATGCGCAGGCATGCTATGCCGCACTGCATCGCGTCGTGCTGAAGGTATATCTTAAAGTTTTTCATCGTTTTATATATTGTTAAAACAAATACTTGTCAGAATCTGTTAAGCTCAGAACTGCCGGTTCCCTTACCTTTATATTTCTTTTTGTTTTTACTGTTGAACGAATAGGTTACAGACAGTTGTATTAGTTGCGAAGCACCTTTACGGTATTCAGTTACGTCAACTCCGTTTGTGCGTGTGAGATGCTTTTGCTTCTGTGTGCCGAAGATGTCGTTTGCCAAAAGAGAGAACGACCAGTTGCCTACGCTTTTCAACAAATAAACATACACCGAGGCGTTGTCGTACATGTAATAAGTGTTGTTATTGCCTTTGCTCGACCACCATCCCGTAAGGTATGCATATATCCCCCAAGGCAGGTCGAAACGGCTCTGAAGGCTTATGCTTCCTATGGGCTTGTTGTATCTCTCTTCGGGCGAGCCGTATTTTAAGTCACAGATGGCGAGCAGGCCCTGTATCATCGGATGCCAGAAGCCGATATCCATGCTGTGCGACAGCACTATGTTTAGTTTGTTGAAGTCAGGCAGGTTTATCGGCTTGCGTATGTTGAGGTTATAGTCAGGCATGTGCATGTAGACATACTCTATCTGTCTTTTCATTCTTATATATGTTACGTTAAGCATGGTCTGTTTCCATGCCATGCTCAGGTTTATATTGTGTGGCGTCGATGAGCTCAGCAGCGGGTTGCCTGTCTCCCATGACGTGTGCGACACGTATGTCGGATTGTTGTTTAGCATGGAATAGCTTGGCCTGTATACGTTGGTGTTGTACGAAAGTCCTATTCTCAGGTCTTTTACGGCATAGCTGATCATGAATCTCGGCAGCCAGTCGGTGTACGACTTTGACTGACCGTCTATTCGTTCTCCGTTTTTATAGTAAGTGAAGTCTGTCGCTTCAACCCTCATTCCGGCTGTCAGCGTCAGGTTGTTAAGCGGTCTGTATGTTGCGTTGACGTATCCGGCTGCAAGATTCTGTTTAATAAAGTCGTTTGCCTGTGAGCCTGTGCTGTCAATAATGCTGCCAAAATCAGTCCTGTCTGACGTGTACGAATATTCGCCTCCCACGTCAATTGAAAGTTTACCGAAAGCCATGTTTAAGTTTGCCTTTGTGGCAATCAGATGATACGATGCCCTGTTTGATGTGTTCACAATGCTGTATATCCCTTTGCTGTCCTCGGTGGTGTTCTGATTGTTTCTGCTTTCTCCGTACAAGTAGTCGGCGTCAGCCGTAATCTCAAAGTTCTTTTTTGCGCCGAACTTAATCGTGGCATATCCGTTAAGATAATGCTGCATGCTCTGCGATAACGATTCGTTTGCCGAAGCAATGCTGCTTTCCTGTCCGTCAGCGTTGGTCTTTATGTTGCTGTCCGTGTTGTATTTGCTTGACGGTGTTCTCGAAAATTGGTATCTTACTCCTGCCGAATTGCTTTCTCCGAAGTCAAAGCTGCTTCCTGTCTGCAGGTTCATTGATTTGCTGCGGCTGTTATATTCGCCTTCTGTTAATGTATAATTTTGGTTGTTGTTGAATTTCTCGTCATACGTCCTGTCCTGTTTAAATCCGCTGTCGGCAACAGAGCCTCCGATAAAGAATCCTAATCCGTTCTTCAAGACATACGAAAAGTCGGCGTTTACGTTTCCCGATGCAACTTCAGACATTGTTCCGGAGCCTGTTATAACTCCGGCCAGGCCATTGTCGCGTTTCTTGGTGTGTATTATTATCACCGACGTTACGCTTGAGCCGTATTTAACGCTCGGGTCTGTAATGATGTCTACGCTCTTTATGTTTTCCGGTGACAGCTGGCTCAGTTCGCTGCTGTTCCTTACGCGTCTGTTGTTTATGTGTATTTCAGGCGTTCCCTTGCCGAGTACAGATATTCCACCGCTTGTTGCGTCAATCATCGGCATCATTCTTATGGCGTCATTGACCGACGGCAGTTTGGCGAGCGGGTTGCCTTCCATATCAATGGTAAGTCCTGAAGCGTTGTGCTTTATGAATTTTCTCACTCCCGTTACTGTTATGCCTTCAAGGGCCTTAGCCTGAGGCTGCATGCGTATTGCTCCGCTTAGCGGAATGTCGGCATAGGCAGTTTCATAACCCAGCGATGTTACCCTTACGGCCAGAGTCTTGCAGTGTGTTGTGTCGTTTACAACGAATTTGCCTTCTTCGTCCGTAAGCCCTCCTGATATCAGACTTGAGTCGGCAGTGTTTATCAGTGCCACGCTGGCATATTCCATTGGCATGTCTTTTTCGTTCATCACCTTGCCGCTTATCTGCTGTGCATAGGCCTTTGTAAGTGCAAGGAGCATGATGATTAGTATTGTAAGTTTATTCATATTTATAATTTTATTGTTCTTTCTGTCAATATTTTTACATACTGTTTCCTATGTCGTATTTTTGAAGGATATGGGCTACATATTATCTCGTCTGTTGTCGGTACGCATACGGCGACTCAAGCCAGACCGCCTGTCGGCAGAAACTAAGGTTGTGTTTTTATGGGCAATTTTATAATTTGTACGATATTATAATTACCAAAACCGTGCCATAAAATGTATTTTGTTGTATATCAGAGAGATAGACTAATATCCTATTCGTATGCATGTCTAATATTTTGACAGTGATGTATAAAAATTAGACAGTATGTATGCCTGGAAAAGAGAAAATAAGACTTTTAGGAGTTAAAGGAGCATGTTTAAGTGAAGAATTCGCTTGTGTAACCGATATGAATCAACAAGACTAATGTTCCGGCAGATTTGCAATTGTTGTGCAGGCGAGAGCAGAAGCAAATTATATTTGGTTATGCCGAGCGCAGCCGACAATCAATAAAATTAATCTGCCGGAACTGAATATAAGGATTTTTCAATCCGCTTGCTTCCTATGCATTATAATTTATAGGTATTAATCTCGGATCAAAGATCCTGATATTCGATGCTGTCGGATCGCAGATCCAACAGAACATTAGCCTTGCTGTTTCTCTACAATTCTTATATTCAATGCTGCCGAAATTTCAATCCGATTGCTTCCTATGTATAATTTATAGGTATTAATCTCGGATCAAAGATCCTGATATTCGATGCTGCCGAATTTTTCGCTGCGCTCAACAACACGTGCAGATCCGACAGAACATTAGTCTTGCTGTTTCTCCACAATTCTTATATTCAATGCTGCCGAACTACTGACCGAATTCCAATAACAGATTTGCTATGATCAGTCGTCCTTGCGTTCTATCAGCACCACGGCATAAGCGCTTATGCCCTCTTCACGGCCCGTAAATCCAAGTTTCTCGGTTGTAGTAGCCTTTATGGATATGTTGTCCTCGTCGGTGCCTATAACTTCTGCAAGACATGCCTTTATGGCCGGCACATGCGGATTGATCTTAGGGCGCTCGGCACACACTGTGGCGTCGATGTTGCCTACCACATATCCCTTGCCGGCAATAAGTTCAACGGTCTTGCGCAGCAGCACCTTGCTGTCTATGTTGAGCGTGTCGGCCGATGTATCAGGAAAATGATAGCCTATATCACGCATATTGGCAGCACCGAGCAGCGCGTCGCATATAGCGTGTATAAGCACGTCGGCATCGCTGTGTCCCAGCAGTCCCATGCTGTGCTCTATCTTTATTCCTCCGAGCCACAGGTCACGGCCCTCAACAAGTCTGTGAACGTCAAATCCAAATCCGGTTCTAATCTTCATAATCGTTTATTTTAGTTCTGTTTTGCTATTCAATATGATAATGTAAAACAAGAAGTCGCATGGGCGCGTTATTTCGGGCTCATGCGACTTCTTGTTTTTCCTGCTCCCTTCGGTTTATCTGCGGAACAGGTCCTTTATGCCGTCCATGTCGAATCCGAGAGTGAAACGCAGTGTCTGGTCGAGCGGGTTGCTCTTTGCCGTTGCGATTACATAACCGCAGTCGAGCGAAAAGGCGCTCATGCGGAAACCGGCACCTACGGTGAAGTATTTACGGTTACCCTTGTTCTCCGACTCATGGTGATAACCGGCTCTCAGCGTAAACTTGTCGTTATACACATACTCAGCACCCACACTCCAGTTTATCTCCTGCAGCTCTTCCTTGAATCCGCCGGGAGCATCGCCGAAGCTCTTGAATATACCTGATATGCTCGACACGTCGTAATATTCTTTCTGAACGCGCTGCTGATAGTCTTCTGTCGACTCGCCTTCCTCCTGCTTAGGATATGTAGGCACAAGGAGCTTGTTGGCATCTGCAGCTATGGTAAATCTGTTAAACTCGTCGATGGGCACCATCAGGGCAAAACCAAGACGCATGTTCGTCGGTATAAACTCGCTGTTGTCATCACCTCCAAACGAAATCTTACTACCGATATTGCTTATGTTTAGTCCGATGCCGAGCTGACACTCGCGCGCACCAATGTTTATATAGTCGTTATAGTAGCAGGCAATGTCGGCTGCAAACGCACTACCAGGCGACGTATCGTCCGTGTAGTCGTATGTAAGGTCTGAGTAGATCCATCTTACGGCAGCTGCCAAAGAGAACTTCTCGCTCAGCATAAGCGAGTAAGCCACGTCGAACGACATTTCATAAGGGTTAATCGTCATGCCGCTGCTCTCGCCGGTCTCGCCGTTATAGTCGGTCATAACCTCACCCAGCGAGAAATATCTCAACGATGCCGACACGGCACTGTAGTCGCCAATGCGATAATATCCTGACAGATAAGCAAGGTCCATGTCGCTTACGAGCTGACGCAGCCACGGCGTATAGTTGAGCGACACTCCTGCACGGCTTATACAGAAAGGATACTTGGCAGGGTTCCAATATTGCGAGTTGACATCAGGGTCGGTAGCCACACCGACATCACCCATACCGGCGGCACGTGCGTCGGGGGCTATCATCTGTGAAGTTACTGAGGTGTTAACCGGATTAAACATGTCCAGCTTGTCCTGAGCAAAGGCTCCGGCCGAGGCCACAGCAAGCATCAATGTCAACAATATTCTTTGACTATTCTTCATTCTTTGTCTTTATTTCTTTTTCTGTAATGATTATGCAACTAAAAAACTTTTGTCATGCGCAGAAGCGACATGCGCCTTGATATAATAACCGCTTTTCTCTCATTTTATTGTGTAGTGCGGTCATTAATGCCACATTTAGCGCCGCCATGCCTTATTGTTCCGGCTGCCGCCATGCAGCGTCAGGCATGGCGCGTCACCGGTGCGGCTGCCGTGTCAGCGCGATATGATAATCAGCTTCTTTGCCTTCGACACCATGTCGCTGCCGCTGCCGCCAATCTTCACGCGGTAGATATAGACGCCTGTCTGCAGCTTGCCGCCGTTGCTGCCCGTCAGGTCCCAGTCTACGGTATAGTTGTTGTTTGCCGACACACCGCTCTCCTTGTGTTTCCACAGAGGACGGCCGCTCATGTCGAACACCTCAATCTCCACGTCAAGGTTGCTTCCGGCGCGGTCGTGGTTGATGATAAACGTTGTCGACGTTCTGGCGGGGTTGGCCGTGCAGTTGATGTCTATCAGACCGGGGCGCAGATCGCTGACCACGTTGAACGTAAGTTCGGTGGTGGTCAGGTTGTTCATTATGTCCCATGCCTTAAACCTGAGCGTGTGCATGCCCGGCTCAAGCTCCGGTATGCTGTAGTATGTCGAGCCGCTGGTGTAGCTGCCGAAGTCGTAGCTGAAGTTGTCGTTCAGCACGTATGTCTTGTCGGCATCGCCGTCTATGGTCAGCATAAGGTCGTGGCCTATGCCGCTGCCCGTGGTGTTTATTCCGTCTTTGTCGGTTATCTCGGCCACGAAATAAGGCGTTGGATTTACGTTGCCGCCGTTGACAAAGGTCGGAGAGTTAAGATAGCAGTAGACAGACGGGCCTATGCCGTCGTTGTCGAGCGAGCCTGTTCCGCCCACGATGAAGTCTTCGCTGTAGCCGTTCACGGCATCGCCCGTGTCGCCGTTTATTGCAAACACGTTTATCAGTCCGCTCTCGTCGCTGTAGTCGATGTCCTTGCCCACGGCAAACGACATGCTGAACTTGCCTGCCCTCACGCTGTCGGTGCCGTTGAACAGGGTGTTTGAGCGGTCGTAATATTCAAACGGAGTGCTTGCTCCCTCGCTCGACGTGTTGTTAAGCTTGCACACAACGAGCTTCTCGGCGTCTCTCACGGTCAGCGTGGCCACGCCTCTGAAGGCCTCGTCAATGCTGCCCGACGCCCCCTCTATGTGTCCTTTCACTGTGGCCACGGAGCCTGCCTTGAGCTGAGGCAGAGTCTCGGCAGAAGCCAGGGGCACGCCGTTGATGCTGTCTACCACCACTCTCATCTGCGGCAGGTTGAGCTTCAGGGCGGGGTCGCCCAGCAGCGAATATTGCAGCTTGTTCTCCGTCTTGTCGGCGCCCGACTCTATAAGGTCGTTCTTGGCCAGGCGCTGCGCCTCGCCTATAGTTACATAGGTGCCGTTCTGCGGGGTGAGCAGGGCCTTAAGGTAGGCACGGTTGATAGCCCTGTTGCGGTCTACCCACACCGTTCTCGTAGTTCCGTAGAATGCCACCGCACCGCCGTTGCTGTTGAGCACCGCCGTCTCGCCGATGTTCTGCTGCTGCGAGTCGAATGGCATGATGTCGCACGACGCCGTTATCCACAGCGGCAGGTTGGCGTTGCTGAAGCCGGAAAAGTCGGTCAGCGTGAGCACACGCTCATGCGATATCTGGTCGGCACGTCCGTGTCCGCTGTAGTTCATTATCAGCGCGCCGGCGCTTTGCTGCTGCTTTATTATCTTGGTCACGTCGGGATATGTGTTTCCGGTAGACGTCGTTACGCAGGTGTATGCGTCCCACATGACGCGCTTTACCTGAATGGCGGGATTGATGCCCTCAACCACCTTTGCCATTTCGTCGGCATCCTCCATGTGCTGGTTGTTGTTGCCGTCGTCGCCCATAAACATCATCACGTTCTGCCAGCTGCCGGCATTTTTGTTCTCGGCGTAGCTTATGGTCTTGTCAACCATTATCTTTGCTTCTTCTGCGGTGCGCACGGGGAAGCGCCCCACAGCCATGTCGAGCTTGTCGGTCTTCGGATTGCCGCCCTCGCCGTCGTCTAACAGGCAGAAGAATCCGTCGTCAACGTAGCAGTCGGTGGCGCTGAATGAGTTTTCGCTCTCATGACACAGAAGGAAATCGTCCTGACTGAGACTCGAACACTCTTGCGTGTTCATGCGGTTGTCCCACACGCAGTCGCCAAACAGCAGCAGGTGCGACGGCATGTCTGCCTCTGTCTCGGCACGGTCGTAGAGCATCTTCAGATAGCGGCGGTATGCGTTGGCGTCGGGCGTACCGCTCGAAAATTCGTTATACAGTTCGTCGGCCGGCACTATGCGCACCCTCATGCCGTCTTTCTCCTCGTGCAGTTCCTTTATGCGCTGCGCCTGAGCCGTAAGAGCGGCAGAGGTGGGCACTATGATTATCATGTCGGCAGCCTCGTCGGCATGATGATTCTGGTTGGTTATGTTATACACATATTCGGGCACGCTGAACTCACGTCCGCTCAACGTGGGGCACGGGCGCGGCTCGTCCTGCGTTACGCTGATATAGTCGAGCCTTGCCGGACCGCCCGATACGGTGGTTATCGTAACCGTGTCCGACGGCGACGCGTAGGCGTTGCTGTAGGTCATGTTGACCGACTTGCCGTGGTCATATTCGCCGAATGTCATGCTGAACGTGCGCGTGTCTGACCCGTTAATCTTTATCTGCACCGTGGTGGCCTGTCCTGCGGTGACGCTGGCATAGACCTTACGTATGCCCTGACACGGCGAAGAGTTCTCCAGGATATATGTCTTCGACGTTCCTGCGCTTATCGGCGTGTTCTCATAAAGGTTGCGTCCGCCCTGATACCATGCATAATTGTCTATCTCGTGCAGGAAGTGATAGTCGTCGGCAGAGGGATAGAACGAGTCTACAAAGGCTGTGCTGTCAACGGTGAGCGGCTCGCCGTCGCTCTCGGTAAGGAAGTAGTAGCCGTAGTCGGAGTAAGGATTGCGGGTGCGCGTGGTTGTTGTGTTGCTGCTCCACGACACCGGTCCCTGCGCATGGAACAGCCTGCGGCCGTCAACATAGCATGTGGGCACCTCCTTCAGGTCGTCATACTTTATCAGGTCGTCGGCTTCGAGACTTTCGTTCTGCAGCGCGCCGCCGTAGCCATACACCTTTACGCGGCTCATGTCGCTGAATCCGGCGCGGCGTATCAGCGCGTCGGTTATCTGATATATGCCCGTGGAGGGCACGCGTATCTTTGCCCAGCGGCCTTCGGCCAGCACCGACTTGGCGGCATAGCGGCCGGCAGGACTTACGGCTTCGGCTCTCGAGGCTGTCCTGAGGGCAGCGTTCTTAGGCTTAGCCTCAACGTCTATCATAAAGCTCACCAGCTTCTGCCACTTGCCCCCGCGCTTTACCACCGGCACAAACGACACCTCGATGCGTCCGCGCTTGCGCTCCGTAACCACGTTGACCTCCAGCTCCGGCATTTCGGGCATGTTGTCGCCGGCAATCTTCAGGCAGCGCTCTACGTCGCCGCTGCTCATCTCGTAAAATTCGGGATATTCAATCTTTACCGTATATACAGAGTCGGCCCATGCGCCGCCGAGCGGCAGCGAACAGGCAAAGCGCGGCAGCACGCTGTCTATCTTAACCTCGTCGGCAGTGAGGTTAAAAAACTTCTGCACACTGCTGCCCATGATGTTGCAGCAGCAGAGCAGCGCGATAACCGACAATAATATTTTTCTCTTTGTCATTTAACGTTAAACTCCAATACCTTGCGGTCTTCAAGCCAGCCCGTAAGGTGGTCATCAATATGAACGGGGCCCACTCCGGCCGGAGTGCCCGTATAAAGGATGTCGCCGGTCTTCAGCGTGAACCATTGACTTATGTAGGCTATAATCTCGTCTACCTTGAAGAGCATGTCGCTCGAGCAGCCTTCCTGAACGGTGTTGCCGTTGATGTCGAGGCGGAAATGTATTGCCTGTATGTCGCGAAACTTCTCTATGCTCACCCATTCGCCTATTGCAGCCGAGCCGTCGAAGCCCTTGCACAAATCCCACGGCTTGCCTTCGGCGCGCAGCCTGTTCTGCAGGTCGCGGGCGGTGAAGTCGATGCCCACGGTTACGGCGTCGTAGTATCTGTGGGCGAAGCGCTGCGGTATGCTCTTGCCCAGGCGGCAGATGCGCACCACCAGCTCTGTCTCATAGTCGATGCGTCCGAGCTCGTCGGGCAGGAAAAACGGCTTGCTGTCTTTTAGCAGAGCTGAGTCGGCCTTTGTAAATATCACAGGCTCTTCCGGTTTATATAACGTTCCATCCAGCTCTTTATTGTGCTGGATATAGTTCATTCCTACGGCAAAAATCTTCATAATCTGATACTTGTTTATACTTTATCCTAATAACACGGCGCCAGCGTCTCTGCAACAACTATCCATACCCGCACCGTGTTGTCTGTTGCAAAGATAAGATTTTCTGACGAAACGGCAAAAGGATATTTATTAGGAGTTATTTATTAAGAAGTTAAAGAAGTTAGAGTAGTTAAAGGAGTTAAAGCCAAATACTTTTTTTACAATAAAGCGCCGGCAGCATAGCGGAACATACCTATAAATCAGCAATAGGAAGCAAGCGGATTGAAAATCCTTATATTATATTCCGGCAGATTACAAATCAGCCGGCACATTAGTCTTGTTGGTATATATCGTTGCTTGTAAGCCTCGTTGCTTGTAAGCCACAAGAGTAATGTTCTGTCGGATATGCTATCCGACAGCAAAAAATATAAGGATCTGCGATCCGAAATTCATACCTATAAATCATAAATAGGAAGCAAGCGGATTGAAAATCCTTATATTCAGTTCCGGCAGATTACAAATCAGCCGGCACAATAGTCTTGTTGGTATATGCCGCTTGTAGGGACAACATCGAATATAAGAATTGTAGAGAAGCAACAAGGCTAATGTTCTTTAGGCGTAAAATTTACGCCGGCATCTGCATCAAAAAAATTGCGGAATTGAAAATCGGAACAGTCAAACTATCTGTAATACAAAATAATTGTATAACTTTGCTTTCGGTAATCAGAGCGACTGTTGTTCGCAGTTCTTTATTCTTTATCATTATAAGGACACGGCAAATTTTCGACAATCATCTAAATTACAAGCATTTACGATTAATCAACATCACTTTAAGACAAGAATATATATGGAACAAATATTTCGTGTAGGCATTATCGGCGCCGGCAGCATTGCGGCATCAATGGCCGAAACTGTAGGGCGCATGCCGGAAGCACATCTTTATGCCATAGCATCGCGCAGCATTGAAAAGGCCAGGGAGTTTCAGAACAAATGGGGCGCAGAAAAGGCTTATGGCTCTTACGACGAACTGATACAGGATGAGCAGGTTGACCTGATTTATATTGCCACACCACATTCGCATCATTATGAGCAGGCGCGCCAGTGCCTGCTGAACGGCAAGGCCGTGCTGTGCGAAAAGACATTTACAGCCAACAAGGCACAGGCTGAAGAACTGGTGGCGCTGGCCCGTGAACGCAAAGTGTTCCTCGCTGAAGCCATCTGGACACGCTACATGCCGTTCTCTAAAGAAATAGTAAAGATGGCGCACAGCGGCGAGCTGATTGGCCGCCCGTATATGCTGACAGCCAACCTTGGATATCCGATAGAGCACAAAGAACGCATCAAGAAACCGGAACTGTGCGGCGGCGCCTTGCTCGACCTGGGCGTCTACCCCATCAACCTTGCCTTCATGCTGTTTGGAAATTCGCCTGAGCGCATAATGTCATGCTGCAGCAAAAACGAGCTGGGAGTTGACCTGCAGAACAGCATGACCTTTATCTATCCCGAAGGAGAGATGGCCGTGATGCAGACCACGGCACGCTGTGCCAACGACCGCATGGGAGTGGTGTCGGGCGATAAAGGCTATATGGTTATCGACAACATCAACAATCCGCACACGGTAACAGTCTACGACACTAACCACAAGCAGACAGGCATATACACCTGTCCGCCACAAATCACAGGCTATGAATATGAAGTGCATGCCGCCATGGAAGCCATACGCAAAGGCGTGATTGAGCCAGAGGACATGCCGCACGCAGAAACCTTACGCATTATGGAGCTGCTCGACAGCCTGCGCAAAGAATGGGGCGTGGCTTATCCGTCGGACAAGCTATAAAAAGTTGTGTGGGCAAAATTGTAGAGAAACAGCAAAGCTAATGTTCTGGCGGATATGCCATCCGACAGCATTAAATATCAGAACCAACGGTCAGCGAAGCTAATTTGCGATCCGAGACTCATACCTATTTAATCAAAAAAATAGGAAGTAAGCGGATTGAAAAATCCTTATATTTAATTCCGGCAGATTACAAATCAGCCGGAACAATAGTCTTGTTGGTATATGCCGCTTGTAGGAGGGTGGCACACCCACGGAGGTCTACAAATCAACCGGCACATCGGGTAAGAGATGCCCGAAGGGCTACACTTATGTAACCGGGGGTGGCACACCCACGGACGCAAATACCAAGGATTTCACCCGAAGTGGTGATACTTGTTATAAAAAGGCACTCACTTAGAATACATGTTTTAAAGTAGCACCTCTTCGGGTGCATGCTTATCTTAGCAGAACAACCGGGCGTGGCTTCGCTGAGCTTCGCCACACCCGGTTACAAAAGTGTAGCCCTACGGGCTGTCTGAATTTGTGCGCTATTGTTTATGTCGTAGTCTCTTTTTGCTGCACATCACGTAGCACAAAGACACCTATATAAAGCAAGGATACGGACTGAAAGCATGAATGTACGGAATAGACAAAAACGGTCTAATGACTGACTGGGACTATGTCTGTTTGGAACTTTTGTGAGTATAAAAAACACGCTGCAACTTTCAGCAAGCTGCAGCGTATTAAAAATATGTTTAACTAAAAAACCTTTTTCGATTCGAAAGGGAACCTCACGGCCTCCTTTGTCATCCTAAATAATCATGAAAACTTTACCTTAAACTAATACTATTTACTAACCTAAACAATTTATTAACCTTTTGATGCTGCAAAGATACGGCGAAAAACGTTATCTGTCAATACTTGTACGTGTCTTTTTGCAATCAAAGACGCTTTTCTTGACGCAAATCAATAAATTGTGTGCGATAACAGCATATAAACAGCCGTTAAATTTGGTAGAATAAGTATTTTATTTTAATTTTGTGTTTGCAATAAAAAACATAAATATTTTGAACAATGCGGGTGCTAATCGTAAATACAAGCGAGAAGACCGGAGGCGCCGCCGTGGCTGCCAACCGGCTAATGGAGGCTCTTAACAATAATGGCGTTAAGGCTAAGATGCTGGTGCGCGACAAGGAGACTTCGGACATCACGGTGGTGGAGCTGCCTAAAGGTGTATGGCAGCGGTGGAACTTCCTGTGGGAGCGATGGTGCATTTTCTGTCACATGCACTTTTCACGGAAGCATCTCTTTGAGGTTGACATAGCAAATGCCGGCACTGACATAACTCGCATGCGCGAGTTTAAGGAAGCCGACGTGATACATCTGAGCTGGATAAATCAGGGCATGCTCTCGATAAAGGATATACGCAAGATTATCGACAGCGGAAAGCCTGTAGTGTGGACGATGCACGACTTCTGGCCGGCTACGGGTATATGTCACTACACCCGCAAATGTAACTATTATAAGACCACGGGATGTCATAACTGTCAGTATCTGCCCGGCGGAGGCTCTGCCAACGACCTTTCGTCAAAGATATGGAGGCGCAAGGCCAAGGTGTGGTCATCGCGCAACATATTCTTCGTTACGTGCAGTAAATGGCTGTGTTCAGCCGTGCGCGGCAGCAGGCTGCTGACGGGAAAGCAGGTGGTCAGCATACCTAACCCAATAGATACGCGCGAATATAAGCCGGCTGACAAGCGCGAGGCACGCATGCGTCTGTCGCTGCCTATTGACAGACGTCTTATTCTGGTCGTATCACAGCGCATAACAGACAAGCGCAAGGGTATGGACTATATGGTGCGTGCCTGCGAGATTATGGCAGAGCGTTGCCCTGAGATGAAGGAAAACACGAGCATAGTTATCCTTGGAGGCCACTCGGAAGACTATGCCGACAAGCTGGCTTTTCCGGTGTGTCCGCTCGGCTATGTCAGCGACCAACGGAAGATTATAGATGTGTATAACGCGGCCGACTTGTTTGTGCTGCCTTCGCTTGAAGATAACCTGCCTAACACTATAATGGAGGCTATGGCCTGCGGCGTGCCGTGCGTAGGATTTAAGTCGGGCGGCATCCCGGAGATGATAGATCACCGCAAGAATGGGTATGTGGCTGAATACAAGAGTGCCGAAGATCTGGCAGAAGGCATGCGCTGGGTGCTCTCTGAAGCTGACTATGACGAGCTGAGCGACAATGCGGTGAAAAAGGTTTCAATAAGCTATTCGCAGCAGAGCGTGGCGATGAAGTATATCGAGGTTTATAACCAGGCCAGGGCTTACAGGCATTACAGATTATGATAAAGTTTACGATTGTAACAATTACGTATAATGCGGCCGATGTATTTATGCGCACGGCTGACAGCGTTGCGAGGCAGACTTATGCTGCAGTGGAGCATCTTATCATAGACGGGGCTTCGTCTGACGGCACGCAGAATATGGCAGAAGAATATAAAAAGGCTTCAGATGCAGCCTGCAACGGCCATGAGGTGAGGATCGTTTCCGAACCTGACAAGGGACTGTATGACGCCATGAACAAGGGGCGCCGGCTGGCTACGGGCGATTATGTGTGTTTCCTCAATGCCGGAGACTTCTTCCCGTCGGCCGATACGTTGGATGTTATTGCTGCCAACGCACGTCTTGAAGAGTGCAGCAGCGAAGGAAAACCGCTGCCGGGAGTGCTGTATGGCGACACCGACTGGGTGGATAATGACGGCAACTATATGAGCCGGCGCAGGCTTACACCGCCAGAAAAACTCACGTGGCGCTCTTTCCGTCATGGTATGCTTGTGTGCCATCAGGCTTTTTATGCGCGCACTGATTTGGCGCAGAAGGTTCCTTACGACTTGCGTTATCGTTTTTCGGCAGATGTTGACTGGTGTATAAGAATTATGAAAGAAGCAGAGAAAGAGTCGCTGCCACTGGTGAACGTTCATGCCACCATTGCCGACTATCAGCGTGAGGGGCAGTCGACAAAGAACCACAGGGCCTCGCTTCTTGAACGTTTTGATGTTATGAGCCGTCATTACGGACTTTTTACCACTATCGTCATGCATGCCTGGTTTGTCATACGTGCGGTGATAAAAAAATAAGAATCAGAAATATCAGTTATAAATTACGCCCAAATAGGTCATGCTGATTTGGGCGTATTGTTTTATATAGAAAGTATAGCCTTCTTATATCGGAAGTTCTGCAATTTGCTTTTTCGCAGGCATTGCGGCTGTATCAGGAAAATGCAGATTCAGACAGACGACAGAAACAGGTATGTCTGGCAGAAAACATAAACCCCAGTCGGTCATTAGACCGCACATAGCTTTATCAATTTTGTGTATTCATGCTTTCAGCCTGCCTGATGACCGATTGGAATAAAAAAGCGGTTGCCAGCATAATGCTGACAGCCGCTTGACATTTATAGACATTAACAATTATGAGTATCTTAAGATCTGTCCGGGACGTATGCGCATCTTCTTTGTTATGTGGTTAAGCTTGCAGAGCTCCTCGATAGTTGTATTGCGCTTCTTTGCGATGCTCGACAGAGTCTCTCCGCGTTTAACCTTATGATAGCGTATGTCGCCGCTGTCGTTGTTTCTGCTTCTCTTGTCAGACGATGAACTGTTCTCTGCTGATGCATATTCGTTGTCGTCTTTTCCTCTTTCCTTGTTTGCAAGTCTTGAGTCGTTGTTATAAGTGTCGCGGCGGAACATATATGTATCGCCTGTTACGTCCTGGTTCTTGAAGTCGAACATGAGTGCCGGGTTGAGGGCTACGCCGCAGAGACGTGTCTCAAAGTGGAGGTGAGAACCTGTGCTTCGTCCTGTGTTTCCGCCAAGTCCGATGGGCTCTCCGGCTTTTACAGTCTGGTTTTCTTCAACCAGGTGCTTAGACATGTGTCCGTATATAGTCTCAAGTCCGTTATAGTGGCGTATAACCACATAGTTGCCATATCCGTTGGCTTCGTATCTTACTATTCTTACTTTTCCGCTGAATGCGGCACGTATTGTGTCGCCGATATAAACCTTCACGTCGATACCTTTGTGCATGCGGCCCCAGCGACGTCCGAAGTTAGACGTTATGACTTTGCTTGTCGTAGGCATGCAGAAGTGCTTGAGGTTAATAAGAAAAGAATCGGGAAGGGTTGTGGCGCGGTGAGCATATTTGTTGCTCCATTCCTTGTAAAGCTGTGCTGAAGGGGAGCCGGTCTGTTCTCTCTGTATTATGTTTTTAAGGGCTAAAGTGTCAACCGCCTTCATCTTTCTATCGATAGGTGCCTGGCGGGCCAGCAGGTCCTGGGCTGATGCCGTTACTGCCGTAAGGGTAAATAATGCCGTAAATGCTAATGTCTTTATTGTTCTTTTTATTAAATACATAATTTATTGTTCTTGGTTAAGATAAAAGTGCGGAGGCTGCCGCGGGCGATAGTCAGAAAAAATCAACAGATAAAAATTTTCCGGCCTATCATAAAAACCTTTGCAAAGATAATAAAAAAGTGTGATAGTTGTTTTCCGGTTTAACAACTTTATGGACACTTTAACAAACTGGCATGCAAGGTGTCCCTAATTTAACTAATACTAACTGGTTGATATTCATATTGTTAGCATTTTAGTTAAAATACCTATGAAATGGCAGACCAGTTTATGTTTGTTTTGCGCAGTGAGTCAAGCCTTTTCCATAGCATGGCATATTCCTGCTTCTGACACATGGGGTCTTTGTCAATTATTTTCTGTGCCTCGTCGCGTGCCAGCTGAACCAGCTGCCCGTCGCGCGCAATGTCGGCTATCTTGAGGTCGAAGGCCATTCCGCTTTGCTGTGTGCCTTCAAGGTCTCCGGGGCCACGCAGCTTCAGGTCGGCTTCTGCAATCCTGAATCCGTCGTTGGTGTCGCACATTATGTCTATTCGCTTGCGTGTCTCTTCGCTTAACTTGCGCTTGCTTACAAGTATGCAGTATGACTGGTCGGCTCCTCGTCCTACACGGCCGCGCAGCTGATGCAGCTGTGACAGGCCGAAGCGTTCGGCGTTGAGTATTACCATCACTGATGCATTCGGCACGTTTACGCCTACCTCAATTACGGTGGTGGCCACGAGTATCTGGGTCTCGCCGGACACAAAGTGCTTCATCTCCTCTTCTTTTTCAGCCGGCTTCATTTTGCCGTGAACCTTGCTCAGCCTGAATTCGGGAAACGCTTCTTTGAGTCCTTCAAATCCGTCTTCAAGATTCTTGAGGTCTATCTTCTCGCTTTCTTTTATCAGCGGGAACACGATATATACCTGACGCCCTTCGTTGATCTGTTTCCTTATTCCGTTATACAGACTTGTTGTCTGGTCGTCATATTTATGTATTGTCACTACTGGTTTGCGTCCCGGCGGCAGTTCGTCTATGACGCTCACGTCCAGGTCGCCGTATATGGTCATTGCCAGTGTCCGAGGAATAGGCGTGGCTGTCATGACCAGCACGTGCGGCGGGTTGTCGCTCTTGTTCCATAGCCGTGCCCTCTGTGCCACTCCGAATCTGTGCTGCTCGTCTACGACTACAAAGCCGAGGCGTGCAAACTGCACGGTGTCTTCGATGACGGCATGAGTGCCCACCAGTATGTTTACGCTTCCGTTAGCCAGTCCTTCCAGCACGGCCTTGCGCCTCTTGCCTTTCACCATGCCTGTCAGCAGTTCTACGTTTACGTCCATTCCGCCGAGCATTCCCTGTATTGTGGCAAGGTGCTGTTCCGCCAGAATTTCTGTCGGGGCCATTATGCAGGCCTGAAAGCCGTTGTCGATGGCGATGAGCATGGACATCAGTGCCACGAGCGTCTTGCCGCTGCCCACGTCGCCCTGCAGCAGACGGTTCATCTGCTGTCCCGAGCCCATGTCTTTCCTTATTTCCTTAATGACACGTTTCTGTGCGCCTGTGAGCGGAAAAGGAAGGTTGTTGAAGTAAAAGTCGTTGAACGTCTTGCCGACACGGCTGAATATATAGCCGCGATATTTGCGCCTGTGGTCGCTGGCGTATCGCAGAATGTTGAGCTGAACATAGAAAAGCTCTTCGAACTTCAGACGGTAGCGGGCCTTGCTCATGTCGTCGGGCGTTTTGGGGTTGTGTATTTTTCTGAACGCCTCGTCCCTTGATATCATGTTCAGCGGCTTGGTTATGAAGTCGGGCAGGGTTTCCCTGAGCGGTTCTTTCATGTTGTCGAGCATGCTTTTTATGAGCTTTTCGATGGCTCTCGACGTCATGCCCGTCTTCTTCATGTTTTCCGTAGTTACATAATACGGCTGCAGTCCCATCTGTGATAGCTGCATTTCTGATGCCGGATCAATGTCGGGATGTGCAAACTGGTAGCGTCCGTTGAACACGGTAGGTCTGCCGAATATTATGTAGTCGGTAGAAAGTTTATAGTGGCTGATGATGTATTTTGCTCCCGAAAACCACACGATGTCTGCCACTCCGGTTCCGTCTGACACATGTGCCACTACCCTTGTGCGGTGGAACCCCATCTCGAAAGTCTCAAAACTCAGTATTCTTGCACGTATCTGCACGAAGGGCATGTCGCCCGAAAGCTCGTTTATGCGGTATATGCGGCTGCGGTCGACATATTTGTAGGGGTAATATTCAAGCAGTTCCTTATAGGTGCTGATGCCCAGTTCCTTACTGAGCAGAGTCTTGCGCCTTGGGCCTACGCCCGGAAGATACTGTATGTCCTGGTCTAATATGTCGAGCATTGTCGCGTTTTGAGAGATGTTTCAGATTAGATGAAAATATTATGTCAGCAAATTATCTACGCCAGCACCCTTGCTATAAGCAGGTCGAACGGAGTGGTTATCTTTATGTTCTCGCGGTTGCCCTCTATGAGCGTCGGACTTTGCCCGATGCTTTCTGCCACAGAGGCGTCGTCGGTGAAGTCTTCACGGTAGGGCTGCTTGTATGCCTCCTTCAGCAGCTGTATGTCAAAGGTCTGCGGCGTCTGGACAAGGCGATACTCCTGTCTTGGCACGGTGGTGCTCTTGTTTTCGGCGTTGAGATGTATCAGGGTTTCTACTACAGGCGTAACCGGCACCACGGCCTTGCGTGTTCTTGCTGTTTCATAGCAGTTGGATATCACCTCAATCGACGGGAACGGGCGCACACCGTCGTGTATGCCAACCACTCCTGTTTCGTCGTCGGGTATACATGCCAGTCCGTTTCTGACTGAGTGGAAGCGTGTCTCGCCTCCGTCTGCTATCTGATATTCAGCAGCGAAGTGATATTTCTTGCACAGTTCGTGCCAATATTCCTGTTGTTCCTTAGGCAGCACAAGTATTATTTTCAGCGTGGTGCTGTATTCTTTGAATCTTTTTATTGTGTGCATAAGGACAGGAAATCCGTTGACAGGCAAGAATTGCTTTGGTATGTCAGAGCCCATCCTCAATCCTTTGCCTCCGGCAACGATTACAACATAGTCCATAATATTCTTCTTGTGATTCTTCTTGTTTTGTCTTATTGTCAGTAAGTTTTCTATGTGTGTATGGGCGTGCAGCTGTGCCCATGCAGGCTATATCTTCAGATGCAGGACAGATGTATGTGTTCCGCATCATGCATACACGCCGCCACGGGGTTAATCCGTGCTTATATATTCATCAGCCCGAATACAAGTCTTGCTGCCGTATCCGGGCTGATGAGCCGGTTGTTGTTATTTCATCATGAGATGCTTGAACATCATGCCTTCGGCCACGCTGTCGGCTGTCTTATGGTCGGTAAGAGCCTCGAGCAGTGTGTAGGCATAGGGCAGGGTGGCTGCCGGACCTTCTCCGGTAGTGATGTTGCCGTCTACGGTGCACAGTTCGTGTGTGTATTCTGCTTCATCAAGATATTTCTCGAATCCGGGATAACATGTGGCACGCTTGCCCCTAAGCAGACCAATTCCGCCAAGCACCATAGGTGCGGCACATATTGCACCGATCATCTTGCCCTTGCGGTTCTGCTCTATGAGAGACTTCTTTACTCCAACATGCTCGTTGAGGTTGGTTGCTCCCGGCAGTCCGCCCGGCAGCATGAGCAGGTCGGCGTCGCTGAGGTCAGCCTCTTCAAACAGCAGGTCGGCAGTGATTTTCACTCCGTGTGCCGATTCAACTTCCTTTGCGCCTGTAACGCTCACGGTTTTAAACTCAACGCCTGCGCGGCGCATAATATCTAATGGTATGAGGGCTTCAATCTCTTCGAAGCCTGTAGCCAGGAATTCATAAACTTTAGCCATGTGGTTTTCTGAATTTTAAGGTTTAAACGTTTATTTGTATAATGATGGCATAGCCTTATTTCAGGCAAGCCAGATATCTCTTTATCGTGTCTTCAAGACCGAAATACAGCGCATCGCATATCAGTGCGTGACCTATGCTGACCTCGTCGAGCCATGGAATGTTCTGATGGAAATAGGTCAGGTTCTGCAGACTGAGGTCATGTCCTGCGTTGAGGCCAAGCCCCACTTCTCTTGCCACTTCTGCCGCCTCTACGAACGGCTTTATCGCCTCTTCGCGGTTGGCCTCATAGCCTGCTGCGTATGGCTCAGTGTAAAGCTCTATTCTGTCGGTGCCGCACATACGTGCCGCTTCAACCATCTTAGGCTCGGCGTCGACGAATATCGACGTCCTGATGCCTGCCTCCTTAAACTGTCCTATCACGTCGGTCAGAAAGCCCTTGTTGGCCACTGTGTCCCATCCGTGGTTGCTCGTTATCTGGTTGTCAGCATCGGGCACAAGTGTTACCTGGGTGGGCTTCACCTCGAGCACCAGCTTAATATATTTGTCAATTGGGTTGCCCTCTATGTTAAACTCTGTTGTTATCAGTGGTTTGATGTCTCTTACGTCCTGGTATCTGATGTGTCTTTCGTCAGGACGTGGATGCACGGTGATGCCTTGCGCGCCAAACTTTTCACAATCAACGGCCACTTTCAGCACGTCGGGATTGTTGCCTCCGCGTGCGTTGCGTATGGTAGCCACCTTGTTGATGTTTACGCTTAATTTCGTCATTTTTTACAAATTTATTTAGTTAGCAGTATCTGTTATTCCGCAAAATGATGTAATTTTGCATATGACAAGCCTTGTGCAGGCGGCTTTCTGGCTGTTGTCATACGGGGCTTGTGACATCTTTGCAGATAAGTTTATTCATTGGCAAAGTTACTAAATGTTTGTCATTTTTCTGCATCCTGTACTAAAAAAGAAATTTAAAAGCTTAAAATTATGGGGTCGCGCAAGTTTAAATTCGCACTATTTGGAAATATCTATCAGGCAAAGAAGTCGGCTAACATCCGGGATATAATGTCGTATCTCACGCGCCGCGGCGCTGAAGTGTGCGTTGAAAAACTTTTTTACGACTTTCTTGTAAGCACCGGACGACTGTCGCCTGGCTCCGTTGAAGTGTTTGAGGGAGGCAACTTCATGGCTGATTTCGTCATATCTATGGGCGGCGACGGCACGCTGTTGCGTGCGGCGGGGCTCGTAGGAAGCAAGAATATACCAATACTTGGAGTCAATATGGGCCGGCTCGGATTCCTGGCAGACATCGTGCCTACCGAAGCCGAGAGCGCGCTCGACTCGCTCTATCGCGGCGACTACACGCTGGAGAACCATTCGGTAATATGCGTTGAGGCCGACGGCAAGCCTCTGTCGGGTGTGAGCCATGCGCTCAACGACATAGCCGTGCTGAAGCGCGACAATGCCTCGATGATATCAATACGCACAAGCATCAACGGCGAGTATCTCGTTACATATCAGGCCGACGGACTCATTGTCAGCACTCCTACGGGCTCAACGGCCTATTCGCTGTCGAACGGCGGACCTATCATCGTGCCGCAGACGGGCATCCTGTGCCTTACGCCGGTGGCTCCGCACAGCCTGAACATCAGGCCGATGGTGATTTCAGACGACTCTGAAATAACTCTCACCGTGGAGAGCCGCAACCACAACTTCCTCATTGCCGTCGACGGACAGTCGGCAAAGTGCAGCGAGAAGACACGGCTCACCATACGCAAGGCACCATACAACATAAAAATCGTGAAGCGCAGCAGTCAGAAATACTTCTCCACCCTGCGCCAGAAGATGATGTGGGGAGCCGACACGCGCGGCTGACAACATCTCCGCACCAGTATGCTGACATCAGTCCTGCATTCCGGCGTGGTGTCTGCGACATACCCGGAAGCACCTTTAGCAGAAGCTTATGAAGATAAAGAACCTGTTGAGAATACCCCAAAGCAAATATCCCGTCAAGGCTATTTTGCGCTGGTTGTGGCATGCTTGGCGCGGCAACCGGCTTCAGGCCGTGCTCAACGCCGCGCTCGGACTGCTCGGCGTGGCTGCCAGCTTGATGTCGGTGTGGGCTGTTCAGAATGCCATCGACGTGGCATCTCATGTCCGCAGCGGCTCGCTCTATGCGGCTGTGGCGCTTATGGGCGTGTTTGTGCTTTGCGACTTTGGCGTCAGCATAGCTTCGGTATGGGTGAGAAACATTCTCGGCATAAAGGCGCAGAACCGCATGCAGCAGCACATGCTCGACCGCATACTGCGCTCAGAGTGGCGCGGACGCGACAGCATGCACAGCGGCGACGTGCTCAACAGGCTTGAGCTTGACGTAAGGACTGTAGTGGAGTTTCTTACCGAAACCATGCCCAACACGCTTTCGGTGGTGGCTCTTTTTCTCGGCTCGTTTTTCTATCTGTTCTCGATGGACGCCATGCTGGCCGTTGTCATCGTGATAATGCTGCCGCTGTTTATGCTTGTCAGCAGGCTATATGTGGGGCGCATGCGCAGTCTTACGCGTAACGTTCGCAACTGCGACAGCCGCGTGCAGAGCGTGCTGCAGGAGACCATACAGAACCGCATGCTCATAAAGACTCTTGAAAAGGATGACGCCATGGTGGAGCGGCTTGAGGCAACGCAGAGCGAACTGCGGCATAATGTGGTAAGGCGCACGGCCTTCTCGCTGTTCTCGAGCTTTGTCCTCAACTTCGGCTTTGCGGCAGGCTATCTTATCGCCTTTCTGTGGGGAGCCATAAGGATGTACGGCCACACGCTGTCTTTCGGCGGCATGACGGCCTTTCTTCAGCTCGTGGCGCGTATACAAGGGCCGGCACGCAATCTGACAAAGCTTGTTCCTCAGTTTGTGTCGGTGCTCACGGCGGCAGAACGGCTCATGGAACTTGAGGAAAATCCACTTGAGGAGCAGGGCGCCCCGTTGCATGTAGCTGCCGACGGTGGGGTGGGCGTGCGCTTCGAGAACGTAGCTTATGCCTATGCCGACGGCGAACGCGAGATAATGAATAACTTTTCGTTCGACTTCACTCCGGGCAGCTGTACTGCCGTGCTCGGCGAGACCGGCACCGGCAAGACCACTCTTGTGCGCATGATTCTTGCCCTGATACGCCCTGACTCGGGACGCGCCGTGATATACAACGGACGAGGCGAAAGCTACCAGTTGTCGTCGCTCACGCGCTGCAACTTTGTATATGTGCCGCAGGGCAACACGCTGCTGAGCGGCACCATTCGCGACAATCTTAGGCTTGGAAACCTTTCGGCCACTGACGATGATATGCTCAACGCCCTTCATCGTGCCTGTGCCGACTTTGTCAGCGAGCTGCCCGACGGGCTCGACACCGTATGCTCTGAGTCGGGCGGGGGACTGAGCGAAGGTCAGGCGCAGCGCATAGCCATAGCCCGGGCACTGCTGCGCGACGGCAGCGTGATGCTCTTCGACGAGGCTACAAGCTCGCTCGACCCTGACACAGAGCGCCGCCTGCTTGCCAATCTGCTGGCAGACAGACAGCGCACCATCATCTTTGTAACCCACCGCATGGCCGTGGTAGACTATTGCGACCGTGTGCTGCGCATGGAGCGGCTCTGATTCTTCGTGTCGTGCCTGCACATCTGCTGTCGTTCAGGCATGATGTTTGTAGTGAATTTTATTAACCAAAATAAATTTTAGCGTTATGAAAAAACTTATCTTTATGGCGGCTTTCGCCATCATGACTGTCCTTGGCGCTGCGGCTCAGGATGCCGACTCGCGTTATGCCACCGAACTGCTGAAGCCCGGAACTGAGGCTCCCGACTTCACTCTGAAGGACATTAACGGCACAGAACACACGCTCAGCCAGTTGCGCGGAAACTATGTCGTGCTCGACTTCTGGGCTTCGTGGTGTCCCGACTGCCGAAAGGATGTGCCCATGCTGAAGGAACTCTATGCCAAATACGGCGAGCGCATCAAGTTTGTAAGCGTGTCGTTCGACGACAAAAAAGAAAATTGGAAAAACTATGTTGAGGCCAACGGCATGGACTGGCTCAACGTCAGCGAACTGAAGAAATGGAAGGAAACCCAAATTTCGCAGATGTATAAAATCAAGTGGATTCCTGCCATGTATCTTATCGACCGCCAGGGCAAGATCATCCTGTCAACGGTTATGATAGAGAAAATGGCTGACAAGCTGAAAGAACTTCACGAACTTTAAGCAGAACCGTTCATCATAATCCTGTTGGATTATCGTTTTATACAGAACGTCTTGCCGTCTGCTTTTTCGCATGAATAGAGTTATTCTGGTGAAAGGCCGACGGCAAGATAAATAATAAATCATAAATACTGCTGGAAAATTCATGGGATTTTGTATATTTGTTTCATGTTTAATACAAAATCTACAAGCAGTATGCAAATTATAAATAGACTTTCATTTTTTCTTGCTGCCTTTTTGTTGGGGTATAGCTCTGTTTATTCACAAACGCAGGCTGATGTGAAAATGGGTGAGATCCTGAATGGCGGTGATCTGTTTCAGTTAAGAAAAGAATATCCGAATCTAAAAGGATCCGTGAGTGTGAAGATGCTTAATTTGGTGGCAGACGCTCAGTTAGGCATCGGATTTAATAAATTGGAAGATGCTGCCGTTGCCCTTGATAGCTTGTTGGCGCATCACCAAAACGAGCTTGGGGCGCAAACATCAATAGGTATGGCTGCTTTGCAAGGCATGAACCTCTTGAATTTGGGCATGTATGAGCAAGCCGGAAAAGTTGGAGAAAGTCTGGTGAATGCATTAAAGGAATCAGTTCCGTTTGAATCTCTTTACAGTTTTGTATTTATTGAAAAAGTAGGCAAAGCACTTGCCAATGTTCCAAAACCTTATCTTGAACGTCCTGATAGAGATGTTGCTGTGCCGTTAAGTGTTGAAACTGTGGGAAGAGGCAAACATATCTATATACCTGTAGAGGTAAACGGCATAACGAAAAACTATATTTTCGATACAGGTTGCTCTTTTGGCAATTTCGTTTCAGAAAAGTATGCAGAAGAAGTTGGTCTGAAAATTGTAGCTGATTCTATTCCGGTATCAGGTATGGAGATTGGGCTTGTAAAACTTGCTGTGGCAGATTCAATGAAAATAGGAGAAATGGTATATCATAATCCTGTTTTTATGGTTGCGCCTCCAGATCATGAGGTCGATTCGGTATTTGCTTTTGATGGAGTTATAGGTTACCACTTTATCAGGGACGCCAAGGAAATAATCATAGACAATGAGGCCGGAAAGTTTGTTTTTCCGCAAAAAGTGTCTGAGGGGGAGCCAAATATGTATTTGGCATCAAATACGCCTCAAGTAAGAATCAGCTATAACGGAAAGCCTTTTGACCTGATTTTTGATACAGGAAATGTAAAGTCTGACTTGGGGAATAAATTTGCTAAAACATTTCCAGATGCCATTGCCGGATTGGCAGAACAGGTTACGTCCCGTGGGGGCTTTGGCGGAATATCGCAGATAAAAGCAGTAACATTGCCAAATTTCTGTTTCGAGGCGGCTGGTACTAAGGTGACATTGCATAATACAGAAGTGATTACGAACACAGGAATAAACAGTCGGTTGTTTGCAGGTTCGTTAGGGACAGATTTTGTGTTGTCATTCAAACGGCTTACGATCAACTATCAGAACATGTTTATACGTGGAGAATAATCCTGCTTTAATTAAAGCAACACATTAGTGTTCCATTTTAACGGGACACTAATGTGTTTTTATAATAAACTCGTCACTCGTCACATTCTTATGTAAATTATTGAATAACAGTGTGTTATAGTGTGACGAGTTTGTCGTTCAACTCGTCACATTGTTTTTGAGAAACCGGTTAATTGGATGTTTGGATGGGGCGATGACCTGTATGTGATGAGTTGAAAATGTAACTCGTCACGCTGTAAAATGTTGATATGCAGCGGTTTATGTGCCTTTGTGATGAGTGACGAGTTTCTCCGAAAACTTTTTTATGATTATATCGCATTGTCATTCCTGATATAGGTTTACTCCGGACTGGCTTATTACCGGTTTTGGTTGTTTCATTCCTTTATCTCCAAAAGGTATGCTTTTACCTTGCGAAAGACCGCCTTTCAGCGTGTAAAAGCATGCCTTTTGCAATGCTGTCAGCCGTGTCTTATCCTGATAAAAGGGCAAAAAGAAAGGCTCCCTTACCTTTGCCTTGTGCGGCAAGTAAGGGAGCCTTTTGTATGGTTAATAACCGTATGTGTTATTTCTTCATTGTGTCAGGCAGCATGATAACCTTGATGCTGTTGCCGCCACCGATGATGACGTTCTTCATGAACTTAGCCATCTTCTCAGGAGTCATTTCGCTTACAATCTTCTTGTAGTCGGTGTTTGTGTCAACTCCGTACTCGTCGAAGCTCTGGATAACGCCCAGCCAGTAGTTGTTCTTCTTAACGTTTTCGTCAGCACGCTTCAGCATGAGTTCCTTAACCTTGCTGAGCATTTCAGCGTCAACAGTCTTGGTCATCTTAGTAACCTCGTCGTTCATGATGCCGATAGCCATGTCGCTCTTCTCAGGTTTCATCGGGCAAACACCGATGATGCATGTGAACGGAACGTCGCCTCCGAGTGATGAGTATCCGGCAGCTCCTGCAGAGTAGGCTGCGCTGGCTTCCTCGCGGATCTTCTCCAGGTAGATCATGCTCAGGATCTGTCCTGCTGCGTCAGCGTAGATGCTGTTCTCGAGAGTGTAAGGAGTCTTGTTGTTATACCAGTACATGTAAGCGTTAGCCTTCGGAGTCTCCATCTTGCGGTAGAACTGGTTAACGGTGTTGCCCTTGTTGTAAGTAGTAACAGGTTTCCAGTTTTCCTTAGCGCCCTTTGCAGGCAGAGAAGCTATATACTGCTCGATGAGCGGACGGATGGCAGCCTCGTCAAAGTTACCGATGATTGTGAATGTGAAGTCGGCAGCGTTGGCTGTGCGCTCTTTTGCAATCTGCAGAATGCGGTCGTAGTTAGCGTTCTCAACATCCTTCATCTCGATAGAGGCGAAGCGCGGGTTGTGCATGTAGAGAGTGTTCTTTACAGAGTCTGACAGTGCCATCTCAGGTGAAAGCTCCTTGTTCTTCAGAGATGTCTTTATCAGTCCCACCATTGAGTTGTAGCTCTTCTCGTCCTTGTTGATGTTTGTGAAGTAGAGATATGTCATCTGGAAGAGAGTCTCAAGGTCCTTAGGAGTTGATCTTCCGCTTACAGTCTCGTGCAGGTTCTGCATTGTGAGGTCAACGTTAACCTGTTTGCCTGCCAGTACCTTCTGCAGTTCAGTGCTGCTGAAGTTGCCCAGTCCGCTGTAGCCGATGGCCGTGTCGAACATCTTGATGTTAGCGTAGTCTTCCTTGCCGAGCAGAGAAGCACCACCCTTAGATGTAGCGCTGAGGATAACCTCGTCGTCCTTATAGTCAGTCTTCTTCAGCAATACTCTTGCACCGTTAGACAGTGTGAGCTCTTTGTAGCCGAACTTAGCGTTCTCTTTCTCGCTCTTGATGCTGCCTTTCTTGGGCAGAACGCTTATCAGCGGCTCGTTCTTAACGTTGTCAACCCATGCTGTGAGCTGCTCAGCGTGAACGCCGTCGATGGCCTTCTTGATAGATTCAGCTGTAGGATATTTAGCACCTTCCTTCTCTGTGTAGAATGCCACTACAACTGTGTTGGTGTCAGTCTCGCTTATCAGCTCCTTGGTAATCTCGTTGACAGCTTCAACAGGGATAACCGGAGAAATCTGCTGCATTATCTGATACTCGTCTTCGATTGAAGGCATAGGCTCGTTGCCGAGGAAGTTGTCGCGGTAGATGTCACCGTATATAGCGTTGTCGCGCTTGTTGCGGTTGGTGTAAACCTTCTCGAGTGAGCTCATATAGTCGGCCTTGGCGCGCTCAAACTCAGTGGCTGTGAAGCCGAACTTAACGGCACGCATAACCTCGCGTGTGGCTGTGCTGATGGCCTGCTCGCTCATGCCCGGTTTCGGCAGGATAACCAGGGTGAAAGCCTTGGTTGTAGAAGCCAGGATGAAGTCGCTGTCGTAAGCGTAAGCCTGAACGAACGGACAGTCAGGATTCTGCTGTATTTCCTGCAGACGTGCGTTGAGCATCTGTGTTGAGAGGCTTACTGCATAGTTCTGAACGAGATATGCAAGGCTGCCTTTCAGGCTGTCTGGCACTTCGGGGTGCTTGTACATCAGCTGTATGATGTCAGTCTGCTGCTCTTTGTCCTTGTCTACGATGATAATAGCCTCGTTGTTGTCGGGCACAGGCTCGTTGACAACCTTAGGAGCGTTAGGATCAAGCTTGATGCCGCTGAACAGCTCCTTGATCTTAGCCTCTGTGCGGTCAACGTCGATGTCGCCGACTACGATGATTGCCTGGTTGTCGGGACGATACCACTTGTGGTAGTACTGACGGAGAACTTCAGGCTTGAAGTTGTTGATGATCTCCATCTTACCGATAGGCATGCGCTGTCCGTATTTGCTGCCCGGATAGATTTTCTCGAGGTTGCGGTCGAACATTCTTGTCTGTGCGTCAGTGCGCAGGCGCCACTCCTCGTTGATCACACCACGCTCCTTGTCGATCTCCTTGGGGTCGAGTGTAAGGCCGTTAGACCAGTCTTTCAGGATGAGAAGACAAGAGTCGAGAGCCTCAATGCGTGTAGAAGGAACGTTGCATATTCTGTATACGGTCTGGTCTACGCCTGTGTATGCGTTGAGGTCAGAACCGAACTCTACGCCGATAGAGCGCAGATATTCAATGAGGTTGTTGCCCTTAAAGTTGTCTGAGCCGTTGAAGGCCATGTGCTCAAGGAAGTGAGCCAGACCGCGCTGGTCGTCGTTCTCCTGGATAGAACCCACGCGCTGGGCAATGTAGAAGTTAACACGATTCTCCGGATAACCGTTGTTGCGGATGTAATAGGTCAGTCCGTTGGCCAGCTTGCCAGTCCTCACTGCCGGGTCAACCGGGATGGGAGGCATCTGCATGCCCTGAGCCATGATGCCCACTGTGCTTGCCAAGAACAGTGCGGCCGTGATGATTAGATGTTTTATTTTCATAAAAAAGAGTTTAAAATAGTTCAACAAAGATAGTTTTTTTATCTCTCGAATGTTGTTACTGGTTGTTATATTTAATAAATTTTATACGTTTTGTATGCAAAATTGTTACTTTCGTGTAAATACCATGCTGTAAGCCGGTTTATGTTTCCTCCCGGTATTCCAGAATGTCTCCTGGCTGGCACCCCAGCTCGCGGCATATTGCTTCGAGCGTGGTGAAGCGTATGGCCTTGGCCTTGCCGGTCTTCAGGATCGACAGATTAGCCTGCGTAAGCTCCACTCTTTCGGCCAGCTCGCCTAGCGAAATCTTCCGCTTGGCCATCTCCACGTCGAGGTTTACTATTATTTTACCCATACTTGTTGCTTTAGAGTTGTTTACGTAGGTTATTATATCGTGAGTTCCTGTTCCTCTTTCATCTTCAGTCCGATGGAGAACGACTCTGCCATTACAAGAGAGAATAGTCCGAAGAGTATCGTGCCCGTGTACACGGCGTCTGAATATCCGATGGTGTAGCCCGTCAGGCTGAACGTCTGTGTTGCGGCATATACGTCATTACAGTATTTTATCGTTGCCAGCAGACCTATTATCACCATGCACCAGCCTATGCGTTTAAGGTATTTTGTGTTCTTCCGTGTGAAGATGTTGTTGCGGTTGATGTTCAGCACGAAGCGTATGAACGACACCAGCGTGATGATGCCTGCCACCATTATTGCTATGCCTATGATTACTGACAGAATGCTGCCTGCTGTGCCTGAAGAATCCTCTATCGGCAGGTTTATCTGTGTAGGCCATGCCTTATACGACTTGTTCGTTGCGCTGTCGGTTATGGTTATTGCGTTGCGCCATGTGATTTCGTTCGGTATGAGCGAAACAACGCGATAGCCGTCCACGCTTTCAGTGTTTGTCTCTTGGATGTGCTTGGCCGACTTATATCCGCTGACCATGCCGCTGAACATGCCGCTGAACATAAGGTCGGTGGCCATCAATATGTCTACGATGATAACGGCGAAGATAAGCAGGCAGAATATGTTGAGCTTTGTTTTCATCTTGTTGCGTATTTTTCATAAAAATGCCCGCCGCCCTGTTTTCCCGGCCGGCGGGCAGGCCTTTATTTATTTAGTTAGAGAGAGTCGTTGTTGCTGTCATTTCATGTCGGCCAGCAGGTTGGCGGTGTAGTCGCTTAGCAGTACGTAGTTGTCGTTAAGCTCATACATGTTGCTGCTCTTGTTCCATGTGTAGCAGTCAACTCCCGTGGCGTTTCCGCTGATGCTGCTGTATGTCATGCGCTGGCTCTGCACGTAGGCGTTGTCGCTGTTCTTCCATACCTTCATGTCGAGCACAGTGTTGCCGGCGTTGTAGGTGTAGTCCATGCAGAGGTAGTTTTCCCATTCCTGCTTGTCGCTGTTCCACTTCATCACCTCTTTTCTTATCACGCGGTCCTGGTCGTCGTATGTATATTGCTTGCGTGTCTTGGCTGTAAGATATTTGCCGCTGTTGTCGTAAGTAACTATTGCGCTTACTTTACCGTCCTGCATCTCTGCGTTGTATGCGAAGCGGTTGTCAGAGTTGGATGTTCCTGCGATGCTTGTGAACAAACTCATAATTGTTGCGGCGGTAATTGTAATCAGTTCCATAATGCTATATTTTTTATTTCGTTATTATTCTTGTTTATTTAATTCTTTATCTGTTTTGTCGTTAGACGTTCTTTGTTCTGAAAAACTACGTCGTGATATTGTCTTTTTAATATCCTGCGGGAAGCGGTGTTATCTAAAATCAATAATCATTTATCGTTTTTCGATATGCAAATGTATGAACTATATTTGAATGCTCCAAATATTTTCAATAAAAATTTATCGAAAAACGATAATTTAACACATTAAAACAATAAAATACCGGCTTTTAACGGTCTTTTAACCCAAACTGCCCTTTATTATTAGGGCAGATTGCTGCTTTTCATTGAGCGGATGAAGGCATAAATAAACAAGACTGATAGAACTTATATGCCGTATGATGATTTTGGGGTAAGCTTATGGTAATATGCTTTGACGAAAGCTGTTCATCGGGCAGGCCTGAATAAAAATATGGGCTTTACCAAGCCACAAAGGTACGGTAAAGCCCATTATCCCAGAAATAATAATTGTTATAAGCCTGCTTTTTCGTAGGGAATATACTTAAAGTATTCGTCAAATTGATCAGTACGCTTTATATAATAAGTTTCGCCACAGCCGTTTAGTTGGATTTGGTCTGGTGTAAACGAGATGAATGACCAGTAAATTCCGCCATCAGGACTAAATACGCAAGCGTTGGGATTAAACTTACTATTGTCAATATTCAAATCGTTTGCGGCGATATTATAATTGTCAGGTTCAATATATGATGTTATTTCTCCGGTATTGTCGTTGCGCATTATACGAATGTTCTGAAAAAACAGTGTGCCATTATTGTTGTTGGCTGTTGCAGCTGCCCTGATATATATCATACGGCCATTGACTAAATAGACAAACATATGGCGGTTTGTATTGACCTCACACATAAAAACGTCGCCATCTTTTCCAAACCTGGCGCCAAGTCTCCATTCCTGTAGACACTTACCGATGTCTAACTTGCTTTTGGCAATGGATTTTTCATAAGGCTTGCAGGTTGTTATTTCCTCTACCTTAGACATAACTTTATCTCCAATACGAAGAGTCTTGACGGCAGTTCCATTAACCGTCTTGACCTCGTCAGTGAGTGTAAGAGGCGTAGTGGTTTCAACGACAAATGCCGAATCTTTATAAGTGGTACAGCTGTATATGTCTTGTGTAGGGATATTGAGAAATGCTCTCAGACCTGTTGGAGTTTTCTCAAAGAACATACAAATGCTGTCTGTTATAACCGCTTCTGCATCATTTGAAGCCCAGACTCCACGATATTTTGAAAAATCACTTGCATAAGATGTACTGTGAATTACGAGGGCAAGTAAAAAAGCAAAAAGTAATTTTTTCATAATCTGTGAATATTAAGATGAAATAATTTATTTCAAAAGTTTACGGTCGGTATCACTACTTTCCAATATGCTCATTTGATGGATTGCTATTGTCATTCTTGTCTCACGCCTTTGCCGGCTTATTCTTCCACCTTATTATCCTTTGCTGTTATGTTTCTCGGATGATGGTTCAGAATTTCCTCGCGCAGCGTGTGCGTGTCGATGTGCGTGTATATCTCGGTTGTACCTATGCTTTCGTGCCCCAGCATGCTCTGTATGGCGCGCAGGTCGGCTCCGCCTTCAAGCAGGGCTGTGGCAAAGCTGTGGCGCAGCGTGTGCGGACTTATGGTCTTCTGTATGCCGGCCTCGGCACCCAGCCGCTTTATCATTATCAGTATCATGGTGCGCGTCAGGTGAGCTCCGCGGCGGTTCAGGAACACGTAGTCTTCCTCTCCCGGCTTTATGTTCATGTGGCTGCGGTCTATAAACCAGTATTTCAGCTGCTTTATGGCATTTTCAGATATAGGCACGAGCCGCTCCTTGTTGCCTTTGCCCATTATTCTTACGAACTGTTCGTCGAGATAAAGCGCAGACATCTTCAGGTCTACAAGTTCGCTGACGCGCAGTCCGCAGCTGAACAGCACCTCTATTATGGCCTTGTTGCGTTGTCCTTCCCATTTGCTCAGGTCTATGGCCTGCTCCAGTCTGTCCACCTCTTCCGTGGTGAGCACCTCGGGCAGATGGTCGCCGAGTTTTGGCGATTCGAGCAGTTCTGTAGGGTCGTCCTTGATGTATCCGTCAAGATACAGATATTTGTAGAATGCTCTCACGCCGCTTAGAATCCTGCATTGTGAGCGAGGTGATATCCCAATGTCGTGCAGTGAGGCGGCAAAGCATTGTATGTCGCTTAGTTTTGCCGTTTCCGGACTGATGCCGTTGTCCTTCAGGAATTTTAATAGCTTGTTGATGTCAAGAATGTATGCTTCGAGCGTATTGCCTGAATAATTACGCTGAAGTTTCATGTAGCGGATATATTTGTGTATAATGTTGTCTTGTTCTTTCTGAATCATCTTTGCTTTATTCTGTATTTTCCCGGCTTTAGCGTCATGGCCATGTCTGCACGGCAGGATTTATTCTACAATCGGTTCTTAGACAGCATATAGTTTTATCTGTCTTGCTTATTTGTGCTTTCAGCCGTCTTTTGTTTTCTGTTGTCGCCTTTTCGTCCGTCTTTCTGGCCATAGTCTGCCATGCTTGCGAAAGTCAGACGGAAATCAGCTCAATATAAGGCTGAAATACAGGCTGAACTCTAACGTCCGGTTTTAGCTTAAAAAAATCCGGGGACCGACATGCCCCGGATTTTTATTTCTCAGCCAAGTTGAGCGTGTGGTGCCGCCTTGGCCGTATTTTCTTGCATGTTATTTGATTACTCCGAGTTCCTTGCCTACCTTTATGAAGGCGTTGACAGCCTTGTCGAGATGCTCTCTCTCGTGGCCTGCCGACAGCTGTACGCGTATGCGGGCCTGGCCTTTAGGCACTACGGGATAGTAGAATCCTGTTACATATATGCCTTCGTCCTGCATGCGGGCTGCAAAGTCCTGCGACAGTTTTGCGTCATACAGCATAACTGCGCATATAGCGCTCTGCGTAGGCTTGATGTCGAATCCGGCAGCGGTCATCTTGTCGCGGAAATATTCAACGTTCTCCATCAGCTTGGCGTGCAGGGCGTTGCTTTCCTTCAGCATCTTGAACATTTCGATGCTGGCTCCTACGATGGCTGGTGCCAGAGAGTTAGAGAACAGATATGGTCTTGAGCGCTGGCGCAGCATGTCGATAATTTCCTTTCGGCCTGTGGTGAATCCTCCCATTGCGCCGCCAAACGACTTGCCTAATGTTCCGGTGAATATGTCTATGCGTCCGTAAGCGTTGAACTTTTCAGCCACGCCGTGTCCTGTCGGGCCTACAACGCCGGCAGAGTGCGACTCGTCTACCATTACCAGTGCGTCGTATTTCTCGGCAAGTTCGCATATCTTGTCCATCGGGGCAACGTTTCCGTCCATAGAGAACACGCCGTCTGTTGCTATTATGCGGTGGCGCTGTGCCTGTGCTTCCTGCAGGCATCTTTCAAGGTCGGCCATGTCGGCGTTGGCGTAGCGGTATCTCTTAGCCTTGCAGAGACGGACGCCGTCTATTATTGATGCATGGTTGAGCGCGTCAGATATGATGGCATCCTCTTCGGTGAACAAAGGCTCGAACAGACCTCCGTTGGCATCGAAGCATGCAGCATACAGAATGGTGTCTTCGGTCTTGAAATAATCGGAAATTGCGGCTTCAAGCTCTTTGTGCATGTCTTGTGTTCCGCAAATGAATCTTACTGACGACATTCCGTAGCCTCTTTCCTTCATGGCTTTCTCCGCAGCCTCGGCAAGGCGTGTGTTGTCAGAAAGTCCAAGATAGTTGTTGGCGCAAAAGTTGAGCACTTCCTGTCCGTCGCCAACTTTTATTCCGGCTCTCTGCGGAGTTGTTATTATACGCTCGTTCTTGTATAAGCCGGCGGCCTTTATGCCGTCCAGTTCCTTCGTGAGGAACTCTTTCATTTTTCCGTACATAATTCTTAGATTAAGTTTAACATCTGTCTCTTATACACATCTCCGAGCCCACGAGACGCGTAGTAATCT
>ENA-OYXD01000051-OYXD01000051.1-human-gut-metagenome-genome-assembly--contig:-NODE-51-length-71714-cov-10.137164_pt1 | contig 71714 bp, 68 predicted proteins | sample MGYA00244818_ERZ653412 | MGnify/ENA primary metagenome ERZ653412 (study PRJEB26926, sample SAMN06165146) | human gut metagenome | biome: ENVO:00009003; feature: ENVO:2100002; material: ENVO:00002003...
AGCGCTTGAATGGCATTCAAGAGGTCAGCGGTTCGATCCCGCTTATCTCCACCAAGTGAAAAGTCCTGAAACTACAAGGGTTTCGGGACTTTTTCTTTTTCCGTTGCGGGCAGCAAAACCGCCCAATTTCTAACAGCTATCTAACAGTGTCAGGTATTCTCAGCGGCGGAGAACAGACTTCCCATTTTATCCGCTATGGACTGCTTGCGGGCTACATCTAAATGGCCGTAGATATTGGCGGTCATTTTTATGTCCGAATGGCCCAGCCACTCCTGTACATCCTTTAGGGCGAAGCCGTTGGACAGCAGCAGACTGGCGCAGCTATGGCGCAGTTCGTGGAAGCGGATATGCGGAAGATTATGCTTGCGCAGGAGTGTGGGAAAATGGTGGGTCACATAGTCCGGCGCAATGGGCCGACCGTCCGGCCATTTGAATACATACGCATTTTCCTGGTAGCCCTTGCCCATAAGGCGGCGGTTTTCCCGCTCCTCTTTCTTTGCCTGCAGAAAAATCTCCCTGGCCTCGTCCAGCAGCGGAAACGAACGGTAGCTGCTGGCGTTTTTGGTCTTATCCTTTTCCACGGTCTTGGAGACCTTGGTCACCGTATGGCGAATGGTCAGCAATCCGCGTTCAAAGTCGATGCTGTCCCATTGCAGGCCCAGCAGCTCGCTGCGGCGCAGTCCATAAATGGCTGTGATTTTCACCAGCGGGTAAAGCGGGTCATCTCGAATCAGCTCCAAAAGCTCCTGCAGCTGCTGCGCTGTGTAGTAGTGCGCTTCATATCGTTGCACACTGGGCAGGTCAACATACTGGCAGGGATTAGCGGGCAGCAGATCCGCTTTCACGGCTTCCGTCAGCGTCTGATTAAGGATGTTCTTGTGCAGACGTAGGCTGCGGGCAGACAGTCCGCCCTTGCCGTTTTTGCGCCCGCTGGCGGCCTTTTCGTCTATGTAGGCCTGCAGATGATGGCGGTTCATCTCCTGCAGCTTCACGCCGCTGGCGTCAAAATAGGGCAGGATATGGCCGTTTGCCAGTATCTCATAGCCCTGGTATGTGACCTCATCCACACGGCGCTTGACCTGCGACAGCCACACGCGTACATAGTCGGCAAAGGCCACATCGCTGTGCACAATGCCGCTCTGCTGCTCCTGCTGCTGCAGCGTTTCACGCAAAAGCTGCTCGGCCTTGCGCTTGTTGCCCTTGATGGGCAGCTCGGTCTTGACCCACTTCTGCTTGCGCTTGCCATTCACATAGTCGTTGAGAACGATATAGTACTTGTTGTTTTTGATTTGCAGGCTTCCGGTCATGGTAACTCCTTTCTTGACGGGTCAGATTTGCCTGCTGTCATGGGGTGGAAACAGTATACCTTGCGGATTGAACAAAATCAACCAGGCACACCTTGGGAATGATGATTTTTCGGCCGATACGGCGGCAGCCCAGCTGATGACTGCGCAGGAGTTTATAAACGCTGCCTTTGCTGATGCCCAGTGCAGAAGCCGCTTCGGCAGGGCTCATGATGTCGGGATAGTCCTTGAACATAGGCGCGCCCCCTTAAAACGGCTCGTCGCCAGTATCGGGCAGCAGCTCATAGTCGCCTTGATTGATGCGGCGGCAAAAGGCACGGTAGGTTTCCGGCTCTGACACCTGCACATTGGGATATTGGGCGGACAGGGGAATGTTGCTGACCAGATACACCTTGGTAAAGCACGCTGCCTTATTGCTGTATCGGCAGGGCAGCATCAAGGGATAGCCGTCCAAATACTTGAGCATATCCTGAATGGGCAGGCTGCTGCGAAACTCTTCAAAGAGAATGACATCTTGCCCTTTGTAATCATCAAAGGGGTGGTCGTAGTTGGTCACACGGTAAACGCGGGAATAGCCATACTTTTCCATAATGCTGCGGGTTTTTCCAACGCCTGTTTTACCCCACAGATAGGTGACTTCCAAATCACGCCACTGATTGCTGTAGCACTCCTCCAGTAGGGTCTGTCGGGCGGCTTCGATATGCTGCAGGCGATTCATGGCAGAAGGATACTGCACCAAAATCTCTGCATTGGAAGAACCGGACTGGATAAGGGAGAGGATTTCAGAACTGATCGACTCCCGCTTATCGCGCTCTATAGGAAGTGCGCCGCTTTCCTCGAAGGTTTCCGGCAGATTGGTTTCGTGCTTGGCATCGTCCAGCCAGCGGCCTTCCTTGCAGATATAGTCACGGTTTTCACGGTGACTGCCTTTGGCGGCTTCAATGTGAGCACCCAAGAAGCGCTGCTGCAGGGTGGAAAAAAGAATTGCATTGGGGGAGTAAAGATACAAGTGCGTATGGGGCGTTCCCTGTTCGCCTATTTCATCGCACATACACCAGTATTGCATACCGGGGAAGCTGGCCAGGGTGGTCTTGATGACCTCGTGGGTGAAACCATGTTCAACAGGATTGTTGAAGGTCAGCTGATACTTACGAGATTTGGATTGAGTCAAAATCACACCTTTCTAAAATTACACAAAACACGGGGTTGGCAAAGGGTAATACTACGCCTTTGCCAACGTCCTTTTACGATGGTTTTCAGCGGGCACTATACTGCGCTGCGTGTCGGTACCTCTCGGCAGCAGGGCCACGGCATGGAAAGTGGCTGGCAGCACATGGCGGGGGGCTGCTGCGGGCCTTGCTGCCGCTCAATTGGTCGGGAGCGGCAGCGGCAAGGCCGCAGGGATGCGAGCCGCTTTGCGGCTGCCGCCGCAAGTTGCTCCCGCATTTCCTTGAAGGAGCCTGCTACTTCTTTCCTTGCTTCTCAAGCTCACCTTTCAGCTCTGTAAAGCCCTCCTGTGACATTGTGGTGAGTTGCTCAACCGTACAGTTCTGAATCAGCTGGAGCATGGCTTTGGAGTTCTCTAAATTGTTAAGCTGCTGCACGATAAGCTGCAGGCAGGCACTTGCATCCCCGGAGACACCATTTTCCTTTTTGTACGCTTGAATCCGGGCATAGAGTTCGTCTGTAACGGTCAAATTTATTCTCTTTTTATCCGATGGCATGGGAAAAATCTCCTCTCTAACAGCTTCTAACGCAAAGTGTACTCTAACGCACGAATAATGTCAAGGAGTACTTTGGCGTAACTCCTAACCTGTTATTTTGAGGGCCGTTTTGGAAATCAAAACGGCCCTCTTAACAACCATGACAGCAGGGACAATCTAACAAGTTTCTAACACTTTTTTCGAAAACAAGACTTCTTCTACAGGCAGACGCTGCGCCTATTTTTCGCAGCGCCTGCCCCGCAGCCCTTGAAATTACAGGGTTTTCCGTGATACCAAATGACACCACAAGACATGCGAAAAAACGGACTGTAAAACAATGGCATTCAAGAGGTCAGCGGTTCGATCCCGCTTATCTCCACCAAGTGAAAACACCGAGGGAATTCCCCCGGTGTTTTTATTTTGCGCAGTACATAGGCGAACCGCTGGCCTCTTGCACTTGAATTTTGGGCAGCGGATCAATCTCGCTTATCTACTCCCAATAAGGTTTGGACGAACACCTATTTCTTCAGCGGCGGCTTCGCCGTGAAGTGTTCGCTCTGATCCACAACGGAAAAGCGCCGTCTTGGGAGTGATTCCGATACCGTTAAGGCTGCTGTGGATAAGACTCTGGAGGCCTTTTCCGCCATGCAGCGCCCGGACGACGGCTTTGGCAGCTGGGGCACTGTGAACGGCGAAAGCTGCGCCCTGGCTGCGGCGCTTTTCACCGCAGCCTTCGAGCTGAAGTGTAAGGAGCGGGAGGTATAAGCCCATCGGCCACAGCTGAAGAATGGTAAAGCCCACGGCCTTTTGTTTGCGAAGGGCCGTGGGCTTTTACTGTCATATGGGTGTATTCCCCCAATAGGCAATATTGCCGGAGTAAAAAAGAAAATTCCATACAAATCCCATCACGTTTGCATTGATTAATGTGGAGCGAATATAGAACGTGGAAAAGAGCGCTTTGGAGCATATGCTCCAAAGCGCTCTTATGCGTTCCTGCGGGATTACAGATTCTTCTCGTAGGACTCGATCATCTTCTTGACCATCTGGCCGCCTACGCTGCCGGCCTCACGAGAGGTCAGGTCGCCGTTGTAGCCGTCCTTCAGGTTGACGCCAACCTCTTGCGGTGTGTATTCACCTCAAAGAATTGGCGTTTTTCACTACTTAGAAACGCAAAGTGCGAAAAAGAAATGAAATACAGGATAAAATGGATATTTGGTCGGAATCACTCATTTACATCGGGGCAATCCAAAGACAGTCCCTGCACACGGCAATTTGTACTTACAATGTGTTGACATTTTCTGCCGCTGTGGGTATACTAAAGAAAAAAGGAGGTTTAACGCTATGCAAGGTTCGAGTATCAATGTAGCTTCCGCACCTAAAACGGCTATGTTTCAGATGCGTATAAACCCGGAGATCAAGCGAGAGGCTGAGGATGTTTTCTCTGCCTATGGACTGAGCTTGACGGATGCGTTTAATATTTTTTTGCAGCAATCGCTGAACAGTAACGGCTTTCCGTTTCTGCTGTCTCCCGAAAACGCAGAGTACATGAAGTCAAAGGCTGCGGCCCAGCTTATGGCGGAAATCGACAAGGGCTGGAAATCTGCGGAAGAAGGGGGCTGGCTCACGCTGGAGGAAGTGGAGTCCCAGCTTGGGCTGACGGATGTATAAACTGAAAATTACACCGGCAGCAGCCAGTGATTTGGCAGAGATCAATGCGTATATTTCAACGCAGCTGCATAACCCACAGGCAGCACGGCGCATTGTGAAGATCATTGCCCATGATTTGCGGCTTCTACAGCAGAATCCGCATTTAGGGTTTTCCGTCTCAGCCAAAATTGGCAGAGAGACAAACTTGCGTGCGCTGCTCAGTGGAAATTATTTCCTGTTCTACCGCATTGAGAATGAGACGATACAGGTTTCCCGCGTTTTGGACGGACGGCAGGATTATCTGCGGGTCTTGTTTGGAACAGCGGAAGAAAAGTGAATTTAGCAAATAAAGCACTTCCCATCTGCAAAGGCGGGAGGTGCTTTTATTTTAGAAATTTTAGGGAGGGGTTTTCGTGTCTGAGGAATTTGACTATTACTACGGCGAGGAGAGCGAAAGCTGCTCTTTTTATCGGATTCCGCGGCTGGTGGTTTTGGGGGCTCGGTTTTCGGGGCTGTCTACGGATGCCAAGCTGCTGTATGGGCTAATGCTGGACAGGATGAATCTTTCGGCGCGGAACGGGTGGTATGACGGGGCGGGGCGGGTCTACATTTACTACACGCTGGAGGAGATACAGGAGAGCCTGCGGTGTGGGCACGGGAAGGCCGTGCGGCTGCTGGCGGAGCTGGACACGGAGAAGGGCATCGGGCTTATTGAGCGGAAAAAGCAGGGCCAGGGGCGGCCCACGCGCATTTATGTGAAGCGCTACACCACCCGGGCGGTGCCGCAGTCGGCTGACTTTCCCGGTGAGGAAGTCAAGACTTCCGAAAACGGGAAGTCAAGAGTTCCCCAAAGCGGAAGGGCAGACTTCCCAAAGGGGGACGGAAACTATACAGATAGAAAGCAGACGGATGTGAATCAGCTTTACAGATCCTCCTCTTCACCGCCCGGCGGCGGCCGATGGGAGAGGGAGAGGATAACGGAGGAGGTGCGCGAGCAGGTGGAGTATGGTCGGCTCTGTGGGCGCTACGAGGTGGAGCTCATAGACGAGCTGGTGGCTGTCATCACCGATGTGCTGTGCAGCACTCGCCCAACGCTTCGGGTGGGCGGCGAGCTGCTGCCTGCCTGGCAGGTGCAGAAGCGGTTTCGGCTGCTGGAGCGGGACCACCTGGAGTATGTCATCGAGAGCTTGCAGCGCACCACGGCGCAGGTGGTCAATGTGCGGGCGTACTTAATGACCACGCTGTATAACGCGCCGGTCACCATTCATCACTATTACCAGGCGGAGGTCCAGCACGACCTGGCTGGTGGGTAGCCCGCCCGGGGAGGCGGGCTTTGTGCTGTCAAAAAAGAAGGAGGATTTTATGCACACGGAGTATTATTTGCTGACCGTAGATGTGACCGTGCAGGGGCCGGTGACGCTTACGGCATCCACACAGGGGCGCAGAAAGGAGCGCCTGGGACCGAAACAAAACCCGTCTCAATTTGAGACGGGTTTTGATATAGTACAAGGAGGAGGCAAAAAAGTATGGCAGAAGAGAAGAAAAATCCGCTGATCGGGGCGTTCCGGAGCGCGCCTGCGAAGGACCAGGAGCTGTCCGACAGCAAGGTTGCGGAGCCGGAGAAGGATGCGGTGCCACCCAAGGAAAAAGAAAAGCCCGTCGAGAAGCCGGTGGAGAAAAAGGCGGAGAAGTCCGCACCGGCTGCTGCGAAAGAAAAACCGGGCAAGGCGGAGGAGAAGTCGGTGGCTGCGCCTGCTGAAAAGAGGGACGAGAAAAAGCCCGAAGAAAAGCCATCCGCCGCACCTGCAAAGCCGGAGGATAAGAAAGCCGCTGCGTCTGCAAAGGCGGAGGAAAAGAAGCCTGCGGAGGACAAGGGCGCCGAGGGTATGCCTGAGTCCAAAAAGGAGCCGGAGAAGAAAGAGCAGACCGACGCAGACGGCATCCCGGAGGACTTTCGGCTGAACATCGTGGGCGAGGGTGCGCTGGGATCGGTGGTCATGCTGCCGGTGGAGAAGATCGACGACTTCGAGGGCCATCCCTTCCCGGTGCAGGACGATAAGGATATGCTGGACCTGGTGGAGAGCATCAAGAAGTTCGGCGTGCTGGAGCCGGTGACGGTGATCCGCAGTGGTAAGGACCCGGAGCGCTACGAGATGGTGGCGGGCCACCGCCGCAAGCACGGCTGCGCCCTGGCGGGGGTGGCGCAGATCCCCGCCATCGTCCGGGATATGGACCGGGACAGCGCCATCATTTACATGGTGGATTCCAACCTCAAGCGTGAAAATATCTCCCCTATGGTCAAGGCGCGGGCCTACACCATGAAGCTGGAGGCCATGAAGCGCAAGGCGGGGCGGCCCACCAAGGCGCAGGTGGAGGCGGGCTACAAGCCTATGCGGGCCGACGAGCAGTTGGCCCAGCAGACCGGGGAGAGCCGGGCCACCATCCAGCGGCTGACCCGTTTAACAAAGCTGGAGCCGGAATTGCAGGACATGGTGGAGGAGAAAAAGCTGCCTGTGAACACCGCCGCAGACATTTCCTACTTGAAGCCCCAGGAGCAGAAAGCTCTGGCGGATGCCATCAAGCGGGAGGATAAGGTCCCCTCCGGGGCCAAGGCCGCCGAGCTGAAAAAGGAGAGCCAGGCGGGCAAGCTGACGACGGAGAAGATCGAGCAGACGGTAGCGCCCAGCAAGCGGGAGATGTTTTTGCCGCTGAAGGTCACATTCACCGAGGAAGAGCTGCGACCTTATTTTCCCAAGAAGGACACGACCATTGCGGATGCCAAGCGGGTGGTGTTTGAGGCGCTGGACCTGCGGCAACGGGCGCTGAACCGGCAAAAGGCCAAGGCGGAGCAGGAAAAGGCGGCAAAAAAAGCGGCGCCGGGTAAAGAGAGGTGATGGACCATGCCACAGCGGGAGGAGCCGTTTTACAACGCCTATTCCTACGGCGATAAGCTGGAGCCGGGGCAGAAGATGACCCTGGAGCACCACATCAGCTTTAACCCCTACCGGGCAGACCTGTCCTCGCTGACAGAGATGACCCTGGGCGATTTGCAGGCCATGCGGGAGAAAAGCGTGGCGGAGGAGCGGAAAATTTTCAATGAATTGCAGGAGCAGGCCCAGCTTTGGGAGGCGCAGGCGGCCCAGACTATGGTGCTGGAAAAAGCTACGGAATATAAGCTGACCCCGGAGGTGAAGAATAGCGGCAACCGCTGGGAGGACACGGAGTACGGCTGGCGTAGGATCAGCAACCGGGTCTATCAGATGACCTACCGCATCCGGGAGGACACCGCCTATGACCACAAATTAAAAAAGCAGGTCCCGGTGGCATGGTATGTGTCCTGGAGTGTGGAGTATAACCTCCCGCCCAGGAAGGACCCGTATTACAGCAGACCGTCCCCGTTGGCTGGGCAGGACAACAAGCGCTATGGGGATAAGGCCGCGGCGGAGCGGTATGTGCAGGGGCGCATTGCGGCCTATGCGCATTTGTTCCGGGAGATTTCGCCGCCGCTGCCGGAAAACCATGCGCACCTGTTTTCGGTAAATGGGAAGCTGCTGCCGGGGTACACGGTGCAGCCGCACCAGCCTACGCCGCAGGAGCTATTGGCGTTTGTGGAGGACGGGGACACGCCGCGCAGGAAAGAGGTTAAGACGAAGAAACGAAACCGGGATAGAGAGCGATAGGAGGAGAACATGAAGGTGTTAATGGTAGAGCCGGGCATGGAGCCCTACGAAAAGGAACTGAACGGGCTGAAGGAGATGCAGCAGGCTGTGGGTGGGCTGATCCAGGCCATCTATCCCTTTGAGGACAAGGTGGCCGTTGTGTGTGACGACGAGGGGATGCTGAAGCCCAATGAGTTTAACCGCAGTATGCCAGGGGGCTACGGCGGGGTGTTCGGGCCGTTCTTTGTGTGTGGGCTGGGCGCGGACGACTTCGTTTCGCTGACGCCGGAGCAGATGGAGGTCTACAAGAAGCAGTTTCACCAGGCGGAGCTGCTGCTGGGGGTCAAGGACAATACGCCGGTGACGCTGCGGGTGGAGCCGTTTAAGAAGCGGGATGGGCCTAAGAAGGAGCGGGATAAGGGGGTGGAGAGGTAGAATATGACGGTTGATATACAGAGGACCCGATTTGAGGCGGTGGAGATATGCGGGGTGCCGGGGCTTTTCACCGTGGAGCGTGTTCGCAGGTCTGCATTGCCGAATGGCATCTATGCCTACGATATGCAGACCTCTCCGGAGGATTGGTCGCAGCCGTGCCTGCTGGCCTGCCATATCACGGTGGAGCATTATGGGACCGTGCTGACCGGCCAGCGCATCGACCTGCCGGAAAACGGATACCGGGACCTGGCTCCCGGCGACTTCAACTGGCTATGCTCCAGGGACAGACCTACCATTGCGGAGTTTGCCCAGCGGCATGGGCTGTCTATTAAGCCCCGGTGCCATGCAAAGACGGCACCGACACGGTAGGGATGGACAGCGCCGTTCGGTGCTGTCCACGCAAGCATGGCATTTGGTAGCACAAATGCCGCTTGTTAGGGGCGCGGCCCCTAAGACCCCGGCGGTGCGTAATGCGTCTCAATTTGAGACGCATTTTTTATGGGAGGTGAGAGGCACGAGAAAACGAAACCGGCATGTGAGCGTATGGCTGAACGACGCGGAGCTGGGGCATTTGCGCAGGCAGGCGGCGGCTGCGGGGCTGGGTGTGGACCCGTTTCTGCGCAGCCTCATCCTGGGCGTGGAGCTGCGGCCACGGCCACCCGACACCTACGCCGCCCTGCTGCGGGAGCTGTCGGCCATCGGCAACAACATCAATCAGATCGCCCACACGGTCAATGCACAAAAGTACGCGGCGGACAGCCAGGTGGACCGGGCCGTGGCCCTTGTGCAGAGGGCGTGGCGGCTGGTGAAGGACAGCTTTTAATGGCGTACACGAAGATCATTGTGATCCGCGGGCGGCTGGATAAGTGCCTGCGCTATGCAGCCAACGAGGAAAAGACCTATTTGGAGACGGCGGTGGACTACGCACTGGACCGGGACAAGACGGAGCGGGTGTGCTTTGAGACGGCCATCAACTGCGGACGGGACACGGCCTATGAGGACATGACCCAGACGGCACGGCGCTGGGGCAAGCAGAATCGTGTGCGCAAGGGGTATCATGTGATCCAGTCCTTCCGACCCGGGGAGGTGACGCCGGAGCAGGCCCATGCCATAGGTGCGGAGCTGGCCCAGAGGGCCTTGGGCGGACAGTATGAGGTGGTGGTTGCCACCCATTTGGATCGGACGCATCTGCACAACCATGTGGTGTTTAACGCGGTGTCCTTTGTGGATGGGAAGATGTACCGGGATAGCTTTCGGGATTACTATGAGGGCATCCGGGGTATGTCGGATGCCCTATGCCGGGAGCGGGGACTGTCCGTCATTGAGCCGGGCGAGGACGCCGCACCCCAAGGGCAGTACCGGGCGCAGCAGCGGGGTCAGACTACGCTGCGGGATGTGGTGCGCCGGGACATGGACGAGGCTATCCGCAGGGCGCTTAGCTATGGAGAGTTCCTGCGGGAGCTGCGGCGTATGGGCTACCAGGTGAAAAGCGGGGACAATGTGAAGCACACCGCTGTACGCCCGTCGGGCGGGCGGCGGTTTATCCGGCTGGACAGCCTGGGGGACGGCTACGGAGAGGCGGACATTCGGGCGCGTATCAAAGGCGCATGGCAGAGACCCTTGCAGTCCGCTAAGCGCAAGATGTATCGCGTGCGGCGGATGCCAATGCAGAGGAAGCCGCTGCCCTATTTCCAGCGGCTGTGCCTATATTATATGTACCTGTTGCGGGGGCCGCGGCGGGCGCGGAACATTTCTCCGGCTCTACGGCGGGAGATGCTGAAGCTGGAGCGATACCAGGTGCAGTTTCGGTATCTGCGGGAAAACCGCATTGAGACGAGGCAGCAGCTTACCATGTTGCGGGATGCGCTGCAAGGAGAGATGGATGCGCACACAGAGCAGCGGCGACAGCTTTATTTGGCACGGCGTAGGGGCGTGGAGGGGCTGGACGCGGAGATCGCGGCGCACACGGAGCGGCTGCGTCGGCTGCGGAAGGAGTGGAGGCAGTGCTGCGCCATTGAAGCGGATGCCCGGCGGATCGAGCAGCAATTCAAACAACAGCGGGAACAGGAAATTTTAGACCAAGGAGGACCGGAACATGGATGCAGGCAGCGAAGCCGTTGACCTGATGGTGCGGGAGGGCTTGCAAATTACAGAGGCAAGCATCAAGCTGCTGGCAGCAGGCAGTAAAAATTTAGCGGCATTTATCTACGCCCTGGCGAAAGACAACAAGCGGGTGTCCGGCAGGACCAACATGGGCCGCCTGCTGCGGGAGGGCAAGGAGCTGCGGGTGTTTCAGCTACGGGAGAGCGACCTGGCGGCGTTCCACGCCTACGCCAAAAAGGGCGTTCTCTACGCGGTGGTCAAGGACAAGAACGCTCGGGATGGGCTGGTGGATCTGATCACCAATGTGGACTTTGCGGCACAGGTGAATCTGTTTTTGGAGCGCCACGGCTATGCCGCACCCCAGCGGGAGGACAGCAAAGCAAAAAAAGCAGATGCCCGCGCAGCACAAGGCAGCTCCTCACCACAGCGCGGGAATGGCTTGACGCAAGAGGAGATGACTACTGAGGGAAAGTCCTCGGTAAAGGGGCGACTGGCGGCGCTACGGCGTGCGGCGGGAGAGACGGAGCCGCATTTGCCGGGTGGACGGATGCCGCCAAAGATTCGGGAATAGGAGGTTATGCGAAATGGCAAATTTGGAGGAGATCGTTTCAAGGAAAACGGAGAACGACAGCCAGTGGAAGGCGCGGCAGCAGGCGGACCGGGAAAATCTCATGGCCTTGCAGGACGCGGCGGTCATGGAGATCACCAGCAGTCCGGAGGCGTACAGCCGCTACCTGGACTTGCAGGGGGACAACCCGGCGTACAGCGCGGGGAACATCGCCCTGGCTATGGTGCAGGATGGGGATGTGACGGTGTTCGGCACCAAGGAGAAATGGAAAATGCTGGGGCGGTTCGTGCCGGTCAGCGAGAATGGGAATGGCATACATATCTTCGCCCGGTCTACCTTCGGCAAGGGCTACACGCTGGCGGATGCCTACGATGTGCGACAGACCCAGGGGCGGCCTATGAAGGAGGTGAAGCTGGAAAATGACACCAGGGAGATGGAGTCGGCCATGGCGACGCTGCTGAACTATGCTGCCTGTCAGGTGGTCATTGACAAGGAACTGCACACTCCCGCCGTCTATGATCCTCAGCGGATGGAGGTAGCCATCAACCCGGACTACCCGGACGGTGAGATGTTCGCTGCCATCGCCACAGCGGTGGCTCATTCGCGGCTTCACGGCAAGGGGTATAACACGCAGTATGAATATGCCGAGTGTGATCTGGACGCGCAGAGCGTGTCGTACCTGCTGTGCCGCCGGTTTGGAGTGAAGCGTGAATTGCCGGACCTGGCGGAGATGCCCGCCCTGTATGAGGGCTGGGACACCCAGGAGCGGCGGCAGGCATTGGACCAGATACAGAAAATGAGCAAGCAGATCGGCGCGTCCGTGGAGAAAAGCATCACGCCCCAGCGGAGCCGGGTGCCGATGCAGCACAGCGGACGGTAAGGTTTCTCCTGCCTGCGGGAGTGTAAGCCGCCGCGCTGCACCCGTCAAGGCTGGGCGGCTGCCTTGCATCAGCCGCCCACGAGCCGCCCAGTGTGCGCACTGGACGGGCCTTGACCGGAGCCGCCCAGCGGCTTTTGTGGCAGGGAAGGGGGAAACCATTCCTATCCGCGCAGAGCGCGGATAGAGCCAATATGGATTAGAGCGCAGCGGGGGCGGCGTACAGAACGGGAATTGCGTCTCAAATTGAGACGCAATTTTTGCTGAAAAGGTTTTTTCTTCGATTTTTTGACATAAAAAATGCGGTGCGGTACAATGGAGGTGAACAAAAACAAGGGGGCGATCTTATGAAGAAAGCAACTGTATTTTTGCTGTCGGTCTGCCTGGTGGCGCTGCTTGTAGGCTGTGGGGGACAAGAGAAAACGACGGGCGGAGGAGCGCAGGACGAGACACAGGCCGCCACGGATATGAAAGAGGAAGCTGCACCCGAAACGACTTCGGAGGCGGAGACAGATTCCGGCGCGGAGAAAGACATACCGACCCAGCAGGGCGGGGAGACGAAAACGGACACGGATTCCTCTGCGGGAGCCACAAAGCCTGTGGCGGGGAAAACTCCTGCGCGGGAAAATGGAGCGAGTGCGCCGTCTAAGGCGGGGCCTGCTGGGGGTGAATCATCCGATTCGGCAGGGAGTAGTTCTTCCAAGCCTGCGGGAAATAGTCCATCCGCACCTGCGGGGAGTGGGACGGATGCGGCGGAAACACCTGCGCCGCATCCGGAGGAGAAAGTTTTTGACATGGACTACTGGCTGGGCTATGCCAAAGACTATGCCGTGGGCATTGGTCTGCGGCTGGATGAAAATGCGGCGGATAGCTGGGACACGCCCATCCGATGCAGCAGTAAGACGGAGGATGTTCTGGCCGCCTATATCCGGGATGATCTGACATATTATAAGAACGAGGAAGGCTGCACGGCTGTGTGGATATGGGCGGAACAGGTGGGAGATGGGCAGTACGAACTGTTCATCGGTCGCGGGTAACGCAGAATTTATAGGAGAAAGGCTCTCATGGAGGGCCTTTTTCTTATGGCAAAATTCAGGAGAATGGGAGGGTTAATTTGAAACAAATTATCAAGTGCGGAGCGGCGTTTCTGCTGGTGCTGGTGCTGTGTTTATGCCTGCTGCCTACCACAGCTTTTGCGGCATCTAAGCAGGTGTATATTTGGAATTTTCCGCTGTCGGATGACACCTTGAGAACCAGCGGCAAGTGGGGGCATGGGGCGTTAAACCTGCGGTTTGGGTATCATGTGGCAGCCAACAACTACACACAGTTTCGGTGCCTGGATTCCTGGCAGGGTGAGGTGGCCTACTGCATTGAGCCGGGTGTGCCGCAGAAAAACTATGATTCCCTTACGGACCACGATGACACCTGGTGGGACCGCATGACCCTGCCTGCCGGGCATCCCCTTACGCCCCGTGAGGTGCAGCGGCTGATCGGGCGGGTTATGAGCTACGGCTATCACGGCTCTATCGGCGGGGGCTGGTGGGCGGATGTGGAAGCTACGGCGGAGAAAATGGCCTGGGCCTATGCCACGCAGATCCTCATTTGGGAGGTGGTGGTAGGCGAACGGGACAGCAGCTTCCGCCATATTGATGTGAAGTCTATGGGTTATAACGAAGCCTTGGAACGGGTGGACAGTACCCATCCCCTGCGGAGTAAAATTCTCAGTTACTATGATTCCATTGTAGATTCTGTGCAGACCCACAGTAAACGGCCCAGCTTTTGCGGGTCCTTGCCTTCCAATGCGGGGACGCTGGAGCTGAATTGGGACGGAAGCAAGTTTGTGGGCAGCGTCACGGATGCAAATGGGATGCTGGAAAGGTACAGCTTTAGCTGCGAGGACGCGGACTTGACTTTCAGCAAGAGCGGGAATGTGCTGACGGTTTCCACGGAGAAGCCTATCCCGGAGGCTGTCACCGTAGTGGGCAGCAAAAATGGCACTACCCATGCGGGCGTGGTAGTCTGGGGCGACGGCGTGTGGGGATCGGCTACCGGTATTCAGGATGTGGTCACCTATTCCGCCAGCGTTCGGGACCCAGTGACGGCTTATCTCAAAATCAAGACCGCTGCCATCCCCGGCAGGATCACGGTAAAGAAAGTGGACGCTGCGGGTGTGCCTTTGCCGGGGATTCGGTTTCTGCTGGAATCCTCTGCGGACCAGGTGAACTGGCAGGAGGTGAGCACAGCGGAAACGGGTGCGGGCGGCTCGGTTTGCTGGGAAGATTTGACAGCAGACGGCGGCACCTACTACCGGGTGACGGAGGTGCAGGCGGCGGAGGGAATGACGCTGCTGGCGGAGCCTTTGTTTTTGGGGACGCTGGATGCAAGCGACCGGGACATCACCATTACCGCCTGCAACAATGCGGGCTTTGCGCTGCCCTTTACGGGCGGCACAGGCTTCACAATATATATTCTGTTTGCGACACTCATGCTCGGCATGGGTGTCGGCACAGGTATTTATTTTTGCAAAAAAACCACGATGAAAAAGGAGAACTGAAGGATGAAGAAAACGAAGCGACTTTGGGCGCTGCTCCTGGTCATGGTCATGGCCTTGGGGCTTATCACCACGGCGTTCGCGGCGCCGACCATTGATTCCGGGCGAAAGGCATCCCTTTCCCTTTACAAGTACGACATCACGGCAGCCAGCGCAGACGGGGCGTGGGATGCGGCGTCCTATGTCAGCACCGGGGTGCAGGACGATGCCGTTACCGACAAGCTGGCAAAGTACGCCATCCAGGGTGTGGAGTTCACCTATCTGCGGGTGGCGTCCATCTCCACTTACAGTCAGCGGGAGAGCGGTCAGTACAAGGTGGGTGTGCTGTACGGATTTGCGGACGACGCAGTGCTCCAGGCCATTGGACTGACTAAGGCGGACGCTTACAAGAGAGGGAACGGCGTGTTCTACTTTACCTCCGACAAGCTGAACAAAGCCCTGGCGGATGCCCTGGCTGTCAACGCCACTACCGTTAAAAATGCGCTGGAGATTGCCGTCCGGAACGGCGGCAAGGCCATGCCCGAGACGGACGCAAACGGACACAGCAAGGTCGGCGGTCTGGAGCAGGGCCTGTATCTGGTGGTGGAGATCCGTGTGCCGGAGAATGTTATCAGCACCTGCAATCCGTTCTTCGTCTCTCTGCCCATGACTACCATGGACGGCAAAGACTGGAACTATGATGTGACCGTGTACCCGAAGAATCAGACCGGCAAACCCACACTGGAGAAAGCCGTCCGGGAGGATAAAAACAGCACCGGCAAAAACGGCGGCACGGCGGATATTGCAGACGACTATGCACATACTGCCACCGCTTCCGTGGGGGATGTGGTGGACTATCAGATCATCAGCACACTGCCCACCATTACCTCCAAGGCTACCAGTTTGACTACTTACACATTCGTGGACACGCTGCGTGAGGGGATTCGCTACAACAGAAGCGATGTGGTCATTGAGTTCTTCCGGGATGCCGGATGCACAGATCAGATCACCGCTTGGGACGAGGATTCCGGCAAGTTCGCCGTCAGCTATGATGACGCACAGAACACCATGACCATTGGTATGATAGAGACCGGGCTGGCGGATATCAACGAATCCGCAAGTGTCTACACCGATAGCGTGAAGCGTGGTTACAGCGACTGTACTATGCGGATCACCTATACGGCAACCCTTACCGCCGGCGCACAGCTGGGCGACAGCGACAACCCCAACGAGGTGGTGCTGACCTGGAAGCGCACCAATACAGGCTACTTTGATACGCTCCAGGACTGCTGCCATGTGTATACCTACGGTGTGGATGTGCTGAAGCAGTTTTCGGACGGCAAGGGCGACCTGGCCAATGTTCATTTCCTGCTGCACAACGACACGGACGATGTGTATGTCATTGCCGAGCAGAGGGATGGCATGTACTATGTCAAGGGCTTTACCGGCAAGAAGGCCGATGCAACCACTTTTGTTCCGAATGACAGCGGTCATATCATCGTGAACGGTCTGGAGGACGACACCTATACGCTGACGGAGACCGCCACGGACAAGGGATATGTGCTGCTGAAGGATGGTATTGAAATTGTTATTACCACTGCGGAGGGCGACAGCGCCTGCGAGACCTGCGGCGTGAAGCTCCTGACGGCCAGCGGCAGCGTCAACGGCGACGCGGTGGACATGGAGAGCGGCAATGCCATCGTGCCGCTGACGGTCATCAACAACCCCGGCTTCGACCTGCCTAAGACCGGCGGCTACGGCACTTGGATGTTCACGGTAGGCGGCTGTATGCTGCTGGGCGTGGCGGCGTTTATTGTGGTCCGGGGGCGGAAGCACTATAGGAACGACCAGTGAAGTGGCGACTGCTGGCGGTAGCCTGCGGAGTCATTGCGCTGGGGCTACTGCTTTACCCGCTGCTGGGTGAGCTGCTGAATGAACGGTATCATTCGGATGTGGAAACAGTCTATACCAATGCCATCGAAGACGCCAACGACGCGAAGCTGGCCGAGCAGCGGCGGGCAGCGGAGGAATATAACGCCTTGCTGCGGGGCGAGGCGGCAGTCAGTGCGGGAGGGGCTTCTGCTCCTCCCATGCTCTATGCGGGGCAGCTCACCGTGGGCGGGGCCATGTGTACTATCGACATCCCGAAGATCGGCGTGTATCTCCCGGTGCGGCACGGCACGGGAGCGGAGACGCTGGAACGGACCGTGGGGCATGTGGTGGGGACTTCTCTGCCTGTGGGCGGGGCAGGCACCCATGCGGTGCTGTCGGCTCACAGCGGGATGGCCAGTGCAAAGCTGTTTTCAGACATTGACCAGCTTGCGGAGGGCGACACTTTTTACATCCATGTACTGGGTGAGGTGCTGGCCTACGAGGTGGACCAGATCGCCACGGTGCTGCCTTCGGACACATCGCTGCTGCAAATCGAGGACGGGCAGGACCTGGTGACTCTGGTGACCTGTACGCCCTTTGGGGTGAACACCCACCGGCTGCTGGTGCGGGGACATCGGGTGCCGTATGTGGCAGAGCTGGTGGTAGAAAATGGAAAAACTCCGAAGGCTGCGTCTTCGTGGACGCAGCACTATCTCACGGGCTTGGGCATCGGCCTTGGTGTGTTGACTTCAATCGGCGGGATCTGCTTCTTTGCAAGGAGGAAACACCGTGGATAAAAAAGCTGTTTTGTTGGCGGTGGCGCTGGCCGTGGCGGGGCTTTGTATTCTGCTGTGGCCGGTGGTTTCCGGGCATAGGCTACAAGCGGACATGAGCGCGGCGGCACAGGGCTTTTTGGAGGAGGCGAGACAGTCATACCCCGAGTTGCTGACGGACTTGCAGGGATATAACCAGCGCATTTATGCAGAGCGGCAGGCGGGACTGGCCGACGCTTTGGCCTGTGCGGAGCCTGCTGTATTGCTGAGAGACTACGGCGTGGAGGACGAGATCATAGGTGTATTGGAGATACCCACGCTGGAGCTGGTCATGCCGGTCTACTTGGGCGCGTCGGATTCGCACCTTGCCGCAGGGGCCGCCGTACTGGGGAATACTTCGGCGCCCATTGGCGGCGTAAATACCAACTGCGTTATTGCCGGGCATAGAGGATGGTATGGCGCGGATTATTTTCGGCACATAGACCGCTTGCAGGCGGGCGATATGGTAACGATTACGAATCTATGGGAAACACTCACCTATGCCGTGGTTGATATGAAGATCATCCAGCCGGACCAGGTGGACAAAATCAAAATCCAGCCGGGGCGTGACCTGCTGACGCTCATCACCTGCCACCCCTATGCCAGCGGCGGACGGCAGAGATTGGTGGTGTATTGCGAGCGTGTGCGGCAGGGACCGTGCCAAAATGTGTCTCAATTTGAGACGGATTAGGAGGATGGGTTATGCGGAGAAAATTTGTGCCGCCGGTGGTTTGGACGGCGCTGGCGGTCCCGGTGCTGTGGGCGGCGGTTTTGGCGGCGGGGGTGTATGAGAGCGGGGTGAATCTATTTGAGCTGCTGAGGCGGCTTTCGGAGGCGGCTGGACATCCATTTTTTGTCCGCTGGACAGTGTATACGCCGCGATTTCTATTGGTGTTTCTGCTGCTCTATGGGGGTGCGGTGGTCCTGTATTATTCCGGCAGGGAAAACCGCAGGCCGGGGGAGGAATACGGCTCCGCACGATGGGGCAGTTCCCGGCAGCTCAATGGGAAATACGCGGACAAGAATCCGGCCAATAACTCGCTGCTGACCCGCCATGTGGCTATGAGTCTCAACGGGCGGCAACACGGGCGGAATTTGCTGCAAATCATCGTGGGCGGCAGCGGTGCCGGTAAGACGAGGTATTTCTGCAAGCCCAATATCATGCAGGTAAACAGCAGCTTCCTGGTGACGGACCCCAAAGGCGAAATGCTCCGGGACCTGGCACCGCTACTGCTGGAGGAGGGGTATGTGCTGCGGGTGTTTGACATCATTGACCCCCGCCATTCGGACGCTTTTAACCCCTTTGCTTATATCCGGGATGCCAAGGATGTGATGAAGCTGGTGAATAACCTCATTCAAAACACTACGCCCAAGAACGCCCAGCAGAGTGACCCGTTTTGGGAGCGGGCGGAGGTGGCCCTGGACACGGCGCTGATGCTGTATCTGCTGTACGAAGCGCCCCCGGAGGAGCAGAATCTTGAAACGGTGCTGTATATGCTGGAGAACGGCGGGGCCAGCGAGGAGGACGAGGCGTACCGCTCCCCGCTGGACCTGTTGTTTGAGGCGCTGGAGGACGAGGAGCCGGACCACATCGCCGTGCGGGAATACCATATTTTCCAGCAGGCAGCGGGCAAAACGGCCCGGTCCATCCTCATTACCGCGGCAGTACGGCTGTCGGCCTTTATCATTCCGGAAATCAGAAGCATTACATCCCATGACGAAATGGAGCTTTCCCGGATGGGAGAGCGGAAGCAGGCGGTGTTTGCCGTGATCCCCGACAGCGACAGCACCTTTAATTATTTGGTGGGGATGCTCTACACCTGCGCGTTTCAGTCCCTTTACTACCAGGCGGACAAGGTGTATCAGGGGCCTCTGCCTGTGCCGGTGCGGCTGATGATGGACGAGTTTTGCAATGTGGCTTTGCCCAGCGACTTTGGGAAGATACAGAGCACCATGCGCTCCCGGAACATCATGTCCACCATTGTGCTGCAAAATATTTCAGGGCTAAAGGCGCTGTTTAAGGACGATTGGGAGGGGTTGCTGGGAAACGCGGACACGCTGCTGTATTTGGGCGGCAACGAGCAGTCTACCCACAAATACATCTCGGAGATGCTGGGCAAGGAGACCTTGGATGTGCGGCACAGGAGCACCACCCGGGGACGAAACGGCTCCGACTCCGTCAGCCGCCAGCAGTTGGCCCGGGAGCTGATGACACCGGACGAGGTAAGGAGTATGGATAACCGCTGCGCGCTGCTGTTCATTCGGGGAGAAAAGCCGGTAATGGACGAAAAATACGACTTGCTGCGGCATCCGAATCTGAGGCGCACGGCGGACGGCGGGGCTGCGCCTTATGTGCATAAGGCGGCGGACTACGCCTGCGGGGATATGCGTGGGGCGTTCGTCTCGCTGGAGGAACTGATCTTATTGGAGGGATTTACAGAATGAAAAAATCTATGGTGCGGCGGGTAGGCCGCGTTTTTCTTTTGAGTCTGTGTGTCGGCGCGCTGACGGCGACCACCGCCTACGCTGCCGGGGACGACCCGCTGGCTATCGTCAACAACCTGTCGGACTTCATCTTTTCCATCATCAAGGCTGTGGGCATCATCATCCTGGGCTGGGGTGTTGTGCAGGTGGGCATGAGCATACAGAGCCACGACGCCAGCCAGCGGACCCAGGGCCTGCTGTGCCTGTTCGGCGGGCTGCTCATTGCCTTTGCCAAGGAAATTCTGACGCTGATCGGCGCGGTGTAAGCCATGGACAACAACTGGATCATTGACAACCTCAACTATGCCTTTACCCTGTGGAACGACAAGCTGACGGAGATGTGGTCGCTGCTGACCCAGTCGCCCCAGGCATTTAAGGGCGGGACAATATGGCAGACCATCCAGGCCGTAAACGGGGCAATGCAGGGCATTGGCTACGGACTGCTGGTGCTGTTTTTGGCCATTGGCATATTCCACAGCGGCGTGGGCTTTCGGGACTTTCGACGGCCCGAATATGTGCTGCGGCACTTCCTGTATTTTGTCATGGCAAAGCTGGCCGTGACCTACGGCATCGACCTGATGATGGACATTTTTGCCGTCTGTGCCGGGATCATCTCGGCGGCGGCTGGGAGCGTGGGCGGTATCGAGGGCGCGGCGGTGGCGCTGCCCGGGGAGATCGTCACGGCCATAGAGGGAGTAGGCTTTCTTGCCAGCATCCCCTTGTGGCTGGTGACGCTGCTGGGGTGTTTGCTGATCACGGTGCTGGCCTTTTTGATGATCCTCACGGTGTACGCGCGGTTTTTCAAGCTGTATCTGTATGCGGCTCTGTCGCCGGTGGCCCTGGCTTCTTTCGCTGGAGAAGGCACCTCACAGATGGGGCGGGCCTTTCTCAAAAGCTATGTGGGCGTGTGCCTGGAGGGAGCGGTGATCGTGCTGGCGTGCATTGTGTACTCGGCCTTTGCCTCCAGCGGCTCCACGGCCCTGGGCAGCGGCTCGGCGGTGACACAGGTGTGGAGCTACCTGGGGGAGGTCATCTTCAATATGCTGGTGCTGGTGGGGCTGGTGAAGGGGGCTGACCGGGTGGTACGGGAGATGTTTGGGATGTAAAATTTGTATTGCAAATAGCTACACATTGGGGTATACTATAAGGGAAAGGCAGGTGCTTATTATGGCAACAAAAAGTGCAAATGTTACGGCCAGAGTGCAGCCGGAGATCAAGCGGCAGGCTGAGACCATACTCGAACAAATCGGATTACCTGTTTCTGTGCTGATAGATACACTGTATCGACAGATCATTATGACCGGCGGTGTGCCCTATTCTCTTGCAGTCCCCAAAATTCCTACACGCGACAGCCTAACGGACGAGCAGTTTAACGCAATGATGGAGATGGGCTATCAGCAGGCGAAAAACGGGCAGACCGTTTCCGTTGACGAAGCCTTCGCGGCAATAAATGAGGGCATTTAAGCATGGAGTATAAGGTAAGGCTGACCCAGCAGGCTGTAGAACAGATCCAGCAGACGGTTGCCTATATTTCCCATAGCTTACAAGAGCCGGTAATTGCGCGGCGATGGTCGAATTGCTTGGAGAAAGAGATTCGGTCACTGAAACAGCATCCGGCGCGGTATCCACTGACATCGGAGGAGCCTTGGCGCTCTTATGGCATACGGAAAATAGTCGTCAAAAATTTCTTCGTTTACTACTGGATCGATGAAGCTAAGGAACAGGTAACTGTTACGGCTGTCGTGTATGGCCGCCGTGACCAAGTTACCGCACTGCTGGAGATGCCGCTGGAGTAACGGATCACCATAACAATATTCTGCACTGAAACCCGTCTCAAATTGAGACGGGTTTTGACATTTTTAGGAGGGAACACATGGAGATCAAGATCAACAAGGAGATTCGAGCCTACAAGGAGACGGTTTATTTTGGGCTGACGGCGCGGCAGCTTATTTGCTCGCTGCTGGCTGTGGGTACGGCGGTGGGGCTGTACTTTGCCCTGCGGGGCGTATTAGACCGCGAGACGCTGGGCTGGCTGTGCATCGTGGGCGCGGCACCTATGGCGTCGGCTGGATTTTTTCGCTATAACGGGCTGCCGCTGGAGCAATTCCTGTGGGCATGGTGCAAGACCAATTTCCTGCTGGCCGGTCGGCGGCTGTGGCACAGCGAGAATTACCTATACGACCTTTGGGAGAAGGAGGACAAGAAGTGAGAAAAATATTCAAGGGCCGCAGCACGGAGCGGGATGCCTTTCGCATTCCCCGCAGCGTGCAGCAGTCCATCCCCATCAAGCGCATCTATAAAGACGGTATCTTTCGTGTAAGCGGCAGGTTTTCCAAGACCTGGCGCTTTTTTGACATCAATTACGCCGTGGCCTCGCCGGAAAAGCAGCTGGAGCTGTTTCTGGGCTACTGCGGCGTTCTCAACAGCCTGCCCATCGACGCAGGTATCAAGCTGACATTGGTAAACCGACAGCTTAACCGGGAGGAGTTCGGACGGAACCTGCTCATGGCCTACCGGCAGGACGGGCGGGACTATATGCGCCGCGAGTACAACGGCATTCTGCTGGACAAGGCCACCGGCAGCAACAATCTGGTGCAGGAGAAGTACATCACTGTGTCCGTGGCCAAGCGCAGCATCGAGGAGGCCCGCACCTTCTTCGCCCGCGTGGGAACTGACCTGACCGCTGGCCTCGGCCGCATGGATTCCGGCATACGGGAAATCACCCTCAACGAGCGTCTACGCCTGTTCCATGACTTCTTCCGCGTAGGGCAGGAATCGGCCTTCGCCTTCGACCTGCAAACCGCCCAGCGGCGGGGTCACGACTTCCGGGATGCCATCGCGCCGGAGACGCTGCAATTCTTCCCCGATCACTACGCCGTGGACGAGCGCGTGGGCCGCACCCTGTTCCTGCGGGAGTACGCCAGCTTCATCAAGGACACCATGATCACCGAGCTGATGGACTATCCCCGAAACATGATGCTGTCCATCGACATTGTGCCGGTGGCCACAGACGAGGCTGTGTCGGAGATGCACCGGCGCATCATGGCGGTGGAGAGCGACATCACCCGCTGGCAGCAGCGGCAGAACCACCACAACAATTTCTCCGCCAATATCCCCTATGATCTGGAGCAAATGCGGAAGGAGACGCGGGAGTTCTTAGACGACCTCACCGCCCGCGACCAACGGATGATGTACGCGCTGGTCACGCTGACCCACCTTGCCGACAACGAGGAGCAGTTGGAGCAGGACACGGAGGCTCTGTCCGCCATTGGCCGTTCCCACGGCTGTCAGTTTGCCACTATGAAGCACCAGCAGGAGGACGCGCTGAACACGGTGCTGCCCTACGGCCTGCGGCGTATCGACGCTATGCGGACGCTGACCACGGAGAGTACCGCTGTGCTGCTGCCCTTTAAGACACAGGAGATCATGGACACCGGCGGGCTGTACTACGGTGTCAACGCCGTGTCTCGCAACCTCATCATTTGCAACCGCGACGCGATGCTCAACGGACACGGCCTTTATATGGGTGTGTCCGGCAGCGGCAAGTCCATGATGGCAAAGCAGGAGATCGGCTTCGTGGCACTGAACACCGACCACGATATTATTGTGGTAGACCCTGAGCGGGAATATGGCCCGCTGATCCGAGCCCTGGGCGGCGAGGTCATTACCATTTCCGCCTCCAACGGCAGCTATGTCAACGCGCTGGACATCTCTAAGGAGTACGGCGACGGGCGCAATCCGCTGGTGCTGAAAAGTGAGTTCATCATGAGCCTGTGTCAGCAGCTCATGGGCGCAGGCGAGATCGGCGCAAAGGAGAAATCCATCATCGACCGCTGCACCGCCAACATCTACCGCAGCTACATCCGCAAATATGAGGGCGAGCCGCCCACGCTGAAGGACCTGTACGACGAGCTTCTGCGGCAGAAGGAGCCTGCGGCCCATGAGATCGCCCTGGCGCTGGAGCTGTTCACCACCGGGAGTCTCAACATATTCGCCCATCAGACCAACATCGACACCGATAGCCGCATTACCTGCTACGACATCCAGGACCTGGGGGAGAATCTGAAGCCCATCGGCCTGCTGGTGATGCTGGACAGTATCCTAAACCGCGTTATCCGCAACCGGCAGCGGGGACGGTATACCCATGTTTACATCGACGAGATTTACCTGTTCTTTGCCAGCCCCGGCACGAACAGGAGCGGCATCAACAACTACTCCAGCGAGTTTCTGTATAAATGCTGGAAGCGGTTTCGCAAGTATTACGCCACCCTCACGGGCATCACGCAGAATGTGGAGGAGTGCCTGCTGTCGGACACGGCGCGGCTGATGTTCGCCAACAGCGAGTTTTTGGTGCTGCTGAACCAGGCCCCTACGGACCGGGCGGAGCTTGCAAAGCTGCTGGGAGCCAGTGACGCGCAGATGGACTATGTCAGCGATGCTCCAGCCGGACACGGGCTTATCAAGGTGGGGTCGTGTCTCGTGCCGTTTATCAATGAGCTGCCCCGGGACACGGAGCTGTACCGCCTCATGACCACGAAGCCGGGGGAGCAAAATGCGTGAGGTCAAGACCCGGGCCGCCGTGGAGCAGCCAAAAATGCGGGAGAAAAGCGCCATGCCCCGCACGGCGGTGCGTATCTTGCAGCGGCACTACGCCCAACAGAAGCAGGAACGGCAGACCCAGCACCAGCGTCAGCCGGTGGAATACGCCACGGAGCAGGCACAGCAAGGGACGGCGGATACCGCCCGTCTGACTTTCCGCGCCATGCAGCAGCTCCAGCGGAAATACGCCCTGCACAAATACCGTACCCAAAAGGTGCGGCAGCGGCAGGAGACAACGGCGGTGCAGGTGCGACAGCGGGATATGTGGCAGTCAACGGAGCAGACCGCCGCAGCGCAGCACACTGCCACAGTGCCGCGCCAACCGGCACAAAAACCGCCTGCACCAACCATGACCGCCGCCCAACAGAGGGCAAAGCAACATACCCAACGCGCCGCCCAGCGGCAGATGCTCCAGCAGGCAAAAGCCGCTGCCCGCAAGGCAGGACAGCAGCTGGAGCAGATGGCGCAGGCAGTGGGTAAGACCGTCCGCGCCGGTATCAAGGCGATAGCCGCCGCAGGGGGCGGCGTGGTGCTGGTTTTGCTGCTGGCTTTGCCACTGTTGGCTGCGGTGGTGAGCCTGTCCCCGGCGGGGATCGTGGCGGACGGGCGCACGGTGGAGCCTACCGGGGCGGCTTTGGAGGCGTGGGAGCGGCTGCCCGAGGACCTTTCCATGGAGCGGCGTATGGTGGGGACTTATGCACTGGCTCTGGTGAACCGGGTGGACTACTTTTGGGGCGGCAAGTCGCTGGTGCTGGGCTGGGACGACCGCTGGGGCGAGATGATGGAGGTCACGGCGGAGGGCGACGACACCACCGGCACGGAGCGGCCTTACGGGCTGGACTGCTCCGGTTTCGTGGACTGGGCGTTTTACAATGCCAGCGGGGGCAGCTATATCCCCGGCCAGGGCGGCGGTGCGGCGGCACAGCACGGCCAGTGCGCGGACATCCCGTGGGAGGAAGTGCAGCCGGGGGACCTGGTGTTTTACCCGGAGGATGACCATGTGGGCATTGCCGCAGGGCGTGACGGGCAGGGGCGGCTGCTGGTGGTGCATTGCGCCGCCGGTGTGGGCGGGGTGACGCTCTCTTGCAGCAACGGTTTCACGCAGGCGGCCAGGCCGGGGTGGTATGGGGAGGAATGATGTTTTTTCCTGTTGAAATATTGTGCATTGCGTAGTATAATAAAGAAAACCAAATAACGGGGCAGCGTGAGCCGGGTTTATCCCGGCGACGGAATGGGGTGAGAGGCCCCGCGAGACGGTCACTGTGATGCCGGTTTATTCGGCTAAGTCAGGAACGCAATACGCTGCTCCCGGGTCGCTGCCAGTACCGGGGCCAAAGCTGTTATGCGAACGCTTCACCCGGCTGCCTATGGCGGCCGGGTGATTTTTTGCCGAGGCAGTACTGCCTCATGCTTTCCATGGAAAGCATGATAAACTTTCAAGCCGACGGGGCGGGGGAGGACAGCAGACCTTTCCCGCCCTGCTTTCCAGGATTATTTTTGCTCTTTTTCGATCCTTTCTTGTTCCCGGGCCCTGGGCCGTGCTGTGAAGGACACGGCCCGGGGGAGGGAAACCATAGAGAGGAAAGTTGAAAGTGGAAAGAGGAAAGATAGGGTCGCGTGGGGCGGGCGACCGCGAGGGTTGCCCCTACGGGGGGAGAACGGATTGCCACACCAGTGACATCGGTCACTGGCTCGCAATGACAGGTTGCAAGAAGTGCGGTGGGCGACCCTTCCGGCGCTTCGCGCCACCTCCCCTTGCGCAGGGGAGGCTTTGAATGGTGTGTGATCGCTATGGCGTTTACATAAATAAAAAGAAAGAAAGGAAAACACAATGAAAAGAAAGATCATTTCATTGCTGCTGGCGCTTATCATGGCGGTTTCGCTGCTGCCCATGAGCGTGCTGGCGGCGGACCCTGCGGGAAGCGGGGGGAAGGACGATGCGCCTACGGGGTTTTCGTTCTCCATTGTGAGCGGAAAGCAAACTGTGAGCCTAACAACAAAAAAGGTAGGCAGTAAAAACACAGTTTATATACCAGTATCTCTGATGAACAAAACTGCGGTTCTTGATTTTATTATTAAGTCAAATGATGGCAAGCAGTTTTCAGCGGAGTACAGTGAGTTTGACATAGACGCAAAAGAAAAAGAAAACCGTACATCCAAAGAAGCTGAAAATGGAAGCGTGGCGATTAAAGGAAGCTATGCGGAGCAATACAGCTTTTTTAGATATATTTCGGCAGATAAATTCAAATGGACAAAAACCATTACGCTATCCTGCGATGGAGAGGCGGTCGAGTATGATGTAGTTCCGTTTTGCGATTTAACAACGCTGACCGTTGTGGAAACGACTGGCGCGAAAAATACCCGTCCTATGCAACTGTTGGAGGACGGAACATACACTACGACTGTTGTGGCAAAAAGTTCCGTGAAAATCACGGCGGGCGGCGGAATCAAAAATGTAGATACAACTGCAATAGATGGGGCAGGTGCATCTGCTACCAAAACATTTAGCGGAGATAAATCCGTTAGTATCAAGGTGAGCAGCAAGGCCGAGGGAGTGGAAGCGAGGGAGTACACTCTCAATGTGAAGTGCATAGAAAAAGACCATTTCCCGACCTTTATAGGCGGCACAAAGCCTTCGGCTGCCGGTATCAAACTTACGGTGGCACAGGGTGCAAAAGACTTTTATTTGGATTCAAGCGAATACATTGATGCGGAGAGCATCAATGAGAACACGGAATATGAATGGACTCTCCTAACTACAAAAGCCGTAGTAAGCACGAAAGCGACCTGCCCGGTCAATACCGACAATGTGGCCGGGGCGGTTCTGTATACTTGCAAGGTCACCAATATTGTAGACGGCCTTTCCTACTCGGTATCTTACAGATACAATATCAAAATAAGTGCAGAGACTTTGAGTGCGCCTAAGGTTAGCATAACGCCACAGACTATCACCTGCGATTTCGGCAAAGAGGCAAGCCCTGTGAAAGTGGAACTGAAAGATGCTGCATTAGGCGTGAAGTTCCATTACCAGTGGTATAGCAATACAGTCAACGACAATAGTAACGGCAAACTGCTTGAGGGTGAGACGAAGAATAGCTTTGTAGTGCCTACAAATGCAGTCGGCACCATGTGGTATTATTGCGTCGTTTACAAGGCTTTTGATGGCAAGACAAGCCCGACCACAGCAACAGAGTGTGTGCAGGTCACTACGAATCCTTGGAAAACCGACATGAAAGGTGATGGAACCGCTGCAAACCCCTACGAGATTGCTACCGTTGCAGATCTTGAGCACCTGCGGGATTCTGTAAATTCCGGCCTTTCTTTTGAGGGAGTATTTTTCAAGTTTGTTTCCGACATCACCTTGCCGAACGGTTGGACGCCTATCGGCTGTACGGTGGATGGGACCAATAAATTTGACCCCCGGAATCCCAATGAAAAAGATAACCTCCGTGCTTTTTCCGGCACCATCCTGGGCAACAACAAGCTGTTGACCATTCCCAAGGGTGGAAAGCCGCTGTTGGCCTATGTTAAGAACGCCACGGTCAAAGACCTGAACATCTACGGCGAGGAGATCAACGGCTACGGCCTGGTGGATGGGCTCCACGGCGTTGGCTTTACAAGTGAGGACACTTTCGCTATCATCATTGAAAATGTGGCACTGAAATCCGGCACCAAAACCCTCAAATCCGGCTTGATCGGGGCAGAGGTGGATATGGATGTAAACGGCTTTGCCGGAGCCAGCGCCGCCTTTATCACGACCATTCGCAACTGCACCATTGAAAAGAATGTTGTTATTGGTTATGACGGCACTCAGAGCGAGATCGGCGCATTTGCCGGACGATTCCAGGGTATCATTGAAAACTGCGTCAGCCACGCCACCGTCAAGGGTGTGGATTATGTTGGCGGTATCATTGGCTCCCGGGACAACGCTATGGGCCAATGCACGGTCAGCAAGTGCAGCTTTGATGGCACAGTAATCGCCACCGGCAAATTTGCTGGCGGTATTGCAGGCACGATGTATACCGGCGCGGCGGCACCCAACGGCATCAAAACGACCATTGAAGCCTGTGCAGCGTCCGGCACTGTCAAGGGCAATGAAAATGTGGGCGGCATCACCGGCGGCGACATGAAGGTGAACCAGGCGTGGAACAACTACTCCCTCGTAGGTAACACCTTTACAGGAAAAGTCAGCGGCACAAAGAATGTGGGCGGCATTATCGGTTACTATCGAAGCCTGAATATGTGCGATAATATCGCCGGAAACTTCTACCAGACCGATTGCGGTGCCAAGCAGGGCATCGGCGCTGTGGAATATGTGGACACCAGTTGTGAGAGCCACGAAACGAAAAGCGGTACGGTTTATTTTGACACTTCTAAGAGCCTGCCCGATGTTTATGGTGTGACTAAAACCAACCACAACCGCACCGATGATCCTCTGGGCGCGGATGCTGACAAGCTGACCAAGGCGGTAAAGGATGCTTCTACGCCTGTGTGCTACAAGCTGGACATCTCCGGCGACTACAAGACCGCTTACACGGTGGGCGAAAGTCTTGACCTTAGCGGCGCAGTTATCATCGCACACTGGACGATGGGCAAGGCAGATACCATTGTAGATGTCAAGGACATTACTATTACGGGCTTCGACACCAACACCCGGGGCCAGCAGACGCTGACGCTGACCTACGGCGCGGCCAAGACCACCATCACCGTCACCGTGCTGCTGCCCGTGGGCGCGGACATCACCGTGACCTTCTCCCTGCTGGGCGACAGCGTGCATGACGACAAGAGCGGACCCCACACCCTGGCGGACGACAACCTGGAGAAGTGGATCGACAGCGTGAGCGTGACCGTCAGCAACAACGCCACCGTGCTGGATGTTGTGAAGGCCGCTTTGGGCGATAAGTACACCATCTTGAACGAGAGCGGGAACTATATCCAGTCCATCACCCCCAAGGACGGCAAGGAGCTGGGCGAGTTTACCAACGGCAATCTCTCCGGCTGGATGTATACCCTCAACGGCGTACACCCCAACCTGGGCGTGGCGCAGCAGTATCTGAACGGCGGCGATGTGATCGTGTTCCACTACACCGACGACTACACCCGGGAGAGCGGCATGGACGGCGGGCGCAAGAGCCCCGCTGAGGTGGTGGCGATGATTGACGCCATCGGAGCCGTGAGCCTGAGCAAGGGCACCGCCATTTCCGAGGCCCGCACCGCTTACGACGCGCTCACCGACGCGGAGAAGAAGCAGGTCACCAACTACGACAAGCTCACCGCCGCCGAGGCCGCCTACGCTAAGCTGGTGGCCGAGATGGGCAAGAAGCTGGAGGAAATCTACAAGACCACCGGCGACTATATGAGCAAGCTCGGCACCCCCGGTTTCGGCTCCGTGGGCGGCGAGTGGATGACCATCGGCCTGGCCCGTTCGGGGCGGACTGTGCCCGCTGGGTACTATGACAATGTGGTCAAGTATGTAAAGGAAAAGGCTGACGCCAATGAGCGCCTGCACCGGGCAAAAGTCACGGACAACGCCCGGGTGATCCTGGCGCTGACGGCCATCGGCAAGGATGTGACCGATGTGGGCGGGCACAACCTGCTCAAGGGCATGGACAGCATGGAATTCGTGCAGACCCAGGGCATCAACGGGCCCATTTGGACGCTCATCGCCCTGGACAGCCACAACTATCCGACTATGGGCGATGTGACCCGGGAGAAGCTGATCGGGGTCATCCTGGACGCGCAGCTCACCGACGGCGGCTGGGCCCTCTCCGGCGAGACTGCCGACCCGGACATGACCGCTATGGCTATCCAGGCCCTGGCCCCCTACTACAAGACCAACGAGACGGTCAAGGCCGCGGTGGATAAGGCCCTGGAGGCCCTGTCCGCCATGCAGCGCGGCAACGGCGGCTTTGCAAGCTGGGGCACCGTCAATAGCGAGTCCTGCGCACAGGTCATCGTGGCGCTGACCGCCCTGGGCATTGACCCCACCGCCGACAGCCGCTTCGTGAAGAACGGCGTGACCGTGCTGGACGCTCTTGCCAGCTTCTATGTAACCGGCGGCGGCTTCAAGCATGTTGCCGACAAGGGCCGCGACGGCATGGCCACCGAGCAGGGCTACTACGCCCTGGCGGCCTACTACCGCTTCGTAAACGCCCAGACCCGGCTCTATGACATGAGTGATGTGACCATTCAGACCGGCGGCAGCAATACCCCCGCCACTGGCGATACCGGCGTGCTGGTTTGGGTCATTGCCCTGCCCGTGACGGCCCTCGCCGCAGCCTTCGTTCTGAAGCGTAAGGAGCGGGAGGCGTAAGCTCTCTGCATAAAGAGACTGGAAACGCCTACTGAAAAACAATAAAAGAAACTCCGACCCTTTGGGGAACCAAGGGTCGGAGTTTTTTTGACCGCATAAAGACGCATTTGCAAAGGAGACGATATTGCTTAAACTGAAAATCGACAATTTCATACGAAACCCGTCATATTTGCGTCGGCCATTGTAGAACGAACATAGGACACAAATGGCCAAAAATCGTGTAAAATCATTACAGAAAGACCAAGCGGCGCTGCGTCGGACTGCAAGAGCTCCGCCGTAACGGACAGTTCTCTGGATGCCAAAATACACAAGGACAGGAGGAGTATCAGTGCCGTTAGTTTATTATGTTTCGGACCTCGAAAAGAATGGAACTTTGGACGCTGAACGATTGCTGCGTCTTTTGGGTTTATCCGGGAAACTGTCGGGGTTTTACTATACAGTATACATGCTGGAGCAGGTTCGGGAAAAGCCGGAGTGTATTTTGCTGATCACAAAGCGGCTGTACCGGCAGACAGCGCAGCACTTCCACACCTCAAGCGGCTGCGTGGAGCGAAACCTGCGCACCCTGGTGCAGGCTTGTTGGCGGCAGCCGGACCACGGCTTGCTGGAACGCATTGCGGGGCATCCGCTGTCACAGCCGCCGACAAATACGCAGTTCATTGATATGCTGGCAGCCTACCTCCGCAGCAGTGCCTAAAACGCTTTCCCTGTTTCGGCGGCGGTGATGTACTTTTTTCCTTTCCGCATCGCCGCCGCAGTTTTTATGCGCGTGACAGCGCCATTCTGTAATGTGTCTCAATTTGAGACGGATTACAATGTGCAAAAGCTCCCCTCGTCCTGTGCAGGACGAGGGGAGCTTTTTGCGCGATCAATTTTGGGGTGAGCTATGGGATGAAAGACGACGCTCGGTTATTGCCTCGTTAAGCAGTTGCTGTAGCAGATCCATTACACCTTGTGCAGATTGTATGGTGGCAATCATCAGTAAATCGCCATCTACCTCCGACCAATTAAGTTCGTAACCAGCGTTGCGTATGAGTTGCGTTAGAAATGTTCGCTGTGTGCGGCCATTTCCTTCACGAAAAGGATGCAGATAATTAGTGGAGCAGTAAAAATCAGTGATCTCTTCTACAAATGTATCATGGGATAACCCTCTGAGATACTTCCGATCTTGCAGCCGTTTGAAAATCAAATCGGCTTGTTTTTCAACATCTTTTGCTGGACAAAAATTTGTTCCCTTCTTGCTGATATTGACGGTGCGTACCTGCCCAGCCCAATCGTATAAATCAGCGAACAAAAAACGATGGACAGCCTTATAGTGGGCAAAGTCAAAAGATTTCACCATCGGTTCGGCTGTCCATTCTGCACTGCGAGCAGAGACCAGTACGGTTTCTACCTCGTTCAATTTCGCTTCATCGTGAATATCAAATTTGTTCACTAACACGGAAGTGCCGGGGTAGCAGTTGTTTTCTATCGGGTCTATACTGTATGCCATCGTATTTACCCCCGTGCTATAATTTCTTGAACAAGTGCAGCCACACTGGTGCTGCCGTTTAGCAGCCGGACGCAGTCCAGCTCCGTTTGTTTTGTGACCGGGTAGCCTTCCATGCTTGCCGAGGCTAATGCGTCCTGTAAAGCAGAGTATTCCATCTCACTCATAAAAACACCTCAACTTAAAAGTAGTTATATTATAGCACAGACAACAGTTATCTGCAACAGTTTGTCCTTGCGAGGAACAGTCTATGGCTTTGAAATAAGAGGAAGCAGTGCGTTTCTATGCCGACTAAAATTTTGCCTCAATTTGAGACGGATTATAAAGTACAAAAGCTCCCCTCGTTCTGATCAGTGCAGGGCGAGGGGGCGTTTACTGCCATAAGGGCGTGTTTGAAAAGCGGGTATGGCCTAAAAAATCGACGAGACTATACAACACCTGCCCTGTTTGCGTCGGCCATTGTAGAACGAACGGGGGGCACAAATGGGCAAAAATCGTGTAAAATTATTACAGAAAGACAGGCCGGATTTGCACCGAACGGCCAAGGGTTTCTTTATGCGTGTGCATCGGCCATCAAGGGGTTGGTGGCTGGTGCAGGCTGATAAAGAGCCGAGACTGCACCTTGAAAAGGGCGCTGCTGCGGCGGCGCTGCATAGAGCAGACGGGTACATTCGTGCCGGTGCGAGCCGAGGGAGGACGCCCGCCATGATCTCCAGTCAGGAGGGAGCGACACAGGCGTTTTTCAAAAACAGAGCGGCACTCTGTGGGCCACGACCACCGGCACCCTTAAAGATACTCCCGCATTGGACGCCCTCAAAGCATCGTGCGGCGCACCCATCAGCATGGGCCGGGGTGAGATTCCCGTGAGGCTGGCAGCCACCAGCCGCCTGTTTTGCTCGTGATAAAACAAGTCAAAAATGCAGAGCCGTGGAGCTTGCAGACAAAATATTTTGCCTGTATGCTCGGCGGCTTTTTGGTTAAAGCGGAAAAGAAGCGTTCATAATGATAGCGGAGGTGGAAGAACTTGGATAACAAAAATGAGCAGCAGATCGGCTCGGCCACCTATGTGGTGGAGCGGGTATTCACGGGTACAAAAACAATCCAGGAAGTGGTAACGGAGGAAATCATTTTCACTGGGAAGCAGGCCGCAAATTTTGACGGACAGGCCCCGGATATGGTATAATGGAGCCGTAAATGAGTGGTTCCGGGAAGGAGGAAACATGAGGAACCACATTCAATTAGCAGATGCTTACTATCGCCTTTCCGACGAAGAACGGAAGTACGGCGAGTCGGCCAGTATTACCAACCAGCGCACCATCGTCCGGGAGTACTGCGAAAAGTATGGCATCATCCTGGTGGAGGAGTTCGTGGACGACGGATTTTCCGGCGGCAACTTTGAGCGGCCCGGCTTCCAGGCTATGCTGGAGCACCTCAAAACCGGCAAGGCCAACATGGTCATCACCAAGGACCTGTCCCGCCTGGGCCGTGACATGACGGAATCCAGCCACTACGCAGAACGCTATTTCCCTGAACACGGCATCCGCTATCTGGCACCCGGCAGTAACTTCGATTCCGAGGATGATAACCTGATGGCACCGTTCCAGTTTGCCATGAACGATGTCTACCTGCGGGACACCTCCCGCAAGGTCAAGCAGACGCTGAACACCAAGCGAAATAACGGGAAATATGTTGCCTGCCCACCCTATGGCTACCGTAAGGCGGAGCGTACCACCGACCAGCTTGTACCGGATGAGAATACCGCACCGGTGGTGAAGATGATCTTTGACATGGCTGCATCCGGCCAGTCCTGCCGCAGCATTGCCCTGCGGCTCAATGAGGCTTGTGTCATGCCACCGCTGAAGTATCGCGTGGAGTGCCGCGATAACTTCACCGAGCGCGGCGCACAGCGGATGTCTGACCTGTGGAACTACACCACCGTAAAGCGCATCCTTCGCAATCGAGTTTATTTGGGGCACACGCTGCTGGGCAAGAGCCGCAAGGTCAGCGTGAAGTCCAAGAAGAAGATCAAGGTGCCGGAGGAAGAGTGGGTATTCACAAAAAACACCCATGAACCCCTGGTGACGCAGGAGAAATTCGATCTGGCCGCCCACTTTATGGGAGAGAACACCAAGGCCAACGGCACAAACCCAGCCTTCCGCCACAGCATTTTCGGCGGCATCGCCTACTGCGCCTGCTGCGGCGCGGCCATGTGCTCCGGCGGGTCCGTCTACAACGGAGAGCGGGAAAAATACTGGTATCTGGTGTGCAACAATCTGACCTCCCGGGCGCAGCACCGGTGTGCGCATGGGGCGCGTATCCGCTACGATGATTTGATGGAGGTGGTGCGCCGTGATCTCAACAAGCTCCTGTCCTTTGACGATGACGGGATCCGTGCCATCACGGAGAGCGCCATCGAGCAGGCCAACGCCTCCCTGGGCGGGGCCGACCCAGCTACGCAGATTGAGAACATCGACAAGCAGACCTTGCGCCTGAAGAAGATGATCGAGCGATCCTACCGGGACAACATCGCCGGGATGCTCAGTGACGACATCCATGAGGAAATGGTCAGGAAATTTGGCATTGAGATTGACGAGCTGGCCGCACGCCGCAAGAAGCTGGTGGAAGGCGAAACCACAGCGAAGGAGATACGCGATACCTATGGACATTTCTTCGACCTTGCCAAGCGGTATACCTGTGTAGAAACGCTGGATAGAAATATCCTGCACACTTTCATCGACCGCATAGAGATCGGTGAAAAGATATTGCCGGAGGGCAAAAAAATTGCCGGGCCGCGCACCCCATACCGGCAAAGCATCCGAATTTTCTACCGCTTTATCGGGGAAGTTTCGGGGGACAACCTGCGTGAGATGCAGGCAAATAGAGATCGTGAAGAAGCCGCCCATGCTGCGGGGATGTGAAAAATATTTACCTTGAAGAAAAAAGCCTTTACAGGTTTGGTGTTTTTACCTCAAAAAATGACATTTTACGAAAAGTCATTTTTCCAGTGTTTAAGCCAAAAATCGGGGTTTGCAAAAATTCTTTAAGGTGGATACACATCCTCCTCGTTGGCAGCTTCCATCTTGAACTTATCCATAGCGGCACGAGCCTGGGGCACGTTCAACTTGTTGGTATTCTTACTGGACATAGTCACGATCTCCTTTCTTTGGGTACTCGGCTTTCGCCTGTTTGGGTATCGCAAGCATAGTTTGGGCGAATAAGTACTGATTATGCGTTTTTTCTGCTGGAAAAAAGTGCCCCTTTATGTAGCTTTTGCTTAATTATGCACATGCTATAAAGGGCACCGCCCATACTGGCTTTTTAATTGGAGCCTGCGATGTGCGAAAAGATCAAATTTTTTATTGCGCGTCCTTATCTGACATTCTGTAAATGTCATTTGCATAATGGCTTTACCGTATAATAAAAATGTCAAATAATATCGGGAGCGTTGCAAAGTGTATAAAAACAAAGCCGCTGACGGATTGAATAACATTTGCGGGACAAGGATAAGGAAATTACGGAAAAAGATGGAGGGACACCCCTCCCAACGGGCGTTTGCGGATATGCTGCAGCGCGCGGGCCTGGATGTGGACAAAAACGCAATCCAGCGTATAGAGTGCAGACAGCGGTTTGTGACGGATATAGAGCTGAAGGTGATCGCTAAGGTTTTGGGTGTGACATGCGATGAACTGCTGACGGATTCCGGCCCTTTTTAAAGTCGCTTGCGGCAGTGATACACCGGATGGCTGCGGATGTGCGTTTTCACGCGGATGGACAGGAATACAGATATAGCATTTTCCAAATAATACGACTACAATTTAACAAATGAGTGGAGATGATCTGAAAGATGAAGACAACAGACAAGAGCGTTTGGGAAAGCGGCAAAAAACGGATAAATCTGACGCTGGGGACCATTGCGGAGGTCATCGGGGCTGTGCTGCCCGAGGGGATGGACCCTAACCGGAGCTGCCGGCGCGTGCTGACCCAATCTGTGTATGCCACGGACGATGATGTGGTTATCAGCGCGGGATGGTATCCGCACTCCGAAATCATTCCTGAGGCGCTGAAGAGGAATGTAATAGCGGTATTCTGTGACCCGGAGATAAAGAAGGATTATCCTCAGGACAATGTGATCCCGGTGGAGGATCCTATGGCCTGCGTGACCCGCTTTGAGCGGTGGCGGGCGGAGCCCTGTCACGCCAAGCGCATTGCCATCACCGGCAGCGTCGGAAAAACGACGACCACAAGCCTAATTAATGCCATAATGACAAATTCTTACCGCACCTTCACGCATCACACCATGGCCAACAGCCATGGCGCTATTCTGCGCAATGTCCAGCAGGTGGATCCGTCCTATGAATACTGGGTACAGGAGGTGGGCGGCGTGTAGCCGGGTTATGTGGAGAGCTCGGCGAAGTTCCTCGCTCCGGACATCGTGGTGCTGACCAATATCGGCGAGTCTCATCTGAATCTGTATCACACCAAGGAAAATATCTTCTATGATAAATCCAGCCTGGAGCGGTATGCCCAGCCGGACGGTGTGGTGGTTATCAATTACGATGACGATATGTTGCGCAAGGCGGCCTACACGCATCGGGTGGTCACCTGCTCTAAGAGCGACCCTCGGGCGGATTACTATGCCCAAAACATTCGCACAGAGCTGGACGGCACCCACTTTACCGCAGTGAGCAAGGAGGGGACACTGGAGATCCATCTGAATCTCTACGGCGAGCATAATGTTTATAATGCGCTTTTTGCCCTCGCTGTGGGACGTCTGGCGGACGTCCCCATGGAGAAGATCCCCGCATTTTTGGAGACCTATCGGCCCAGCGGGATGCGGCAGAACTTTGTGGAGGTCGGCGGATACCATCTCTTTGTGGATACCTTCAACGCCGAGCCGCTGACCATCCTGGGTGCGGCGAAGACTCTGGAGCAGATCGCGGTCAAAAACGGCGGCAGAAAGATTTTCGTGACCGGCCACATCGACAAGCTGGGGGAGGAGTCTCCGCAGATGCACGAGAAGCTGGGCCATGACCTGGCAAAGCTTCACCTGGACCAGGTAGTGCTTTTTGCGGGGGACAGTGCTTGCACCTATAAGGCAATGCTGGAGGACGGCTGCACCAATGTCATCCATACCGATGACCGGGAGATGCTTGAAAAGTGGCTGCGGAAGCACATTCACCACGAGGACGTGGTGTTTTTCAGAAGCGGACAGTTTAAGGCGGCACTTGCCAAGACGGTGGACCATCTGTTTGGCACCAGCTTCCAGAATGAGCAGCAGTTCAACGAGGGCCGCGTGGTCACGCAGGACGGCTTCCGCTTCCGCCTGCGCCAGGATGACATTGCCGAGGTGATCGGCTATTCCGGCAGCGGCAAGGAGCTGGATATTCCTGAGACAGTGCAGGGGCATGTTGTGACCAGAGTTGCGCCCTTTGCGTTTTCCAGACAGCGGCGGATCACGGCGGTCAGCATTCCGGACACCGTGGACAGCATCGGACAGGAGGCTTTTTACATCTGCCCGAGCCTGCAGCAGGTGAAGCTGCCCGCAAGGCTGAAGATCATCGGGAAAAATGCGTTTAACTACTGCAGAGCGCTGAAATCGGTGATCGTCCCTACCGGAACGATCCACATTGACCGCCATGCTTTCTATGACTGCGATGCGTTGCAGGAGATCTTCATCCCCAACACAGTCGGATTCTTCGGTGAAGATGTGTTCGGCGGAAGCCACCCGGGTGCTGGTAAGTGTACGATTATCTGCGAGAAAGGCTCCTATGCCGAACAATATGCAAAAGAGAGGGGGATGCGCACCGCAGAAGCGAAAACAGAGCCCCATCAGCCTGTTGTGAGCATAGCCAAACCGCGGCAGTATACGGCAGAGGAGAAGCGTCTCATCGAAAGAGCAGGGTATTGGCAGAGGTCGTATGATCGACGCACGCAGAATGTGAATATGCTCACGGAGGAGCAGAAGGCCGCTGTCTGCGCGTATTGGGGCGGTTATCAGGATCTGTTCGACGTGGAGACGGTTTTCCACAGCTTTTATTTGAGTAAGACCGGTAAATTTGATGTTCGGTATATGCCTGTGGACATATATTACAGATTCATCGACCCTTATTATAACAACTGGAAAATCGCTCCGGTCATTGACAATAAGTGCCTGTATTATCAGCTGTTCAAGGATGCCAAGCAGCCGGAAGGCGTCTTTTTCCGTATGAACAACATATGGACGGATGCAAATAAGCATTTAGTAAGTGAGGAAGAGATCCTCCGTAGGATTTGGAAGTACCCGGAGTTGGTCATGAAGCAGGCCAATGAATCCGAAGGTGGACATGGCGTGTTCTTCATCCATGGAGCAGATATGGATGAACAGTTCAAGCGTGCAGCTGCCAGTATAAAGAAGGACATCGTCGTGCAGGCATCCATCAAGCAGAATGCTGCCTTGAGCGCGGTAAACCCCACCTCGATCAATACGATCCGCGTGATGACGCTGCTCCGGCAGGACGGTGTTAGGATCTGCTCCGCCATTTTGCGTATGGGTGTCAATGGCAGCAGAGTTGATAATATCAGTCAGGGCGGTATTTGCTGCGGGGTTGATGCGGATGGGCGGCTGAAGCCTGTTGCCTATAATTATAAAGGCGAGTCGTTTGATATTCATCCGACCACAGGAGTACATTTCAGCGATGTGGTTATTCCCAATTTTGACAAAATAATTCAAATGGTTACTGAGACGCACCCCTATATACCGGACTTCCGCCTGGTATCCTGGGATGTGGCTATGGATGAGGACGGCATACCAATGCTGGTGGAGGCTAATCTATGCTATGGAGAGCTGAATCTGCATCAGCTCTGTAATGGGCCGATTTTTGGTGACAATACCTGGTTGGTTTTGGACGAGGTATTTCACCGCTGACGGATAGAACAGCGCATAACATTAACGGGACACAGGGTGTAGCGCCCTGTGTCCCGTTCCTGCATACCAAGAAAACGCTTGAGGATTCAGTGGTATGGACGATTTTTAGAACTTTTTTGCCCCGTAGACCCCAAAAGAGGAACTGCTGACCGTGGATAGAGGCATTGCATGAGTTGGTATGGCTCCGCCCGCTCACTCCGCCTGCCGGCAGGCGGGATCCGGCTTTGTAAAGCGCACCAGCTTCGTCCGATCCAGCAGCACCATCACCGCCGGGATCAGCACCAGCTGCAGGGCGATGCCCGGCAGGGCATTGAGCAGGGCGCCGCCCAGGAACAGCTCCCAGGTAAAGGCGCTGCCGCCCAGCCCCATCAGCACGACCATCACGGCGCCCCACACTATGCGCCCGGCGATCATGGCGGGGATCAGGCACTTATACAGCGCCTTGACGCACCGCCATTTGCTCCGGGCGTACAGATACCCGATGACCGCGCCATACGCTGCCAGCTCAAAGGCCATAGCCGTGGCCGTGGGGTACATAACGGGCATGCTGAACAGTACCGAGCGCAGCACCGGCAGCACGAAGCCTACGCCCAGGCCCCACTGCCAGCCGCAGATCAGGCCGCACAGCAGCACAGGGATGTGCATGGGCAGCAGCATTTTGCCAACAGCGGGGATTTGGCCGGTGAAGAAGGGGAGCACCAGCCCAATGGCCAGAAACAGAGCCGCCAGTGCCATGTTTTTCAAAAAATTGTGATTCATTTCGGTTTTACCTCCATTGGGTGATTCAGTGAAAAGACTCCGTTACAGGTTTTCCAGTAGAATTTGACAGGGGACTACCCCCTCCAGCAGCTGCCGGAACTGCCGGGCGGCCGCAGCGTGGCTGTAGTGGGTGGGGACGACCACCCGGGGGCGGATGGCGCGGGCCAGATCCGCCGCCTCCTCGGCGTCCATAGTGTAGGTGCCGCCGATGGGCAGAAGCGCCACGTCACAGCGGACGGCTCGGGCCTCCGGCGTGGCGTCTGTATCCCCGGCGATATAGTAGATGCCGCCGCCGAACTCCGCTACATATCCCACCCAATCCTTGGCTCGGGGATGGAATTTTTTGTTTAAGTTGTAGGCCGGCACGGTGCGGAAGCTTACCCCCGGCAGGGCGGCGGATTGCCCCACCTGCACCGGCAGCACGGCCAGGCCCACGGCCTCCGCTGCGGCCCGGGCACTCTCCGGAACGACCAAGGTGGTGCCCGCTTTGGACACCCGCCCGATGTCCCCCGGAGAAAAGTGATCATAATGATCGTGGGTGACGAAGATGTAATCGGCATCGTGTGGCGCACCCTGCACGCCGTAGGGATCAAAGTACAGCACTCTCCCGTCTGCCTCTATACGGATGGCATTTTGGTGCAGTACCCGTATGCCGCGGATCAGATTGTCCATTGCACTCACACTCCTTTGTGCGCAGTATAACAGATTTTTCCCCGTTTGTCGATTCTTTTCATCGGGGATAGCCCACGAAAAAGCCCTGGCCGCATTCTTCATTTTTCTGCTGGCTGCCCCTGTCCTTTTGCCGCAAATTGTGATATGATAGCAGTATCTTTCCGTGGGAGGGCCAAGGATGCATATTCGAGAGCATTTGAAAACCGTCAATCGCCATCGCCGGCTGGTGCGGCGCTACTGCTTTAAGCTGGGTCTGTATTGGCAGGGCTTGACCCACGACCTGAGCAAGTACAGCCCTACGGAGTTTTGGCGCAGCGCCAAGTATTATCAGGGCTTCCGCAGCCCCAACGACCAGGAGCGCAGCGAGACCGGCGTGAGCCTGTCCTGGCTGCACCACAAGGGCCGCAACCGCCACCACTTTGAATATTGGATCGATTACCGTATCGCCCGGGACGGCACAGTATCCATGGGCGGCTGCAAGATGCCGAAAAAATACGTGGCGGAGATGTTTTGCGACCGTATCGCCGCCTGCCGGGTCTATCAGGGCGATCAGTATACCGATGCCTCGGCCTATGATTATTTTCAGCGCACCAAGGGGCGGTTTTGGATCCATGAGGAGACCTCCGCTCTCCTGGGCCGCTGGCTCCTGCTGCTGAAGGAGGAGGGGGAGGAGGCGGCCTTCCGCCAGATTCGCCGGGAGCTGCGCGCCTGCAAAACCTACTGAGAGCGGTTTTTGCAGCTTGTCAAGAAAATAACGACCGATTTTTGGATGTTTTCCTTGCTTTTCGGTGTTATTCGTTGTAAGATATATGGGAGATTTTTTTCGGAGAGGTAGATTCGTTCCATGGACCATCCCTATAAGACCCGGGCAGGCGGCGCCACCGTCACGGTTTTTGTTCCGTATGATTGCGCCAACCACTGCCCGTTTTGCATCAACAAAAAGGAATATGCCGATTGCAGCGGCTTTAGCTTGGAGGCGATTCTGCGCAGCATCCGGATCATGGACTCTATCACCCCGGCGTGTGACTTTGTATTCACCGGCGGCGAGCCCCTGGCGGATCTGAATGCCTTGCAGCAGATGCTGGATGCTATTCCCGCCACCCATAAGATCTATATCAACACCACCTTCCCTGTGCAGCCCCACTGCCCGGCGGAGAAAATGCTGGCCTTCACCGAGAAAAACAAGGACAAGATCACCTGCATGAACATCTCCCGCCATTTGGTGAAGTATGTGGAGGAGTCGCCGGACGAGATCGTGGCCCGCATTGCCTGCCCCACGCGCATCAACTGCGTGCTGTATAAGAATTATCCCGCCGCTAAGCTGGTGGATTATGTGGAGCGCTTCCTGCCTTATAAGATCCCCATCCAGTTCCGGTATGACTATACCGAGACCACGCCGGAGAACCTGTATGAGGAGAAGAATGACCCCATTCTGCAGGACCTGAAGAAGTACTTTACCTACATGGGGCTGGACGGCTGCCGTATGCGCAACGGCTTCCATTTTGCCTACAAGGGCCTCCACATGACCTACCATAAGACCCTGCCCTATTCCACCATTACGGAGAAGGGGGCAGATGGCGTTACCTACGACATTCTCTATGACATCCTTATTAAGCAGAACGGCGAGATCCATTCTGATTGGACCGGCGTAAGGATGGATGTGGATGCCTACCGCAAGGTAGTGTTCGAGCCCTATGACCTGAAGGTGCTGGACGGCACCGTGGATTTTTAAATAATAATAATAATGCACAGCACACTCTACGGCGTGCTGTGCATTATTTTACCGGTAGGAAAAGCCACGCAGAGCACGTGCCCGCAGATGAGAAAAAACACAATTATTTTTACCGCTGCATGCGCGTGGGGAAAAATACCGCTCAGGCTGCCGGCGCAAAAATGATGCGTGCAGCAGGCTGCAATTCCTTTCGCCGGTTATTCAGTCAGCAGCTGCGCGATCTGCACGGCGTTGGTGGCTGCGCCCTTGCGCACCTGGTCGCCGCAGCACCAAATGTTCAGGCCGTTGTCAGAGGTTAGGTCATCCCGTATCCGCCCCACGAACACCGTATCCTGGTCGCTGGTATCCAGGGGCATGGGGTATTTCTTATTCTTCAGGTCGTCCACCAGCCGGCAGCCGGGAGCGGCGGCGATGAGCTCCCGGGCCCGCTCCACGGAGATCTTCTCCTTGGTCCGAACCACGATGGACACACTGTGGCTGCGCACCACCGGCACCCGCACACAGGTGCAGCTGACCTTCAGCTCCGGCAGATGCATAATCTTGCGCCCCTCGTTCTGCATCTTCATCTCCTCGGAGGTGTAGCCCTCGAAGGCCTCACCGCCGATCTGGGGAATGACATTGTAGGCGATCTGATACTGGAACACCTTGGGCTCGTAGCTTTTGCCCTCCCGCAGGGCCTCCACCTCGTTCATCAGCTCAATAGGCCCGCCTGCGCCTGCACCGGAGGTGGCCTGGTAGCTGCTTGCCACAATGCTCTCGATGGGGCTGTCCTGATTCAGGGCGTTGATGGCCACCAGGGACACGATGGTGGTGCAGTTGGGGTTTGCGATGATGCCCTTGTGCTTTCTGGCGTCCTGGGGATTGATCTCGGGGATGACCAGGGGTACATCGGGGTCCAGCCGGAAGGCGCTGGAGTTGTCCACGAATACCGCCCCCGCCTTTACGATGGCCGGTGCAAACCTCTTGGCAATGTCATTTTCCGCCGCACCCAGGACAATGTCCATGCCCTGGAAGGCTTCGTCGCAGGCCAGCTCCACCGTGAGCTCCCGGCCCTGCCAATCGATCTTCTGCCCCACGGACCGCTCTGACGCCAGCAGGTGCAGCTCCTCCACAGGGAAATCCCGCTCTGCCAAAATTTTCATCATTTCCCGGCCCACAGCGCCCGTTGCGCCCAGAATCGCTACTTTATACTTTTTCATAATAAAATCCTCCTTTATTATTTCACAAAGCTGTCATACAGCACCCGGATGGCTCCGGCAAAGTCCTTATTGTCCACGCCCACGATGATGTTCAGCTCGTCGGGGCCTTGGGTGATCATGCGGATGTTGATGCCGTTTTCACCCAGGGCGGCAAAGATCTTGCCGGATGTACCGGGCTTAAAGGCCATCTTCCGGCCCACCGCCGCCACAATGGCCATGTCATCGGTGACATGGATGCTGTCAGGCTTCAGCATTTTCTGTATGTCACCCAGCAGCTGATACTGGCAGGGCCGCAGCTTGTCCGCTGCCACCACCAGAGACACGCTGTCAATGCCTGAGGGCAGGTACTCCAGCACCAGCTGATATTTTTCCAGCACCTCCAATATCCGCCGCAGCACACCCACCTCATTGCTCATGCCGTTTTTGGTGATGGTGATAACGGAGAAATTCTTCCGCCCGGCGATACCGGTGATGAAGTTGCCGTCCTTGGCCTCCTCCGTCTCATCGAAGGACTCCATGATCATAGTGCCGGGATGGTCGGGCTGGTTGGTGTTGCGGATATTCAGGGGGATGTTCTTCTCCCGCACCGGGAAGATGGTCCCCTCGTGGAGCACCTGGGCGCCGATATAGCTCAGCTCCCGCAGCTCCGAGTAGGTGATGCGCTCAATGGGCAGCGGGTCCTTCACGATGCGGGGATCTGCCATGAGGAAGCCCGACACATCCGTCCAGTTTTCATATACATCCGCATCCAGTGCCGCCGCCGCCAGGGCGCCGGTGATGTCGCTGCCGCCCCGGGTAAAGGTCTTGATGCTCCCATCGGGCATGGCGCCGTAAAAGCCCGGGATCACCACTCGCCGCCCGGAGGCCATCCGGGCCAGGATCTCGTAGCTCTTTTCCTGGTCCACCGTGCCGTCCAGGTTAAACTTCAGCCACAGCTCACTGTCCAGGAAGTCATAGCCCAGGTAGTCTGCCATAAGCTTTGCCGCGAAGTATTCGCCCCGGCTTACCAGCTCGTCCTGGCTGATGCCCGCGTCCATTTTCCTGCGCAGGGCGTCAAATTCCGTCTCCAGGTTGGTCTTCAGCTCCAGGTGGTCCCGGATCTCTATGTACCGGGAACGGATCATGTTAAACACGCTGTCGCAGGACACGCCGTATTTCAGATGTGCGTAGCACAGATACAGCAGATCTGTCAGCTTGTGGTCGTCGGAAAACCGTTTTCCCGCAGCGGAAACGATGACCACCCGCCGGGCTGGGTCTGCCTGCACAATGCTCTTTACCTTTTCAAACTGTTTGGCGTCCGCCATGGAGGAGCCACCGAATTTCAGCACCTTTAACATATTTACAGCTCGCTTTCCTTTGAAATTAATGCAAAGTTTTCAATCACGCTGACAAAAAAGTTGATTTTGTCCGCATATAAAAAACACTTGCTTTTTTCTTGGGGACAGTGTATCATATCATTATGCAAATTGCAAGAAAAAGATTGGAGAAACTTGTATGAAATATCAAAGCACCCGCAACCACGCCCTCACGGCCTCTCCTGCGGCCGCCGTACTTCGGGGCATTGCGCCGGATGGGGGACTCTATATGCCCGAAGCTATCCCCGTTCTGGATTGGCAATCTCTTATGAAAGAGGACACCCTCACCATGTCCGCCCGGATCCTTTCGGCCCTGCTGCCGGATTACGAGGATATGCCCGCCTTGGTGCGCCGGGGCTACGCCGGAAAGTTTGAGACAGAGGACTTGACTCCCCTGGTATCCGTGGGCGACCGCTATGTGCTGGAGCTGTTCCGGGGCCCTACCAGCGCCTTTAAGGACGTAGCCTTGAGCCTGTTGCCCCAGCTGATTAGTCAGGCCCGGGACATGGAGGGTATTGAGGACGAGATGCTCATTCTCACCGCCACCTCCGGTGACACCGGTAAGGCGGCGCTGGAGGGCTTTCGGGATGTGCCCGGCACCAAGATCATCGTCTTCTACCCCCACGGGGGCGTATCCGCCGTGCAGCAGGCGCAGATGGTCACCCAGGAGGGCGGCAATGTGAAGGTCTGCGCCGTCCGTGGCAATTTCGATGATACCCAGACCGGCGTCAAGCGCATCTTCGCCTCCTGTGACGAGGAGGACCTGCCCGGCGTGCGTCTCTCCTCCGCCAATTCCATTAACATTGGCCGCCTGGCGCCGCAGATCGTGTACTATTTCAAGGCCTACGCCGACCTGGTGCGCTCCGGCCGCATCCGTGTGGGGGATAAGGTGCATTTCTGCGTACCCACCGGCAACTTCGGCGACATTTTAGCAGGCTACTTTGCCAAACGTATGGGCCTGCCCGTGGGCCGGCTCATCTGTGCCTCCAACCGCAACGACGTCCTTACGGACTTTCTCTCCACCGGCGTCTACGACAAGCGCCGCACCTTCTATAAGACCACCTCACCTTCTATGGACATCCTGGTTTCCAGCAACTTAGAGCGGCTTTTGAGCCTCCTCACCGGGGACGATGCCTATGTTTCGGGACTTATGAAGGACCTCAATGAGGTGGGCCACTATAAGGTGACGGATGAGCTGCTGCAGAAGCTCCAGGCGGAGTTCTCCTGCGGCTGCTGCGATGATGACGCCGCCGCTCGCACCATAGGCAGGGTCTGGGCCCGGGAAAAATACCTCTGTGATCCACATACTGCCGTGGCCTGGACTGTGGCCGACCAGTTTATTCACATGCATCGGGACGGTGTGCCGGTGGTGGTCCTCTCCACCGCCAGCCCCTATAAATTCCCTACGGCTGTTCTATCTGCCCTGGGGCAGCGGGTGGCAGACGATGAATTTGCCGTCATGGAAGATCTACGCGCCTGCACCGGCGTGCCTGTGCCTAAAAATCTTGCCTCTCTGCGGCAAAAGCCCGTGCGGCATACCGACGTTATCGACCGGGAGGACATGCTGGACTATGTCCTGCAGAAGGCAGGTGAGGCACAATGGTAACCGTCCGCGTTCCCGCTACCACTGCCAATTTGGGCCCCGGCTTTGATACCCTGGGTCTGGCCCTGGCCCTTTATAATACCCTCACCTTTGAGGAGCTGGCCGAGGGGCTGTATTTCGAGGGTGTTGACCCGGAATATGCTACGGCGGAGAACCTGGCCGTGGTCGCCTACAAGGCCGTGCTTTCCAAGCTGGGCCTGCCCATGCCGGGCCTGCGCATCTCCGTGCAGGCGGAGATCCCCATCTGCCGGGGCCTGGGCAGCAGCGCCGCCCTTATCGCTGCCGGTGCCGCCGGGGCCAATGCAAACCACGGCTCCCCCTTGACCCGGGCGGAGCTGCTGGCCGTGTGCAATGACATTGAGGGCCACCCAGATAACCTGGCCCCAGCCATCTTCGGCGGATTGGTCGCCTCCTTTGTGGAAAATGAACGGCCCTATATCGCCCGGTACAGCCTGCACAAGCGCCTGCGCTGTACGGCCCTCATCCCGGATTTTCAGCTTTCCACCCACCTGGCCCGAGGTGTCCTGCCGAAGGAGGTTCCCTACGGAGACGCTATTTTTAACGTCTCCCGTACGGCCGTGCTGCTGCGGGCTCTGGAGGAGGGTGACACGGAGACCATTTCCGTCTCTCTCCGGGATAAGCTCCATCAGCCCTTCCGCCGCACCCTGATCCCCGGGTTTGACGAGGCCGAGGCTCTGGCTAATAGCTGCGGCTGCGTGGCATTTTTTATCTCCGGTGCGGGACCCACCCTCCTGTGCCTGTCCGCAGACCCGGATTTTGACGCAAGGCTTGCCGCCCGTCTTTCCGAGCTTCCCGGCCATTGGCGCCAGCTCCCCCTGCCTGTAGACCACGAGGGCATCATAGTAAGTTGACCCTTGCAGGGGTGGATGATTCTGTCCACCCCTGCTTTTTTGCGCCCTGAAACACCAAAAAAGTATCCCCCACGCCCTTCGGCGCGGGGGATACATACACATCATTCTTATTTTTTGAAGCTGTCCTTCAGGGAGACGCTGCGGTTAAAGACCAGGTGGTCTGCTGTGCAGTGGCGGTTATCCATGCAGAAATAGCCGGTGCGCATAAACTGGAAGGTGGGGGCGTTGGTGCCGGTGCGATTTTCCCGCTTATCAAATTCGGCGGCCACGGCAGCCATTCCCTTTTCCACCTTGCATCCGGTGAGGATGGAGAGAGATTCTGGGTTCAGGCAATCCAGGAAGTTCTTATCCGGCCCGTCGGGCTGGGCATCGGAGAAAAGGTTATCATAGAGGCGCACCTCAGCGTCCAGGCAGTTTTCCGCATCTACCCAGTGGAGCGTTGCACCCTTGACCTTGCGGCCGTCGGCGGGGTCGCCGCCCCGAGAGTTGGGGTCGTATTCGCAGAGAACCTCGGTGATATGGCCCCTTTCATCCTTGACACAGCCGGTACACTTCACCAGATACGCACCCTTCAGGCGGCACTCGGGGCCGTCAGGGAACAGACGCTTATACTTGGGGATGGGCTGCTCCAGGAAGTCGTCGGCCTCCATCCACAGGTGGCGGCTAAAGGTGATCTCATGGGTGCCCTGAGTGGGGTCAGTGGGATTGTTTTCCACCTGGAAAACCTCGCTCCGGCCCTCGGGATAGTTGGTAATGGTGAGCTTAATGGGGCGCAGCACAGCCATGGTGCGCTCGGCGGTGGCGTTCAGATCCTCCCGCAGGCAGTGCTCCAGGAAGCCAAACTCCACCACGTTGGGGGACTTGGCCACACCGATGCGTTCACAGAAATTACGGATAGAGGCGGCGGTGTAGCCCCGGCGGCGCAGGCCGCAGAGGGTGGGCATACGGGGATCGTCCCAGCCGGAGACCCGGCCCTCCTCTACCAAAGCACGCAGCTTGCGCTTGGACATGACGGTGTGGTCGATGCCCAGGCGAGCGAACTCGATCTGCCGGGGGCGGGCGGGCAGCTCACAGTGCTCAATAACCCAGTTATAGAGCGGCCGGTGGGCCTCAAACTCCAAGGAGCAGAGGCTGTGGGTGATGCCCTCCAGAGCGTCCTGGATGGGGTGGGCGAAGTCGTACATGGGGTAGATGCACCACTTGTCGCCCTGGCGATGGTGGCTCATGTGGTTGATGCGGTAGATAACCGGGTCGCGCATATTGAAGTTGCCGCTGGCAAGGTCGATCTTAGCACGCAGGGTCATGGCACCGTTGGGGAATTCCCCGGCGCGCATACGCCGGAACAGGTCCAGGCTTTCCTCGATAGGCCGGTCCCGGTAGGGGGAGATGGCAGGCACACCGATGTCGCCCCGGTTGGCCTTGAACTCCTCGGGGGTCAGCTGGCACACATAGGCCAGCCCCTTTTGGATGAGCAGCACCGCCTGGCGGTAATCCTCCTCAAAATAGTCGCTGCCGAAGAAGAAACGGTCGCCCCAATCGAAGCCCAGCCAGTGGATGTCCTGCTGGATGGCGCCCACAAACTCCTCATCCTCCTTGGTGGGGTTGGTGTCGTCCATACGGAGGTTGCACAGACCGCCAAATTTTTCAGCGGTACCGAAGTCGATGCACAGGGCCTTGCAGTGGCCGATGTGCAGGTAACCGTTGGGCTCCGGGGGAAAACGGGTGTGGACGGTCATGCCCTCGTACTGGCCGCCGGGAGCCAGGTCCTCGGTGATGAAATTGTCAATAAAGTTGCTGCCCTCGGCGCGCTCGGGCTCGTTAGCGGCGATGACTTTGTTTTCCTCGCTCATATTGTTTTACTCCTTATAGTAAATTACTGCAAAAATATTATACTATTATACCGACTGCATACGAAAAATGCAAGACTTCCGTTCTATATTAGCTCACTTTCCGCGGGTATATGCCGGGATAGGGCCGCGTTGCTGAAGCGCCGGTCTCCGGTGAGCTCCCGCACCACGGTGATGCCATCCGGAAAACGGAAGGGGGCATCCTCCCGGGGCAGCTCGATCTCCATGACGGCGCAGCGGGGCCAGAAGGGATAGAAATCGATCTCAAAGGTGTATGGCCCCTCCGGCAGGCAGTAACGGGTCTTGCGGATGGTCTCGGTCATGGGATCCCGGCGGGTGAGGTAGGCGTCGTAAGCCTCGGGGGTGATCTCCTCCTCCTGCTCCAGACGAGTGATGGCGCTGCGGTCAATTTTCACAGTGTGGAAAAAGGCCACGCCGTCAGCCCCTTCCCGGCGGCGGACGCGCTCCGTTTGGTGAGGCGGGGAGAGGAGATAGGTCTGCTCCATGTGATAGACGTGGCTGCACCGGGCCGCCAGCTCCGGCTCCGGCGGGCGGAGGATGAGAAAGCGGCGCTCAATCTCCAAAGAATTACTGTTCATAAAATTCCTCCCGGCTCATCAGCAGATTCAGTGTTTCCAGCAGGGCATTGGGGGTCAGGTGTTCCGGCAGCTCCAGATTTTTCAGCAGCTGCTGTCGCTTTTGAGTACTGCCGGGACCGATGAGGCCCCGGTCCAGCAGGTCGGCCTTGGTGATGGGGACTGCGGCTGAGGGAGCGGCCTCCCCCACAAAGGTAGCGCCGCCCCGGCGCAGGGCCTGCAGGAGAATTTCCGGGGTCATACCCTCCACGCCCAGCTTGCCCTCTTTCCCGGCCTTGCGCTTGCGGCGCTCCTTGCCGGGGATGTCGGGGATGTAGGCCTGCTTTACCTGCTCCGTTGGAATAGCCCCCTTGAGATAATTGCGGATGACAAAGCCCGCCCCATCGGAATCCGTCAGCAGGATCAGGCCCCGCTTTTGGGCCAATTTCCGAAGAAAGGCCAGCTTCTCCCGGTCGTTGAACACGGAGAAGCCGCCGGTCTCCACAACGGTGGCGTCCACCACCTGTAAAAGCATATTTCTGTCGTAGCGGCCCTCCACCACGATGACTTCTTCAATGCGCGGCTTGCTCATTGCTCCGCCAGCTCCATAACAAATCGCACCAGCTCACCCTCCCGGTCAATATTTTTTTCACTTTTCATGCGCCGATCCAACAGCTGGCAGGCGGCTAGGGAGCGTTTGCACCACGCATGATCCACCCGTCGGGCCGCCTGGAGGAGGAGCCTTGCGGGATAGTCGCTGCGCATCTGCCACAGGTCCATGAGCCAAAAACGGTCCTTGCCATTGTCTAAAGCCATGCGGGCGGTATAGAGCCGCCGCAGTTCCTTGCCGATGGCTCCCAGGATGACGATGGGCTCCGTCTGCATCCGCAGCAGGTCTCCCAGCACGGCGGCAGCCTTGTTATAATCCCGGGCGGAGATGTGGTTGGTCATGTCGAAGATCCGGGCATCCAGCACCGGCTCCGCCACGGCGGCAATATCGGCAGCGGTGACCTGCTCGGCCTTGGCAAAGGCTGCCACCTTGTTCACCTCGCCGATGAGATTATCCATCATGGAGCCGCAGTAAAAGAGCATATAGTCCGCCGTTTGCTGGTCGATGCTGCGGTCCAGGGCGCGGAAGCGCTTTTGCAGCCAACGGACCAGTGCGTCCCGGGATTGCCCCTGGAACTCCACCACCTCCACATTTTTATCTATGGCGGCGGTGAGCTTTTTCATTTTCCGGTCCGGCTTGTAGGGAACTGTGTCATAGATAAACACCACGGTGCAGTAGTCCGGCAGATCCTCTAAAAGCTCCGTGAGCTGGCTGCGCTGACTTTCATCGAGCCTGAAGATATCCCAATCCGTCACTGTTACCAGGGTGCTGGGCGCCATCATGGGCATGGACTCCACGGCGTCGGCCACGTCCTGGGTTGTGACGCGGCTGCCGGAGAGCCGGTGGAGATTAAAATCCTCGCTGCCCTTGGGAATGAGAAGCTCCTGCAGCTGCTGGATATAGGTCTGGCGCAGGTAGCTCTCCTCCCCGTAAAACAGATAGGCCCGGGCAGGCGCTTTTTCCTTTATGGCCTTGCGCAGGCGGTCGTATGCGGCGTTTTTGCCTGAGGCTTTGCTCTTTTCCGCTGCCATAGCGTGTGGCTCCTCTCGTTAGTGATAGTGTACGGTCACGGTGATACAGCCCTGGGTATCGGTGCGGTAGACCTCTGCGCCCACGGCCTCTAGCCGGGAAATGGCCGCGTCTGTGGGGTGACCGTAGCTGTTGTCTCCCACGCTGATGATGGCCGCCTCCGGGGTAAGGGCGGACAGAAAATCCTGCTGGGAGCTGTATTTGGATCCATGATGGCCCACCATAAGGACCTCCAGATCCGGCAGGTCGTACTGCCCGATCAGCGCCAGCTCCGTCTGCCCGGACATATCGCCCGTAATAAGCAGGTCAAAATCGCCGCTGCTGCACAGGTATGTCAGTCCCTGCTCGTTGGGATCGCCCGAGCCCACGGGCGGGAAAACCGTGAGGCTGCACTGCCCCAGGGGGATGGATTGTTTTTCTGTGACGAACAGCACCTGAGTGCCGTGCTCTTGGGCCAGAGCCACCAGTTTATCCCGCACGCCGTAGTCGTCCTCTATTTGCGGCAGATAGAGCCGGTCAATTTCCACTCGGCTGAACAGCTCCGCCAGGCCGTTGGTGTGGTCGGCATGGAAGTGGGTTACGGCCACCGCCGACAGGCGGCGCACCTCCATACTGCCCAGCTGCGAGAGCACCTGTTGGGCCGGATGCTTGTAGCGGTTGCTGCTGCCGCAATCCACCAGGATGGCATCGTCGCCGGACAGCAGCAGGGTGCTGGCCCCTTGTCCCACATCCACGGCGACGGCTGTCAGCGCACCGCTGTGAAACTCTGCTGCGCGCAGGTTGACGCACAGCACCAGGGCCAGGAGGGACAGCACGGCAGCCAGGGCATATTTCCGGAGCCGGTCTCGGGTCAGGACGCACAAAATGAAAAGAGCGTATACAAACACCAGCCAGCAAACTAAGAATGGATTGGTATCCGTGTAGAGCGCGTGGTGGGGAATGGAGACGGCCAGGTCCACCACCAGCAGAAACAGCTTGCTCAGGGCCCAGCTGACATATCCCAGAATTCGGGCGGCGGGCAGCCAAACAAAGCCCGCCAGCACCGTCAAAAAGCCGGCCATGAAATTACCGGAGGCCAAGGGGATACACACCAAGCTTGTCAGCGGCGACACTGCGGAAAATACGCCGAAATAGTAGGCCGTCAGCGGTACGGTGAAGACCATAGCCCCCAGGGTGGAGGAGAGTGTGCCGGTCAAAAAAGTGCATGCCTTGGCCGCAAGCCTTGCCCGGGGCTGTTTCCTTGCCCGGAAGAACCCGTAGACCCGGGGCGTGACCAAGATCAGCCCCAGCATGGCGCCAAAGCTGAGCTGCAGGCTCACGCTGGCTGCGGCATAGGGGTTGACCAGCAGAATGAGTCCCAGAGCCGCCGCCAGGGAGGTGATGGGATCGGCATCCCGCTTGAGCAGGGGCGCCAGCAGCAGGAAAAACTGCATGATACATGCCCGAACCACCGAGGGTGTCAGCCCCACCATAAACATATAAAATATCAGCACTGCCGTGCCCACTGCCGCCAAAAGCCGGCGCCGATGCCCTACAAGCAGACTCAGCAGTGTCAGCAAAAAGGCGCAGTGCAGCCCGGAAACGGCAAACAGATGGCTCACACCCGCCTCGGAAAAGCGGACGGACAGTTCTTCGGAGATGCCGCTGCGCTCTCCCAGAAGCTCCGCCTGCAGGAGACCGGCCACAGTGCCGTCACGCTCCCATATCCGGGCGATTTTGTCCCGGAATGCCTTTTCCATCCGCTGGGGCAGATATCGCAGGGAGCCCACCTGACCTTGGGCCACCGTGGGCATCTCCTCGCAGTACAACAGGACAAAGATCCCCCGGGAGGTGAAGGTGGACAGCTCTGTGCCCTTGATAACGGAGGCATCCTGCCAGTAGGCGCTTCCCAAAAGGGTTTGCCCCGGTTCCAAAAGGGCGGCCGCTTCATCGCTGAGATAGCACGCGGCCTTGGCGCCCCGGGCATCTGCCAGGCGCACCGTGACCCGCCAGCCAAAATCCCGCTGCTCCGGCCAATCACACACCGCGGCGGAAAACAGATGGCTGCTGCCGCACTTATCCTGCACAGGCTGCGCCACCAGGGCGCTCCAGCCACGGCCATACAGCAGCCCCGCCACCAGGGATAGGGTGATGAGGGCCAGGTAGACCCGAAGCCGCCCGAGGGCCCGCAGTCTGGGCAGCAGTAAGACGACTCCGCCGGCCGCTGCCAGAATACCCGCCGCCCAAAAGACCCAATGCCCCACCGGCAGCAGGCACAGGGACAGGATGGCCGCCGCAAAGGAAAATGCGATAGCCGCCAATGAACGCATGGCCCTGCCCCCTTTCAATCTGCTTCCATTATACCAAAGCCGGCCGCTGATAACAAGAGCCGTGGCCGATGGCGGTAAAAAAACTGCTCCCTCCGCTTTGGCATAAGAAGGAGTTGATACATCAAAAAAGCCTCGCAGAGTTTGCCGCCTGCAGCAGATTACGGGGCTTTTGTCGGAAAAACCCAAAGAAATTATCGACAGTAGAACGTCCCCCTCCGCCGGAGCGGAGAGGGACGGGGAAGGATGGATCAATCCTCCGTGGGAAAGTCCACGTTGGTATAGCCGGAGAGCTGATTGAAAACGGACAGCTTGCCCTCCTCCACAGCGTGGTGCAGCATCTTCATATCCGGCTGCACGTTATCCTGGCACACCAGGGAGCCGCAGGCCATGTCCATCTCGTAATTCTCCAAAATAGTACGGGCGGCGGTGACCCGGGAGCGCAGGGAGCAGTGGCAGTGGGCGGTGAACATCTGCAACAGGGAGTACCAGGGGCTGCCGTGACGGCCGGCCATGAGATACAGCATTTCCCGCTTTTCTACTGAGGTCATGTTCTTCACCAAAAACAGCAGGGCCTGCTCGATCTCCTGGTCATCGTCCTCGGGCTTGATGCCGTCGAACAGCCAGGGGTACAAAAACGCCAGGTAGTAGGGCATGGGATTGGTGCCCAATACGCGAAACCACTCCGACCCCTCATACAGATCCGGGGCGCTGGCGCCCTTTTCCCAGTTTTGAATGGTTTTTTTGCTGACGCCCAGGCCGTTGGCCATGAACTCCTGGGTCTTGCCCGCGTCAGAGCGGGACAGGCTCCAGATCCGCGCAAAGCGCTTGTTTCTATCCGATTTGGATTCCTTGTGCAGCATACGATCACCTGCTTACTGAAAAATCTATTTATTTACCGTTTTTTTGCAAAAATATTTTATCAGCATAAGAGAGAAATGTCAACAGAAAAGGCGAAAAAATTAGCGCTTAAATGGGCTTGGCGGATAAAATATCTACCACGGACCCGGACGCCGCGGCAAAATGCGGTTTTTGCCCGGGCCGCCGGGCGTACTTTTTTATCTGTATAGGGACTGCCCATGGGGGCATAGGATGGCAGGGAAAGGGGAGATGCATATGCTGTCTGCAGCGCTGTTTCTGCTGGCTAACAGCCTGTTCCTGACTCTGCGCCTTACGGGGGATACCGGGTCCTTTCCCAAGCCGCTGAGCGCCGGAGAGGAGCGAATGTACTTAGAGCGCAGCCTGGCCGGGGATCTGGAGGCCCGGAACATCCTGGTGGAGCATAATCTGCGCCTGGTGGCGCACATTATCAAAAAATACTACACCCAGGCGGCGGAGCAGGAGGATCTGATTTCCATCGGCACCATCGGGCTTATCAAGGCCGTGGATACCTTCCGCCCGGAGCGAAAGATCCGCCTGGCTACCTACGCCTCCCGCTGTGTGGAGAATGAGGTGCTCATGTATTTCCGCAGCCGCAAAAAGCTGCAGGGGGAGGTGTCCCTGTCCGATACCATCGAGCCTGACGCCGCCGGGGGCGCCCTCAGCCTCATGGACGTGGTGGGCTGCGACGACACCATGCTCTCGGACATGGCCGACCGGGAGGAGCGCCTGCGCATCCGGGAGCTGGTGGGCCGCTGCCTTACGGACCGGGAGGCGGAGGTCATCCGCCGCCGGTACGGGCTATCCGGCCGCCTGCCGCAAACCCAGCGCCAGGTGGCCGCGGCCTTCGGCATCAGCCGCAGCTATGTATCCCGCATTGAAAAGCGGGCACTGCAAAAGCTGGAGGCGGCGCTGAAGGAGGAGATGCCAACAAGAAACAATAAATGATTACAACCGTGCGAAGCAAGTTCGCATATACCCCCTTGCACAGAATGGACAAAAATGGTATAATATCATGTGGCAAAGTATACAAAGAACAAGGAAGGTACACGCATGAGAAACATTTACTGTGGGATTGCTGATATTCGCAAGCGGGTTTTTGCGGAAGTGGCAAAGCTCGCCTACGAAGGCGGCGACTACCATCGTATCGATAAACTGCCGTATGAGATTCTGCCGGGTGAAGTGGGGAACGAACGGGACTCCATCTTCCTGGAGCGGGCCATTGTGGGAGAGCGGATTCGATTGGCCATGGGCCATAGTCTGCGTTCCGCTTCGGAGCAGGGACTTCTGTCCGACGGTGTGGACAAGAGCGCAGTGCGGGAAAAATATTACGAGCCGCCGCTGATTAACATCATCAAATATGCTTGCCACGCCTGCCCGGACACCCACTACGAGGTGACCAACGCCTGCCAGAGCTGCCTGGCGCACCACTGCTCCAATTCCTGCCCCAAGGGAGCCATCAGCTTCCGCTATGGCCGGGCTGAGATCGACCAGAGCAAGTGCATTAAATGCGGCAAGTGCAAGGCGGCGTGCTCCTACCAGGCCATTATCCGCTTTGAGCGGCCCTGCCAGGAGGCCTGCGGCATGGATGCTATCGGCAAGGACGAATATGGCCGGGCAGAGATTGACCAGGATAAGTGCGTTAGCTGTGGCATGTGCCTGGTGAACTGCCCCTTTGGCGCTATTGTAGATAAAGGGCAGCTGTTCCAGCTGATCCATTCCATCCGCAGCGGTGACAAGGTCGTTGCTGTGATCGCGCCGGCCTTTTGGGGTCAATTCGGCGATGGCGTGACCCCGGGGCAGATCGTTTCAGCCATGAAGATGCTGGGCTTCCATTCCGTGGAGGAGGTCGCCGTAGGCGCAGACCTGTGCGCCATCGAGGAAGCGGAGGAATTCATGCGCCATGTACCGCAGATGCAGCCTTATATGGCTACCTCCTGCTGCCCGGCGTGGTCCGTGATGGCTAAGAAGGAGTTCCCCGGCGCCGCGCCGTATATCTCTATGACCATGACTCCCATGGTGCTTACGGCTCGACTGCAGAAAAAACGTGACCCGGGCTGTAAGGTGGCTTTCATTGGACCCTGCGCCGCCAAAAAGCTGGAGGCCAGCCGCCGCACCGTCCGCAGTGATGTGGACTTTGTATTGACCTTCGAGGAGCTGCGGGGGATGGTGGAGGCCAAGAACATCGACTTCACCGATATCCCTGATGTGCCGGCCAATTATGAGGCGTCTGCCCTCGGCGTGGGTTTTGCCGCTTCCGGAGGCGTTGCCAAGGCGGTGGAGGATGTGATTCACCGGCTGGACCCCGACCGGGAGGTAAAGACGATGTATGCCGAGGGGCTGCGGGAGTGCCGCAAGATGCTGCGTATCGCACGGACAGGGAAGTATGACGGATATCTGCTGGAGGGTATGGCCTGTCCGGGTGGATGCATTGCCGGCGCAGGCACAATCCAGCCGCCGGAGAAGTCCCGGCGGGTGCTGGAACAGTACAAGGCCAGCGCACCCAAGGATAATCCGCTGGATTCGGACTATAAGGACGACCTGTATCTGCTCCACGATGGAGAGGATGATTGGAGCTTTGTAGGCAGACATTGAGAGGATGCTAATGAACGAACTGATCCTGTTGTGTATGGAGATGGTGGGTACCGTGGCCTTTGCCCTGTCCGGCGCCATGACGGCGCTTCGGAGGCAGATGGATCTGCTGGGCGTTATGATCCTGGGCCTTATTACCGCCGTGGGCGGCGGTGTGCTGCGGGATTTGCTGCTGGGCATCACACCGCCCAAGGTATTTGACGACCCGCTGACGGTATGTGTAGCGCTGGTTTCCTCCGCAGCTGCGTTTTTGCCGCCGCTGCGCGGCCTGCTGCTCAGGAGCACGCTGCTATTTGAGCGGCTGCTGCTGTGGGCAGATTCCCTGGGCCTGGCGGCATTTACCGTGGTGGGCGAACAGATTGCCTATAGCCATCTACCGGAGGGAAGCTGGTTTGCCGTGGCTCTGCTGGGGACCATTACCGGTGTGGGCGGCGGCGTGGTGCGGGATTCCCTGGCGGGTAACGTGCCGTACATATTCCGCAAGCATATCTATGCCCTGGCGGCCCTGGCGGGCGCCGCTGTGTGGGTGGTATGCCACCTGTATTGGAACGACACGGCTGCGCTGCTGATGGGCAGCACGGTGGTGGTGGCCATCCGATTGCTGGCGGCTCACTTCCGTTGGAGCCTGCCGAAGGCCAAGGTCCCGGAGGGATAAGAGGTTTGCTTCAAAAGCGTCTCGATACGGAAAAGAAAAAGCTCCCCCTGCCGTGATGAACAGGACCAGCAAAAACAGACAATAGACAAGATACCCCCTGATGTAGTTATTATCCTACATCAGGGGGTAATTGCATGTCAGGAAGTGCCGTGAGGCGGGGGGGGGGGCTTTTGATGCTTTTATCTATGGAACAGGCCGTGCTTTTCATAGGGCTTGGATTCTACAGCCTTGACCTCATAGCCTGTTTCGGTGATGGCCCTGCGCAGGGCCTCCTCGTCCAGCGGCTCCAGGGAAATAACGGTGGCCGTACCCTTGGAATGGGACGCGCTGACCTTCTTCACGGCGAACTTGTTGCGAATTACATCACACACATGGCTCTCGCACATGCTGCACATCATGCCGTCGATTTTCAAAATGGTTTCTGTCATATACTTATGCCTCCTTAGCAGAATTATCCCTTTTCTTGAGAGGAAGATCCAGCTGCGCCAGCACCACGGCAATGAGCATCAGCACGCAGCCAATCAGCTCCTTGCCGGTCATGGTTTCATGAAGGAAGATGGCACCGGACACTGCGCCGAACACGCTCTCCAGGCTCAAAAGCAGAGCCACGATGGTGGGGTTGGAGTCCTTTTGCGCCAAAATCTGCAGGGTGTAGGCCACACCGCTGGAGAAAACACCCACATACAGGACTGAGCCCATACAGGGGACAATGTCTGCCCAGGTGGGGTTTTCAAAGATCAGCATGAGTATAGCCGAAAGGATAGCACATGTCAAGAACTGGATGCAGCTCATTTTCACGCCGTCCACCCTTTGGGTGAAGTAATCGATGACCAGGATGTGCAGCGTATAGCCGAAGGCACACAGCATCACCAGCAGGTCGCTGGGGGCAATGGTGAAATTTTCCTTAATGCACAGGCAGTAAAGGCCGGCCACGGCCAGCAGGACACTGATCCAAACGGTGGGTGAGACTTTTTTCTTGAGAAACAGGCCACAGATGGGCACCAGCACCACATAAAGCGTAGTGATAAAGCTGGTCTTGCCGGCGCTGGCACCGGCCACCATACCCAGCTGCTGCAGGTTGCAGGCCAGAGCCAAGGCGATGCCGCAGCAGATGCCGCCTAAAATCAGGTCCCTCCGCCCGGCCTTTTTCTCCGCAGCGGTCTGCTCCGCCGGGGGCTCCTTGCGAAGCATTTTAAAGATTTGTACCACCACCAGCAAGGCCAAAAAGCCAACGAAGGAGCGGGCGGCGTTGAAGGTGTACGCGCCCACGTGCTCGGTGCTGGTGCTTTGGGCAACGAAGGAGGAGCCCCAGATCATGGCGGTGATGATGGGGAATACCACCTGACGAACCTGATTGTGTTTCATAGTGCTTTCCTTTCTGTATCCTGCTTTCTCGCAGCTAATGATTTTCCCCTGTATCGATGGGATTCACATGCCACTTGAATTTATTTTCTGTGCCGTGCAGCAGACGGCGGATGTTCTCCCGGTGGCAGAAGATGACCAGGGCTGCCACCACTGCGCACAGAGCGGTCAGCAGTGGGTCATGGCCAAAGACAAAGAACGCCGACACCGGCATACTGGCTGTGGCCACGATAGACCCCAGGGACACATAGCGGGTCAGAAGCCACAGGAGGACGAAGAGCCCCCAGGCGATAAGACCCATGCGCCAATCCAGCATCCACACCAGCACTCCGCCGGAGAGAATGCCCTTGCCGCCCTTGAGCCCGTAGTAGGCCGGGAACATATGCCCCAGCTCGCAGCCGATGCCGCCCAGCAGCACGCCCAGGGTCCAGCTGCCGTTGGTGCAGAGCATCAGATACCCGCCTATGAGGCAGGAGAGCAGGGTCTTGCCCATGTCACAGAGAATCACGATGAGGGCGAATTTGGCGCCATAGGTGCGGTAGAAATTGGTGAGCCCGGCATTGCCGCTGCCGTGCTTGCGTACATCATCCCGGATGATGAAGTGGGAGGTGACCACCGAGCCGTTGAAGCAGCCCAGCAGGTACGACACCAGCAGCGTCAATCCCACCACAAAGTAGATGGACAGCTTAATTGTCATCGTCTCCCTTCTGCCGGATGGAGAGGATAATGGGGGTGCCCTCCAGGCCGAATACGCTGCGGATCTGGTTTTCCAGGTATCGCTGATAAGAGAAGTGGAAGAGCTTCTTGTCGTTGCAGAAAATGACAAAGTGAGGGGGCTTGATGCCCACCTGGGTCATGTAATAGATCTTCAGGCGGCGGCCCTTATCCGTGGGAGGCTGCACCCGGGTCTGGGCATCGGCCAGAACGGAGTTGAGCATGCCTGTTGTGATGCGGGTGGAGGCCTGGTTATTCACATAATTGATGAGCTCAAACAGCCGCGTTACCCGCTGGCCCGTAAGGGCGGAGATGAACAGGATGGGAGCGTAGGTCATGTAGCTCAGATCCCGACGGATGTCCTCGCGCATACGGTCCATGGTCTTGCCGTCCTTTTCCACCATGTCCCACTTGTTCACCACGATGATGCAGGCCTTACCCGCCTCATGGGCCAGGCCCGCGATCTTGGTGTCCTGCTCGGTAACGCCGTCGTTGGCGTCGATGAGGATCAGGCACACGTCGCTGCGCTCGATGGCCATGGTGGCCCGGAGGACGCTGTATTTCTCGATGGCGTCATCCACTTTGGACTTTTTGCGCATGCCGGCGGTGTCGATGAAGTTATACTTGCCGGTTTCATTTTCAAAATAGGAGTCGATAGCGTCCCGGGTGGTGCCCGCCACATTGCTGACGATGACCCGCTCCTGGCCCAGGATGCGGTTGGTAAGGCTGGATTTACCCACATTGGGCTTGCCGATGATGGCCACCTGGATCACGTCGTCGTCATCCTCCGTCTCGTCCTCCGGGGGGAAGTATTTAAGACACGCGTCCAGCAGGTCGCCGGTGCCGTGGCCGTGTACGGCGGATACGGCGATGGGGTCACCCAGGCCCAGGTTATAGAACTCATAAAACTCCGGGTCCACAGTGCCGGTGGCGTCCATCTTATTCACTGCCAGCACAATGGGCTTTTTGGAGCGCTGGAGCATCCCGGCCACCTCTTGGTCGGCGGCGGTCATGCCTGTCTTGATGTCCACCACCAGGACGATGACGGTGGCGTTATCAATGGCGATCTGCGCCTGCTGACGCATGAAGGATAGAATTTGATTGTCCGTATTGGGCTCAATGCCGCCGGTGTCCACCAGGGTGAACTTGCGGCCGCACCAGTCACTTTCGCCGTAGATGCGGTCTCTTGTCACGCCGGGGGTATCCTCCACGATGGAGAGACGGCGGCCAATCAGCTTATTAAACAGCATGGACTTGCCCACATTAGGCCGGCCCACGATAGCGATCATAGGTTTTGCCATAGTTTTACCTCCTTACAGTTCAAAAACGGCATCGCACAGGTCGAAGCCGTCAATGCCCACCACCTGCACAGGCGTCTCCAGCGCCTGGGAAAGCTGGGGCACGGTCCAATCATCCAAGAATACATCCTCCTGGTGCCGGAGCATGTGCAGGGGGATCAGTACACGGCCCAGGGGCTTGTGCTTTTTCAGCTGGGCGGCCAAGTCCTGCCCGGTCAAAAGGCCCGCCACATCAATGGTATGGCCGAAAAAATCGTTGTCTATCCCGATTACCCTGCCCTGCACCTGGGGAAAGCGCTCCTGGATCAGGCCCAGCAGGTACCCCATGAAGCTCTCGGCGGCCCGGCCCGTGGCGATGGTAAAGGGGGTGGGAGCGGGCGTATCCTCCATGAGGTCCATGGCCCGGAGCAGATCGCTTTCCAGGGAGCGGAGCATACCCACGCCGTTTTCTAATTGCCGGTAGCCCTCGTAGTAGCCCTCTCCCGGCAATTCCCGCCCGGCTCGGAGAAACAGCTCGTCGGCGCAGAAGAAGCGCCGCGTGCCAAAGCGGCGCAGGTTTTCCTGACCGAATTCCGCAGCGATGTCCAAGATTTCCCCGGCGCACCGGGCGTCCACAGGCTTCAGCTTGGCCAAGCCCTGGCGGTACTTGGTGATGCCCACGGGCACCAGGGAGCAGGAGGAGAACTGCATTTCCGTCAGATCCCGCAGGGTACGGCGCAGCTGATCGCCATCGTTCCAGCCGGGGCATATAACGATCTGCCCATTCATCACGATGCCTGCCTTGCAGAAGGCGCGGATGTAGTCCAGACTGCGCTCGGCATTTTTGTTGCCCAGCATGGTGCAGTGGAGCTTCGGGTCCGTGGTGTGGACAGAGACATTGATGGGGCTGATACGCAGGTCAATGATGCGCTGGGCCTCCCGCTCGGTGAGGTTAGTGAGGGTGATATAGTTGCCCTGAAGGAAGCTGAGCCGGGCATCGTCGTCCTTAAAGTACAGGGTCTCGCGCATGCCCGGGGGCATCTGATCCACGAAGCAGAAGATGCAGTGGTTGGCGCATGAGCGCATCTCGTCCATGAGATAGGTGTCAAAATTCAATCCCAGATCCTCGCCCTCGTCCTTATGGATGGTGAGCGATTGGGTTGAGCCGTCCTCATTTTTCAGGGTCAAATGGCTTACGGGATCGTACCCGTAGAACCGGTAGTCCAGCACATCCACTACGGTGTGACCGTTGATGGACAGAAGCTGCTGGCCCGGCCGCAGCCCTGCCCGCATAGCGGGGCTGCCGGAATCTATGGAGGTGATAATGGTGCTCATAGGTGCGTCTCTCCCGAAAAAACGGCATAATGCCACATAATAACTATATAATTATAGCCGCTTTTGTACCGGGGCGCAAGCATTTTCTATATTTGATAGTATAGACGCCTTTTAAACAAAAGTAAAACGAATGATTTTTATGGATTAGATGAAAAATATGAATGGGGGAGTAGGGTATTACGGATTGCCACGGGCGCAGTGCGCCTTCGCAATGACAGGGATTTTTACATGGGGGTGCAGTGGTCATGGGGCGGGCGACCGCAAGGATCGCCCCTACGAAGTCGTGTGTAGGGGCGGACGACCCTGTCCGCCCGATGCGGTGCAAAGAAGAATCCCCCAGTCACGGCTTCGCCGTGCCAGCCCCCTTTAGGCAAGGGGGCCTTGGGGACGGGGGACGCGGATTGCCACAGCCAGTGTGCGCACTGGCTTCGCAATGACATCGTTTTTTGCAAGGAGTGCGGTACAAAGCCGGGCGGGTCGTCCGGGAGGCCGACCCCTACGCACCGTTTATCGATAGAACTTCGTAGGGGGCGGCGTCCTCGACGCCCCGTTTGCACCAGCCCGCATATATGCGTAGGGCGGCGTGCCCTCACACCGCCGTTTGTACGTAAAAAAACAAGAGGGAAGCTACGCTTCCCTCCTGCAAGGACACAAAATTACTTATCCGCTGCCACGGACTTGACGACCTTGACCTCACGGCCATTGTAGGTACCGCACTCCGGGCACATTCTGTGAGGCAGATGCAGCGCACCGCACTTGGGGCATGCCACCAGACCGGGAGCCGCCAGCTTCCACACGGAGCTGCGTCTCTTATTGCGTCTTTGCTTGGATACTTTTCCCTTAGGTACTGCCATGTTGACACCTCCTTGGTCTTATACTGCCTGAGCAGTGAATTTATTGATAGTATTTATGCCTCCTCCCGGGGCAGGAGCTTTGCCAGGGCGGCCAAACGGGGATCTACCTGCTTTTTGCAGCGGCAGGCTTCCCGGTTCAGGTTCACACCGCAGCCGGGGCACAGGCCCTTGCATTGGGGGGAACATAAAAAGACTGTGTCCATGTCAAGGATGAACGCCGTTCGGGCAAGGTCGTCCAGATCCACCTCATCGTGATCCAGAAGAACGATGTCGTCACTGTCCTCAAATTGCTTTTCCTCCGCCAAAACACAGGAATAGTCTGTGGTTTTCGGCAGGTCAAAGCTCTCCAGGCACCGGCTGCACCGGCAGCGAAGCGTTGTGGATGTCTGAAGCTCCAGCAGCAGCACACCAGCCTTGTTCCTAACCTGGCCGTCCACAACAACCGGGTTTATAACAGGCTTTTCTCCGCCGAATTCCAGGTCCGAAAGGTCCATCTCAAAGTGGAAATTCTCGCCGGCATCCGGGGTATGCAGGACTCTGTTTACATTCAAACGCATGGCACACCTCACAATGACACGAATTGTATTATAGAGGAAGAAAGGCGGCTTGTCAAACATTTTCTGCTAAAAAATTGACTTTTTTCAAAAATCAGCTACAATAACCCTATACTGCCGGAGGGGGAGAGCAAATGCGTGAGCTTACCGTGGGGAAAAATGACGCCGGGCAGCGGCTGGATCGGTTCGTGGGGAAGTCCCTGCCCCTGCTGCCCCCGGCTCTGCTGCAGAAATACATTCGAATAAAGCGCATCAAGGTCAACGGCCAACGGGCTGCCCGGGATCAGCGGCTGGCCCAGGGGGACGTGCTGCAGCTGTATATTAACGATGAGTTTTTCGACCAGCCGAGGGAGGAAAATATGTTCCTCACCCTCTTTAAGCCCAGCCTTGACATCGTGTATGAGGATGAGAACCTGATGCTGCTGAATAAGCGCCCGGGGCTGGTAGTCCACGCTGACGAGACGGAGAAGGTGAACACCCTCATCAATCACATCCAGGCATACCTCTACCAAAAGCGGGAGTGGAATCCCCGGTGGGAAAATGCCTTTACCCCGGCTTTGTGCAACCGTATCGACCGCAACACCGGCGGCATCGTCATCGCCGCCAAAAATGCCGAGACGCTGCGCATCATCAACGACAAAATCCGTGACCACGAGCTGACCAAGCGCTATCTCTGCATCACACTGGGCGCGCCCCGGCCGCCGGCGGGGGAGGTGGAGAACTTCCTGCGCAAGGACGAGAAGAAAAAGCAGGTATTTGTGTTTCATAAGCCTGTGCCCGGGGCCAAGACCGCTGTGACCCGATATAAGACCCTCCAGCGCCGGGGGGAGCTGGCCCTGGTGGAGGTGGAGCTGCTCACGGGCCGCACCCATCAGATCCGCGCCACCATGGCAGACCTGGGCTGCCCGCTTCTGGGGGACGGCAAGTACGGAAACGGAGAGAAAAACCGCGGCTATGGGGAGACCCGTCAGGCCCTTTACTCCTACAAGCTTACCTTTGACCTGCCCACGGATGCAGGTATCTTAAACTATCTCCGGGGCCACACCTTCCAGGTGGACGGGGTACCGTTCCGGGAGAAATATTTCGGCTGAGTGTATTAACAGGGCAAATGTTGACAATGTCCGCACTGTGCAATACAATGCTTATATGGACGGAAACGGCCTATATTGCTCCGTTTATGGGGCGCAGAAAGGAAAGAGTGTATGAAAAATCTGTGGAGAAAGATCGCATCGGGCGCGCTGGCATTGGCTATGATGTTTACCCTGGCGGCCTGCGGCAAGGAAAATGGCGGCGCAGACGCCGCTTCCGTGATGGTGGCGGCCCAGCAGGAGCTGACAAAGATCAGCAGTATGCGCTATACCTACGCCATGGAAATGGCTATCAGCGCCGAGGGCCAGTCGGTGGAGATGAAGGCGGACGGTACTGCCGAGGTCACCATGAATCCCTCCGCCGCCAAGATGACCATGAACATGGATATGCTGGGTATGGCGCTTAAGGATGTGCAGATCTACATGGTGTCCGAGGGCGGCCAAATGGTGGCCTATACGGGCATGGACATGACCGGCGCGGGTCAGAATCAGTGGTATAAGAGCCTGGCCGATGCCTCCGGCATGAACACCGACCAGTATGACGCCGTGGAGGCCTTTGAGCTATACATGAAGAACGGCTCCAATTTCAAGGCCGCCGGCACGGACACCGTGCAGGGCGCTTCCGTTACCCGCTATGAGGGCGTTATCACCTCCGATATGCTGGAGGACACCCTGGAGGAGAGCGGCAGCCTGGAGAGCATCACCTCCCTGCTGGGAGAGGATTACAGCAGCGCGCTGGCCGGCATGAGCGGCATTCCCATCACCATCTGGATCAACGACGCGGGCCTGCCCGTGAAGTATGTCTTTGACATGACCAGTATGATGACGGAGCTTTTGCAGAGCTCCGAGGACAGTGAGGACGCCGATGTGACCGTGGACAAATTCATCATGTCCATGGAGGTGCTGGGCTACAACGATGTGGATGCCATCACCGTGCCTCAGGAGGTGCTGGACAGCGCCGCGGATGTGACAGAGGAGGCGGGCTGAGGACCTGCAGGCCCGGTTTGAAAATCAAAGAGACTACCCTTCCGGGTAGTCTCTTTTCACATAGCAGAGACGTTTTTCGGGGATGTTTTCGGCTAAAAAAACACATTATAAAAATGCGAAAAAATTTTATTGACATTTGGGGGGTTTCTTACTATATTGTATCTGTCAAATCCTGGCGATTTACGGGGAAAATGGAACAGAAACCGTTTTTGCCGGGAGGCGGCGTATATTTTTTTTGTGAACGGAGGAGGATAAATGTCCAAAGAGTTGATTCGCCTGCGGAATATCTGCATGGCGTTTGACGACGAGCAGGTTCTCGATAACATCAATTTGTATTTTAATGATTCGGAGTTTCTGACGCTTTTAGGCCCCAGCGGCTGCGGCAAGACCACCACGCTGCGCATTATCGGCGGGTTTACCACCCCTACCGGCGGTGATGTGATCTTTGACGGCGTCAGGATCAATGATGTCCCGCCCCACAAGCGGCAGATCAACACGGTGTTCCAGAAGTATGCGCTGTTCCCGCACCTGGATGTGTTTGAAAACATTGCCTTCGGCCTGCGCATTGCCAAGGTGCCGGAGGAGGAGATCCGTGAGCGGGTTACGGAGATGCTGGGCGTTGTGAGCCTGAAGGGCTTTGAAAAACGGCGCGTGGATCAGCTATCCGGCGGCCAGCAGCAGCGGGTGGCCATCGCCAGGGCTCTGGTGAATCGGCCCAAGGTCCTGCTACTGGATGAGCCCCTGGGCGCACTGGATCTGCGTCTGCGCAAGGATATGCAGAACGAGCTGAAGCGTATCCAGCAGCAGATGGGCATTACCTTTATATATGTTACCCACGATCAGGAGGAGGCCCTGACCATGTCCGACACCGTGGTGGTGATGGACAAGGGCCGCATCCAGCAGATCGGCACACCGGAGGATATTTACAACGAGCCGAAAAACGCCTTCGTGGCGGATTTCATCGGCGAGAGCAACATCCTCGACGGTGTCATGCATGAGGACTATGTGGTGGAGTTCTTCAACCGCAAGTTTAAGTGCCTGGACAAGGGCTTTGCCCCCATGGAGCCGGTGGACGTGGTCATCCGGCCCGAGGATATTGAGATCGTCCCGGCCGACAAGGGCCGCTTGGTGGGCACGGTGACCTCCGTCACCTTCAAGGGCGTCCACTATGATACCATCGTGGACTTCAAGGGCTACAAGTGGCTCATCCAGACCACCGACTACCACGAGGTAGGCGAGGTCATCGGTATTATCCTCAATCCTGACGACATCCATATTATGAAGAAGAGCGAGTACTCGGGCCAGTTCGGCGACTACAGTTCTTATTCGGCGGAGTATGACGAGATCAATGATCCCGACTTTGCCGAGGAGGATGAGGAGGACGCTGACGATGAAGACTAAGACCCCCGCCATTCCCTATGTGGTGTGGATGGCTGTATTTGTGGTGGTGCCGCTGCTGCTCATTGTGGTGTACGCCTTTACCAACTATGATGGCAAGTTCACCCTGGAGAACTTCACCAACCTGGATGTGTTTCTCCAGGTGTGCGGCAACTCCCTGTATCTGGCGGCGGTGGCCACAGGCATCTGCCTGCTCATAGCCTATCCCTTTGCCTATTTCCTGGCCCAGACGGGCCCTGCCACGCGGAAGGTGGCCATGCTTTTTATCATGCTGCCCATGTGGATGAACTTCCTTCTGCGTACCTATGCCTGGATGTCCATTCTGGAAAATCACGGCTTTCTCAATCAGATCCTGGCCCTGGTGGGCATCGGTCCCCTGCACATCATCAATACCGATGCGGCGGTGATTTTGGGCATGGTGTATAACTTCCTGCCCTTTATGATCCTGCCCATCTTCTCTGTCATCGAGAAGCTGGATCGGCGCTATATTGAGGCGGCCCAGGATCTGGGCGCAGGCAGGGTGCAGGTGTTCCGGCGGGTGATCTTCCCGCTGTCCGTTCCCGGGGTCATCAGCGGGATCATGATGGTGTTCATCCCGTCCATCTCCACCTTTGCTATTTCCAAGCTTCTGGGCGGCGGAATGAGCTTCCTGCTGGGCGACCTGATCGAAATGCAATTTTTGGGCTCGGCGTATAATCCCCATCTGGGCAGCGCCATCTCTCTTATGATGCTGCTGCTGGTGATTATTGCCATGCTCATTATGAACCGCTTCGGCGATGGAGAAGAAGGGGCGGTGATGATGTGATGCAGAATCGGAATCCTGTTATCGCCAAGGTACTCAATGTACTGGTGTTCCTGTTTTTGTACCTGCCCATTGCCGTGCTGATCATCTTCTCCTTCAACGACTCCAAGAGCCGCACGGTCTGGTCCGGCTTCTCCCTGCATTGGTATCAGGAGCTGTTCCAGGACGAGGAGATCCTCAGCGCTTTCAGTACCACCCTCACGGTGTCTGTGCTGGCGGCGCTGATTGCCACGGTCCTGGGCACGGCGGCGGCCATCGGCTTCCACGCCATGAAGCGGCGGCCCCGGCACCTGCTTATGACCATCAACAACATCCCCATGACCAATGCCGACATCATCACCGGCGTGAGCCTGATGCTGCTGTTCGTATTCACGGGGAATATGCTGGGCTTCTCCCTGGGCTTTGGCACGCTGCTGGTGGCCCACATCACCTTTAATATTCCGTATGTGGTTTTGGCGGTGCTGCCTAAGCTGCGGCAGCTGAACCCCAACCTGGGGGAGGCGGCCATGGATTTGGGCGCGACCCCCTGGCAGGCATTTTGGAAGGTACTCATGCCCGAGCTGCGGCCCGGTATCCTCAACGGCCTGCTCATCGCCTTTACCCTCTCCATTGACGACTTCGTCATTTCCTACTTTACCGCCGGGTCCGAGGTGGCCACCCTGGCCATGCAGATCTATGCCATGACCCGCAAGCGCATCAGCCCCGAGGTCAACGCCCTGTCTACCATCCTATTCGTCACGGTGCTGGCCCTGCTGCTCATTGTGAACTTCCGGGAGATGCACCAGACCAAGCAGGCGGAAAAGCGGAACAAGGCCCTCCAAAAGGACGGCGTGAAGGGAGGGGCCCAGTGATGAAGAAATTCGCCATTTTGCTCCTGGCCCTGCTCCTGGCTCTGCCTCTGGCAGGCTGCCAAAAGGGGCAGACCGACCACAGCATCAATGTATACAACTGGGGCGAGTATATCGACGAGTCTATCTTTGACGATTTTGAGGCGGAGACGGGCATCCACGTCAATTACAAGACCTTCGCCTCCAACGAAATGCTCTACTCCGCGATAAAGGGCGGCGGCAACAGCTACGATGTCATCATCCCCTCGGACTACATGGTGGCCCGGATGGGGGAGGAGGGCCTGCTGATGGAGCTGGACTACAGCAAAATTCCCAACGCGGAGAACATTGATGAGCGCTATCTGCATCCCGCCTACGACACGGAGCAGAAGTACAGCCTGCCCTATATGTGGGGTACCACCGGCATCATCTATAATACCACCATGGTGGACAAGGCTCCCACCTCCTGGATGGACCTGTTCACCACGGACCTCAAGGGACAGGTGCTGATCTTCGACAATCCCCGGGACTGCATCGGCCTGGCGCTGAAGGCCCTGGGCTACTCCTTCAACACCACCGATAGGGACGAGATCGCCGAGGCCACAGACCTGCTCATCAAGCAGAAGGAGGACGGCATCGTCCAGGCCTACGTCATGGACCAGATCTTCGACAAGATGATCAACAACGAGGCCGCCATGGGCACCTACTACGCCGGCGACTATCTGACCATGGTGGAGGAGAATCCGGACCTGGCCTTTGTGCAGCCAGAGGAGGGCAGCAACCTGTTCGTGGACGCCATGTGCATCCCCACTTGCTCGAAAAACTATGAGGACGCTTTGGCCTTCATCAACTTCATGTGCCGGGACGATATCGTCCTGCGCAACTGCGAGGAAACGGGCTATTCCTGCCCCTCTGCCACCGCCCTGGAGGAGATGGACGAGGAAATGGCTGCCGACCCGGTGGCCTATCCCGGCGCGGACATCCTCGATAAGGCCGAGACCTTCGGCGGCCTGCCGGAGAAGACCCTCACCTTCTACGACCACGAGTGGATCCGCATCTGCCTGGCCAAGGTGAAGTATTGATTTGGCGGAATATAGAACCCATGGACAATCAAGAGCGCACGGCTTCGGCCGTGCGCTCTTGACGTATAGAGAAGTGCTGTTTACAGGAACAGTAAAAGCGAGATTCGGAGCTTATTTCTTTAGAGGTGAGGCCTGTTTATCTTGACATGGCAGGGGGATAAGTTGTACAATATAATTGCGTTTAAAAGTTGCCATATAAACGATATAGAAGGAGAGAGCGCTATGAGAAAGAGAATTTTGAGCTTGCTGTTGGCAATCATTATGACGATTTCGCTGGGCACCACGGTGCTCGCGGATGACAACGCGATTGTGAATTCCGGCACCTGCGGGAAAAATTTGACCTGGACGCTGGACAGTGCGGGTCTGCTGACCATCTCCGGCACGGGAGAGATGTGGGATTCTGCATTTTCATATAACAAGGATATTAAATCGGTACGCTTACCCGACGCAATAACCCAAATACCATATAAAGCATTTAGCGGCTGCACGAATTTAAAGAATATCCGCCTTCCGGATAGTGTGACGCAAATTGATGAGGACGCATTTGGCAACTGTGATTTGCAGGAACAGGTAGTTCAGGAAATTGTCAGCTCTGATAATATAACTTTCATAGGTAGCCGCGCCTTCGAGGGAAATAAAAATATCTATACTGTCCATATTGGCAAAAATGTAGAATATATTCAAACGGAGACTTTTAACTATATGTCCACTCCGTCTTTCCATGACTGCACTAATCTGACCAGTATTACCGTTTCTCCGGAAAATCAGACGTATACATCCATTAACGGACTTTTGTGCAGTAAGGATGGAAGAAGTCTGCTTTACGTGCCGGTCGGATTATCTGGAAGATTGGATGTACCGGCTGGAATTGAAACGATAGGCAGAGAAGCTATGCACTATGCTTTGTCCATAAAAATTGTGCATATTCCAAAGAGCGTAAAGAAGATTGGCTCTGATGCTTTCCCAATTGAATGCACAGATGTATATTATGATGGGACAGAAGAACAGTGGAATGAGATAAGTATTGGCAAAAATTATAATAGTGATTTTCCATCTGGGGTAACGCTTCATTTTACCTGTGAAAAACACACATACCAAAACGGTGTGTGTACCCGCTGCGGGGCTAAGGATCCCAACTATAAGCTCACCGCGCCCAGTGTAAAGACGGATTATCTGATTTCCACCGGTAAGCCTTACATCAAGTGGGCCGCCGTAGCTGGGGCTAGCAAGTATGAAGTGTACCGCAGCGGCAGCAAGGATGGAACCTATACCCTCCTGGGCACCACCACAGCCACCAATTATACTGATAACAAGGCCAACGCCGGCTATATCTATTATTATAAGGTCAAGGCGGTGAATGCCAATAGCATTAAGAGTAACTATAGCGCCACCGTCGCTGCTACTTGCCATTGCGCAAGACCTGTTGTGAAACCGGATTATCTGATCTCCA
>ENA-OYXD01000071-OYXD01000071.1-human-gut-metagenome-genome-assembly--contig:-NODE-71-length-63046-cov-22.507279_pt1 | contig 63046 bp, 76 predicted proteins | sample MGYA00244818_ERZ653412 | MGnify/ENA primary metagenome ERZ653412 (study PRJEB26926, sample SAMN06165146) | human gut metagenome | biome: ENVO:00009003; feature: ENVO:2100002; material: ENVO:00002003...
TGTTGCTCAGGCACTTATAAATAATGTTAAACTATAGTGTTGCGGAATTAAGGATATAGAAAAAATAATGAGATTTCAACTTGAAAAATACTTTAATCACTATTTTAATCTATTGATACATATTTTAGGCGAAGATGATGCCGGAGAAAATTGGGCAATTTTACTTGAATACGGTACACAAAATAGAATTATAATCGCACTGCAAAATTTAGGTTTATCAAGATATACAGCTCACTTAATATACAAAAATTATCGTTCTTCGCTAGTCATTGAAAACGGTAAGTTAAGAGGAATAAATAAACTCCAATTGTTAGGTTTCTTAAATAGAGGAACAATAGAATATGATGAAGTGAATGATCTTCTTTGAAATTCCAACTACAAATATAAAAAAGAGAGGGGGAAATCCTCTCCTTTATATAAGATCTTATTATTTAAACTATTTGTGGGTGGCCTTAAACCTCCAGCTCCTTCAACGGCAACCCATAATTATATTGTCTGAAAAATCCTTGGTGAATAAGTTTCAAACCAAGAGTTTGATAATACTTGTAATCATCATCCTCGGTGCAGAGGTATTTGTAACCATAGCGTGGAGCGTATTCCTTGAAGAAACGGGCTAGGTCCTTCAGGTTTTCCTGTTGGTCCCGTTTGAAGTTGCTGCGCACAATGATAATGCTCCGGTCTGGGATGCTGCCAACACCACAACTGTATTCCCAGAAACGGATGTATAAATCCATTTCGCCTACATGGACAGAAACACAAATGCCGTTGGCGTTGTGCATGACGGAACAGCAGTTTCTGTAACCGAATCTCTCACACAAATAGAGATTGAAATCGTAAATAAAATCGGAATAGTTCATAATAATTTGAATTTTGATGGTTAATAAAAAATTGATTATAGACTGAAACCTCGCTTGCGCTTCGGTTTCTTTTTCTTCTTTTTAAGCCGGTTGGCCTGTATTGCTTCCTCCGTATCATAATCCGTAGGAGAGGGCGTGAACAATCCCACACTAATGCCGGAATGATCCACCTGCTGATATTCATGCCGAGGTTCCTCGCGTATGGTTTCTGTCTGTGCCTGACGCTGGTTCATAGTAGCTGAAAGAGCGTTATATCTCAGCTCCTGATCAATGTTCAGAAAACTGAACTGGCGGTCAATCTTGGAACCGCTAAAGGTCAGTTGGTCGCATGTGAACTTGACACCTTGCATCTCTCCGGTCGTGCGACTTAGCTTCCATTGCGTATTAATTCCGTATCTTCGCAAAGGGCAGTCGCAGCTCACTCCAGCTTCGGGCGTTCGGAACTTCTCGTTTCAAGGCATGATAGATAAAATACTTTACCTTGTCGTGATGACGTAACCGCATGAAATTGACATGCTCTTTTCCTTCGGCAAAATGCAAACGGTAACGGGCTGTCAGCATCTTGCAGACCTTTTCGTTCCGGTAACGGTCGTTCTTGTCGCTGATGGTGCGGTCGTCATTATCCACCCGGTTGTAAACGATGTGATAATGCGGATGGTCACGGTCGATATGCCGGGCGATGATGAACTGTGTGTTCTCGATTCCCATCAGCTTCATATAGTCGTGGGCGATTTTTAGCATCAGTCCATCATCGTCACGGATGCGGTCTCCGTCTTCTGCGGAGAAGCTCAATGATATATGGCCAACCTTGTTCTTGACCTTGTCGTTCAGTAAAGTCTGCAACTCGAATTGTTCCGCTATTTCTTCAGGTGAACCGTAGACACCAACCGCTTTCAGCAGGCGTGATTTATCTTCTTTCAGCACATAGTTTACACATCTGGAAAACGATGTGCCCTTGACAATTTTACCGATCATCCTTGAGTTGTTTTATAAGTTGTGAAATCTGTTGAACGGCGATACTGCACTCATCGGCCACACGATAAAAACCGTAAGCGTTGGCTCGTCTGGCAAGCTGGTTCAGGTTTGTACTTTCTTCAATCAGTTTACGGATAATGTCAAGATTTTCTCTCGTAATTCGTTCGCGTACTGTACCGTGTTCGATGAGTGAACGCACTACTTCGCTTTGACTGCGTTTACTGCGTCGCCTGAGTGCTCTGGCCAGCCGAATTGTTCGTCTGTAAGACGGATTGTAACTGTATTTTTCTTGTCCATAATATTTGCTTTTGAGATTAATAATTGTGACCATTGGGAGCCGTCTCACCTTCTTTTGAGGTGAGCAAGTGGCCGGGAAATGTAATACACCGGCATAAACTTGCTCCAGTGAAAAAGAAGTGAATCAGACATCTGAAAGTCATTGTTTGAAAAGTCCTTTCCGAGTTCGTTGACCCATTGCTGAAAGCGGTGCTTTCTCCACATTTACAAGTTGCAAATCGAAAGTCTCGACCAGCATTTTCAAGGCCGGATTCAACGTGATAAGACGATTAAGAATAGCTTCCTTTGTCTCTTCTCTCAGAAGAAAATCTGCAATGTCATAACCCGCATCACGTTCTTCTTTTGTTGCGTTTCTTTCCATAAAATCGAAGAGAGAAACCTCTATTCCCAGGCTCCGGATCATCTCCATTTTACTGTTCCAATAGTCGGTCGCCCCCAGGTCGGGAAAAAGTAGAACACGTCGGTTCCTCAATACACTCATGGCATCCCGATTGAACGCTCCGTTCTTTCCGCCCGAAGCAATCCATAGATATTGCGGCAGATAGAAACTGGATATCAAAGCACTTTTCTCACTCTCCACAAGGGCAACCGGACGCTGCTGGTCGGAGGACAAAAGATGTTCACCAAACAGGCATTGCCGGAGGTTGAAATTCTCTTTCTTCAAAAGGGAATGTACCCACGTGATGTAGTTGTGCGGCTCTTTAATCCGTCTTCCGTTTTCAGGATTGTAGAGCATCACTTTTCCGGTGCGTACCCGTCCGGAAATATCGACCTGCCAAAAGACTGTAGCTCCCGGCCAATGCTTCGAGGTTCCTACATGGTAGCGCAACATCAGCTCTTCGGTAGCCTCCTGTCCGAAATGGAAACTCAGGAACTGAAACAGCTTGTTCGTGTGATAAAGCTTCAGGGATTGCCTCATAATTTCGGGCTCAATGAAGGATGGCGCAGGAGGCAGACTGATGCGAGGCTTGGACACCGGCACAAACTTTTCGTTCAATCGTTCTTTGGCAATCGGGTTTTCGTTGAAGTACATTTTGGGCGTATAGTTATAGCCGCACTTCTGTTCATGGTTGCATCGCCCTACATAATCAGGAAAGTTGATTTGCTTTTCCGTATCGATGTATTTGGCGAAACAACTTTTGCGGTGGCAGTTCGGGCATGTGTGCCGGGTGCTGACACCTTTGTATGGTTCTAATGTAAATCTGTAGTTCATTTTTCTTTCTGTTTGGATGTTACTATGCACATTTTCGCAACTTCACAAACCCCTCGGTTGCGAAAATGTGCATAGTAACAGGTTTATTTACTGTATTCTCCATGATTCTCTTTTCTGAATAATGTTCCGATGTGGCGTTTTAGAAACATCTTGAAAGCATGTTCCTTCATCACGTAACTTTCAGCAATGCCGATACCTTCTGCCGTTGTAAATCTGTGAGGCAGATTCAGGTATATGTTGCGGTGCAATTCGCTCAACTGTTCCTGACTGACGGCAGTCTGCACTTTTACGGCTGTTGTCCGAAAATACTCTGCCAGCAGGATGGCACGGTTCACGCTTTCAAGGTCAATCGTATGCTTGTCGCACTCTCCGCAAGTCCATCGGGCAAGCTGTATAATCAGACAAAACCGGATAATGTAGATTTCCAGTTTGCAGTAAATACCTACCAAAGCATCATTGGTTTCCATATCACATTGACGGGCATTTTCATGCTGCCAACCGTAAAGCCGTTGCTTGGCATTTTCATCGAATGGCAGGCATTGAGGCTGCAACTCATTATTCTCGTCATGCGGACAATCCTGTGTGATCAGCTTGTCGATAATCTGTTGCCACTGGATTTCCAGTTCTTCAGGAGTTTCCCGGTCGTTCCATCTGCTTTTCAAGACAGATTCAGGCATCACGAAAAGAATACGATCAATAAAACCGTTACTCGAACGCTCGCCCTTGACCAGTTCGCCCAGAATTTTCTTTTGGATGGTACCGATAACGGAGATATAGGGACGTCTGATAAAAATGGAACTTTGCGTACTCTTGCGATCGGAAATCGTAGGCTTGGCATTGAACACCGAAAGCCAGAACTGTTCTTCCGAACCGTTGTTGTAACGGTTGAAATTCTTGAACCAGGCAGATAGCTCGTCCGACCAAAGGCAGAGTCCTCTGGGATTCTGGGCGTGTATCAGGCTCAATCCTTCGGGAGTGATATCCGAAACAAGAAAGCGTCTGCGCACGGGAGCCTGCGGAAACTCATCCAAACCGGCTTCCATGCGTTCCTTCTTACTCATGGACATAGTGCGTTCATACTCGGCATACGACTTCTATACTCCTGATTCTGACAATAGTCGTGCTCAATAAACGGCTGGAAAGCGAAACTCAGCGGATGACTCTTATTGGCTCCAGGGCGACCAATCAGTGCCATGTACAGAATAGGACTTTCCAGCCAGTTGCGCTTCACCTGCACCAGATGAGAGTTGCCAATACCCACGCCAATAGCCGCAAGGATAGCCGCAGCAACATAATCCACTGGATAGCCCTGACAATCGTGCAAACTGCTGATGATACGCTGAATCCTGATAGGAAAGACCTCTATCGGGAACTCACCACCGGACATCTTGGCTCCGATACGCACAGCCTCGCCGATAATACCTTCTGCTGTTAATTTGGAGGTTTCCATAGCCGTGCAGATCAAAAGTTATAACCTCCCTTTGGCTTGCGTTTCGCCCCATGTACTATCTCCGCTGCCTGTTTCTGAAGTGACATGGCCCGCATTTGCTTGCGTCCGGACTCAATCCATTGCAGCAGCTCATCTTCATAGAAATAGAGTTTCTTACCTCGTTTGTAAGCCGGAATCAGTCCTTTGCGCGCAAGCGTGTAAATAGTAGGCTTTGCCTTTCGTGTGATTTTACAGGCTTCGTCAATTTCAATAAGATGATGTTTGTCGGAAGAAGTCTGCGGTTGCAACGCCGCCACCATTTGCCGGATTTGTTCCATCTGTTCTGTGAGATAACCTACCGCCTGCGGCAGCTTATCAAAAGTGATTTGTTCGTTTGCCATACGTACTCGTTTTTAATTGTTCGCTGGCAAAGGAAATTGGTGTTTTGATGGTGGAAAACATCACCGAAATATAACTGTGAGATAACTTTTGGTGGTGATTTTATGTTTAATATCTCATATTGAGGAATATTTCTACATTAATTGTTACGAGATATGATAAATATTCGTATTGTTTGTTTATATTTAAATTCTACAAATCTAAAATTACTTGTACGTATGAATACATATCCAATTATTTATGTCGATGAAGCCGGTAATACTGGTTCTGATATTCTTAATGCGAGTCAACCTTATTTCGTATTATCAGCTGTTTGTTTTACAGATGAAGAGTTAATACAAATTCAAAAAGAAAATCCATATGATAAGGAACTGCATTTTGTAGAAATGAAGAAGAGTATCAAAGGTAGAAATACTATTAAACAAATACTACAACATCCATTGGTAAATGGTGAACATGTTTCATTTGAATTCATTGATAAGCAATTTTGCGTGTATGCCCAAATTGTTGATATGACAATAGAACCAGTTTTTCATTTCATATATGGTGATGATTTATATAAGAAAAGAGGTAATATTATATTAACAAACTGCCTATATGTTTTCTGCAAAAATCATCCGAATCAAGATCTTATAAATGATTTTCTATTTTCATTTGAAAATATGATGAGAAAACAGACAAAGGAAAGTGTTGATGAATTCTATTTTAATGTGGATGCTCTTTCCTGTGTGTCTGAGACATATTTAGTTGATATTTTGCAACATATTAGTTTAAGCCGTAGCATATTAGAGCATGTATTATTGGAAGATAATAGATATTGTTTAGATGTAACTGTAAGTTCCTTATTGCGTATGGTTTATCATTGGTCACAAAAATTTCAGACAAAAATTAATGTGATAACAGATAACTCCAAACAAATAACAGCAAGTTTAGATATGATAACAAAAATGTCTAATATTGTTGGCGAAGAAAAACTTGTTGGATATGATACAAGAAAACATATATTCCCTGTGCCTATAAATTCAATATCAATGGTTGATTCTAATTCTAAATGGGGAGTACAACTAGCAGATCTTATTGCAAGTTCATTCTTTTTTATGTGGAGCAATACATCTTCTAAATATACAAAATTTCAAGAAGAATTAAAGAGTATGCCATTTTCTAAACTTAAAGGATATTCAATACGACCAGCAACAGAGGATGAGTTATCACAAGAAGTTGATGATTCAAATGATGTTAGTCCAATTGATTTTATTATTCAGAGTTTAGGCAATTAGAATTAAAATTTATAGTTAGTGATATTTAATATTATTTGGAAGGAAATGTAGCTTAGCTGAAAAATTCATACTTGAATTATGATTATATAATATTGATGTCTAACTTTATGTGACATTCTGATTCAGTGTGTGACATCTTACGCTCAATAGTTGAGATTTCCAAGTTACGGAGGGTATGGGAAAAGATATTCTTGATAAAGATAGCAGTATGAATACGCTTTTTATTAAACGCTTTACCAATATTCCAACCAAAGTGCATAATATTAATGCTTTTAAGTTGTGAGTCAACTTTTACTGGCGATATCTTTTGTAAGGTATCGCCAGTACTATATTCTGCTACGTATGCGCATAGACGGTTGAGATCTTCTTCACTCATATAGGCAACCATTGTTTGCTTCGTATAGCTAATGACCTTTTCCAATTTGGTTTGAATAGCATAATTCTTTTTTGCTATAGCGTTGATTCGCATGACTTCATATTCTGAAGGTTCAGAGATTGTTTCTTCAGCAGTAAGAACAGGTTCAATGACATCAGGCGTAGCCTGGTTTGAATCTTTGCTTGTAGGGACTTCCGGAACAGAAACGGTGTCATTGTGATTTTTCATCGTTTGAAAAGCAGAGAAACGCAATAGAAACGCTTCTATGCGTGGCAGCAGAAACTGATTGAAAGTTGTCTGTAAATTGGCATAGATTGCCATCAAGACAATTACTGTTGCAAAAAATGCGACAATACTACTGAAATCGTCAACACCTCTGGATAAAACAAACTGACGAACTAAAACGCCAACAATAAGAGTACCTACCAATACAAGGGAATAGAGTGCTATATGTTCTATACTTTTCTGATTCATAGTGATATTTGCTAATTGTTTGTTCGCAAATATATGTTATTTCATAGATACCATGTTATAAATCCAAGAAAGTGGCAGCATTTGTCCTCGATATGGTATTTATTTCTTTGTCATCTATGCCACAATAAAATAAAAAAGAAGAGTCCGACATGAGGTTAAAATATAGTCAAACTCTTCTTCACTTACAAAACTCTATCCTGCTATACTCAATCTACACAATATTTTTTCAACTCGTCATTGATGGTCTCTCTCTTTATATATATATGAACTCAATGAAGGGCTTATCTCTAATTATTAGCGACCGTCCACGTTTGCAGAGGAAACCATGAAATTGGGCAGTTCTTCTTTTTCGTTGCAAATGAGGTGAAATTTGAATCAGAAAAAATAGTCCATGGATCACTTCCTCCATTGGGCTATACCTTTAAACACTTTATGGATATCGATTCGTTGATTTTTTCATACCCACAGAGGTATACCATCTATGGAGGATATCCCTGCATGCTTTCCAATAAGCATCTTTTGGATAAACAAAGCCAAAGGGAAAGCCGTCTCTTTTTCCAGCTTAACAACACGGTTATAGGAAACCACTTTTAGGAACATATGCCGAAGATGTTTGCAAACTTTATCCAAATAGAAATGTTTAACGCCAACGATACCACGAATCATGGAAAAGAATGAAAATCATCATTACTTCTACCTTTAAAAGGGTGGATTTACGATGGTATTAGTATTTGGTATGACATGGGAGAGTATATTTTTCAATTGTTGCAATTAAAAACTTGTAAAAATTATCTGTCATACAAAAAAAAACTGTAACTTTGCCCTCAGTGATTATAGCGATTTTTGTTTGTATTTCAACACTATAAAGTTATAACATTTTCGCTAATTATCGAATCTACAAAAATAATTCGTCAAACTCACGTTAAGTTAGTAGGGTTAGCTAGTAGTATATGGATAGGAACTGCTCAACATATAGGAATACAACGTTTAACATACCGTCAAACCGTAAACTCTGGTTGACATTGGGGCAGTATGACGCATTAGTTGAGTACCAGGAGGTAGCCAGTAGATATTATCTTGCTTCTTTCGATATCCAAAAAGAGTCTTTTGATGCCTTTCTTAGTCGCACATCTACTACTACAGGAGTGAGGTTGAATAGCATAAGTCTTGCGAACTTCAGGGAAAAACAATATCAGGGTTATCTTGTGTTTCCAAATGCAAGTTTTGATGATTTCATTACGGATTTCGTTGATGATGTGAGGCTCTTAATAGATCCTGCTTTTGCATTAAGCAATATAGATGGTTCAAAGTTAGATAAGCTTTTGGACGCGCTGTCGCAAAAAGGGGTTAGCCCTTCGATTGAGAAGTTTAAGAAAGACCTGTATGACTATTACAGGTTGTTGCGTAATGACGTGGCACATTGCTTGAATAAAGACTACAAGAATGAATACAAAGCTCTCGATAAGACAGCTATTGCTAATTTCTACACGACTCTCAATGAACCAAAGAAAAAATCACAGTTGTCGTTTGACGACTTTATTCTATGCACAGCAAATATTAAAAATATTGCAGACCTTTTGACGATTAGCCTATTGCCTCACATTGATTGGAAGCAATTAGTGCTTAAAAACAAGGGCAAACTGATTCCACGATATGTGAGGTTCCTTCAGGAAGGTAGGACAAAAAGACTTCATACCTATGTGTTAAACCGTATAAAAAATCTTTATGGATATGCTCTTGATGAATTGATGATAAACAATATAATCGACTCATTAGAATAGTGGTAGTTCATCCCCCTTCAGGATAGGCACAAGATCATGGCTATGCTGAAGGGGAAGGCAGAAGTTCGAATCTTCTATGAGTCACTTATAGCTCGATTAATGGGAAAACCTATAGTTAACGATACACTGGAACGTGAAGGTAATCAGGTAACGTCGCAGCAGGATATCTTCTCGTATTATCGGCGTCTGAGAAGTAATCTCTTCTCAGACACGGAGGTCGTATACGAGACTAAACTCACTCCTGAACTCTTTGATTTGAAATTACAACAGCTCTCGCAGGATAAGAAACAGTCGGAGTTTGAGAATTTTGTTTTAGGGTTGGCAACACGACTGGTAACACCAAACATTAAACCGCAGACTGGCCCCGATGGTGGAGGCGATGGTAAGGTGGATGGTGAGACATATCCTGTTGACAAGGCAATATCTGACAAATGGTGGGTGTCTGAAGGCAATACTGGCGATCATAAATGGGCGATAGCCATCAGTGTACAGAAAAACTGGAAGAGTAAGATAGAGGGTGATGTCAAGAAAGCTGTAGAGACTGGCCGTGGCTATACGAAGGTAATATTCTTCTCTAGTCAGAAAATCAAGTCAAGTAAACGTCAAGAGGTCGAGGATGAACTATCGAAACAATACGGTGTGGCCGTGAGTATCTTCGATGGTAAGTGGTGTTCGTTTGCTGTGTTTGAACAAGGCTGTTATGATGTTGCCACAGAAAAACTGAACTTTTCTGAAGAATATAGGAGAAAGACTGTCAAAGAAGGTTCCAACGATAAGCGCAGGAAAGAAGAACTAGAGAAGTTAGAGAACGATTTACTGTCACGGCAAGTGGAAAACCTCGATACAGACTATGTTGATGACTTGCTTCGATCTTGCCTACTAAGCAGAGGACTGGAACGCCCTCGGATGGAGACAGAAGGTCGCTTCAATCGCGCACAGCGTGAAGCAGAAGCACACGGCTCTTCTGTGCAACGGTTCAATATAACATATCATCATGCTTGGACATCGTTTTTCTGGTTTCACGATGTGAATGCAATGTATGCAGATTATCTGAAACTAAAGGAATATGCTAATATGCATACAACTGTGCATACGATAGAACTGACGACCAATATTCTCACAAATTTGGAAAATGCAGCAGGAGTAGGTTTGTTTGATTCCGAAAGGTTTAGGATGGAAGTGCAAGATCTAAAGACGATAAAGGAGCGCAAAGATCTGTCGCAGGCAAGTCGTCTGTTCCTCGAACTCTTCTTCTCAGAGCATCGGTTGCTCCAAATGATACACTGTGCACAAGACCCGACGTCAGAGTTAAAGAAACTGGCAGAGCTGATAAAGGCAAGTGCTAACTATCCAGACATCTGTTTTGATGCTCAGATAACTATCGTTGAGATTATTGGACGCATGATAGATGACAACGAGGAATATGAGAAGCTTATTGACGATATTTCTGAGATTTCGTCTCAGCGCAAGTCTGAGGTTAAGGGTGCCATAATACATTTCAATCGTGCACAGACTTTGATAGACAAGCAACAATACAAGCCGGTGGTGAAGCATTTGGGGCACTGTGTACATGCATTCCTGAAAGAAGGCTATGAGACCGAGCTTGTGAAAACATACGGCTATATGGGCATAGCTCTTTATAATCTTGAACTGCCTTACAGTGCAAAGGCATATTTGGTAAAGGCTGCGTCGATACTTGTCAAGGAGTTCTTCACGAAGGGAACTATAAGCCACCTACTGATTACTGTGCTATGGAAATTGTGTGAAATAGAGCTGATGACAGGTCGGCTTGTGATGTATCTTAACTGGCGAGAACTGTTGTTTGTCATTGCCCATAATGGTCAAGAAATAGAGAGTAAAGAGTTTGTTGAAAAAGATGTATTGTTCGATGGCGGCTGGGCTTGTCATTTTGCAACGGCAGATCTCACGAGAAAAACTATTTCCTTTTTGCCGGACATTTTTGCACGTTGTGATATGCCCATTTCAGAAAACTATCTGAAATATGCATTAGGATACCAAGAGTCAGTAGATAAGAAGTTCGTAAATCTTATTACTGATGATTGGGGCAAATTGCTTAAACAGCAACCGATACACAAGCAGTTCCTTAACTCTCTGAATATAGCAGAAGAAGGTCAAAACACTATCAGTACATTGGTAAAGGGTTGTCGATTCACTGTCAGATACGAAAACTCAATCAGAAGTCAACTGGTATCAGAGACATTTTTGGCAACTGTTGAAACATTGCTTGCTACTTTTGACACACTGGAACTTGTGGTGATGAGTCAGGAGATTCAAGTGGAAATTGTCCCAACTGATGGACAATCAGAACTTGAAAGAGGAGAAAACGGAACTAAATATATATTTAGAGTGAACTACGACACTCTTGATGGAGAAACGTATTGGCGTTGTTTTGCTTTCTTTATGGCACATTTTATGTCGCTTAACACAGTGTCGAACGAGGAGGTAAAGGATTTGATTGCACAGCGGCACGAGAAAGAAAAAATCATGGACAGAATTATTGCCTTGTTAGAGCTGAACAACGCAGTTTACAATGTGCTTGGTGATAAGTTCAAGTATTCAATCTGTCAATGGAAAAATGCAAATGACAAGACCTATGTATGTAAGGCAGATACAAAGGGAGAAACATTAACAGATCAAAACCCACATACAGAGCAGCAAGGTGTGCAAGCATTCAGTATTTCTAGCACTATGGAATGGTGGGAAAAAGCTGGATGGACGGGTGTGTACTTCATATACGACACATGGCTCGCAACACCACCTATAATAGGCTTAGCCTTCAAGAACTTGGAGGCAGGCAAAAGAATCATCCATGAATGGAAAGAAAAAATAACAAAAGGTGAACCAAGTGTTGAACTGTATCTAATAAAAGGCATCGACAAGCAGCATCCCTCATGGTATAGAGCATGTGTAGCGCCAGAGATACCCTTTAACCATATAATAGAAAGACAATATATAGCTGTAATGTGCCAGAAACGCACAATGACTCCCAATGACACATCGAATCTTGATTACTTTGAACGGGTATATTCTCGGTTTGGTAATTGCCAGCTTGTAGCAGTAGCAATTGATGACCAGATGCATATAAATATGGACATCGATTTTAGCGAGGCTATCGAACCTAAAAAGGTTATCATTACCGATGCTTGGAAAGTTTCTGCGGGACCTATAGGAAATGCATTGGAATGGGACGATGACCCTATCATTCCTAAGTCAGAGAGCACCACTGCCCCGGTCATTGAATTAATGAAGAACTTACGTGAAGTTCATGATAAGATGGAGAATAAAAATTTTAAAACCGTTTAAGAATTAGTTCACTGAACATAAATAAACTCTTTGCACTTCAACACTATAAAGTTACAACAGATTTTATTATTCTGGACATATGCCAACAAGAACGCAATCCCCCAATGCACAAAGCACATGGACATAGCGAATTTACTTAGTAATCACGTCATCAAGGGAAGAATATCTTACAATCAGCATGAATTACAATAAACGGCTATGAACAAATAATGTCACCAATTAATGCTATGACGCTCATTATGTCAAGTAATCATTCAGGACTATTATTATCAGAGTTGTTCAAATCGGTATTTTTATATTGTATTTTTCTTTTTTATTACATGTGTTAAACAGCTATCAGCCGGTTTGACTGTTTGTATGCAAAAACATATCTTCTTTCAGAATAATCGGCAGAACAGGATGTAAAATCACGTGCATCTGGACAGATTTCCATTCAATAAATTATAGTCATAGTTATTCATTTTTTCCCAATAAAGCAAATTCTTAATTTTAATAAAGTAGGCCATACCTGATAGACTTATCAAATATGACCTGTTATAGATAAAAAGCGATTACATTACTTCAATGAAATCTTATTCGCCGTCTCTCGTTTCTTGGAATTAACCAAATCAGCATAGATTTGTGTAGTGGTGACATTCTTATGTGTCAACATCTTCGATACTGTGTAAATGTCTGTGCCTAAAGAGATTTGGATGACCGCATACGAGTGCCTAAAGCAGTGGAACAGAATACAAGAAGCAAGCAGATGAAGAGATGAGAAAGGAAAACGTAATTGGTTGAATATGAGCAAAAGTTCTGTTTTTTGCTGAGATAATGGAAAGCAAAAATGGACAGGTTATTGCAGGTGTTCAGTTACCAGAATGTTAGCTACCCAGTTACCTGAACCGAATAGGTAACAGACTGAACAATAAAGAATCTGTTACAGAGGCTATTATTCACTGTATGTCAGCATTTTGCATATCAAAGGACGCTTATAAAATAGGTAATTTTGCCATTAAAAAATAAGCGTATGAAAGTAGAAAAATTCAAGGTGTTGCTCTACCTGAAAAAGAGCGGTCTTGACAAATCCGGAAAGGCTCCGATAATGGGGAGAATAACGGTAAACAATACGATGGCGCAATTCAGTTGTAAGCTGTCATGTACTCCGGAGTTATGGAACCCAAGAGAAAGCCGACTAAATGGAAAAAGTAAAGAAGCCGTTGATATTAATGCAAAAATTGACCGGCTCTTACTTTCTGTCAATTCTGCATTTGATTCACTTGTAGAACGTAAGATTGATTTTGACGCGACTGCCGTAAAAGAGCTTTTTCAAGGAAGTGTAGAAACCCAGATTACTCTGTTGAAACGGCTTGATATACATATAGAGGATATGCGCTCAAGAATCGGTATTGATGTTGCTAAAAGCTCCATGTCAACATACATTTACACCCGTCGGTATCTTGGCGAATTTATTCAAAAACGATTCAAGACAAGTGATGTTGCTTTTGGACAGTTAAATGAACACATCCCATGGGAGCTTCAGGATTATATACTGAAGGATAAAGGACTTGCGGTAGATACGGCAAGACATTATCTGGCAATCCTGAAGAAAATCTGCCGGATGGCATTCAAGGAAGGACATGCGGAGAAGCGTTATTTTGTGAATTTCAAACTACCCCAAGAGAACCGGAAACCACCACGGGCTTTGAGTCGTGAGGATTTTGAGAAGATCCGTGATGTCGTAATACCACCGGAAAGAATCACTCATAATATAGCCAGGGATTTGTTTCTCTTTGCCTGTTATACAGGAGTTCCGTATGCGGATGCAGTTTCAATCACTAGAGATAATATATACAAGGACGATAAAGGCGACTTATGGTTAAAGTATCTGAGAAAGAAGAATGAATATCTGGCCCGCGTCAAATTGTTGCCAGAGGCTATCTCTCTTATAGAAAAATATCGTTCGGATGACAGGAAAGAGCTTTTCCCGATGATATACCATCCCAATATGAGACGCCACATGAAAGGTTTACGGGATCTGGCTGGCATAAGCTGTGATTTGGTCTATCATATGGGAAGACATACCTTCGGAAGTCTGATAACCCTTGAGGCTGGTGTTCCCATTGAAACAATCAGCAAAATGCTGGGTCATACCAATCTGACAACTACTCAGCTTTATGCAAGGGTAACTCCTAAAAAACTTTTTGAAGATATGGACAAATTCATCGAGGCAACGAGTGATATGAAACTGGTATTATAAATCAAGAATGAAAGAATCATGAGAAGTACATATAAGCAACTGTATTATATAAACCGCAGTAAAGTCAAATCTGACGGGACTACATCAATCATGTGTCGTATTACAATAGACGGAAAGGCTGTTGTATTATCGACCGGGTTGTATTGCCAGCCGGAAGAGTGGAACAGCAAGAAAGGGGAAGTCAAGAACAACAGACTGAACGGGATGCTTGATGAACATAAGAAATGCGTAGATGAAACTTATGCTGAACTGTTGAAAGTGAACGGCGTTATCAGTGCGGAACTGCTGAAAACAGCCATGACAGGAGCTGCTGACATCCCGAAGTATATATTACAAGCAGGAGAGGTGGAACGGGAAAATCTGAAAATCCGTTCCATTCAAATAGATTCAACCTCCAGTTACAGGCAATCAAAAATGTATCATTACTATCTGGGGGAATACATCCGTTCTCTGGGCAAGGAGGACATGCTTTTTACAGATATTACCGAAGAGTTTGGCACCAATTTCATTTTGTATCTGAAAACAAATTACCCTCATAAGCCATCATACCGTAACCATTGTCTTTGCTGGCTGAAACGTCTGGTTTATCTTGCCGTGGATAAAGGAATTTTGAGATATAATCCTTTGGATGATATAAAATATGAAAAGAAGGCACCCGCAAAGCTCATGTATATAAGCAAGAACCAGCTTCAGGAGATAATGAGCCATCCAAAACAGGATCCACTACAGGAACTTGCAAGAAGAACCTTTATATTTTCATGTTTTTGCGGTTTGGCTTACGTTGATGTACGTAATCTCTATCCGCATCATATAGGTACAACTGCGGAAGGACGGAAATATATCAGAACATATCGCAAGAAAACAAGCGTTGAATCATTTATACCATTGCATCCGGTCGCGGAGCAGATAATTTCCTTGTATAATACGACAGATGACAGTAAGCCCATCTTCCCGTTACCAATACGTGATATGATCTGGTTTGAAATACATGAGTTGGGCTTTTCCCATCAGTTCAAACATAACCTGTCATATCATCAAAGTCGTCACACCTTTGGTACCCTGATGGTTTCAGCTGGGGTTCCTATGGAAAGCATATCAAAGATGATGGGCCATACAAATATCAGAACTACGCAAGGATATGCAAAAGTTACAGATGACAAGATTTCAGAGGATATGGATAGATTAATGGAGAAAAGAAACTTAATAAATGAAATAAAAACGTATACTTAACTTTTATTGGTGGAGTATACGGGTAAAATAATATTCGGCTATATAAAAGATTAGAAGCTGCCTTAAAAGTATTAACGAATCGTTATGTTAATAAGACTTATTCTTTTAGGACAGCTTCTAGTACTTTCTCAATTACTTTCTTGCACACATGTCAGCCATCAACCAATCACTGTCTGGTCTAGTAATCAATCGTGCATTATTGTACGCCATTTCCATTGTGAATATAGTCCTTCCTTCGTAATTGTTTACCTCTTTCTCTTTATCATATTTATGGTTACATACAAGGGCTACGTCTATTGTTCCCTTATGTTCAAGAGCTAATGGAAGTAAAAGTTGCATTTTATGATCTTTGACATAATATACTGGAATAGCTGTTTTGTAGTTCCATGCTACACGACTTAGAGCTATATCTAGAGCATTACTGAAGCGTGTTGTAAGAAATTGTTTCCAATCATCATCTTCAAAAATCGCATCAGCTAGTTTTTTATAATAGGCTTCTCGTTGGGGTTTTGGCAATGCCGCTGGATCTTCAATAAATTGGAACCCATCTGTTGCCCCTTTCTTTATAAATCCAACAGGAAGTCGTTCTATATTTTCTTTTATAAAATGATTCCAGTCCAAAGTTGGTCTTTGGGCGGTGATATCATAGAATAATTCACGGGGATCATCAAAATATTGAGCACGTTTAGGTTTATATGGGAAATCTGTTATAATTTTTTGATAGTAACTATTTGCTGTCCCAAATCCTAAGAATACCCATGGTTGGGTGACTGCAGGATTCTTACCATTATTTTTCTGAAAAAAGGCATAAATCGGGTCATAAATGTTATCTACCAATCCTGTATTCCAAACAGCATTGTTCTCATTAGTAAGAATTTTTAAAATAGGCTTTCTGGCTTCTCTTTTGGATCTTTCTATCTCTTCTTCATCTTCGTATTGAAGTCGTTCAAAAGTGTATGAAAGATAATTCTTTAGAATGGGTTTTGCCAATTTGTCTTTTTCATCATAATACCAACGTTCGTCTAATGCCAAATTGACAGCCAAGTCATTAATAGCAGCATCCCACCCTAAAATATCGGGTTTATCTTTGGGCTTTGGGAAATAGGCGAAATTGCTAATAGATTCTCCTATGTATGATCCTTGTTTTAGGCTGAGAGTCTGAGATGACACCCTTGTGGCTATCGTGGAAGTAGGTGATTTTATCCCTAATTTCTTTAAATCACGTGCTTTTACAGGAGCTTCATGTTTTGATGGGTCTCCAATACGGAATTCGATACGCTTACGAAACAAGCATCCCACGGCCTGTCGTATACCAATGAAGCCCATTTTTAGGTATTCATCTTTTGCTACTTTGGAGCCAATCGCAGCAAAAGGAATCCATCCTTCATCATCAGAAACAACACTTGCGAAAGCCTCTTCTATCTTCTCTTTCAGTGCGTTTGTAATTTTCAAATAGTTAGGAGCGATGCGAAAGGCCTTAAATACCTCACCTGTACCCTGGGGCTGATAACAAGGCTCATACTTTGCTTTTGGATAATAACTTTCCAATAATTTTTCTACATCCAGAGGAACGTTGTTGCGTTTCTCAACAAGTTTGTTAAAACAAGTTCTGAACTCATCGTACCTTAAATAATTTCCCGGTAATGTCGGGGTTAGCGCATAAGCACCCTCAAGCAGAGCTCTAATTTCTGATTCTTCCATAAAAAATTATTTTTTATTTTGTTATGGCTATCATTGGTGATAGCTTTTTTATTATGCAAAAACAAATAGCGTGCCGTTTCATTAATTTGAATATTTTATTGATAATTTTTAATACTATATTCAGGGAACTGAAATCAGTCGCCCATTTCCTCGCCGCCCATAGAAGTTAGTACAGACTCTATTGAAAGCGAAAAGGTCCGGCGGCTATGCCGTTTCGGGCAGAATCTTCCTCTTTCAGAGCGTATTCAGCCCGAAAACCTTTTCCCTTTCACGTCTGTACAATGGACGCCGACGGCAGCGGAAACAAGCGACTGACGGAAAAGTCAGAAAATAAAAATTAAAACAGCATATAGATTGGTTCAAATAGGGCCTAATACTATATGTTGTTTTTTATCATTTGGGAAAGGCTGTTTTTTAGAAACACAAATTAAACGGGCAGGCGGTCAACTGCGCTCCCTCCAGAAAAATCAAAATCCCTACGTGTCCTTCGTGGAGCGTTTAGAGTGTCAGCTTCTTTTGTATCTGTACGCCTCCTTGTATCCTTTCATCAGGGTTCTTTCTATGTCGGAAGCCCGGTAGAGAATCTTGCCGCCTACTTGTGTGTAAGGTAGAATGCCGTTGTTGCGGTAGTCCTGCAAGGTTCTCCGGCTCACTTTCAGCAGGTACGCCACTTCCTTGTCTGTCAGCAGTTCATCGCCATAGGCAGACGGTTGCCGTTTTTCCAACAACTTTCCGAGCAAGGCCAGCAGCCTGTCGAAATTCGAGTGGGACGCCTTTACCCACTCGTGGTCCTTTTCTCTGATTTCATTACTCATATGCTCTTGATATTGGGTTATACATTATTCTTGAAATTCTCTCAAATGGTTTTGCCTTTCCAACGGGCTTCCTTCCGTTTGTCCTCCACATTACCGACTACTCGCTCCACATCATCAGGACGGTAGTAAGTTCGGTTCCCGATTTTAGTAAAGGCAAGCGTTCCGTTATCCCTCAAGGTCTGCAAGGTTCTCGGGCTGATACGCAATCTACGGCAGACCTCGTGGTTGTCCATCCATTCACTTGTTTCCTTTCCGCCATGTTCACGGCACAGACTTTCCACCCGCTGCACGAAACGATCCAGCTTGGCGGCAATCTCCTCGAAAGTCCTTTTTTCAAAGCTGATGATTTCCATTGTCTTCTTTATTTTTTAGTTAAACATATATTCAAAATTCCGGAACAGGACAGGTCTTTTACAGCCGATATTCCATCATGTCTCATTGTCCTATTCTCGGCTGGAAATGTGACTGTTTTATCCTGTTCCCACTGCAAATAAAAGCAGTAGAAATCACACTGCAATGGATTTTCAGACCGGTGACGATGCGTTACCCGGAATGACATCATGTTACATATCAACCGCATACAATGAGCCTTCTTCATAAACGGAATCCGCTTGAACAATCCGGTATGGAAGAATCACTCCGGCAAATCACGGCAGGCAGCACCGACCGCCCAATCAGTATAGTGCACGAGATTACATAATTGCCACGATATCTCCATTCGCTTGATTCTGTTCACTATACACATTTCCTTTGCTCACGACAACGAGCCAAGGTGCGCACCGAGACCAGTGAGTAAACCGATTAAAATCAAAAATGTATGGTAACAAAAAAGAAATTGACCAAAGAGGAATGGGAGGCTATGACAGGTACGGACATGTCATTCATACTCCCGTCAGATGGCGGCATTGAAACTGCCCTGGAATCATCCTTGAATGATTCCGGAAATAGAGAACAGGCAAAGTCTGTAGAACAAGTCGAAGTTCCATTCGAGCCCCAGCAATCGCCAACAGGAAGAGAGGAAGGCATTCCTCTTTCTCAGCGTCGTATAAGCAGCAGGCAGAGGAAACTTTCTCTGGACGAATACCGGAAAGCCTTTCTTCAGGTCCCGAGAATCGAAGACCGCAAGCCTGTGTTTGTTAGCGGCGAGGTACGTGACAGGCTGAACGAGTTTGTCCGTAGGTTGGGAGGACGCAAAGCTCCGTTGGTTGAGAACCTTACGCCCATCAGTCATTTGGAGGCAGTCTTTGTGTACGGCTTCACGCTCTTGCCCGTTGCGGGTTTCAGAACTGTTGCAACATAATGAAGCAACTTACCTTCTGCCGTTGAATAACTCTCATCGCATCTGACTGTTGAGCGGTCAATCTGAATGCCCTCGCACTCTTCGTCCTCAGGCGTGAGACGGAAAGCCCACTCTCCCGCAATCAATCCGTCATTGTCTTCAAACGGACGTGTGCCGCCCTTTTTGACAAACAGGTCAAATTCAAATGTGAATTTGTTTTTCCCTGTTCTTGAATCCACCAACTCGCCACCCTCTTCAGTGGCTTCTTTACTTGTTCCCGCTGTCGGGGTCAGCTTCGTTGTATCCTCTTTAGGGGTGTCGATAGCTGTCCACTGCTCGGCTGGAGTGCCTTTTGTTGAGGTAGCTTTCTCAATGGTGCACTTACCCCATGAAAGTTGTGACATAATCTACGTAATTTAATTGTTAAACATTCTTTTTCTTTATGACAGGCTGCGTTATCGGCAAATCGCCGTCCTCGGTAACAATAACAGCCGCCTGAGGGATATTCAGCGTTTCATCGTCAGAGCCGAAATACTTATATTTCAGACAGACAACGACAAAATGCTGATTGATGTCTTCGGCATAGTCTGTGCAGATCGTCTGTTGTAGCTTGAACTTATAACAAGAGACCTCAGCCGTGAGACTGTCAACCCAACGCTGCGCAAGGGCTTCAAGTTCTTCTGTGCGCTGACCGTCCTCAACGAGTACGCCGTTCCCGTAGGGGTCAATGTCAGGGCAATAAATGTGAACCGTAACCACGCCTGTCTGAATTTGGTCAGGAAGACCCGCTGTGAATATAACCACAGCGTCTTCAAGGCGGCTGTCGCGAGGGCGGTAGCCTTGTCTGTAAACCTCACCTGAAATCATCGAATAAAGGGTGCTGTCTTTCAGAAGTCTGTACACGTCCCCTTGAACTTGTTTTGATGTCTTTGCCATTGTCTCTTGTTAATGTTAAGTGAAGCCAAGCTGTTTCAGCATACTCGGCACAATTCTGTCTGCAAGCAGTTCTGAACTGTCAAGCACATCGTAGCCTTTGTTCTTGACGTGAGCGGCGTATTCCATGCCCGCAACAACTATCAGGCAGACCCCGTGAGGGAAACGCCTGACAAGTTTCTTTGCGAACGCTGCGCCTTTCTCTGAACCGTCACAACCTTGTTTCACGGTCTGAAAGTCTGACTGATAAACAACCCGTCCGTCCACGGCAACGACATAGCCGAGTGAACTTCTCAGGTTGCCCGTTTGGTCTTTATAAGAATTGGTCGAACGGGCTTTATTCAGAACCTGTTCCCCGCAGTACTGCAAAGACCTTATCAGAACCGTTTGAAGCCTTTTCAGCTCCTGTTCTGTGTATCGGTCAATCTCAGACATGGGGGTAAGTTGTCTTATTGGCATAGTTTCTGAGTTATTTTTGGCGAATTTGACGTATGTGGCGTTTACTCTTTTTCATGGTGTGATTATAAGCACATAAAAAGTAAAGCCGACATAGAGCCGCAATCGCCGTTAGACCATTATTCTCAATTCGCAGACGGCTTCCAACGGCTCAACCTGAATGACAGAAAACTCCCCGAGGCTCTTTCCCGTCAAACTGTCTGTAAGCCTGATTTGGTCAAACTCCCCGAGCGGCTGTTCTTCAATCAGAATTGAATACTGCGCCACCGTGAAGTGTTCCCCATTGACCTTGCCGAGCTTGTTGTACTTGTTTGCCGTGTACTGACAGTCTATCGGGCTACCCCAAGAGACCTCAGAAGACTTGACGGGGAAACCCGTATCAGGGTCAATGCCGCCCGCCATCTTTCTCTTCACTTCGATTGTTCCGTTGGTTATTATCATAATCGCGAACCTTTATATCCGTATATAGGTTTGGGCTTTACCGCCTCGTCCTCAAACTCGTTGAACAGTTTATAGGCTCTGTTTTTGAACTCTGTGCGCTGTTCATCTGTGAAAGAGTATGATTGCCCGCCCTGAGTGACATTCGGGGCGAGAGAGAGCCACAGAAGCGTGTCAGCCTTTGAGAGGTTGAACGCCTTGCCTTTCAGCGTCTCTTGCGTGGCTTCATCTGAAAGCGAAAGACCCCGCCGCTCCGCAGTCTCTACGAGGGTGCGAAGCGGAACGGGGTAAGCGGTAATGCTTTTTAATGCTTCAAGAACTGTTGCTGCCATATTATGCCTCAGTTAAATGTTTATTCCCAATCCTTACCGTCTGTTCTCATATAGACGTTGCGGTAAGCCGTGTCAAAGACAGGCACAGCGTCAGCCTGACCGATTGTAACCTCTGACTTCGGTTCGATTGTGCCGTACTTCTTGATGATAGTATGAGCACGCTCTGCACGCAAAATCAGGTTCTCATTCTCAGTCAGGATGTCATACTGAGTGGTTCCAAGACGTTCTGTTTCTGAGAGAACGCAGCGGCAGTCCTCAAATGGGTTGCCTGATTCCTGAGAGCCGTCAGTGAACTCACGGGTAATGGTTTGGTCAATGACTTTCAACTGAATGCCGTTAAGCCATGCTTGGCGGGCGAGCATTGAGTTGACGGTGGTAAGGTCAGGGGTCTGAGAGATATTCAGAGCGTTTGAAGCGAATGACGCACAAGCCTTGATAATCTGCTCAGACGAAGCAATCTTGTAGAACTCGTCAAGATTGACAAAGGCGAACTTCGGGTTCAGACCTCTTGCCTTGGCATTCTTAATCTCTTTGCGGAAATCGCCAAGAATATCAGCCGAAGCAGCGTTTGCCCAATCGGAAGAGGTCTTGACCTTTGCCTCGGGGTCAACGTCATAATCCAAGTCGAACTCATTGGCGTATGTTGCGTTGGTCGTTGTTGTGAAAGCCAACTGACCCGCACGGGAAGCGAGCTTCCACGCAATGTACTCCAACTCAGACTGAACGCCGTTGAAACAGAAGTCAACGTCCTCGCCCCAATACTGAACGAGCTTTGTTGCGTCTTCATCCTGAGCGAAAGCGAGAGCGGTCTGATACTCTTTAATCTCAGAGCGTTTCAACTCACGGGAAATGCTGATGAAAGGAATATCTCCTCTTGCGCTCTCAAAGATAGGACGCTGCTTGCGAAGAATTGAGCCGTTATCGGTGTGGAGGTCGGCGGCTACGTTCTTCTTAGCAAGCTGATTTTGGAGGGTCTTCCACTGGAAGCCCTGAACTCTCTTCACGGGGAAATAAGTGCCGAACAGAAAGCCCGTTGCGTCAGCCGTGTTCAAACGTGACTGAACCATCTGCTCGGTAAGACCCTGAATGAGAGTATTTACAACTGTTGCCATATAAATGATGAACTTTTAACGGTTAATAATTGACGATACCTTTGAGGTACGCCATGATAAAGTCAGGAAGCGGGTTGCCCTTTGTTACGGCGAAAAGCCAAGCGTCCGTGTCAAGGTTTGACTTCGGCGTAAACGGCTTGCCCGTTCCGTTGATTGACTGAGGAACGTATTTCAGTTCTGAGGTTGTGGTTGTTGACTCCGCTTTTGCCTCAATGATGAACCCGTCCTTTGAGATTGCACCGAGGGTGGTGCTGACTGTGATTGTGTCAAAGGTCTTGCTGCCCTCCGTGTCAATGGCTGTGATGTCATAAGCCACGCCACCGACCTTTGTCATGATGAAATCGCCCTTTGCGAAGTTGTGACCTTTCTTCACTTTGATTGCCTTGTCGGACGCACCGACCTCTGCAACAACCTGAGCGATTTTCACAACGTGACAAAGACCCTTTTCATCGGCTGCGCTCAGGACAGCTCCCTCATAGAGGAAATCGCCACCAAGCTCAGAAGCCTTGACAGATACGCCGCCTCTGATGTCAGCGATACGGTGCATAAGGACACGGGGTGTTCTCACGTCCTTACGTCTGTTTACTTGCATACCCATTTTTCTTTGTTGTTTTGATTGTTAAACATTAGAACGGCTGACCACCTGAGGCGGGTTTGTTATCACGGTGTGCGATAGCGTCCTTTTGCTCTTGGGTCAGTTCTCCGCCCTGAGAACCTGAGCCGCCCGTGGCTGACGGACGACCGAAGATAGCCCCTTTCTGTTGTGTCGCCTGAACAATGCCGTCCACCTCTTTTGTGACCTCTCCGACAAGAGTGTTGAACTCTTCATCGGTCAAGCCGTCAACGGGTGTTCGCTCGTAAGCCTTTTTGAGGTTCTCAGGCAACTTGGCAATAATGCCTGAAAGTTGCTGTTTGCGTGATGAGGTTGTACGCTCGCTGTCCATACGGTCAAGACGCTCAGACAACTTTTTGTTGCTCTCTTGAAGCGATTGAAGCGTTTGAAGCAGCACGGGGTCTGTACCCCCTCCTTGTGGTGTTTGAACGGGTGCGCCGCCCTGACCTGAGCCGCCGCCCCCTGAGGGCTGTTCAACCTTTGCGCCGTCTTTGAGACCGTATTTCTGTTCGTAAGTGTGAACGGCGGTCTGTGAAGCCTCTGTTGCTCGGCTATCGGCGTAGCCCTCGATTACTTGCTGAATTGTCACCCCGTCAACGGCGGTTTGAACCTGTTCAGCGGTTGTGACAGTCTTGCAGAGTTTGTCCGCAATCCTGTTCAAGACTGATTCGCTGACCCCCTGAAATTTGGCTTTCAGCGCATCTAAAATTGCTTTTCTCATAATTATGAAATATTTAACTGTACGGTAAACTGCGACAAAGATACAATATTTCCTCGAAATGATTACATAATAATCACAAAATGTTTGGTTATATGGAATTTTTCTATATAGGGGCGAGTTTCGGGCGATTACTCTTAATAAAGGTTAAATTTACCCGTTTGGTTAAAATTACTCGGATGAAAGTTTGTTGTTTCCAAAATACTTCACTTATCTTTGCAACGTGATTTCAAGGTAATCACATTCAAACATAAGTTTAACACTCAAATTGAAAGAAAAATGATTAAGGTCTCAACAAACAATAACAAGAACGGTCTCGCTTACAGTTCAAAGGACATCAACAGAAACTTCCGCATCAAGGTAAGCGGCGTTGACGCTCAGGGACGCAAGGTTCACAAGCTCGTAGGCGTTGCGGGAGCGATAGCCCTCATCGGCGTTGAGATGCTGAACAAACTTTTGAAGAGAGCATTTGCATGCATGGACGATGTTTGTGTCTGCAAGCTCCGCAGAGGTATCAAGTTTTCTTTCTACTACAAATAATCAAAACAGGAGGTCAGAATTATGACAGAAGCAAAAAAGAAACAGTTCAAAGAACTGAAAGAGATGCACCCCGACACTCTGCTGTTATTCAGATGCGGGGATTTCTATGAGAGTTATCAGGAAGACGCAGAGAGCGCATCACGCATCCTCGGCATAACCCTGACAAGAGACAAGGCGGGCGACCGTCAGGCGGGCTTCCCGTATCACGCCCTTGACACATATCTGCCGAAACTGATAAGAGCGGGACACCGTATCGCCGTTTGTGATGAACTCAAACAGGGGAGGGCAGCGCAATGAGTGAAAGAAGCACGATCATAGAGGCGGCTTACCTCTCAGGCTTCGAGCCAAGCTCTGAGAGCCTGACCCCTGATGAACTCTTTGAAGAGGCGGAGGAGTTTTTATCGAATATTCAATAACCATATAAATTTTCAAAATTATGACAGCAACAACAGACTTACAGAAAGGTTTGAACGAGGTAGTAATGAACAAAGTTCACAGAATGATAGACGGCAAGGCAGCGGGTGTTAAGGCTACAATGGAACGCCTTATCAATGAGGGCAAAATCGCTCAGGATTATATCGCACCTATCGGCGTGAACCTGAAAGCGAAGAGCCATACGCCCGTTATCACGTTCTCGGGCGGTCAGCCGACAGACGGCTTCACAGAGGTTGAAGAGATAAGTTCACAACCTCTGACGATGAACATGCCTGACGGTCAGTTTTCTCTCCACGACAACGCAATCGGACAGCTCGCCGAGCGCATGGGCATACCGCAGCGTTATCTCAGAGGGCTTGCAAGCGGCGAGCCCTGGGCAATAGCCCTCGCTGCACATCTTCTGAACCAACATAGCGATTGGACGCAGCGCAGCCGTGTTCTTGTCAGAACCGTAGGGCAGCAAGTGAGGGGTGTTCTCTCTGACAGTTATCGCCGCCTGAACTCAGTTGAAATTCTCACGGCGTTTGTTCAGGAGGCAGCGGGTCAGGGCGCAGTCATTTCTGACGCTTATATGAACGACACAAAGGTATGGGCGGAGACAATTCTTCCGACACCGATTGAGATACCGACCGTGAAGAACGGAACTGTTACAATCTTTGCGGGCGCACGCTTCTCAACCTCTGACTACGGGGACGGGGCTGTTGATATGAGAGCCTTTCTCCTGAACGGGGCTTGCCTTAACGGCATGGTCAGGGAGAGCGTTATGAAGCAAGTTCACTTGGGTTCAAAGCTGCCTGACAATCTGCAGCTATCCAACAAGACCTATGAACTCGACACGAAGACAACCGTCTCGGCTGTCAAAGACCTCACAAAGGGTCTGTTCAGCAAGGACAACCTCATGCAAAAGGCGATTGAGATACAGGGGGCTTCGGAGATTGATGTTGACTTCGAACACGAACTGAAACGCCTGACAAGCAGCGGCGGTCTTCTGAAACAAGAGAGCAAGGAGGTCGAAAAGATATTGATGCGCAACGACCCCGAGGACGGCGTTCAGGGCGGCGCAACTCTTTGGAAGCTCACTCAGGCGATAACGGCTCACGCCCGTGAACTCACACCTGAAAGAAGCCGTGAGCTGCATGAACTCTCAGGACAGTTGATGAACCGAGTAAAGTTAAACAAATAAATCAAAGACACAATGGCAACAATGAACAGCGATCAAGAGAACCTGTATCAAGAGGTTCTGAAAGTTCTTCAAGCGAGAACAAACGACCCGTCAGTCATTATGACAGCCCTCGGGCGGGCGATGTTGATAATTCTTCAAGCCGCTCAGAAGTTCTACGGAGACCCTAAGGGTGTGAAAGAGACCGCAGAAAAGGCTTTCAATGACATTCTGCGAGAGTTATAAGCATGAACAATAAAAGCCCGTCAGAGAGCCGCAGAAAGCCCCTGACGGGCTTCACAAGTCGAAAGGCAATAAATCAATCAAAACAAAGTTTATATTTATGAAAGACAAGACATTTGAATTTAGTCAGAATTGGGAGAATGACGGTATGTTGGTTTGGAAGAACGCAAAGACCCTGAACCGTTATCAGGAGTTATGCCGTGAGCGTGATGAAACAGACGTGAGCAAGTTCCGCTGTTTCTTCGCTTTCTCTCAGGAACAGTTAGAACAGGGTCAGAGGTCTATCAAGTTGAAACCCAACGAGAAACTTGTTTCGTTCGGCGGCGGTGGCTTTGGGGTTGAAGACGGGGTAAACAAGTATTTCGCCCACCTGAATGAGGTTCAGAACCGCATCAGAACAGAGTGTGACCCTCAGGAGGTTTACTGCTACGAGTTCAACAATTATGAGAGTTTCATCGCCTTTGACGGGGACGTGGACGCTATCCGTCTCATAGCAGCGATATGGGGTCAAGAAGCCGCCTCACGCATCAAACGCTTCTCGCCGTTCTATTCACTCAAAACTCTTTTCGGGGAAAAGTAATTTTTTTGTTAAAAATTTTAATTTTCTCGTAGATAACGGGTGGTTATCTCTGAGAAAACCCAAGTTTTCTGCGAGAAAATGCGCTACCTGCGCGCGTATAAAGGAGAGCAAAGAAAAGGAGAGAAAAAGTACTAACGTACTCTGCGATTTCGCCCTCTTGAATTGAAGTTAAATTTTCGCCTCAGACAGTCAGGCGAGCAAAACGAAAAACAAATGACAGACAACAGACAGACAACAGGCGGGGAAGAGAAAGACAAAGCCCGCTGCGGGTTCATCTACCGAGTGACATTCAAAGAGCCGCCCGAACAGACGGGGGAACGGGACTTCTTCTTCACGTCTCTCTCGGCTATCTATGAGCGTTTCAGCCCTGAACAAATCGGGTGCAAGGTCAGCCGCCTTTGGAACATCGGCGTTTCAGCCGGCAACCCATACACGGGGGCGAAAACAACCGTGACCCGTGAGCCGCTTCACACGAAAAGACAAAATAAAGCCCGTACAGCGTGTTTTACTCCGTCAGATGATAAATTCACCAATGACAAGAAAAAAAGCCGTCAGCGGGGCTAAAAACGGGCAAATCGGGCTTGTTTCAGGTTTAAGCGTAACTGTACTTGCAGCCTGAACGCCCGTTTTTGACCCTCCGAGACAATAAATCGGGCTTTTTGCCGTTATCTCAGCAAAAGGGCTTATCTTTGCCCCGTGACCTGATAAAATCAGAACTTAGTTTCGATTTCAGGGTTAAAAGACGATTGCGGCTCTCTGTCGGGCGATAATTTTCTAAGTGAATAATTACACCAAAGAGAAAACCAAAGCCCGTGTGCGTCAAATTCGAGAAAAATAACTTATAACGGGATATTCTACGAGAAAACCCGTGTTTAATCAGAGAAAACGTATGAAAATACCAAAAATCATTCAAGAGAAAGCCGACAAAGAAGGATGGAATAGTGTCGGATTTATTGGAAAGCGAAGAGGGAGAGACGCTTTCGCTGTGGGATATGTTGATGAAAACGGGGAAGCCGTTCCAACGGGTCTTCCCGTGATTTATCTTTTTGACGGGAAGACCGTTGAAACGATTTATGGAGAAGAGGCTTTAGAATTACTTTGAAGCCTTTTTGAAACGTTCTGAGAATTTGGGGTTAATGATTTTATCGTCAATTCTCAGAACGCTTAACTTTACGGGGCCGGCACTCTTCATAAACCCGTTGAACGTTTTTGAAGAGCCGTGTTTCCCTGACTGAGGGTCAAACCATAAAAGATTGCCGTCTTTCTGCCTTTCAACAATCATAACGTGCGCTCCTCCGTCACGCCCTCGCACAGATTTCCATTTCAGATAAAGCTCGTAACGCCCAGTCTCTTTTGTTGCGCCCTCAATAAAGCCAACCTTGGCGGTTATCGTGTCACGCAACACGGACGGGCGGGTCTTTATTGGGCGTGAGCCGTCAGGGTTGAGAAAGCGGTCGTTCCATGTCAGATTATTCTTCGGACACCAAACTTTATAAAATTCATCGTTCTTATTCGGTAAGGCTTCAACTGGGAAACCTCTGCGCCTTAACTCATAAGTCATTGTGCAAGTCTGACAGTTAATCAAATACCCCTCCGCCTTTGCGTCAGGATCAGAAAAATGCGGGTTGCCTTTCAACTCGTCAGCCTCTGTGAAATTCATTATCTTGCCTTGCATCACGGGGAGAGTTTGGTCTAACTCTCTGATGTTCTTCAAGACCTCAGGCGTGAAGTCAGCGTGCTTCTTGTTAAATCTCATGGCGGCTTCATATTCAGCATAAGTTTCATACGGCGTTTTCAGGGCGTACAAGTTCTTGTAACCATCAGGCAAGTATTTCTCGTTGTCGCTGATGAAATAAGGCACAGACGTGCTTCTTTTCGCCCTCTCTTTGTTGTCTTTCAGCCAATCATCGAACTCCTGAGGAACGCCCGTGACCGTGTTCACGCTTTCTTTCAGAGGTTCTTCGCCTTTGAGCAGCCTTTCGTTGTCACGCATCATTTCTTCCTCGGTCTTCAAAATTGTTTCAGCGTGACAGCGGCAATGAGGGTGCCACCCCGTGAACTTGAAGTCCTTTGGGTAACAGCCCTGACCCTTGACAGCCTTACTGCCAACGGGTGCGCTCAGTTCATCGCAGATGTCCTCCACGGGGTGGTTGTTGCTTCTGACAACACGAATACCGACAACAAAGTCAAGGTCTTGCCAACGGGCAAAGTCAGCCGACCGATATGCGATGTTCGTCTCTGTGGCTGCGAGGCGGCGGGCGTTCTTATATGAGCTTCGGTACACGCCACGCCCAGGGTGGAAAGCCGCCGCACGCTTTGACAAGACCAACTGCCCGTGTTCGTCCCTGACACGGCGAAAGAGCATGTCAGGGTGTTGAAGAAACAGTTGCAAGTCTTTTTGAAGACGTTCAGCCGCCTTGCCGCTTCTCAGACCGATGTCAAGCCCGAGTTCGATTTCCTCTTTGAACTGATTTGTATATTTCCAAACTCTGTCAGAGAGGTTCAAGCCCTGAACCTTGCGGGCGAGAAATGCGTCACGGGCTTCTTCGTTGTTCTTGAAGTATCGGCGATATTGGGCGTTTGAGAGCTTGCCCACGTTATCGCCGAAGACCTGACGGCACAGCTCGTTGTTCTTGTTGTTGGCGAGCGTCCATTCATGGTTTACGCCGTTCACTATGACAGCCGACAACCCGCTTTTTAGGCTCTCTAAGAGACTTTCGAGCCTTTTGCGTGTAATTGGATAGTCAGAGAAAGAAAAGAGCCGTGTCGGGTCTAAATCACGGATAGAAAGCCCAAGGGCAGCGGCTTCCTTGACCGCCGCCCTGTATATAGCGTCAACCTGACGCTCGTAGGCTGTCAGGTTGCGCAGATGTTGTTTGTCGTATTTATTGAGTGCCATTGTCTCTCAGAATAAATTTATCACATTGAAAGTCATTCAGAAATTTGCACCACCGCCCGTGTTCTGTCTTTTCATCATGAGGGCAGCGGCACAAAATCAAATGACCGTCAAGAGCCTTGCTGTGCCAATCATAACTGTGACGGCAGTCACGGCAGCGGTATTTCGGCTGCTCAGGCTTCTTTCTGTTTGGGGGTCTTCTTGTTGGTGTCATGCTCTCACGTTATTCTGTCGGTTCAAACACGTCCACCGTCTTCTGGTCCTGAATTTCTTTCAGGGTGGTGTCCACATCGTCACTCTCGCCGAGACGTTCAATGCTCTCACGTTGTGACATGATAGGCTCGCCGCCGTTCACAGACATGAGGTAGTTCGCCAAGTCTTGTTTGTCTGTGATAGCGAAAGGCGTGACAACGGTCTCAACGGGGAGAGCGTCAATGTCGGCGGCGTAAGCCTCTCCAAGAGCAATCTTCAAGAACGCTTTCACGACATTTATTTCACGGTCAAAGAACTCAATCAAACGACCGCTTTCGTCTTTGACTTTGAGCTGCGCATCAATGAACATTTGTTTGCGGCTCTCACCTGAGAGGGCTTGCTGCGACATCTTCTCGTATGACCAATCAGGCAACTGCAGCTGAGTGAAGAAAAGGTTTCTCAGGGTGTCGACATGGTATTTCAGGCTTTCAGTCGCCTGTTGCCATGTGACGTATTGAGCCGTTGAGCCTTTCGGATATTGCATGACGCTCTTCGCCTCTTCATTTGAACTTTTCTCATCGCCGAACTGAATAATATCATCGGCGAGAACAACGAAGATAGGCTTTGAGTTTTCACGGAGATAATTGCCGTTTCTTGACAGCGACCATTCAATCTCATAGACGGTCTTTGAGGTGTCCTCCCATATCGGGGTCGGTCTCCACATATAGATGCACGGTATCTTTAACAAAGTTATCTGTTCATCTTCAATGACAGCCCATTCGCCGCTCTCTGTTGACCATTTGATGTGGCGGGTCGCCATATAACAGTCAAAGTACTGAACGGTCTTCTTGCCGCTCTTACGGGTGTAAGCCACTGACATGGCTATCATGTCGCCGTATTCATCAAAGAGCGGGTAAAGGTCATCGCCGAGCATAGGGGAGAAGTTGCGGCAGCGGAATTTCAGGTTTGAAGAGAAACCGTAGGTCGTGTGCTTCTGTTCAACGGCGTACCATAGCGTCATAACTTCACAGCCCGCAAAGAGCATGTTGCAGCGTTCGATGTTCACGCTGTCAATGCGGTTCTTGTCAAATATCTTTTCAAGATAGTTCGCCACTTCTTTCTGACGGTCATTCTCAGGGCTGTAAACACGTTTCACGGGTATGCCCGTAACAAGTTCTGTCATGCGCTTCACGGCGAGCCGCTGCAAGTCACACGTCACACGGGTTACCTCCTGAATACCGCTGTCCGTGACAATATCAGGGTATTTAGCTTTGTTCATAACAGGGTGCTTTGTTGGGTCAAATTCTTGAATGAGACCAAAGCGACCACGCCACAATGGGACGTTGATAGTCTTCTCTTTCAAAAAGGCTATTTTCTGAGCCTCTGTCCTGAGTGAGGCAAGGATTTCTTCGATAGTCATTTTCTTTGATGATTTATTTGTTAAACTTGAATTATCTGTGTACCATACGGGCGATACGGTTCAGGTCAATGCGGCGGCTTCCTCTGAGCGGATAGAACGTGTTCGCGAAAGCGTCAAACTTATCGGGGCTTCGTCCGAGCCTCTTCTTGATGTCTTCTTTCGGCTCAATGTATATGCGCCCGTCTGACCTGAAAGACCATTTTATTTCTGTCGCCTCTTCATCAAACTGAGGGTCAGGCGGCAGCATGGCACCCGTTTCGTTCTTTGGGTTCAGCCAATCACGCACAGCCCAAAAGAGGTACGCCCTCATGTTCAGGAACTCATACTGACCCGTTGTGTCGGTCAGGTTCTTGCCGTTGAAGCCTTTCGCTCCCTCTGAGTATTTGCAACTGATGATGTAATGAGAGTTCTCACGCCGTTCATTCTCAACACAACGGGAGAACACGCCCGCCCCCTCGCCGATTGTGTCAATGCTCACGTACATTTCAATCTCATGTCGGCGGCGGTCTGTGATAGCCCCCGCAATTTTCATGTGGTCAGCCGAGCCGCCGCTGTTGTGTGTCTTGAACTCAGAAGCCCAACAGCCTTGACGCTCAACAAAGCAAGTGCAGTCTCGTCCCATGCCCGCAACGTCAACGCCCATGATCCGTGGCTCTGTTGTGACGGGTTGCCGCCCGTGAGCCTCTTTCCAACGCTGATGTGCGATTTCCAACCACTGTTCAGGGATAAGAACGTCTTCGCCCACTTTGGGGAACTTGCCCAAGACTTTCTTCCTGAAAAGGTCTTCGGGGCGATACCACTTGCCCTCAAACTGAAAGTCGTCAAACTCTGCCGTGGCTTCTTCTTCTCTGATTTCAGTACACCAGTTCGCCAACTTGTCTTGAACCCACTCATAGTCAACCTGACCCGCAATGACGGTCTTTTTCTGAACGATGTTCGGGGCTGTCAGACTGTTCAGGCGGTATTTGTGCCAACGGTCTCCTTTCTGAGAGCGGGCAGCGTAGCCGACTGTTGTGTTGGGGTTGAAGACAATCAAGATGCGTGAGTCGCCTTGCAAGTTACCCTCAATAGCCCCAAACGTATCATCGCCGATACCCGTTGCCTCGGTAACGACAAACATTGTATGAACGGCGTGAAAGCCTGACCACGCTTCATGGTTGTTCTCGTCAGCCTTGAAGCCCGTCAGAAACCATTCATCGCTTTCTGTTCTGATGTCATAAGCGTTCAAACGCCCTGGCAGTTGTATGCCTCTTGCCTTGGCTCTGTTATAAAGGCGGCTAATCTCAGGCATCATGATGTTCTTTACCTGACGGTCGGTCGGGGCTGTCAGAGCCACTTTTGTGTTCTCAACCAACTCTGCGCCCCCGTTCTTTGTGCGCCTCCAACGGGGCGTGAGATAAAGAAACGATATGGCGGCACAAGCGGCGACAAAGTCTTTGCCACGGGCTGTGCCTGAGGCAACGGACGTGCGCCTGTTGTGTTGAACGCTTGACAGAATTTCTTGCTGCTCGGGGTCAAGGTTCACGCCAAAGGCTTCACGGACAAATTTATTCCAATCTGCCCGCCATGAGTTTATGACCTCAAAACTGAGTTTCTTGATAGTTTCTTTCCGTTGTTTCTTTGCCATAGTTATTTTCTCCGAATTTTGAGTATGTCGGCGGTACGCTTTTGAATGGGATAAGTGAACCACTCAGAATACTTACGCCGACAGAGAGCCGCAATCGGGCTTATTCGTCTTCCTTGCCCTCTCCCGCCTCTTGCTCGGCTTCATCTATCATGCCGCTCTCAATGAGATAGGCGGCAAATGAGCCGTTGGCGTTGATGTCTTTCTTTTCAGGGGCGTATAAGCCGAGGAGCTTGCGGCGTTCTTCAAGCTGCTTTCGTATCTCGGCGATATAAGAAGCATCGCCAAGGCAGATAACCTCTGTTTCAGTTCGCTCTGTCTGATACGTCTTGATTGAGGTCTGACCCGTCTCGCTGTCACGGGAGGGAGAGCCTTTCTGCTTGCGTTGTGTCTTGTTATAGTCTGTCTTTGACTTCTCCCACTGTTCCCACAACTCACGCACTACATCGTCAATGCGTTCAAGTTCAAGCTGCACCAAATCATCGGTGTTTTCGATACGGTCTTCACGCCATTCAGCCAACAATGTCTGAACGTCACTCTGAACCGTGCCGAGGGAATAGCTTTTCAGGTCAAGACGGTTCTTGACCTCTTCACGTATCTTGCGGCGGCTGTAACCACGCTTGAAGAGCTGCGCCACGATTTCAAGGCGGGCGAGCTTCATCTGTCTTTGTTTCTTATCTTGTGCTGCGCTCATAGTTCTTTTGTCAGTTTTAGGAACTCTTGATAGAATTCCAAGTTACAACTTGAAAGCTCAATATACGACTTTTCAAACTCAGGGAAAGTGTGAACGGCGAAATGGCTTTCTGTCAGAAGCCACAGGGCTGTGTAACCCTGAGGCTGAAAATGGTGGTCAGTGAAGCAGAGAACGTTGAAACCTGACGTTTTCAGGGCTTCATCGAAAATGTCCCTGAGACGCTTCGGGTCGGTCTCTTTTATCCACTGAGAGAAATTCCAAATCTTTGCTTGCATGGCGTTTCTGTTTACTCTGTTTCACTCTCTGAACCCGTCTCGCCTGAATCGGTCTTTGACAGGTCTTCTTCCGTGTACTCAATCTTCGGGAACTCTTTCTTGATTTTCTTCGGGTCGCCCTTGAAGAAGACCAAGAGGTGCTGATGCGTCTTTGCAACCTTTCGGCTATCCATGTAACGTGAAGCCCTCAGAGCCGTTGAAGCGGTCTGTTCGACCAAGATAATCTCATTATAAAGGCGCATTCCGTTCTGCTTGAATATGCGCTTTATATCGCCGCAGAAGTCATAATAAAAGCCCGTGTTCTTGTCTCTCACGTCTCCGACACAGATAGCTGCGAAGCGGTTTTCTTTCAGACAAGAGACAGCCCCCGTGAAAGCGTTCTCCAAAATCTTGATGAAATCCTCGTATGACCCCTGATTTGATGCATCATTCGGAAGGTCTGAATACTTTTCAAGGTCAAAGTAAGGCGGGCAAGAAAACAGGAGGTCTTGGCTTTCAGGCTCAATGTGCTGCGCCACGTTCTGACCGTCATCGCAGATGTAGCGGGCGTTCATGCCCTCCACACGCTCGTTGTTCAAAGCCGCCTGTTTCTCTCTCAGTTCAACGCCCGTGAAGTCATTGCCGAGATAAGCAGCCACAAAGCCGAAGACGCTATCGCCCGCAAAACAGTCAAAAGCTTTGCCGTTCTCCTGACCGAACCAACGGCAGACGATTTCAGCCATAACGGGGTCAAGAATTGAAACGCCCTGAGCAACGATTTTCGCCTGTTCTTTTTCAAGGTCTTCTTGGCTGACGTACTTGTCGATGTACTCTTTGAAAGAAATGCCGAGTTCTTTTCTGTGTTCACGGGTTCTTTGATAGAGGTCTTTGTACTTGATTTCAAGAGACGTGACAAGGGTGTCGTTACGGCTCTCGCCCATATCGCCGATGATGTCATACCACTTCTTCTTTCTGTCTTGCCAATATCCCTTGCGGGTATCAAGAATTGAGAAAGGCGGTACGATGAAGCGGTCAAAGAGGCTGCTTTCGGGTGCGCTGTTCTGCTTCTCTGAGCCTGAGCCGCTTCCGTTCTGAGCGTTCAGGGCGTTTTCAGCGTCAGGGAACTCAATGCCCCAATCCACCAACTCTTCATTGTCCCACTGTGCGGTCAGGCTGTCCGTGTCCCATTCTCCGTAGCCGATGTTGTCCTTGATGATGAACTCACGCTGCTCTGCGTCTGACAGCTCCGAAGCCTTGATGATGATTGCGGTCGGGCTGTCACGCCAACGCAGCCAATGTGTCAGGAGGGCTTGCTGTTCGCCCTCTGTCTTCTTCTTCACGTCATTGATAGAGAAAAGGCGGCTTTTCAGTTCGTCTTCTGAGAGGTCAGAAATGGCGGTCAAAGCTCTGAAACGCATATTGCCGCCGAGGGCAACCATCATGTTGTCAACGACAATCGGTCTGAGTTCAAGCATTTTCGGGAGTGCAAGAACGCTGTTGACAAGTTTCTGAAACTTCTCATTTGTGATTGTTCTCGGGTTCGCCTCATTCACTTGAACCTGAGAAAGTTTTACAGTTTCTGTTTTCATGTCTTTATCTGTTTGAATTATTATACCTTATCCGTTTGCAAAAATACTCAAAATGATTATAATATAATCACATAAAGCCCAAAATCAAGCCTTTTCGGGGTCAAAAACGCCTGAAATTGCAGTTTTGAGCAAGTTCAGGGTCTTCAAGCGGTACAGCTCGTCAGGCGTTGTTCTGAACACCCGCCACCCCATGAGGGTAGCCGTATTGTATTTCTCCATGTCTTTCATAAAGCCGACAGAAGAGGTGTGCCGCCCGCCCGTCCACACGCCGCCCTCAACTTCAAGGGCGATTTTGTGGTCAGGTATGGCATAATCAAAACGCCATTTCCTGACGGGATGGAACTTGAACTCTTTGACACACACAACATGGAGGTCGGTCTTACAAATGGTCGTGAACACGTCAGTTAATTTTGGCGAATTTGACCGCTGTCGGCTTTTCTTTGTTGATTGCTGTAATTTATCACTCGTCATTGGAAAGTCTTTTGTGGGGGCGCAATCGGCTTTTGGGACAAAAGAACGGGGATTTAACTCCCCGCCCTTGAATTTCTGTCAGTCTCAGAAGAGGCTGCGCCCGCCTGATGATTATCAGAACGGCAGATCGTCCATGTTCTCACATACAGAAGCCCCGTCTAACTGACCCTGAATTTGCTGCGCCTGAGATTGAAGCGGGTGCATGCCGCCGAGGATAGGGATTGCCTTGCGCTCTTCTTCTGTCATTTTCTCAACCACATCCTTGGCGAGTGAGACCTTGACAACGTGAGTGTCCCCGTAGCGGCTCTCATTCATTTCTATCGCCGCCATGTTCAGGTAACAACCTTTCTCGCCGAGAAACATTCCGCTCTCGTCAATGTCAATAACGAGGCAACGCCTTGTGGCTGTCTTGCCTTTGAGGTTTGTCACAAAAGCCCCCTTTATTTTCAGGAGGTTTGCCTTAATGCTGTAATTTCCCATTTTCTTTCTGTTTTGAAATGTTATTGTATGATGATTTAATAGCCACGCATGATGTTGCCGTTCTTTGTGTCACAGTCTCCCATGATTTTGCCGCACATGACATTGCCGTTCTTGCTCTCCACGTTGCCCTCAACCGTCTGACAGTTGACATTGCCGTTCTTTGAGACAACCATGCCGACACGCCCGTTCACGGTAACCTCGCCGTTCTCTGTTGTCAGGCTCTCAACGTTGCCCGTTATCTCAATTCTCAGAACAGGCACTTGGCTCTCGTCAAACTCTTCAATCGGCTTTCCGTTCACATAAATGCCGTTGTCTGTTATGCTGAGGTTCTGTCCTGTCAGGTTGATGTAACGCCCGTTGATTTGGGTCTTTCCGTTGATTGTCACTTTACTGATGATGTTCATTTTCTTTTTATTCTTATGGTTTAACTTCCGATTTCGGTAGAAAGTTCAGAACATTTGCGTTCACGGCTTTCTCTCTTCTCTCTGTCTTTTTCCCTGAGGGTTGTCCCTTGCCCTTGTCTGAGGGTTAGAGACCCTTTTCGGGGCTTTTGTCCGTGTCTGCGGGGTCAGTCTGTGTTTTGTCATTTTGAACCCTCCTGAGCGTTGTTTTCCCCTGTCTCTGAAACAGTCTGTTCGTAGTCAAGGAGAATGTCCGTGCAGTTGCCCTCTTCATCACGTTTGAAGCGGACACGGGAAACTCTGATGCCGCCTTTCACAAATTGTCTGTCAGAAGCCGAGAGAAAACTTCTCACTTCTTCTACTGTCACTTGTCTTTCCATATCTGAATTTTGTAAAGTGAATAATTGCCATTGGTTGTCTTAAATCAACCTTTCTGAACCAATCATACCAATCTGAGAACGAAAGCCCGTCATGCGCCGCTAAATCGGGCAATTCAACCTTTTCTCCGTCAATAACTGTCGAACTGAAAAGGTCTTTAAGTTTAAGAGCCTGAACCCCAACGCCGTCAGAACCTGTGAGTCGTGCGAGTTCTTTCTGAGGGCTTCCGTATGGTCTGCCCGTCCATTCTCTGATTGAGAGAACCGCTTGCCCGCTCTGTATTTCAGAAATTCGTTTCTCCCATAATGGGAGGTTTGTCCTGACCGTGTGAATTTTGTGACGGCAAATTTTCAAGCCGTCTTCTGTCAGGTTCAACCCGTTGCCGAGTAGATGAGCGAAATTAGTCTCACGCCCTGAATGAATGTGCGTTCTCGGAAACGTCTTTGATAGTGTAATCACAAATGTTTTCATTTTGTCTGTTTATTCGGTTAAACTTACATCTCGTCAGAACGGGCATTCGTCAAGCGGTTGAGCCGTGAAGTCAAAGACCGCTGCTTCCTCCGCCTCTTTTGCCCGTCTGTTCATTTCCTCTTGAAGATGGTTTGAGTTGTCCCATACAGGTTCAACCCCCGCCGTATATGGGCTGTAACGCCCGTTGTTCAGGTTGTATTTGAAGAGAGCCGTTCCGCACTCTCCGAGGTGCCTGAATTTCACCTTTTGAACGTGAACCTCCACCGTGTTGTCAATTCTGTTTCTGTGAACGACAATACCGAAGTCTGTTTTGTTATAGAAGTGCGCCGAGCCGCTGATGTCATAAAGGGTGGGGGCTTCGATAACCCCGTCTTTGTTCTTTGACTGTTTTGTCGGGTGCGCCATGAGAATGACCATAATGTCATTGCGCTGTGCAAAGTTCGTCAGACGGTCAAGCTGCTTTGAAATATACTTTGTTTCGTTGTGTCCGTCACTCTCGTCCTCCAAGCGGTTGTACGGGTCAATGACAAGACATTTTATGCCACGCCGTCTGACAAGAAAGCGGGCTTTTTCAAGAATTGTGTCGAGCCTGTAATCTTCCTTTGGGCTGATAAAGAAAAAGTTCGTGTTCAGATATTCTTTTATCTGACGGTAAGCGGGGAGCGTCAGGTGTTGACGGTCAAAGTGCTGTCCCGTGAACTTCTCAATCAGTTTTGAAGCGTGGTATTCGAGCGGGGCGTTCTCAGGACTGAAATACGCGAATTTCCACCCGTAGCGCATGTTGAGCCTCTCGGCGATTTGGTCAATGAACTCAGACTTACCAGAGCCAGGAATACCCGTCACGACACAGATGCGTTTCGTCTCAAATGAAATAAGGCGGTTAAGGTTTTCAAGCCCTATCGTTGCGCCTTTCTGCATACCGTGTTCAAAGAGAGCGTCAAGGTTCGCCTCGAAGTCAGAGACCGTGAAGACCCCCTCCAACTTGACCTCGGGAGCTTCTGAGAGACATTTTTTCAGAGCCGCCGCCCCGTACTTCATCAAGACCTCGTTAGCGTCTTTGCAGTCCTGACCGTAGTCAAGTATGCGGCAGCGTTCAGCCCCGAAGCGTCTCAAAAGCTCGTCTTTTAGGAGAACGCCCTTTGTGTCTGTGTCAGAGGCTATGTAGATTGTCTCTTTGTCGTCAAAATACTCTTCGATGAAATCGTCAAGGTATTCAAGGTTTGCGTTAGCCCCGTTCGGGACGCTGACAACGTTATGAAAGCCAATCTCGTAGAATGAGAGAGCGTCCATTTCGCCCTCTGTCACGATGCATTCTTTCTGACCCTTGATAGCGTCAATGTTGTACGGGATAAGCTGCGCCCCTGAAACGAGCTTGAACTTCTTGTCGCCCGTGCGGTATTTTGTGTTGACGAGCTGACCGTTCAGAAAGTAGTTAAACTGAACCGTGTTCGACTGAGCGTTGTTCTGCGGCATCCATTCCATGCCCTCTGAGACTTTCAGAGCGTTCAGGGTCGCTGCGCTTATTCCTCTTCCCTCAAACCACTTCAAGGCTCTCTCGCCGACAGCCGTCAAAGCGTGCTGAGGGGGCTTCTTGTAGACAGGCTTCTGACGCTTTATCGGAGCGTAGTTATGCCACGGGCGTTCTTCACGCTCCCAAGGCTCTTTTGTTTCAAGAGACCCGCCCCAACCGCAATAATGACAATTCCAAAGACCTTTGTCAAGGTCAACAGAAAGACTTTTGTCGCGTCTGTCATGCCTTTGGTCGTGACATTTCGGGCAATAGGTCTTGACCTTTCCCGATGTGCGCCCGTAGGGGATATTTATGCCGAAGTCTGAATAACTTTTCATTTTGATAATTCCTTTCTGTGTTTTTGATAACCCTTTTTGAAGCCCTCAATAAAAGCCTCGCTGCAGAGCCTTGAAAAAACTTCTGAACAGGGGAAATGATTACACTTTGAGCAAGAACGGCTGAGACCGTTCGCCCGCCTTGCCTTTTCTTCAAGGCTGATGTCCGTTTTCTTCTGTTTCATTGCAAAATCCATGTATGTGAAGCAGCGTCCCATGAATAACGCTCAGACGGGCGGGGTGCTGCCGTCATTGGGATATTAGCCCGCCCCGTGCCGTATGTACGCCGCCCTGAGCCGTCTATGTATTCTCCAACGCCCAACTGAACCTGAGAGCCGTCAGCGGCTTGTACGGGCTTCTGTGTCGTGTTTGAACCGCCGCCCCTCTTGTTGTCGTAGTTGCCCTCAGAGACCTTGACCCAGTTTTTCTCATTCTCAAAGACCCAATCAAAATTGGCAACCCAACCCATTTTGTCAGTGCTGCGCCCCGTGAGAAAGTCAGAAGCCTGAACACGCTGAAAGAGGCGCATCACGTAATCTGTCAGTTCTTCACGCTTCACGCCGAACTCTTGAAAGCGGGTCTTCATTTTCTGTTTTCTCGCCTCTGTGACTTTGAGAACCTTTGGGCATGAGAGACAGACAGAGTTCCACATGGCGACTATATCCTGATAAGGATATTTCTCTTTGCTCTCCTCTCCTTTACTCTTCTCTCCTTTGGCGGGTTTTATCTCTTTTAACGGCTCTTTATCAGGGGTTTTCTCGGAGATAACCTTTTCAGGCTGTTGTTTTTCTTCTTTGAAAACAGGCTTTTGAGGCAATTCCGTTCGGCGGGTTCTGTAAACCTCAGTGAGGTTGTTGACAAAATTCTCTATCCAAATAACACGGTTCTTTTCCCATAGCTCTTTGTCAATTTTGCCGAGGTTGATAAGAACCCCGATTATTTCTGTCGCCGTCTGAGCGTTGACCCGTGTCTTTGCAAGAAGATACTCCCAATTTGAAGAAACAGAACAGTCATAGAAATGCCCCTCGCTCTCCCCGAGAACTTCAAGAACCTTGAACCAAAAAGCATAACCGTCATTCCCGAAGCGGGCTTCAAGAATGTAGATCGTGCGCCCGCATTTCACATAATGCGGGTAATAATCAACTGTCGTTCGTTTTGGTCTTGCCATAATGTTGTCTTGATTAAAGGGTTGCCATGATTGATTTTTTCAGTTTCACGTTTCGGCTGTTCCACTCAAAAGCCCGTATCATCCATTTGCGGTAATCAAGAGGTATGTTGCTTATCTTTTCCCCCTTATATTTGCCGAAAGGCATAACCTGAATAGGCTGCGCCGCCTGAGCGTCAATAGCCTGAGTGTCCTCACGGGTGTACTGACCGATTTCTGCGATTGGTATGCCTGAGAGCAGCCGCCCGCCTGAACCGAACAAACGCCACATTCTGCCTTTCTCAAAGGTCAGGTCTTCAACACGCCCGAAACGTTGAACGTTGCCGCCGAGGTCAACTATCAGAGCGTCTTTCTTCTGAGGGTCAATACGGGTGGCTCGTCCGATGATTTGATAATAGAGGGCGATAGAAGCCGTAGAAACGCCTAAAACAATGCAATCGATACCTGTATAGTCAAAGCCCGTTGAAAGCACTCTCACGTTAAATATGACCCGTATTTCGCCCTTTCTGAAACGCTCAATGATTGAAGCCCTCTCACGCTTATCCATATCGCCGTATATGACAGCCGAGTTCGGATAACGCTCTGAGAGACTGATAGCGTCCTGAACAGAGGGCGCAAAGGCGAGAATGTGCTGCCGTTCAGGGTGAGCGTCAAGAGCGTTGACAATCGTCTGTGTGCCGCCGTTCTCTTCAAAAGCCCTTTGAACGCTGTCCTCCGTGTACTCGCTTTTTGAACTGTTGAAGACAAGTTGGCTGTCGTCAAACTGTGAAGCCTCATAAGTCAGGGGAGACCAAAAGCCGAGGCGCACCATTTCTGAGACCTGACCGACATGGATAATGTCTTTGAAGAAATTGCCCTTTTTGCTTCTTGATGTCAGCATGACGAGCTTTGAATAATTCTGTCCGAATTGGTCTCTGCCCGTCTGCAGCTTGACAGGTGTCGCCGTTATGCCGAGAACGTGAGTGATGCCGCTCTCTTTGAGAAACGTGCCGAGCATGCTGTCAGCCTCACGGGGGAAGAGGTGAGCCTCGTCTATCAACATTTTTGTGAAGCCGAGAGCCTTGAACTTTGCCCCGAGCGTCTTGATTGAACCTATCGTTGCGTAGGTTATCTGAGCGATTTCCTTGCTCCCGAAACTTGCGCTGTATATACCCGCATTTGCGAACCCGTCACAGAGGTTCACATACTTCAAATAGTTCTGTTCCAACAACTCTTTTGAGGGTTGAAGAACAATCATTTTATCGTTCGTATTCTTCGCGACAAAGGCTGTCAGAATTGATTTTCCCCATGCTGTCGGGAGAACAATCAAAGAGGGCTTCGGCTTCTTCTCTTGAAAGAAACTGATAGCCTTTTCTATCGGTTCAACCTGATTTGAACGTAACTGTATCATGTTGTTTCTTGTCTATCTGAGAAAACCCCGCTGACAGGGCTAACCACGCATAACAGCTTGCGTTGAGAGACCTTTCGGCAGCTCTCACCCATGAGCGGAGTTTTATATGTTATTTATTCTTTCTGTTCATCTGTCTGTTTCGGTTATTCGATTACATTGTAATCACTTCAAGAGAAAACGCCTTGCGCCCTGAACCATCTTAGCATACTCTTTGAAGAGGTCGGGGTGGTCAGCCTTGAAAGCCTTGTCGTCAAACTTCTCTGAGGGCTTGGGGCTTTTCCATGTCGCGATTGTATCGCCGCCGTAGCTCAGGGCTTCTGCGTCTCCGAAGCCGAGCTTTATCTTCTCTTCAAGCTCGGTCTTGCGGTCAGAGAGTTCTGCGAGCTGCTGCTTCACGTCTTTCAGGTCTGAATAAGCCTGAAAAATCTCGTCAGTTGTCTCAATGACCTTGCCGCCCGTGTGCTTGTTGAACTTCAAGAGAATGTCCTTGGCGTTCTGCGGGTCAGGTTCTTTGTCCCCCTGAATGTAGTCAATCCAAAAGCGGTCAACCTCTTCACAGAGCCATTTGAAGAAGTCAGGAACAAAGGTCAGGTTCTTATAGCCGAACTCACGCCCTGAACAAAGCCATGCAAGTGAAGCCTCTTGAAGCTCCGCAACTCCGAGCTGATACTGAACCTGACAGAACCAGTGTTTGGGGAGGTCTTCGGGGTCAATGCTCATTTGTGTTGTCTTACACTCCAAGATACCCTTGTTATGAGCGTTGTGGGGGAGACCGTTGAGCCAATACGTGCGGTCAGGGCTGACACGCATATACGGCTTCTCTGTGTTGATTATCATCCAATCAATGGCAGAACGCTTGATTATCTCGCAGCCCGTCTCGTCTTTGAAGAACTGAGCAACTGCGTCTTCAAGATAATGACCCGCTTTCATTGCGAAGTTCTCCTGTTTTGCGGGGTCAAGACCTTTCTTGCGTCTCCATAACTGATAAGGCGTTTCCCATGGGTTCAGCCCTACGATTGTTGCAACCTCTGATGAACCGATACCGCTCTCGCGATATTTCAACCACTCTGTGCGGTCTTTCGGTCTGATAACCTGATTACTCATGGTCAGCCTCCTTTCCCTCTTCTGAACTGTTCTCTGACTTCTTGTCGCTCTTCTTCAACAGACGGTCGGCAAACTCTATGAGACCCGTCATTGCTTCACGGCGTATGGCGTGCTTCAAGACCTTATGCAAGCCGTTCTCAGGGTCTTTGTCATTCAGAACATTCTGAAAAGCGTCAACGAGAAAGCCCATGATACCCTGAGTTACGGTATGCTGCTGAGAGCGGTAGCCGTCTTCTTTGTCTTCTGTCTTCTGAACCGCAACAAGTGCGATTGTTCTGTTCTCTTTGTCTTCTTCGACCCATGCTTGGAGGTCTGCGATGATTTTCTCAATATCTTTCATTTTGCTGTTATTTTGAGGGTTTAACTTGTTATTTCTTAATCATGTTGAAGTCAGCCCAAAGGCTGATGAATTGTTTGCCGCAATACGTGGCGAGAGCTTCGCTCTTAAAGCAAAGGCGAGAACCGAAGGGCGTAAGCGTAGACGAGGGGGCGTAATACGAATTCGCAGAAGCGAAGCCCGCATAGTCTCCTGAATAGTCGCCTGTTGATATGAGGTGTCGGTCGGCTTTCCACTCGTCACTCTTCTCTGACAGTTCTTCTTCCGTCCATAGCGTGAACCAAGGATACCAACGCCACTCGTCTTCTGTGAACTGAGGCTTCCAACCCTCATTCAGGGCGGCGGCGATGATGCGGAGCTTCAAGTATGTAAAAATGTCGTGACCGTCACTTGTAAAATCTGCGTTTTCATCAATCACACGATACTGCTCTACGAGATGGTTGTCTTCTCCCAACTCACGGCAAGCGTCCTCAAAGGTCTTCACACGTTCTGTAATCGGGCGATTTGCGGCTGTCTGTGCCTCTGTTTCTTTCAATTCGGGTAAGAGAGCGAGAAGAACTTTTTTGACGCTCTCATCGGCTGTTTTCAAAGCAGCCTTTGCGTTTTCAATCTTGATTTCCATAAATGCTGTTATTTTTTAGTTGTTGTCTTTGATGTCTTCTTTGAGTTCTCGGCAGCGGGCTGTTTTATTTCGCCCGTCTCAGGGTCAACACCCTCAGGGGCTTTTGCGCCCGTTGCCTGAGCGATAGCGGCAGCGGCTCTGTCTTGTGCGTTGTTTGTCTTCTTCACTGCGTCAGCCTGTTTCTTGGCTTCAATGGCGGGCTTCACGAAACACTCTTCAACGGTTGTCGTTCCCTCCTTGATTGCGTTGGCTGTCGCTCTGAGTTCGAAGATTTTCTGTTTGTCAATCTCCTGAACGCTCTTCACGCCGAGGTAGAAGAAAAGCTGCTCCTCCTTAACGCCCAATTTGGCGAAATACTGAATGACGTTCTGACGGCTTGTTTCAAGGTCAATAGACTGACCGAGCGCAACCTTTTTCACGTTGTTGATGATGCGCTTTGTGACAGCCTTTGGGATAACCGTCAGTACGGCGTTTCTCAGGGCGATAGAGGCGGCGGCGTTGCCCGTCACAACTTGCATATCCTGACTGAACGTGTAGCCTTTCTTTGTGACGATACTTCTCTTGACCTCTTTGCAGACCGCAACGTTGGTTTCAAGGTCGTGACAAACAGCCTGAGCCGTTATCATACGCCCGTCATTGCCGATGATACGGGTCGCGACCCTGAGGTTCGTCCATGCATTGGCGATAATCTCAGCCATGCGAACTGAAAGACCCTCAATGACGCTGTCGTTGCCGTCCTTGTCTTTGCGTCTCAGAACATAGAAACAGTCTTCGGCGGTCTCTTGATCCATAGTCGCGAGCGTCTCAATGGTGTTCAAAACTCTGTTGATGTCACGGGGGTAGGCGTGTGCCGTGGCAACCTGTGCGTCAATGTCAGCTCGGTTGAGAGCTTGGAGCATATCAGCCTGTTTTACTTCGATGATTTCTTCCATTTTATTTGTTATTTTATGCCCTCTTTATGCTTCGGGCGTTGCTTCATTTCTTCGGGCTTAAAAAATATCTTGCGTATCTGACCGTGAGACCCGTCACACGGCTGACGCTTTTCTCCATTGTCTTCTTGATGTTCAGACCCTCTTTTTTAAGGTCACTTATACGAGAGGCGAGGCGATAACAGCCAAAGTCCCTCAGGGCTTCAAGGGGTGTTATAGAACCGCCTGAAAGAAGACGTTCACGGATAAGCCTCAGGTGGCTGTTTATTCTCTCTCCCATAGACTTCATCTTTTGTGGGTTGAACAATATGTTGCTGCCTTGCAGTTTATCTCTTTCTCGGTCTGAACTCTGTTGTCGCACATCCATGCTTCAAGGTCAGACTTTTTGAAATAAAGTTTGCGGTTCTTCTTGAAGTGCGGTATCTGTCGCCCTGATGTCAGGCGATAGAGATGCCCAATGCTGAAACCCGTGAACAGGGCTGCTTCGTTCAGGTCAAGAACCGTCTTTGCGCTTATCAGAGCCAACTCGCCGATACGGTCGAGCTTCTCGTTCATTTCTTCAAGTGTTACGCTCATAAGTCAATCGTCCAATTCGGGTTCATAAAGTTCATAATCCTCAACCTCGCCCGTTCCGTCACAGACAGAACACGTTTCTTTTTCGCCCTGGCAATAGCGCAGCCCTTTCTCAATGGCTTCGGTCTCGTCAGCGGGCAGAGCGTTGAACTCTTCCTCCGTCACTTCTGTTTCTCTGTTCTCTTCAAGGTCGTAGCGATACCATACATAGCCCTGACCTTGACAGGCGGCACACTCAATCATTCGTGGCTCAGGAGAACAGACGGGGCAGTTGGGGTGTCCGTGACATACTTCACACATACGCTATTCCTCCTCGTCAATCAGTTTTGAGAGGTCAGGCAAGAACCCCTTTTCATTCAACCTTGCGAAACAGAAACCTGTCACAAGTGTGCTTGCCAACGCCCCCGCTTTCATAAAGAAAAACTGAATGAGGGTCAAAGGGTTCTTCGGGTCTTCCTCGCCGATGAGAACGATGAAAGAGAACGTGAACCATGTGGCGAGGGCGATTAACAACGCCCATTTGAAAACTTTAGATTTCTTCATCTTCTTTATGCTTTAATGCTGTTAAACCGAGCTTGATTACCTCCTGATACTTTGTCAGAAGCCTAATCAGGCGTTTGTTCTCACTCCTGTACATTCTGTTAGCGTCTTCAAGAGCCTTGATGTACTTTGCGTCTGAACGACCCTCACGCTTGACAGAGGTCTCAACGTCCATTTTGGCGAGTTCAGGGAAAAAGTCTTTATCGGTTGTTGAGAGCGTCACAGACTTCTCATGCCGCTTCTCGGTCTCTACTTGACCGTTCTCACGCTGCGCTCGGCGTTCCCAATATGCCTCCATGTACTTCTTGTTGTACTGATACTTCGCCTTGTTTGCTTCCTTGCTTGCCATACGCTTACACCTCCTCCGTTTTCAGGCTTTCTTCAACACGTTTCAGGATAACGTAAATCGTCCCCATGCTGTGAACGTTGTACTTGCCCATGAGGTGCTGAATGACCATCATTTTGCTCTGACCCTTGACCGCCATCAGGCTGTTGTAGTCATCGTAAATCGCCCTGTCACGTGCTTCACGCTCTTTTTGGCAATCCGTTTTGAAAATCATTTCTGCCATAATTCTTGTTAAAATTTCGATTTTACTTATCAGTTTATTTCCGATTTTAATTCTTATTTCGTATCTTTGTGCGGTTATTTAACCGTAACTGTGTGCAAATATAAACTAAGTTTCGTTTTTAGAAGAATTTTCCGAAAGAAAATTGCGATTTTTAACTTTAATTAAGCGTATGACGGAGATACAGAGAATAAGAAAAGCCATTAATTGGCTACTCTACAAAGGCGTAGCAGAAAACGACCGAGAACTCTCTGAGATAATGGGTTACACAAAGTCTTCATTCTCTCAGATTGTGAACGGGCGTGTGCCTTTATCAGACAAGTTTGCAAAGAAACTCTGCCGACTTGATGAAAATATAAACGAAGTTTGGATTTTAACAGGCGAGGGAGAAATGTTCAAGAATGAGCCTGAAACTAACCTGAACAGTGAAAACGGCGTGACAATTCAGAAAGACGTGTGGGCTGTTCTTCAACAACAGGCACAGAGCCTTGCATCAAAGGACAGGCAAATTGATGAACTGATGAACCTTTTGAAAGAGCAGATCGCCGAGAATAAAAAAGCGGTTGCCCGTCAGGAAGACAATGCCTCCTCTGCCGCTGCCGTGTAGTCAAGTTCTGTGGGGTTGAACAGAAAATACCAAAATATTAAAGAGGTCAAGAGATATGAACGAAAGATTAGAAGAAATAATCAGATATAAGACAGGTGGAAAGAAAATACCGTTTGCCGAGCTTATGGGGTGGTCGCCACAATATCTGTCAAAGATGTTGAGAGGCGAGAATTTCGGTGTGCAGCCAATTCTGACAGTTCTTGAAAAGCTGCCTGAGATAAACGCCCGTTGGTTTCTCTTTGGTACGGGAGAAATGCTTGAAATCGGCAAACTCTTCTCTCTTCAACGTGAGACGATGAACCACATTCAGGCTCTTTTAGACCTTGACAAGTATATACCTTATATGTCAGGAGAAGAGGTCAGAGAGTTTGAAAACGCCGTCAGAGAGGGAAGAAAACCCGTGTTCACGCCTGACGCAGAGAGCCGTTGGCAAGAACGCCTGACAGAGCGTGAGAAAGAAATAAATGAAAGGTTCAGAGCCGCTAACTTAATATCAGAAGAACAATGCAGACAGAAGACAGCCAAAAGGTAATAAAGCGTTTCTTTGAGGCTCTGCGCTATCTCAAAGACGAAAAGATAATCAGGGGAAAACAGACGTTCACACGGGCGCATGAAATAAACCGTTGGAACATGAACACGTTAGAGAAAGACCCCTCACGGGACATCTTTCAGGCGGCGTGGCTCACATACCTTGTCAATGACTACGGCGTTTCAGCCACATGGCTCTTGACAGGGCGAGGAGATATACTTTTATATAAGAAAGACAAAAGCGGCACAGAGGGAAAGAAATAACCCTTTGCGCCGCTCTATGTCATTTATCCCCGTCAGGCTTTTCAGTCAGGGGAGGGAGGATTGTCGGTATGTTTGAAACAGCCGCCTGTTTGTTCTTGTCAAGAACCTTGGCGTATATCTGAGTTGTGTTCAGTTCACGATGTCCCAACAATTTTGAGACTGTGTAAATGTCCGTTCCGAGGTCAAGCATCATGACCGCAAACGTATGACGGGCGCAATGAAAAGTTATCTCTTTCTTTATGCCCGCCCTGAGCACCCACCGCTTTATTGCCTCATTCGTGCAAGACGGGCTGTGAATGTCTGTGAAGACAGGTTCGTTTGGCTTTCCCCTCTCTCCCATAAGTTCAGCCGCCTGAGGTGTTATGTCGAGGTATTCCTGACCGCCCGTTTTCTTCTGACGAAAGATGATGCGGGTAAAGCCTGACTGTTCTTGAACCTCTGCCCACGTCATTTTCAAGATGTCTGACCGTCTGAGACCCGTCAGGCAAGAGAAAAGAAAAGCCCGTTTGATTTTCGGGTATTCACATTCTGTCTCGGCGAGCTTCTTCACTTCATCTATTGTAAGGTACATGCGCGTGCCTTCCTCTGCCTTGAAGTTCTCAACGCCACGCATTGGATTGTTCCTGATAATTCTTTCATCAAATGCCTGATTGAGACACGCCCGCAGCTTGTTGAAATAACTCAGTTTTGAGTTTCTTGAAAGTTTATGGTCTTTGATGCGGTCTCGGTAGTCATTGCCCCACGCACACGCTTCATTCTCTAAATACTCTTTGAAGCCCTGAACCCATTCTGTCGTTATTTCGGCAAACGTGATTTTTCGGTTCGGCTCATACTTTTCAAGATGTTTCAGGCATGACCGCCAGTTCCCCCAATTCGATTTGTTGTCAGGGGAGTGAAAACGCTTCTCACATAACTTTTCATAATAGTCGAAGAACAGCGTTTCCTCGGCGTAATCACTCTTGAAGCCAAACTCCCCGTTTCTGAGTTCGACAACACGCTTCGCCCTGATAGCCTCGGCAAGCTGCAGCGTCTCTTTGTTCTTCTTCTTGTCTTCACGGGTCTTTTCAGGAACGAGGTAGAGGCGCAGATACTCATAAGACCTTTTGCCGTTCAAATAAATGTCAAGGTAGAGAGAGGTCAAGCCGTTTGGCGTTTTCCTCTGTCTGAGCCTGATTGGTTCTTTTGATTTCTCCATACTGCTGTCGTTTTGGTTTGTTGCTCTCTGTTGTTGTTTTTGTTGCTCTGAGATTGAGAGCAACAAAGGAACAACAAAATAACGACAAAACGGGTGTAATTATTGCGAAATACCAAAACTTTTTTCATAAACCGCAAAACATTGATTTATAAAGCCTTGTTTCTCAATAGTTACACCCGTTTTATACTTGACTTGATTTGTTAAAATATAAACTTACTTTCCGATGCAGAAATGTTTGAAGATATTGCTTAATACTTCATCTGTGGTTATTTCGCCACCTGCAATTTCTGTTAGGTGAAAAAGACATTGGCGAAGGTCCTCACTTATCAAATCACCAGAAAGTTGGGTATTAAGGCCCTCTTGGACACGGTGGATAGATGAAAGGGCATGACTGAGTGCCTCATAGTGGCGTAGGTTGCTTACAACAACACTATTTTGAGACATGTCAGGTGTAATCGTAAAGTCAATTAGTTGTTGTTGTAAATCATAAAGCCCATCTTTGTTTTTAGCAGATAGAGGTATTGTAACATATTTTGATGGAATGCCATCTGATATTGACATATATGAGCAGTCCGCAGTATCTTTATTGGTTATATTGTTTTCCAATGATTTCTTTATATTTTCATTAAGTAAATCAAACTTATTGAGTATAATTACAAGGTGCTTGTCTTTACATCTTGGTATAATTTGCTCAGACAGTTGCTTATATTGCTTTTCTGCACAAGTAGCATCTATGACCCATAGAACTATATTTGCTTGTTCTAATTTTTGGAAACTACGTTTGATGCCAAGGGATTCAATAGCATCCGTTGTCTCACGTATGCCGGCTGTATCAATAAAGCGGAATGTTATTCCTTCAAGGTTTATAGTATCTTCAATAACATCGCGTGTAGTACCATGGAGCTCACTTACTATGGCACGTTCTTCATTTAGTAAGGCATTCAATAATGTTGATTTTCCTGCATTTGTTTCTCCAACGATAGCTACAGGAACTCCATTTTTTATGGCATTGCCCATATTGAAAGAATTTGTTAGTTGACTTATTACCTTTTCTATTTGATTAGCTATATCTTTAAGTTCTGAACGGTCTGCAAATTCTAATTCTTCATGATCGCTGAAGTCAAGTTCAAGTTCCATTAAAGATGTAAGTTGAAGTAATTTATCACGTAAGAGTGATAATTCTTTACTGATGCCTCCACGCATTTGATTTATTGCCATGCGGTGTGTAGCTGCTGATGTTGCAGAAATTAAATCTGCAACAGCTTCTGCCTGACTTAGGTCCATCTTCCCGTTAAGAAAGGCTCTTTGTGTATATTCACCAGGGCCGGCTGAGCGGCATCCATTTTTGATTAATAATTGCATAATATTTTGCAATATATATGATGACCCATGACATGATATTTCTACTGAATTTTCTCCTGTATATGAATGCGGTGCTCTGAAAATACTTACAAGAACTTCGTCAATGATTTCTTTTTCGTTATTTTTTATTAGGCCATAGGTTATGGTATTCGCAGCCTTTTTACTTAATGGCATACACTTTTTTCCCACTGGATAAAAAATCTTATCAGTGATGCTTATAGCATCTTGTCCTGATATTCGTATTATGCCTATAGCTCCACCATTCGCTGTTGCAATTGCGCATATTGTATCTTGTATATCCATTTTATATAGCCTCAATGTTGTAGGGTAATTTAATGTTTGATTTATAAATAAAAAGCAGAAATATAAAAAGACTTTAAAACTTAGTGTTATTAAATATGTATCATATAAATATGGCTGCCTCATTACTTATCTTTGAGACAGCCATTATATTATTGATAATATATTACTGGTATCATATCATCTATCTGATTCTATCTGCAGCTCTGACTAATGCTTCATCTGCGAGTATAGCTCTTCTTGCCATTAAATATAAAATAACAGCTATAAGTGGAAGTACTGATGTAAAGGAAATTTTGTAATGTCCTATAGATTCCGTTAAATTTATTGCAAACACAGCGTAAACTGCATACCATCCTAAGATTAATAATATGTTAAATATACAGAACCGACTTTGTACAATTCTGTTGTGATACATAAAAATTGCAATCAGCGAAATCGGACATGTAATCAGTAAAGTTGCAAAAAGGGCCCATACAGAATAATTATGACTTCCATTCGGCATCGTAATCCACAAATTAAACATTGTAGATGTGGAATTTATATTTCCATCTGCAACAAAATGTCCTAACGGCAAGCATAGACAGATTATATTTAAAATTAATGCTGCCAAAAGGAATAAAGTTTGTTTCCTTTGTATCATTGCATATCTTTTAAATTGTCTTTTTGACCGTCACGCCAATATATATTGCCATCAATGAATTCTTGAGTAGCTAACAATGTCGGTTTAGGGAGTTTTTCATAATATCTTGATATTTCTATTTGCTCTCTATTTTCAAAAACCTCTTCTAAACTATCATTGTATGAAGCAAATTCTGCTAGCTTCTTACTTAAATCTTGTTTTATTTCTACAGAAATTTGGTTTGCACGTTTTGAGATTATAGCAACACTTTCATAAATGTTGCCTGTCTCATCACATAAATCCATAATGTTTCTGGTTACGGTGTTTGATGGTGCTTTTGATTTTTTGTAGTCCATATTCTTTATGTTATATTTATTTCTCTTTGGTATATTTCTTACAAGATGATATGTATTTTTCTGCTAATGCCTTATTCTTTGAGTCTGGATATTCATTAATGAATCCATAACATTCGTCTTCTGCATCTCGATAGCGGTCTATTTTCTTTGATTCAACGCTTTGTTCTGCCAATTCGAATTTACTTTTCATTATTAAAACAGCAAAGTCTTCGCGCAAAGAACTGTATGGATAATCATTGATTGCGTTTTGTGCCGTTATAATACATGCTTCATAATTACTTCCTCCACTTGTACAATTACCAAAATATGTACCTAAATTATAATATAATTGTGCAGAATATAATTCTTTTTTTACAAGTTTATCCTGTAATTCGAAAAGGCGTTTCTGTGCTTTACCTTTTAAAGAGGCTTCTGGATATATATCCAAGTATTCTTGAAAAGCAGCAATTGAATTTACAGTCTGTGTTTGATCTAATCTTGGTTCCGGTGTACTCATAAACAGGCTTTCGCCAATGTAGAATGAGGCCATTTCTGAATAAATACCTTTGGGATATGTCTTATAGTATTTTTTAAAAGTCATTGCAGCACTTTCATAGTCCTTGTCACAAAATTGTGCCATTGCAAGCATATATAGACTTTCTTCAGCATTGTCTGTTCCTTTTTGAATTGTTACAAGTTCTTCAAGCAAAGTAATTGCCTGTGTATATTTGCCATTCGCAAAACACTCTTTTGCGTATTCATACTTATAATTATAGTCTTGTGACTTATAAACTTGATTGAATTCGTGTGCACATCCAGAAAACAACACGACAGCAAATATGGAGATGATAATATTATTCTTCATAATTCAACATTTGGCTTGCAAAAGTACATATTATTCTACTAAGTAACAAAGTTTTGAACTTATTTTTAAGAAAAAATATCTTTATTAGGGGGATTTCTTTGTAATATTTGTATTTTTGCATCTTGAATTGTTGTGTATTTATAATGTTCTTATTGTGTTTATTGTTTTATGAAAGGTTTTAAGCTTACCTCAAATTATAAGCCGACAGGGGATCAACCTGAAGCTATTAAGCAATTAACAGAGGGGATACTTAATGGTGAAAAGTCACAAGTGTTACTTGGAGTAACAGGATCGGGTAAAACTTTCACGGTTGCAAATGTTATCGCCAATGTAAATAAACCAACGTTAATTTTAAGCCATAATAAGACACTTGCAGCTCAGCTTTACAGTGAAATGAAATCTTTTTTCCCTGATAATGCGGTGGAGTATTATGTATCATACTATGATTATTATCAGCCTGAAGCATATTTACCACAGACGGATACATATATTGAAAAAGATCTTGCTATTAATGAGGAGATAGACCGTTTACGTTTATCTGCTGTTTCTGCATTGCTGTCAGGAAGGAAAGACGTTATTGTCGTATCGTCAGTCTCCTGTATTTATGGTATGGGCGGACCTGTTGAAATGGCAAAAAGTATAATATCTTTAAAGCGAGGCCAGATTTTAGATCGCAATGACTTCTTGCGTAGCCTCGTAGGAGCTTTGTATGTTCGAAATGACATAGAACTCAAGAGAGGCAATTTTAGGGTTAAAGGAGATACTGTTGATGTATTTATGGCTTATAGTGATTATGTTCTTAGAATTTCATTTTGGGATGATGAGGTTGATAGTATTGAGGAAATAGATTCAATTGATTTTCATCGAATTGCTTCTTTTGATAATTATCAAATTTATCCTGCCAATCTTTTTGTAACATCAAAAGAGCAAACTGAACTTGCTATACGTAAAATACAAGATGATTTGTTAAAGCAAATATATTACTTTAATGAATTGGGGGATAATATTAAAGCTCAGCGTATTAAGGAACGTGTGGAGTATGATATGGAAATGATAAAAGAATTGGGCCATTGTTCGGGGATAGAAAATTATTCACGATATTTTGATGGACGTGAAGCAGGACAAAAACCATATTGTCTTTTGGATTTTTTTCCGTCAGATTATCTGATGGTGATAGATGAAAGTCATGTGAGTGTTCCTCAAATTAGTGCGATGTATGGTGGCGATAGGGCGAGAAAGACTAATCTGGTTGAATATGGATTCCGTCTGCCGGCAGCATTTGATAATCGTCCATTAAAGTTTGAAGAGTTTCACTCTATGATACATCAGGTAATTTATGTTTCTGCAACTCCTGCAGATTATGAATTGGAGGAAGCCGGAGGGGTTGTTGTTGAGCAGGTTATACGTCCAACAGGATTGTTGGATCCGGAAATAGAAGTAAGACCAAGTGAAAATCAGATTGATGATCTCATGGAAGAGATTGTTATACGTAATGGGAAAAATGAACGTACGTTGGTTACTACATTGACAAAGCGTATGGCTGAAGAGTTGACTGAATATTTGCTTAATCACGATGTTAAAGCTAATTATATACACAGTGATGTCGCTACTTTGGATAGAGTGAAAATTATGAATGATTTACGTGAAGGCGTTTTTGACGTTCTTGTTGGAGTGAACTTATTGCGTGAAGGGCTTGATTTGCCTGAAGTCTCGCTTGTCGCGATACTGGATGCGGATAAAGAAGGTTTTTTGCGTTCACACAGATCGTTGACTCAAACTGCAGGCCGAGCGGCGAGGAATGTAAATGGTAAAGTAATTATGTATGCTGACCATATTACTGCAAGTATGCAGATGACGATAGATGAAACTGCAAGGCGTCGCGAAAAGCAGTTGAAATATAACGAAGAGCATAATATTACTCCTAAACAAATTGTTAAGGTAATAAATCATGATACATTGGGATCTGCTAGTATTATTGATATGCCAGTTGCAAACAAAAAGTATGAGGCTTATATTGAAGAAGACCATGTCGCATTTGCTGCGGATCCTATTGTAACCAAGATGAATAAAGATCAGTTGTTAAAAACAATTGCAAATACACAAAGGATGATGAAAAAAGCGGCAAAAGATCTTGACTTTATACAGGCTGCACAATTTCGAGATGAATTAATTCGTCTGCAAAATATACTTGATGGTAAATATTGATAATTATAAAAACATTATGTAGTAATTTATATCGGTGCTTATTTGTTGCTATTCTAATTCTAGTTGTTAAATTATGCTTATTGTTGCGCCTATAACTTTTAATTTATTAATTTTGCAAAAATATATATTCGTATGAAACTGATTTTTATCCTTTCTATGTATTTGATTCCAATGATTGGTTTGGCACAGAGTGTTTGGGAAGCACCTAATGCCGAGGATCATAAAGTCACAACAAGTACATTTATTGATAATAAAGAGAATTCGGAAGCTAAATATTTAAAAGGAGCAGTTCCTGAGGTTGATGGAAAAGTTGAATGGCGCTTAGATATTGATGTCCCAAAGAAAAATGCTCAGGATATATACGATATAATATTTGATTGTTTTACGAGTTTAACTAAAACAGAAAATCAACTTGAAGGTAGTCGTATTTCACTTATCAATAAAAAGGACCATATTGTAGTTGCTAGTATGAAAGAGTGGCTCGTTTTTACAGATAAATTATTGTCTTTAGACAGAACGAAATTTAATTATACTTTAATCGCATATTGTAAAGATAAGCATCTTACGGTTACAATGGGACGTATATTATATGTTTATGATGAAGAACGCGTTAGAGGTGGATATGTGTATAAAGCAGAAGAATGGATTAATGATGAAAATGCATTAAATCGTAAACAGACACGTTTGTTGCCTGGTTCTGCAAAATTTAGAAGAAAGACCATTGATCGTAAAGATTATATTTTTAATACAATTAAAGAAAATGTTTTGAAATAAGCTTATTTTTGATATTTTTATTTAAAAGCAATGATTGTAAATACAGATGATAATAACAAGAATTTTAATTCTTGTGGGAAATATGGAAGTCGAGGTGAACGCTTTATGTTTCTTCGTAATATATTAAATATTATTTTCATGATGGGAGCATTGATTGGTATGGTAATTTATTTTAAAGTAGATCATCAAATTGGCACAATCGTAATATTGTCTTCCATGTTATTTAAAATTGTTGAATGTGTTTTTCGCTTCATAAAATGAGTAAAAGGCTATTAATAGGGATAACGTATATATTATTTTGTTTATCGGTCTATTCACAAGACTATAATCAGTTAACAGATACGGGCGAGTTTACACAAGCGGGATCAAATAAAAGTTCAAAAAGTGATACACTTTCATCTGGGAATAAAGAAATTCCAAAAGGATTGAAAGTTTGGACTATTGATGAACGTTTTGGGGAACGTACGGCTGCTGTCCCAGATACAATGCAGCATATGTATATGAACTCAATTTTTACAACAGGCCTTCGTGGAGAATACAATACTACAGGAAACTTAGGAGCGCCACGTATTAGTCGTATTTTTATAGATAGAGATGAAACGTCCCAGTTTGTATTCACACAACCATATGATTATTTCTTGACGCCTGTCAACAAATTCCTTTTTACGAACACTCTTTCGCCGATTACCAATATTTCTTATGATGAATGTGGTGATAGAACAAATGGTGAAGATCATTTTAAGGCAATTTTTGGTGTTAATGCAGGTAAAAAGTTAGGCGTAGGTTTTAAGTTTGATTATATCTATGGCCGTGGATATTATCAAAATCAGAGCACGTCGCATTTTAATTATACTATGTATGGCTCATATCTAGGTGACAGATATAATGCTCATATTTTATTATCAACTAATCACCAAAAAGTGACGGAAAATGGTGGTATAACTGATGATAGGTACATAACACATCCTGAAGCATTTGATGATAATTTTAGGGAGAGTGAGATACCTACCGTTTTAGAACAAAATTGGAATCGTAATGATAATCAACACATATTTTTCACACACCGCTATAATTTGGGATTTAATAGAAAAGTAAAAATGACAGAAGAAGAGATTGCTGCACGAAAGTTCGCAATAGCTTCTCAAAAGGAGAATGAAACAAATAAGGCAAAAGAAGAGGCACGGAAGAAAGCTATTAAGGAAGGACGTGAATTTGATGAAAATGCATATGATGAGAAAAAGACATTTTCAGGGCGTCCTGACAATGCTATAATAGCTGGTGATGAACCTGCCGATACGACTAATACAGCAAGCGATAGAATAGTTCTTGATAAGACAGCCGCAGATAGTTTGCTTAACGTTCATATAGACGATAAAAATGTTGCTAATGTGGATACTGCATGGATGAAAGATGAATACGTGCCAGTTACAAGCTTTATACATACTTTAAAGTTTGATAATTATCGTCGTATATATCAAGCATATAGAACTCCTGAAAATTATTATGCAAATACATTCCCTGTTAATGAGAAGTTTGAAGGGGATTCAATTTATGACAAGACTAACCATTATTCATTAAAAAATACATTTGCTATAGCATTGCTAGAAGGTTTTAATAAATGGGCAAAAGCAGGACTAAGAGCTTTTGTTACATCAGATTTACGACATTTTAGTTTGCCTGATTCTTTAGGCGGAACAAGTAGCTATAACGAACATAATTTGAGTGTTGGTGGTCAATTAATAAAAAAACAAGGAACAACGTTGCATTATGATGTTACAGCTGAAGCATGGCTTGCAGGTGAAGACGCTGGACAATTGAAAGTTGATGCAAACGCAGATCTTAATTTTTGTCTGTTTAATGATACTGTAACTCTAGCTGCACGGATGTTTTTTTATCGCCTTAACCCAACATTTTATTATAGACATTATCATTCAAAACATTTTTGGTGGGATAATGATGGTCTTAGTAAAGAAATACGTACCCGTATAGAAGGTGTCTTTTCTTTAAGGCGTACTCATACTACATTGCGTGTAGCTATTGATGATTTAAAAGATTATACATATTTGAGTCAAAGTTATACAATTACCGATAATTTTAATCGGGCAGGGAATGTGGTTTCTGTAAAGCAATGCTCAGGGAATATAAATTTATTCACTTTGCAATTGTCACAGGATTTTAAATTTGGTCCTCTTAATTGGGAAAATCAAATAACATATCAGAAATCAAGTAACGAAGAAGTCTTGCCTGTTCCTCTGTTAAATATATACACTAATTTATATTTTAAGTTTAAGGTCGCTCGTGTGTTAAGTGTTAATCTCGGGGCTGATTTGCGTTATTTTACAAAGTATAAAGCGTTGGATTATAGTCCGGCATTAGGTCAATATACCGTACAGGATAATGGTGAGAATAATGTTGAAATAGGGAATTATCCTTATGTAAATGTATACGCCAATTTACATCTAAAGCATACGCGATTTTTCATTATGATGAGCCATGTTAATGCAAGTGCAGGTGAATATTTCCTCGTTCCTCATTATCCTTTGAATGGAAGAGTGCTACGTTTTGGTGTATCATGGAACTTTTTCAACTGATAGTAATCTTGCAACATTGACTGATGAAATAAATTTTATTGTTGATTAGTCTTTTATTAAAGTTTATATTAATTTTGTTAGAAAATATCAAATTATGCCTCAAATATCAGTACGTGGATTAGAAATGCCGGAGTCGCCAATAAGAAAATTAGCTCCGTTAGCGACAGCTGCTAAAAATCGCGGAATAAAAGTATTTCATCTTAATATAGGACAGCCTGATTTGCCTACACCCAAAGTTGCTATTGACGCTATACGTAATATTGATAGAGAAATTCTTGAATATTCACCATCACAAGGATATCTTGGATACAGAAAGAAGCTTGTGAATTATTATAAAAAGTACAACATTAATGTAAGTCCTGATGATATTATAATAACTTGTGGGGGAAGTGAAGCGGTTCTTTTTGCTTTCATGTCGTGTCTAAATCCAGGAGATGAGATAATAGTTCCTGAACCTGCATATGCTAATTATATGGCTTTTGCTATTTCTGCTGGAGCAAAAATAAGGACTATTGCAACAACTATAGATGAAGGATTTTCTTTACCCAAAGTTGAGAAATTTGAAGAGTTGATAAATGATCGTACACGTGCAATACTTATTTGTAACCCCAATAATCCTACAGGATATTTGTATACAAGACGTGAAATGAACCAGATTAGAGATTTGGTTAAGAAGTATGACTTGTATCTTTTTTCTGATGAAGTTTATCGTGAATATATATATACAGGTTCGCCTTATATCAGTGCATGTCATCTTGAAGGTATTGAGCAAAATGTAGTTCTTATTGACTCTGTTAGTAAAAGATATAGCGAGTGTGGAATACGTATTGGAGCCTTGATAACAAAAAACTTGGATGTACGTCAAGCCGTGATGAAATTTTGTCAAGCCCGTTTGTCACCGCCATTAATCGGACAAATAGCAGCAGAAGCATCTCTTGATGTGCCAGAAGAATATTCACGTAGCGTATATGACGAATATGTGGAACGTCGTAAATGTCTTATTGATGGCCTTAATCGTATACCAGGTGTTTATTCACCTATACCCATGGGGGCTTTCTATACTGTTGCAAAACTACCTGTAGATGATAGTGAAAAGTTTTGCCGTTGGTGTTTGGAAACATTTAATTATGAAGGTGAAACTGTCATGATGGCTCCAGCGTCAGGATTTTATACAACACCTGGAGCCGGATATAATCAAGTACGTATAGCATATGTGTTAAAAAAAGAAGATTTAATACGTGCGCTTTTTATATTACGAAAAGCGCTTGAAACTTATCCGGGGAGGGTTGATGAAGAATGAATTTACCATTATATATAGCAAAGCGTATTTATTCAGACAATAACGCTCAGCAAAAAGTTAGTAAGCCGGCAATCCATATCGCAACAGCAGGTGTTGCCGTAGGGTTAGCCGTAATGATAATTTCTGTATGTATTGTTTTAGGTTTTAAGCATACTATACGTGATAAAGTTATAGGCTTTGGTTCCCATATTACTGTTGCGAACTTTATGACGTTACATGGCTATGAACAGAAGCCTATTGCTATGCCTGATAGTATGATGAATGTATTGAAATCCATTAATGGAGTTAAGCACGTACAACGTTATGCAATTAAACAAGGCATATTGAAGACAGACAGCGATTTTCTGGGAATAGCTTTTAAGGGAATTGCTTCAGAATACGATACTGCTTTTATCCACAATAATATGATAAGTGGTACTATTCCTGCATTTAGTGACAATAAAAGCCATAATAAGATTGTTATATCTAAGATTATGGCGGATATGCTCAAGATAAATACTGGTGATAAGGTGTTTGCATATTTTATTGATAATGATGATGTCAGAATGAGACGATTTACTGTATCAGGAGTTTATCAAACAAACCTTACACAATATGATAAAACAATCTGTTTTACCGATCTTTATACTGCATCCCGTCTTAATGGATGGGACACAGGACAAGTTACAGGTGCAGAACTTATTGTGAATGATTTCAATAAGTTTAATAATGTCGAAAATATTCTTATTTCTAAAGTAAATAGAACTACTGATACTTATGGAGAAGCCTATTCTTCAGAAACAATTCAAGAGGCGAATCCACAAATTTTTTCATGGCTTGATCTTTTAGATTTAAATGTTTGGATAATTCTGGCACTTATGCTATGTGTTGCTGGATTTACAATGATTTCAGGATTACTCATAATAATTCTTGAACGTGCAAGTATGATAGGTATTTTAAAAGCTCTTGGTGCAAAGAATACGATAGTCCGTAAAACTTTTTTATGGTTTGCTATTTTTATTATAGGGAAAGGTATGATTATTGGAAATATTATTGGTATGGGACTAGTTCTATTGCAAAAACTGACAGGTATTGTTTCTCTTGATCCTTCAACTTATTATGTTAAGACCGTACCAGTTGAAATTAATTTACCTTTAATTATATTGCTTAATGTTGCTACTTTACTTATAAGTGTTTTTGTGCTTATAGCACCAAGCTTTCTGGTTTCACGTGTACATCCAGCAAAGTCAATGAGATATGAATAAAATCTAAATATAAATGATTAAGATAAGGCTTCATTATTATATTTGTAAGTGATTTAATTAATAAAAGGAATTTCCCTAAATTCTAATTAGTCGCCCCTTAAAAAGATTATTATCTACTGGTATTCAGTAATTTAATCAATAAAAGTCTTTGATGAATCTGCAAGTTTTCTTATCTTTTGGTTAAGAAACTTGCAGATTTTATGATACTGTCTCAAAAAGTGTGTCTGAGGCAAGTTTGCCTTAGAAGTGATGATACAAAGTTAATAGACAATTTTGTATTTCATATCAAAAAAGTGAATTTTATGTTGTAGCTGGACGAGGGACGGGGCCTGCTGAGGAGCAACCTGTCAGCAACATGGCTAGGCTTATACTGATAGCAAGAACTATCCCGGAGTCGTCATGGTGGCGACTCCTTTTTTGCTTTCAGGCTAGCTTTTCTGCTAAAAAACTATTCCATTAGTCCGGAAACAGAGTCTTGTCGCAGGTTATGTTGGGTAGCAGCCGGTCAAAAGCCTTGTGTTCCATGGCGACACTGCCCATGAGCGTCAGTACTGATTCTTCGCCAGGCATGGCTGTACGCATTCTGGTCACTCTCCTGAAGTCCCGGTTGAGGCGCTCGATCCAATTGGTATATATCATGGACTGAATCTCCGGAGCATAGTTCAAGTAAGTCATGTATGCCTTGTAGTCGGCGTTGTTACGCATGAGTTTGAATGCCCGGTAGTCTTTCCCCCCCTCTCACACATATCCTGCCATTTCTTCCATGCCATCTCAATGGTGTAATCGCGCTGTCCGGTACGGAATATATCACGCAGATCTGAAGCCAAAGCACCCTTGTCTCCATGACTGACCTTGGCAAACATATTGCGTTTGAGATGGGTTACGCATCTCTGAAGCGGAGTACCGGGGAATTTCTCTCCCACAACGACATCAAGACCCTTAATACCGTCTGCAACCATGAGCCCAATCTTTTGGACGCCCCTTTCTTTTAAAGTGTCAAAGATATCACTCCATCCCGTTGCACTCTCTGTAGGAATATTGAATATAGCCAGCACATCACGGCGGCCTTCCTCTGTAACGGCCAATGCGACATAGAACGCTTCACTGGATACCGAACGTTTACGGTGAATCTTAATATGCACACAGTCTACGAACATGACCGGGTAGTAACTCTCAAGACTGCGCTCCAGCCAGGCGTTTACCTGGGTATGAACGCTATCGGCCATCCGGCTGATGCTGGACTTGGAATAGTGCCGGCCGTAAATCTGCTCAAAGACATCTCCGACCTGTTCCTGCGTCAGCCCTTTGGTATATAAGACTCCAGCCAACCGGTCACACTCCTCTTCCTGATTGCGAAGAATGGCAAGTATCCGGGGATGAAAGTTACCATAACGGTCGCGGGGAATACGGAATTCCAATTTTCTTCCTTGGTCATAGGCATGTCCAAAACGATAGCCATTGCCCTTATTTTGAGGATTTTCATGCAGAAACTCACTCCGTTCTGTTACCATCATGCTTTCAAGCATGATTTCCATCAGGTCGTATAGACCATTTTCTTTCTCTGCATGCTTGCGCATGAGCTCAGAAATTTGTACTTTCGTGAAGTGTATAGTTTGTATATTTAGTGGTTTGGTTGAGAATATCGCCCCAATGGTACCGTTGTAGCGGTCGATTGGTACCGCGCGGAG
>ENA-OYXD01000100-OYXD01000100.1-human-gut-metagenome-genome-assembly--contig:-NODE-100-length-54780-cov-8.717387_pt1 | contig 54780 bp, 43 predicted proteins | sample MGYA00244818_ERZ653412 | MGnify/ENA primary metagenome ERZ653412 (study PRJEB26926, sample SAMN06165146) | human gut metagenome | biome: ENVO:00009003; feature: ENVO:2100002; material: ENVO:00002003...
GTGATAAATTAAGTGGAACCAAATAATCATTTAAAGCCAACAAAATTACCTCCTTTAAATTTTTCTATATTTATATTTACCACATTTTGAAGCAATGTGCAGTATCTCTTGCTTCAAATGTATAATCTTATGTATCGAATTATCCCATTTTCAGCAATTCAATACACAAAATAGCCTAATTGGAGCAAAAAATATTTTCAAATCTGAATGCAAATGGTACGATGCAATCACAAGGTGGCCACCTAAAAGAAACAAAAATGGAGGTACAGAAATGGGTATTAAAAAGTTCGCAGCAACACTTGCAGCCGTCGTTATGGCTTTTTCCTGTATGGCAGTTTCTGCATCAGCAGCTGAAACCGCTACTTGCAATAACCATGACGACACCGCATTCTCTTTTGCTTTTAGCGATTGGGGAAGATCCAATACCACAGGTCGTTCAAAAACAGACACTTCCGGTACATACATCATCGCCAATACCATTTGCAACGGAGGCTTTGATGTGTATGTCGATGGACATGACTCAAGCGCTGGCGAATGGGTGGATTGCACAGATAAAACCACCCGTGGGCAGCCTCACCTGAAAACGACCAATAACCCTGGCCTTATCAGCCAATGGGTTTATGAAAACGGATACCGCACGGCACGTCTTGGCGGTTACAAGTGGGGATCAAATCGAAGTGCTACCGGTTTGTGGAGCCCTGATTCTGCTGGCAGTTACCGGTATCTTGGTTCCACCACGTAAACCAGCTAAAATGATTGCAAAATCTGCGAACGGCAAAACTGTTCGCAGATTTTGTCCTATAAATTGGTTTTAATACGGAGGCGACCATAAAATGGCCAAAAAACACATAGCAAAAAAAGCCAAATGGAGTAACAAACAAATTTTTCTGCGCATTATCCTGCCTATCCTCATTGTCGCCCTTCTGACCTCTCTCGGCTTTTTACTTTTAAAATTATTAGATAACCACCAAGGTTACATACCGCCTGAAGATACGTCTTCCACTGAATTTTCCTCTGCCGCTGAACCCTCTTCATCCACTGATTCCGAAAGCAGTTCCCCAAATAAAACCGGTACAACCGTCGTACAAATTGGCGAGCCCATCACTTTAAGCGTTGAAGAAGACCTTGCAACTACCGGCCTTCTCGGCAATTACGATGCAGCACTCCCATGGGTTTCCGGCAGTATGCGCCTTACTGTCAATAAAGCAGAGCTGTATCCTTCTATTTCGGATGCCGGCATTTCTCCTGAAGAATGCGCTTACACGCGCGATGACAACTTACCTTTCATTCTGCTTGACATCACACTAGAAAACATTGATGCCGAGACAACCGGTGATATGACTTTTTTCATCGGCGACCTAATCTCAGCAGAAGCTTATGAAAGTCAAAATGTGCAAAGCGATCGTTTTCTTACCATGTCTCCTATATATTACAGCGACCACCGTGCCGTTTCTGATGAAACACGTGATTATTTTCATGGTGAACTATCGCCCGGCACATCAAAAACATTTCAGCTCGGTTTCTTTGCAGACGATACGCCGAAAGACGTGATTCTAAAGCTCGGCACAAATGGCTGTGTGCAGAAGTACGGTGTTGATCTCAATATGGACTTAAGTAAAGGAGCACAGAAATGAAAAATACACTGAAAGCAGAATTGCACCAAGCTTTTCATAACCGTTTCTTTTACATCAGCTTTTTTCTTATGTTGGCGTTTTCCGTGTTCGGTGTCTTCTTCATGGAATTACCACGCGAATCTGGCTTTGACTTATGGCGACAATACAGATTTGATGAAAATGGTGCACCGCTAACAACGCTCTTTTTGCCCGCTACCGGCCTTTATTGCAAATGGCTCGGCGGCGATGCTGGTCAATTTACGACCGCCGCCTTTTATTTTCTCGTGTTTTTAGTCTGCACGGTTCCATTTTCATGGTCTCTGGTTTCCGAAAAACAGAGCGGCTACGAAAGCCATATGATTTTGAGCGCCGGTAAACCTGCGTACTACATTTCAAAGTATTTCGCTTCGTTTTTGTCTGGTGCATTTGTCATCATCGTACCGCTACTCACCAATTTCATCCTTTCCGCCTGCTTTGTTCCTGCCTTTCGACCGGAACCTTATGCCGATCTATACTACGGCGTTCCTGTCACCTACCTTTGGAGTAGCCTCTACGTAACTCATCCATTGCTTTATGTGCTCTTATACATACTATTAGCAGGTGTCATGGCCGGTATGTGGGCCACAGTCGGTGTGTCCCTCGCTTTTTTGGTACAGAATAGGTTTGTCGTGATGATCCTCCCCTACCTCCTTCTCCTATTCTTCCACGTCATGTGGAGCCACTTTGCTGGTTCTATTTTGAATCTCCAAATTCAACTTTCGCCCTTTTACTTTATTATTCCAAGAGCGATTGAATATACAAACAGCGGTTGGGTGATTCTCACTTGGATTGCCGTCATTCTGCTTTTTGATCTTCTCGTATATTGGAGAAAGGGGCTTTGTTCCGATGTTCTCTAACTTTATTCGGTTCGATCTAAAAAACGGCCTTTTAAAAGCTTGGAAGAAATATGTCATCGCTTTATTCGTGTTTTCTTGTTTTTTCTCTTTTCATTTCTTTCGTGTATATGCCCAAAATATCCGACTGCAAAAATCCGGAGAAACACCTCTCCGTTTTACCTGCGGTGATCTGCTCCTTTCTGTTTTAGGCGGCATGAAGGAATTTCACTATGAAGACGGAGAGCCTTTCTTATTTCCAGCTTTGTGGATATTTGTATTTTTGCTCCTATTATATTTCACACTACGCTACCCCTCAGAAAATTTAGGCGGCATCGGCAAAAGCATGTTAATCTTGTCACAGCGCCGCAAAACATGGTATCTTTCAAAATGCGTGTGGTGTGTCAGTTTTGTGCTTATATATTTCGCTGTACTTTATCTCACCGCTTTTCTCACTTGCATCTGCCTCGGCGGCGAAGTCACTTTACAACCAAGCGAATACGCTCCTGCTATACTAAACGCCGGCACATATCTCAAAGCCCCTCCGTGGAATATCCTTCCAGGACTTTTCCTCATTCCCTGCATGGCCTGCGGCATCGCTCTGCTCCAAATGCTTCTCACCTTTTTCATGCGCCCCATTTTCAGCTATATTCTTTCCTGTGTTCTGCTGCTCTCTTCTGCTTATTTCGCATCCCCATTTCTTCCCGGAAATTATCTTATGTTCTTCAGAACCGAGATTTTTTCCGAAAATGGACTGTCTATTTTCCTTGGCTTTTGCACCGCTTTTTTCATGATCGTTCTAAGCTGTGTTATCGGCTGCCTGCGAATAGAACAAATGGATATACTCGAAAAAGAATAAGGAGGTTTTACTTTTGAAAATAATAGTCGATCACGTTTCTAAAATAATTAAGGGTATCGATATCCTCACAGATATTTCCATGGTTTTAACGTCCGGACATATCGTTGGTTTTCAAGGTGTAAATGGTTCCGGAAAAACCATGCTTATGCGTTTAATAAGCGGCTTGATTCGTCCAACAAATGGCACTGTTTCCATAGACGGAAAGGTTCTCGGCAAAGACATCTCTTTTCCGCCCAGTATCGGAACGCTCATTGAAAATCCTGCCTTTTTAGACGGTTACTCCGGATTTGAAAATCTCCGCATTTTGGCTTCTATACACAACAGAATAACGTCGGAAGACATTAAAGCTACCATTTCTGCCGTTGGCTTAGACCCCGAAAGCCGCAAAGCCTACCGCAAATACTCGCTCGGTATGAAGCAGCGTCTCGGCATCGCAGCCGCCGTCATGGAACACCCGGAGCTTATCTTATTAGATGAACCCACAAACGCATTGGATGTTGACGGTGTTGCCATGGTCAAAAAGATCATCCAAAAAGAAAAAGATCGCGGTGCGCTCATCATTCTCTGCTGCCACGATCCTGAAGTCCTTAATGCCTTAGCTGATGAAGTTTACCATATTCAAGAAGGGAAATTAGCTTCGCACCATATAAAGGAGGAAACTGCATGAAACGCATTATAATTTTCACCCTCTCCCTCCTTGTCGCCGTTGGGCTTAGCACCCGTATCTGGTATGTAAATACTCATGTAGACCCGCAGTTCACGCCTCCCAAAACCGAAATATATCAAATGGGAGAATGGGTTGAATTGGACGGCGATTTTCAGTTTTCTGCCGATGAAAGTACAAAAGGCTATGCTGTAAAGCTTGAAAACATCGAATTCATGTCTCCGAAGGATTACGCTGCGCGTTATGGCCTTGAGCTTTCCGCATTTTATTCTCTTGATGATACACTGCCCGAATTCGTTGCCGACCTAACACTAAACTTCCGAAACACAGGAAACGATGAAGGATACATACAATTCGTTTATTACCGCATCTACTCAGAAAAAGACTTACGCTCTTTCTATCCGCTTGCAGATGTCAATGTCTTACTACACCCCGAAATGAGCGATAAACTCGGCTTCAAAATTTATCCGGGTACGGAAAGTGGGCCAAACCACTTTTGTCTTATCTCCGCTGTTGAAGCAACCGGTGCCGTAACCGGCAACAGTAAAAACTTTCCCAAATACCTTCAAATCTCCATGACCCCTACCCGCAAAGTCATCGAAATTCCAGAGTTAAACATTTCATAAACGTAAACCGGCAACATTGCCGGTTTTTGTTTTTCTTTCCTTTCACTGCTAAACTGAATTAACCCTAACGGGAATTTTTATCTAACAGGAGAGGTTTACAATGGAAAGAAAAGTCTGCACCATCGGAGAATGGCTGGATGTTTGGTATGAGGTGTACGCCGTGCCGGAATATGCCCCGAAAACGCTCGAAATCTATCGAGATGCCAGAAAGAGATTATCTCGGGGTTTCCCGGAAATTGAAAGCATGCTGCTCACAGAGCTGCTGCCGGTCACATTTCAAAAAGCCTTGCCCTCATCATCGGCCACTCCAACCCGGCCTTTACGCTCCGCCGGTACGTCCACCCGGATCACACATCCCTCTACGAGCAAATGTGCCGTCTTTCAAGCATACAGCAGTAAACCGGCAACATTGCCGCTTTTTAAAACAGAAAAACCTACTCACCACTATCGGCGGGTAGGTTTTACCTTTGCTATCCTCTGCTTTTTATGCATAATGAACGATTTGGTTAAGGGTATAGAGCTGCGTTTCGTTTTCTGCCGCATGATCGATAATTTTCTTGTCAAATCCGTTTTCAGAAAATAGTGCATAGTGAAACTTGGCTTTTTCTTTCAGCGGAGAAAGCTTTGCCACCGTGTCACAGTACTCAGAATAGGAAAACGGTACGCCTTTGAATTTACATTCACCCACCAGATATTCCTTTGCCCCTCGGTCAATACAGAGTATGTCAATCTCCGTCTCTGCTGTCCGCAGTCCGGAAGCTGCTTTCTCGTCTCGTACCGTAGTCTTTCCAAACCAACGTCCCATCTTTGCATAACGGAAAGGCAGCTCGTTTTTCTTCTGCATTTCACGAACAAATTCCCGGCAAATATCCTCAAAAGTAAAGGAAGCAAACTTGTGGAGAGCCGGTTTTACAACATACTCGTATACGCCGTCCACATCGCCGTCCTCAAGCTGTGAAAAATTTACAAAACCAAAGGCATACCAGAAACGGAAGAAGTTATCCGTCAGACGATAGGCTCCTCGACCGGAATTTGCCTGTTCCTTGGTCTTAGCATCCACGGAAAACTCCCGTTCCACAATTCCAAGCTCTATGAGATTTTTCAAGTAAACACTGGTTTTGGAAGTATCCTCCACAAGCGACTTTTGACTGATGTCGTTGAGCTTGGTATTGCCCAACGCAACAGCTTCAATGATAGAGTTGTAGATAGGTGTTTCCCGCAGCTCCTGATGCAACAAAAACTCCACCTCGCTGTAAAGGATGCAGCCTTTGGTCAGAATATTGCGCTTGATGTTCTCGTCAATGGACAGCCCGGGATTCCATTGGCGCAGATAATGTGGGATACCACCAAGAACAGCATAAGCCAGCACCTTATCACGGTCAGAATAATCTGGAAAGAACTTTGCGGCATCATAAAATCCCATTTCCTTCATCTTGTAGATACCCGTAGCCCTGCCGTAAAGTGGGTTTTTCTCTGCCAGCAATTCCTTTTCGATAAAGCTCATGGCACTGCCGCAAAGGATAACCATTACGTTGGCATCCCGCAGCTCCGCATCCCAGAGATTTTGAAGAATAGAGGGAATACTCTTGTTACCACGGCACATATACGGAAATTCATCGATCACCAACAACTTTTTCCGGTCACCGTATGGTAGCTCCCGTACCGCACGGAATGCTCTTTCCCAATCGGTAAATTCAGTAATATAGCTTTTTGCAGGAATGTCTTCTCTCAGCATCCGAGCAGAAAAGTTACGAAGCTGTACCGGATCAGTCGTTTGCGTGCAGGAAAAGAAAACATGGGGCTTTCCCTTACAGAATTCCCGCAGCGTCTCGGTTTTTCCTACACGCCGTCTGCCGTACAGCACAATGAGTTGACCGCCATTCTCTGAATATTTATCATTCAGGAATTTCAATTCTGTCTCTCTCCCGATAAACATCGGCACACCTCCAAGTAATACAAATTTAGATTTAGTAAATCTTGATTTGATATTATTATATTCAAGATCAGTGAAAAAATCAAGAAATTTTTCAAGATTTGCATAACAAGTTCATTACCCCTGTATGTTTCCTATTGCCCACGTGTGAAAACTCATTAAGTTCAATAACACGAAATGCAAATAAGTCGCTGCAACAAATTTCTCGGAGCAAAAGCGGCAATATTGCCGCTTTTTAAAATGGAAAAACCTACTCACCACTATTGGCAGGTAGGTTTTTGTCTTTGTTGTTCTCTGCTTCTTCAAAATCCGGCAACATTGCCGCTTTTTGATTTCTCTCTGCAGCAACGGCACGCGCCTGCACAAACGGCAGCTTACCGCGCATTAAGTGCTGCCTTTCTCGCCCGGTAAGCTGTTCCGAGAGCTGCTTATAAATGCGCACCGTGCGTTCGGAAACGCTGAGAAGCTGCATCAGCCGCGTCTGTAAACCGCCTTTGATTTCACCTGCGTCCTTCATGCCTTTCAGTAGCTTGTAGTAATTCTCATAGAGTTGGAGCCGGATACGCGGACTTTCTGCCGCCTGCTGCCTGCGATGAATTCCCCGGCGGCGCCGTTCACGAGGATCACGTATCTGCCGTTTGACCTTGTAAACATAGCACGGGATTTTTGTCCAGTGCAGGCATTCCCTCAAATACCAAAGCCGGTATGCCCCCAGAAACACATGGTATCGACCGCCCGCTTCAAGTGTCACACCGATGGGATATTGCAGTAGCTCCATCACGTCCGGCTTAGAAAGCTTCGAGTTTTCAACGGCGTGATAACTTACTTCGCCGGGCATGTCAATCCTGTCCGCGTCGATGAGATGGCATCTCCATCTTATGCGGTTTAGTCCCGCTGCATTTTGGCGGCGAGCAGAACAAGGTCTGCGGCATCGGGCCTGCCATTTTCATTTAAGTCGGCGGCAAGCGCGGCTGTGTCGGTCAGTTCCGTCTCCCCGACGAGCACACGCTGCAAAAGACGCATATCGGCCGTATTCACGGTGCCGGAAGCGTTGATGTCGCCGGGCACAATGACCGTATACAGCTTGTCGTCGATCAGCACGCTCATGCCGGTTTTCAGCCTGCCGGAGGCCGCTGCGGAGGATGACGTGTACACTTCCACTTCCGCCTGTGGGAACGCTGCCCGTAGCTTTGCTGCCGTAACCCCCGGTTCTGCGTATAAAATGTGGCCGGAAACACGTAACTTCGCCGTAACATCCGGATCCGGCGTGGCGGTCGGTTTCGGTGTAGCCGTTGGCTTCGGCATCGTGCTCGATTTTGGGGTAGCCGTCGGCTTCGGCGTTTTAGAGGGCTTTGGGGTCGCGGTCGGCTCCGGCGTAGGTGTCGGGATGGGCGAAGGTGTGGGCGTAGGCTGCACAAATGTACCGAACGACTCTCTGCACAGTGCGCCGTTTTGCCAGATGATCGCTGCATTTGCGGTGAGTGCAGCCGCTTCGCCGGAAAGCGTGAAGAACTCCGCCTTGTCGCCGCGGCGCACGCGCGAGACCTCCGAGGTGTCCGAAAGCCAGTAGAGCATGTCGCCGCTCAAAACGGCCTCCGTCACGATCGTGTCTTCCGCCCACTCTTCTCCGGAAAACAGGCGCACTTCGCCCTGCATGTTGACGTACACGTCGCTGCCAAGCAGCTTATACGGCCGCGCAGCCGGCGCATAGGTAAACACCGTGCCGGAAAGTGTCGGCACATTTCCCGCAAGCGAAATCTGCACGGCACTTTCCGAAAGCAGCACATAAAGCGTACTATCCACCGTCTGTATGCCGAATATTTTATCTTCAAATATGAATTCCGTTAGGGGCTCACCCGCCGCGTCAAACACTTGCAATGTGCTCGGCGCGCCGTAGGTAACAGCATAAAGCCTGCCCGCGCTGTCGCTTTCCGCAAAGCGCAGGCCGCTCGTCACAGGCAAAGCGAACAGGTCTGTTTCCTCCAATGTTTCCGCACTGAAACGCTCCACGGCAAGGAACTCCTCCGTTTCGGCGAAAACCGTCACGGTATCGCCATGCAAAACGGCATATTGCCCGTTAAACGGTGCTTCGGCGGAACGACCGTCCGGGCGATACAGCACCGTCGTGCGACCGGTGTAGACCAGTATCTCGCTTTCACCATAAGTTTCATACAGTAAAACCTGCGCATCCTTGTCTTCCGTGATGCTCTGCGGGGCAAATCCGCAAAGCAAAAGTAAAAAGAGAATTGCCGCAGCACCCGCAAAATATCGCCGTTTTTTCATGTTTTCGTCCCCTCTCTGCGCCGAACGAACTTCTTGACAAGAGTATATCGTAATCCGTTGAACATTTAAATAGTTTTTCGGCAATTTCTGCCATATTTTGCAATTTTCTAACAAACTCACCAAATGACACGGGCGATTCTACGACATTTTCACATGCAAAAAATCGCCGGAGCGCACTTGCCCCGGCGATTTTCCGCATACTATCTGTTATTTTTTGAGCTTACGCCCGTCTTCTTTCGCAAAAAATTCCTTTGTCAGCTTCACCACCGTGCCGGAAAGCAATAACAACGCGATAAGATTCGGAATACTCATCAGGCCGTTAAAGGTATCGGCGATGTTCCACAGCAGGTCAAGGTTGACGGTTGCGCCGAGGATTGCGACGAACGAATAAATGACGAGGAACGGGCGCACAGCCTTACTGGTGCGGAACAGAAATTCCACAAAACGCGAGCCGTAAAGGCCCCAGCCGATGATGGTCGAGAACGCGAAGCAGCACAGCGCGACCGCAGAGAAAATGGAAGCCCAACTGCCGTAGGTCGTCGTAAAGCCGGAAATCGTCAGGTCTGCGCCCGCCATGGTGCCGTAATTCACCGCCGTGCCGCTGCACAAAATGACAAGCGCCGTCAATGTGCAGATGACGATGGTATCGACAAACACCTCAAAAATGCCAAATACACCCTGTTTTACAGGCTTTTTCGTATCGGCGCAGGCATGCGCGATAGAACCCGTGCCGAGGCCGGCCTCATTGGAGAAAATGCCGCGGGAAACGCCGCGCTGCATGCTGATGAACAGACTGCCGATGGCACCGCCCGTGAAAGCCTTCGGGTTAAACGCGCCAACAACGATCGATGCCAGTACCTCCGGCAGACGCGTAATGTTCAGGACAACCACGCCAAGCCCCAAAAGCACATACAAAAGCGCCATAAACGGCACGAGCTTTTCGCTCACACTGCCGATGCGCTTGATGCCGCCCAGCAGCACCATGGCAACGAGCATTGCACATAAAATACCGATGACAAGGTTCACCGTGGGAATGTGGTCTGCGCCGATCACATTGTACTGCGTCAGCGCCGTATCGATAGCGGTTACAATGGTGTTTACCTGCGTAGCGTTTCCGGTACCAAACACCGTCAGCGCGCCGAACAGCGAATACAGCACCGCCAAAAATTGCCAGTGCCTACCGAGGCCGTTTTTAATGTAATACATCGGCCCGCCGACCCACTCGCCGGTCTTGCTGCGCTCACGAAAATGCACCGCCAACGTAACTTCCGCAAACTTTGTGCACATACCGAGCAGTGCGGAACACCACATCCAGAATACCGCACCCGGGCCGCCTATCGCAATAGCGCCCGCCACACCGGCAATGTTGCCCGTGCCCACTGTGCCGGCCAGCGCCGTGCATACAGCCTGAAACGGCGTCATGGAACCGTCCGAAGCATCTTTTTTGCGGAACATGCGCCCTGCCGTGGTGCGCATGGCATAGGGGAATTTGCGGATCTGCAAAAAGCGCGTGCGGAAGCTTAAAAGCAAGCCTACGCCGATGATGCAGACCATGGCCGGAACACCCCAGATAAAATCGTTCACCGCTTTGTTTACGGCAGCTATGATCTCTAACATGATCTTCCAACTTTCGTTTCTCAAATTTGATGTGTTTTTCACTTTTCTTTCAGGCAAAGTCGAAAAACGCAGAATAATATTTTTAATTATACACACAGATGCAGGATGTGGCAAGTAAAAATGCGTATTTCTTTCGCACAAGGTCGGAAGACAAAAGTAATTTGTTGAATCGACCAAATACATTCAGCTTTATAAATCTTTTAACCGATAAAATCTATCTTAAAACAGAAAAAATCCACAAAGACCGAAATCTTTGTGGATTCTTTGGCGCGCTTGAAGGGACTCGAACCCCTGACCTACTGGTTCGTAGCCAGTCACTCTATCCAGCTGAGCTACAAGCGCATTTCTCAAACAGCTTCATCATTATAAGCTCAAAAGTGCAATATGTCAACCCTTTTTTTAAAAAAACTTCGAATTTTCTCCGAAAATCTTATTTTAGCCAAAAATGCTTGCATCGGCATTTTTATTGTGGTATTGTTTGACCAAAGACTTTATTCGTTCCCTTTACACCAACTCGATTTCATTTAGGAGGCGTTTACTATGATCGATCTTACCGAATTTGAAAGCCGTGCAGTGCCGCTTCGCGCACTCGGCGTTGTGGTCTCGCAAAACGGCACGCAGCTGGCCCGCAAGCTGTGGGACGATACCTGCCGCCGCAATGTGTATTCCGCAAGCAAAAGCTTTACTTCTATGGCAGTCGGCATTGCGCAAAAAGAGGGCCTACTCTCCATCGACGAAAAGCTCACGGACGCATTCAAGGATGACCTACCCGAAATCGTTTCCGACAACTTAAAGGCCGCCACGGTGCGCGATCTGCTCACCATGTGTCTCGGACAGGAAAAGAGTTTTTTAATGGGCGGCGAACGCCCGTACTATGAAGACCGCAACTGGGTGCGCCTTGCGCTTCGTCAGCCGTTCGTGTACGCGCCGGGCGAAAAATTCGTGTACAACAACGTCGGCCCGTACCTTGCCGGCATTCTCGTGCAGCGCCGCGCGGGCTGCGACCTTGTCCATTACCTGATGCCGCGCATGTTCGCGCCGATGGGCATTCAGCTGCCCACATGGGAAAATGACCCGAACGGTCAGACCTTCGGTGCAGGCGGCCTGTTCCTCACCATCGACGAACTGCACCTGTTCGGTCAGTTATTGTTGCAAAACGGCGAATGGAACGGCAAGCAGCTCATCCCCGCCGAGTGGGTCAAAGAAGCGACCTCAAAACAGGTCGAAAACGGCAGCGAGGGCTATGGCTACCTCTTCTGGGCAGGCCCCGAGGGTTCCTTCCGCGCCGACGGCAAATACGGCCAGTTCGTCATTTTGATGCGCGACAAAAATGCCGTTGTCACCGTCACCGCCGAAAGCCGCGATGCCGGTGCACTGCTGCGCGCCGTCTTTGAGGAGATCTACCCACAGCTTTAAAATTTGAATCACAAGCAAAACGGCGCCGCACAAAGATAATTTACCCTGTGCGGCACCGTTACCGCGTGCTCCGTATTTTCCGTATTGAGCGTCCTTTCGCAGCGCTCTTCAGCCTTCCGCAGCTTCTAACAGCTCAGGCTCGCTCGTTTCAGTTGTTTTATTATATTTTTTATAATACTTTGTTGTTTTCTGACGGTACAGCATCAAAAGGCCGCGCACGCAAAGCTCCGTCGCCATGGCCGTCCACATACCCGGCAGACCGAAATTGCCGACGAGCAGCAGGGCAAGCCCGATGCGTACCACCCAAATACTGCCGAGGTTCATCACACTCGGCACAAAAGTATCGCCGGTGCCGCGCAGTGCGCCCGCCGCAACGATGGAAACGCCGTACAGCGGTTCAGCCAACAACCCGATGCGCAACGCCTGCGCCGCAAGCGCGCGGACGGAGAGATCGGGCGTCAAAATGCTGAATACAAACGGGCAAAGGAACATCATCAAAAGTCCTGTTATCGCCATAAAGCCCGCGCCCATCACGATACAGATGTTGCCGTAGCGCTTGGCAAGGTCGGTCTTTCCCGCGCCGATGTTGCGCCCGACGAGCGTCGTCGCCGCCGAGCCGATACCGTAGCCCGGCATGTAGCACAAGCTCTCTGCCGTCACGGCGAAGGAGTTTGCCGCGATGGAAACTGCACCGAGCGGCGCAATGATCATGGTCGCGACGACCTGCGCGCTGCACATGGCGATCTCCTGCACGCCGACCGGCAGACCGATCTTCAAAGCTTTTTTGAGAATTTCCGGGTCAAAGCCGTGCTTTTCGGTCTCTTTGCGGTTGAGCCGCAAATGCGGGTTGCACAACAGGCAGCGCCACGCCATCGTCAGGCTGACGACCGCACACGCACTCGCCGTGCCGATGCCCGCACCCATCACGCCGAAATGCGGAATGAAAATGGTATTGAACACCACATCGAGTAAACACATGGCGGCGTTTAAAATGCTCGGCGTCAGCATATCGCCGCTGCACTGCAAGTACGACGAGTTCAGCGAGTTGATCTGCGAGAACGGGATCATCAGCGCGTACACCATGAAGTATTTCGAGGCATCGTAACGAATAGCCGGGTCGCCGCCGAGCCACGTCGGCAGCATACTGTGGATGGAAAGCCCCAACGCGCACAAAATCCCTGCCACGCACAGCGCCGTGCACAGGCCATGACGCACCACGCTTCTCGCTTCCGCATCGCGTCCCGCGCCGATGTTATGCGCCACCTGCACGGAAAAGCCTGCCGAAACGGCGTATGTAATGCCGCCCAGCAGCCATGTGCTCGTGGATACCAGACCGATCGCCGCCGAAGCGTTCGCACCGAGCGAACCCACCATGGCGGAATCGATATACTGCATCACGATGGTTGTGATCTGCGTTAAAATAGCCGGCAGGCTCAGTACCCAAACTTCCTTCACCTGCGGCTTCAGTTCATGCCAGCTTATTTTTTTCATGTCTCGCTCCCCGTTTCTTCAAATTCCCCTGTTGTAAAATAGCGGTGCATCACGCCGGAAAACCGGAACAGCTCCTGTACAAATTCCGGGTCTTTATCTTTAAAATACAGCCGAAAAAGCCGTTCCTCTGCCTCATACACGGGCTTTAAAACCTCATTCGCGTAGTCTCTGCCCGCTTCTGTCAGCGTTACGGAAAGCTCCCTGCGCTCGCCGGGAATGGGGCTCTGCACCACAAAGCCGCCCTTTTCCAGCTCTTTGATAAGCGTGTTCACCGTCGTTTTCGGGAATCCCCAGTCCCAGCAGACCTGCTTTTGCGTGTGCCCCTCGCCGTCGTTCAGCGCCGAAAGCAGCCACAGCATATTCGGTTTGATCTGCGCACTTTTCGAGAACACATCGTAAGCTGCGTCTATGCCGTACACCGCCTTGCCAAGCTGCCGGAAAAACGCATATCGCTCCATTTCGCTCCACCCCGCTAAAATACGAATTCGTATTTCATTTTAGCACGGGTCCGGACGGGTGTCAACCACGGTGTCGTGTAAATCGCAAATATTTTTTGAATAAGAATGTAAAACCCCCGCCCCGGGTACCGGCACAAAGCCGATTTCCGGGGCGGGGGTTCATTACTTTTAGGTTTTCACTTTACTTTTCGTGTCTCTTCTTTTTATAGATGAGCACCGCTGCAAGCGCGCCTCCGCTCAGCACGAGCGCCGCGCTGCCGAAAACGACCGGCAAGTTGCTGCTGCCTGTCTTCGGGTTATTGGGATCTGCCTTCGGCGCTGGAGTTGGCGTAGCCGTCGGTTTTACCGTAGGCGTCGCAGTCGGAACCGCCGTCGGGCTCGCAGAAGGTGCAGCCGTCGGTTTTACCGTAGGCGTCGCAGTCGGAGCCGCCGTCGGGCTTGCAGAAGGCGCAGCCGTGGGTGTTGCCGTCGGTTTTACCGTAGGCGTCGCGGTCGGAGCCGCCGTCGGGGTCGCAGAAGGTGCAGCCGTAGGTGTCGCCGTGGGTGTTGCCGCAGGCGTCGCGGTCGGGCTTGTAGAAGGTGCAGCCGTGGGTGTTGCCGTAGGCGTCGCGGTCGGAGCCTCCGTCGGGCTTGTAGAAGGTGCAGCCGTAGGTGTCTCGGTCGGAACCTCTGTGGGCTTTTCCACCAACGCGGTGATGGCATTTTCAATAGCCTGCGCCATTGCGTCTACCTCGCCTTGTTCCGTTATGTTCTTGTCGCGTACAACTGCGTTAATCGCCGTTTCCACTGCGGTGAAGTTTGTATACGCGTCTTTATTCAGCGCATTTGCTTTCGCAATGGCCTCGTCCACTTTCGTGTAGTCGGCAGGTAAATAAGTCATTGCAATCGTCTGCGTGTGCGTCGCCGTATCAGAGGTAATCGTTATATTGTCGCTATACGCTTTGCAGTTATCGGCTGTTACTTCAACAGGGTAAGTTCCTGCTTCCAAACTGACAGAGCCGGTAACCTCCTGACCATTCACTTTAACAACAACATTGGTCAGACCGTCCGGCGTTACAACGAAAGAAACCGGATAGACAGCCTTTGTGATAAAATGGACATTCTTATAAAGTGCAAAATATTGGGTTCCGCTGGAAAGCAGGTCAATTTCTGTTCCTTCCGAGTCTACGGCTTTTGCATAGTTCAGGTGATAGCCATCGGCAATCACAGGCACACTTTCATCGAAAATTGCAGGGATATTATTCTCATTTGTATTCTTTGCATCAATCTCTGCTTCTTCTACGGTAAAAGTACCGTTACCGCCCATCGGAAATTTACTGTCAGTGGTTACTTTGGCGCCGCCCTTGATCAGAATATTGCCTTTTGCCCATATTGCACCGTTCGCAGTAGAGGTGCATTTTACCTCGCCGCCGTTAACCGTCAGATTGCCCTCGGTAAACAAAGCGGGATAATAGCTTGTTGCTTCCACCTTGGAGTTGATAATTTCAATTTTGCCCGCGCCGTTTTCATTGCCCATATACACTGCGTTAAATTGATCCGCGCTTGCAATCAAAGCAACCTCACTGTTGTTTTTGATTTCCAGTTCCTTGGCGCTTGCAGCAGTGTAATAGGAAGAAACCGCAACCTTTGCGCCGTCAATGGAAAGTATTCCTTTATTATAAGAAGTAATTCCGCAGCCCTCGGCAGAAGTTATATCAAGCTCTGCACCTTCGGATATGCTGATGTTGCCATTAAGCGTATAGAGTGCATCCCATTTTACATTGATTGTAAGCTTACCGTCACCGATAATATTGTAATTATCACTGCTACCGTCTGCAAAAATTCCGCCGCCGTTATCTAAAGTAATGCTGTTTGTGCCGGAAAGTTTGATCGTTAAATCGGTGTCTCCGACTACTCTGATACCGTACTTAGGATTTTCATCGCTTTTGCCACCGTTTGTAATTGCGGCATTGTTAAGCGTAAGGGTCTTTGTATTCGGGTCATAGCTTGCGGTTCCTTCTCCACAAGCGATAGAGAGCTTTTCGCTTGTGAACTGTTCTCCGTTTACATACAGATTGTAGTTTTCCTCAGCAAAGGCTACGGTCGGTAGCAATCCAGCTACCATTACAATGCTGAGTAAGATTGCAAATAGTTTTTTCTTCATAACAGTTCCTCCATTTTTAATTTCCAGAACGTACCGTATATACTGTTTCTATTTTAATCATATACGAAGTTTAGCCAAAAATCAACCTATTTTCCTTTCTTCTTTCTTAAATTTTACGTTATTATTCACAACAAGAATTAAAAATCCGCATTCCCGGTGTTTGCGGAAACGCGGATTTAATTTCTATGAACTTATACGGTTTAGCTATGGTTTAAAACGCATTAGCCCATACCGCTGCCGCCGCAGGTCGCAAACGGAATCATCGCCTTGCCGGCAAAATCAGAACTTTCCGCCGCCACCGCCGTGGGTCGTGCCGGAGGACGACGTGTGCGTTGCGGAGCCGCCGGAAGAATCGTTGTCCTTCGGCTTTGCCGTGCGGTTCACGTGCGAGTAGAGGAACACGTCGTTTGCATACGCCACGTTCATGCTGCCGGGGCGCACATAATCCGACGCGGCCGCCTTACGGCGCACGGTTTTGAGCTGCCCGCGCATAAAGCCCGTCACAACGAGCGCCGCGACGAGGCCGATAGCAAGCGAAACCAAAATCGCCGGGCCCCACGGGAAATTCCCCACGGTGCTCTCCTCGTACGCCTCACCTTCCTCGTAGTAACCGCTCTGCACGCCCGAGATGTAGTTGTCGCACATATCGGCATACGTTGAAAACGCGTCATAATAGTAGCCGCCGCTGAGGTCGCTCAAAAACGCATCCTCCATATTGCCGCGCCGCGCATCCGTAATGGCCGTAATGGCGCTGCCCGTCGTCGTTATGTACCAGTCGCGCTCTTCCATGCTGATGAGCAGCAGAACGCCGTCCGGGTTATACTTATACGAATTATAATCGTAAAAATCGTCCGCATATTCACGCGGTGTCTTGTCGCCGATGGAGTCTTCCGTCACAACGGCAACGTCCACGCTCAGCCGGTCGCTGATCTCATCAAGCTTCGCGAGCAGATTACTTTCTTCCTCACCCGTCAAAAGGTCCGCGTTGTCGATCAGGTGCGGCGTGTAGTCCTCCGCCGTATCGGCAAACGCCGGAACAGACGCAACTACACATAAAAGAACGGCGAAAAATACCGATAAAAGCTTTTTATTCATTCTCCGCACCCCCTTAGAACAGCCAGAACAGGAAATAGGCAATCAGCGCAATCACGCCGAAGCCTGCCGTAAGCCCGCCAAGCCACTTAAAGTACAGCCCGTTATCCACCGGCAGGTCGCCGACGAATTTGCCGGTCTGCCCGTTCATCGCAAAGAGGTACTTTTTGCCCTTCCACGTCGTGTTCAAAAGCCACACGGGGTAAAGCGCGTACTTTGCCTTGCCGTTGTGCAGACGAATGGAGGAATTCTCCGTCGTGACGGAATGATACCCCTTCACCGTGGAAGCGAATGCGTCTTCCGTGGAGCGCTTGATGCGCTCGTTGGCGCGGTCGATGCTCTGCTCGGCCGTCACATCGTACTTGTCCGCAAGGTAGCCCGCGAGATACGCCGTTTTAAAATCCACCGCGTCCTCAAACTTGAACGGCTCAATGGATTCCATCAAATCGTCCGGCATCTTGGAGGAACCGTCCACCGGCACGCGGTCAAAGCCAATATCACCGCTGCGGCCTATCGAGTAGTAGCTTGTTTCCGTGTAATCGTAATCGCTGTCGCTCCAGGTGCGCACACGCGTCGCTTTATAGCGAATATCCGCATCGGCATCGGCATCAAACAACCAAAACGGCACGTAAACGCCCTTGATCTCATCGATATGGTTCTCTTTTTTGAAAATCTTCGGCAGCAGCTTTTTGCCCTTATAATGCCGCTGCAAGGCTTCCTTTGCCGCCTTTTTGTCGATCTTGAACGGAATCACGTAATCGGGCTTCAAAGCGCCGCTCACCTGCCCCATCATCACGACCGGGTTGCCGCAGTACGGGCAGGAGGTCGCCGCCGTGTTTTCATCACAGACGATCTCTCCGCCGCAGGAGTTGCACACGTAACTGCGCAGCGTGCTTTCTTCGCCCTGCTCCCACGCGCCGCCGGCCGTTGTCTCCCAGTCCATTTCGTCGGGCTTTGCGTTTTGTACTTCTTCCTCGTGCGCGGTAAACGCTTCGGTGTCAAACTCCGTGTCGCAGTACGGGCACTTTATCTTCTGAATTTTACTGTCAAATTCCACAGCGCCGCCGCAGCAAGGACATTTGTATTCTTTAATTGCCGCCATTTGCTCTCATCTCCTCACAGTTCAACGCAGGTCGCAACCTTTAGGCACGGTCACTTTCATCAAACGGGTCGCCGCACTGCGGGCAGAACTTCGGCGGGTGCGCGGGGTCTTCCGGCTCCCAGCCGCACTTGTCACAGCGGTACTTCGGTAAGCCCTCCGGCTTTTTCGCGCCGCAGTTTGCACAGAAATTGCCCTTGTTCACTTTACCGCAGGAGCAGGTCCAGCCGTCGTTATCCGGCTTCTTTGCCCCGCAGTTCGGGCAGAAATTGCCGTTGACCACCGTGCCGCACGCGCACTTCCAGCTGCCCGCAGCCTGCGCCGCCTGCTGCTGACCCATGCCGTACAGCGCCTGTGCGTTCATGCCGCCCGCATTCATAGCCATATTTACGCCCATAAAGCCGTTCATAGCACCGGCAGAGTTGCCCGCGGCCGTTTTCATCGCGTCCGACTGTGCGCCAACGAGCGTAGCCGCCGCCATAGTCGGGTCGCGCATCATCGCCGTGCGCTGTGCCTGCTTGATCATCTCGGCGTCCTCGTCCGGCAGTGTCACGGAGCCAAGCGCAATGCTGACGACCGTCAAGCCGCGCAGCTCGCCCCATTTCGCGGAAAGCGCCGTATTCATGGCGTCTTCCAGCTCCGTGTTGTGTGCCACAATCTGGTTCGGACGCAAACCGAGGTCGGAAAGCTTGCCGAACGCCGGCTGCAAAGCGCTGATGAACTCGTGTTTCAGCTGGCTGTCCAATTCGTCGCGGGTATACTCCTGCTCCACATTGCCGCACACATTCGTGTAGAACAAAAGCGGGTCCGCAATGCGGTACGAATATACGCCGGAGCAGCGGACGGAAACGTCCACGTCCAGCCCGATCTTGTTATCGACCACACGGAACGGAATGGGGTTCGGCGTGCCGAATTTATTGTCGATGAGTTCCTTCGTATTAAAATAATATACGCGCTGATCTTTGCCGGCGTCGCCGCCATACGTAAAACGCTTGCCAATCTGCGCAAAGGTGTTTTTAATGCCCGCACTGAGAGAGCCGGAGAAAACAGAAGGCTCGCTCGAAGCGTCATAGGTGAATTCGCCCGGCTCCGCGCAAAGCTCCACCACTCTGCCCTGCTCCACAATCATCATGCACTGGCCGTCTGCCACCGCAATGCCGGAGCCGCTCGTGATGATGTTGTCACTGCCGCGCGTATTGGAGGAACGCCCGCTCGTGCGCTTTACACCCTTTGTGACAAGCACCTCTTTCGGCATCGATTCGCAATAGAAAAATTCTTTCCACTGATCCGCCATAACACCGCCCGCGGCGCCGACAGCTGCCTTAATAAGACCCATAAATAATTGCTCCTTTTCAATGGTTTCCGCACGTTATATTCCGCCCGGTGTTTATGCTCTAAGTTTAGCACAGAATTTTGCTGTTTTCAACGAATTTCGACAGCACACTCAACAAATATTTGCGCTTTCCTCTGCATTCAGGGAAGCATCCATGATGGAAACCCATTTTTCAATTTTGAACCTGTGCCCAGAAAACCGGGTGCATATCCGTCTGTGCGGCTCTTTTTTAGTCAAATTTGCTTTGCCTCTTCGCCGAGCGTGAATTCATAGTGCATCTCAAGCGCGGCAAACAGCTTTTGCATCACTTCGTTTGCAATGGCACGGATGTCGAGGCTCGCAATCAGCGTCATAACCTCCCGCTGTTTTTCCTCCGGCACGCAATAAATGCGCAGTGTCAGCTGCAAAAAGCGCTCTAACTTGCGTTCCAGCGTAAAATACACGTCGCACGGACGTGCCATATATCCGCGCATAATCGCCGCCGAACCGATGTCCGACTCATAAAAATCGCTCACACTGTACCCGGGCATATACGCGCCGAAAATACGGTGCAGCATCTCGGCCGTCATCCTGTGGATGATTTCCAAATTTTCCGGCAGCGTGTACGCCTCCACGTAAATCTGGCGCAGGTTCTCGTTCAGCTCTGCCAGCGTCAGCTGAATCGCCGTCTCCACCGCGTAGAGCTTTACGGGGTCTGTCTCCCCCTGTGCAATCTGCCCCGCGATAGTAAACTGATTTTGAAACATGAACTCGGTCAGCTCGGTGAGCACACCGGCTTTCGTGCGGTACAAATTATAAAACGTGCCCGCGGAAACATCCGCTTCCGTCAAAATCTGCTTCGGCGGCGTATGCTTAAACCCCTGCTCCAAAAACAGACGCACACAGGTAGAAAGAATTCGCTTGCGCGAGGCCTCCTTTTCGTTGCGGTTTGCCATTTATACCCCTCTTTTCCCTGTTTTAGAATTGATTCTAATACTCCCAAATGAGTATACCACAACAAAAAGAAAAATCAAGTGTCGGTACACGAAAAAAGGGCAGCTCTTCGCCGCCCTTAATGAATATTTGTCTTTACCGCACGGGTTATATGTTCCGTAAGATCGCTTTTTTCAGCGTTTCGGCATTCAGCGGCTTCGAGAGATGCTCCGTCATACCGGCTTTGCGGCTGCGCTCCACATCTTCCGAGAACGCGTTCGCTGTCATCGCGATGATCGGCACCGTTTTCGCATCCGGCCGGTCCAGCGCACGAATGCGCTGCACCGCCTCAAGGCCGTCCATCACCGGCATCATGATGTCCATTAAGATCACGCCGATCTCGCCCGGCGCGGAGTTTCGGAATGCCTCCACGGCCTCTTTGCCGTTCCACGCCTGCATCGTTTCGGCACCCATGTCTTTCAGGAAGAATTCCGCAATCTCCATGTTGAGTTCGTTGTCTTCGGCCAGCAGCACTTTCAGCCCGTGCAGAGCCGTTTCGTCCGCCGCGCCATTCGCCGCCGCCTGCGCAGAGGGATGCTTGTCGATTTCAAACGGCAGCGTCACCGTAAACGCAGAGCCTTCGCCGAGCACGCTTTCCACCGTGATGGTGCCGTTCATCTTCTCGATGAGCTCCTTCACGATAGACATGCCGAGGCCCGTGCCCTGATACTGCGTGCGGGCGTCCTGCTTTTCCTGTGTAAACGGCTCAAAAAGCTCGTTGTTCACAAAATCTTCGCTCATACCGATGCCCGTATCACGTATTGTAAAGCGGAATGTCGCCGTGTTTTCGTCACAGGCAATCTCCTCCGCATGCGTTTCAATCGTGCCGTTTTCTTTATTGTATTTTGCCGCGTTGCTGAACAGATTCAATAAGATCTGCCGCAGATGCAGCGGGCTGCCGATAAGCTTTGCGTGCGCAAACGAAATCTTGCTGTAGGTATACACAATACTCGTTTTTGCCACCTGCGCTTCGTTCAGTGCGCGGACGTTCTTCATCAAATCGTCAAGGTCAAACGGCACATGCTCCGGCTCCATATGGCCGGATTCCAGCTTGCTCATATCCAAAACATCGTTGATGAGCGACAGCAGGTGCTCGGAGGAAACATGGATCTTTTCAAGGCAGTCGTCCACGCGCTCATGATCTTCACGATTTTTCTTGATAATCTCCAGCATACCCATCACACCGTTGATCGGCGTGCGGATATCGTGGCTCATGCGGGAAAGGAACTCCGTCTTCGCTTTATTCGCCAGCATCGCTTCGTCCACCTCAGCCCGCAAGCGCTCGTGCTCCTTCTGCTCCTGTGCATGGAACTCCGTGGTGTTTTTCAGCAGCACAAGGCTGTGGATCATCGGCTTTTCCTCACCGCTCTTCGCATCGTATACGCGTGAAGACATCATCAGCGCCGTTTTCTGTATCCAGCGTGTCTCGCTGCCGGATACGCGCTCACAGTATTCCACCGTCACCTGTTTTTCTCCGCTCGCATAGCGTTCCAAAAGCTTTTCGGCCGTGTCGATCAACCGGTAGCTGCCCATCGTTTCGGGCAAAATCAGCATAGAATGACGGTGGCAATATTCGCCGTACGGACACGGTGTTTTCAAGTCCTCAATAAAGATGTCTGCGCCGCGTTCACGACGGAAATCGCGCTCCACCAGATCATCCGTCAGATTCACGGAGTATACCGCGTCCGCAGTCTCCAGCATCGCATCCACGTAACTGTCGTTTTCCAAAATAGACTGCTTCAGCTGCTCGTAATACTGCGTCAGTTGCTGCTTGGCGTCCGTCTCCGGCTGCACACTGTCGATCGTCTCAAACGCCAGCAAGAAATGGTGCAGCGTGCCGTCCGGGTCTGCATCCACAAAAATCGCCGTCAGTCGCCCGTAGTCGGCACTGTTCGCGCCGAAAATCTTGTGCTGCAATTCCACCACGCGGTTCTTTTCGGAAAGCGCCTCGCGCAGCGCCGTCAGCTGTAATCTGCTGCGCACCGCCTTGCGGTCTTCCTGCGCCACGCGTTCTTCTGCAATCTGCTCCACAGCGCCGGAATAACTGCCGTCCGCCGCAAGGAAAAACGCCTCGCTTGCACGAATCACCCGGTAAGCGTCCTGCCTTGCGTCGCAGTACAGGCAATCGGAAAAGTTGCTGCCGTATTTTTTCATGCTTTTCAGCAGCCTGCGATCCAACTTCTTTTCGGCCAATGCTTCCTCGCGCTTCACGTGGTTTTTGTTGATATACATGTTTTTGTCTGCGAAGATATACAAATCGCGCATTGTGCAGTTTTCGTTCTCGTCGGAGACCGAAATGCCAACCGCGTAGCTCACCGGAAAATCGGGGTTCGCCGCATTGTACGTGTCCACACGGTCGCGGATGAGCTGTAAGCATCGCTGCATTTCTTCCTTGTCCGCGCCGTCCATAATGGCGATGAATTCGTCGCCGCCTGCGCGACCCACAAAGTAATGCGCCGGCACCGCCTCGCGCACCAGCTCCGCAAAAATGCGGATGTACGCGTCGCCCTTTTCGTGGCCCATGCTGTTGTTGATGCGTCTCAAATTGTTGAGGTCAAAGCTGCAAACACCCACGGGCATCGTGATCATCTCCGGCGCGCTCAATAGCTCCTCACATTTATTTTTGTTCGGCAGCCCCGTCGCTTCGTCCATGTACACCTTTTTCTGCAAAGCGTGGTTCATGGCGGCGTAGTGCAGCGCCTTGATAAACTCATAACCGATCAGCATCATCAAAACTACGATGTCCGCCGTGATGTACCGCTCCAAAACCGCCAAAGAGGACGCGCGCTTTTGTGAATAGGTTTCCGCAAGGCCCGTCGCCTCATCGCAAATGTCGAAAAACTTTTCGCTTTTGTCGATGATGTCGGTTTTCTCAAAACCCTTTTCGCGCACAAGATAAATCTCCTGCTTCAGGCTTTCAAAGCAAGAAGCCAACTCTTCCATTTTCGTCTGAAAACTCTTGTCGTCCAATCGCACAAGGGTAAGCTCGTCATCGCCGAAGCGCAGACCGTTGATGAACGATTCCACGCTCTCCATCATCCCGTCCTCCGCTTGACCCGCAATCTCCATTTTGACAAGGCGTTGCGTTTCGCCGCGCACAAGGCCCGCATAGTTCACCACGCGCGCCGTACCCTGAATGCCCGAGACCAGCACCATCATCCAAACGATCAGCGCCGCCAAAACCACGGCCAGCACGCCGATGGCCGCCTGCACGGCATTCGATATTTTCTTGTTTTCCCTCATATTCTTCACCATTTCGAATCGTTTGGAGTTATACATTGCCGGACCCTTTCCCAAAATCTTACGGTTCATTATAGCACATTCATGTTCCGTCTTCAACACAAAAAAGGCCCGACCTTTGTGCATCAAACTGCCAAAGGTCGGACTGCTGTTTACTTTACGCGCCGCACCGGCCGCACGTATTTTCAAAAGCGCTTTTCACCATTTCGGCATACTCCTTTTTCACGTTTTCCGGCTCCGTGATTCGGATTTTCCCACCGTAGCCGAACACCCAGCGGTAAAAGACAGGGCTTGCCGCCGTCTCCGTTTCCACGGTAAACGCGTCGTCGCCAAAGGCCTTTGTTTTCACATCTTCGCCGAATGCGTCCACCACCGCATTCATCATCGCGTTGTCACACAAAAGCGTCACGCGCTCACGGCGGCTGTCATACATGCTTGTCATCGTGCGGATATGCCGCATCAACTCCTCTTTTTCGGGCCGCGGCTCCGCGTCCTCATCTAAAATCTCCGGGCAACGGTCAATGCGGTCCACGCGGAAGCTCACAAGCTTTTCGTGCTTGTCGGAATACCCCACAACGTAATATTCATCTGTATTCCAAACAAGCTTATATGGGCTGAAAACATATGGCTTCCCGTCGTTTTTCAGCACACGGTTCTTGCCCGGACCGTAATGAAAATAGTAAAACGCAATTTTCTTCCGCTTTGCAATAGCCGCGTTGATCGTGTCTGCAATATAGTAAATGCTCTCATTGCAGGATTTCCCGTTGTTCGCGCAAAATCCCTCCTGCAAAGCCTCGGCCTCATAAACGCTCGTCAGCCGGCAAAGCTTTTCAATCAGCTCCTCGCTTTTCTTTTCGGTGATGAATCCCGCAGATTCCACCGCGTCCGCAAGCAGCTTCAATTCCGGCATCTCAAATAAGCGGCTCGCAAGGTAATAGCGGTTCTGCGTCGTCTTGTGCGTGTAAATATCAAAGCCGCAGTCCGCAAGCTGCTTGATGTTCTTGCCGACGGTCGTGCGGTGCACCGTAACGCCGCATTCCTTTTGGAGCTTATCCATAATGTTCTTCGTGGAAAGCTCGTGGTTTTCGTCGCTGTATGTGTTCAGAATTTTCAAAAGCGAGATCGTCCGCAGTTCAGCGTTGTCCTCCGCCTTCGGTGTCTTATTCGTCTTTGCCATAAAGCAGCACTCCTTTGCGCTCATTCTGCTTTTATTATAGCGGACGAACCCCCACCGTACAAGCCCGGAAACCGTCAGGTGTCGCTTTTTCGCTCACTGCGGCTTCGTGATAAGCTCTGTCACCGCTTCGCCGTAAAACGGCACAAACAAAAAAATCTGCTGATATTCCTTCGCGTTCCATGCAATGTTCGGTATGTATATCCCTCACTTTTCCGCTAAAATGCGTTCGATCTCATCTAATGTGTCGGCAAAATAAATGCCCTCTTGCCGCTCCTTGGTCGAAAGCCCCATCTCGATCATATGGCCTAAAAGCGCCTTCAGCCCGTCGTAATATCCATTCAGATTATAAAGAATGCACGGCGCGTCTAAATGCTTCAGCGATACCTTCGACATCACTTCCGCAATTTCCTCCAGCGTGCCCGTGCCACCCGGGAACGCGATAAACGCGTCGCCGAGCTCAATCATTTTCGTCTTTCTGTCCGTCATGTCCTTTGTCACAATAAGCTCCGTCAGCCCGTCGTGCTGCAGCTCGGAGTCCACAAAAAACTGCGGCTCCACACCGGTCACTTTGCCGCCGTTTTGCAGCACGCTTTCGGCGATCGACCCCATTAGCCCGCATTTTGAGCCGCCATAAATGAGGTCATGCCCGTTTTCGCCGATCCACTTGCCGAGCGCCTCCACCGCCTCTTGCAGTTTGGGGTCATTGCCTGCGTTCGCACCGAGATAAACCGTGATATTCATCTTCATCCCCGCCTTTCTTTTCCCTTATCATACAAGAATTCACCGAAGATTTCAACCGCTTCACTCCACACGGTACAAAACATGCGCATAAAAAACGGCGGCGCAAAGCCTAAGCTCCACGCCGCCGTTTTGGGATATATAAATCAGGAGAGCGCCTGCCCGCATTCCGAGCAGAATTTACTGCCCGGCTTTACCGGCGCGCCGCAGCCCGGACACACCGTTTGTAGCTTTGCGCCGCAAGCGCTGCAAAACCTCGCGTTTGCGAAGATCTGCGCCCCGCACTGCGGACAGACTGCCCCCGCCGGAGCTGTCGGCGCCGCATTTACGGGTACGCCCGCCGTCCGGAAGCTCGTTGGCTCGCCCATCGTGCAGCGGTACACCACCTCAAAAATCTCGCTCGGCAGCTTTTTCTGCTTATACGCGCCGATGCCCGCCGTTACCGCCAGCGGCCACAGCAGAAAAAGCCCCACGGCGCCCGCGCCCAGCTTGTCCGCCCACTGGCCCTCGCCGAGCGTCACATTGAGCTGCGTGCCGTTTACCGTGAGCTCCACTGTCGTCGCCAACTTCATGCCGGAAAGCGTGCGCAGCGTATCGGCCTGTGCCGCCTGAATGAGGTACCCGTTCGGCGTCGCCACGCTCTGCACCTCCATGCCCTTTTCGCCGCGCAAAAACGTCGTCACAGCCTCCAAAACCTGCTCTGCAGTCACTTGGTTCAGCTCAAATACTCTCGACTCTTTCATGTCGTTCCCCCATTTCTATTTCGCTTCTATTTCGCTTCGCGCAGCGCCTTCCAAAGCGCCGCATCATTTTCCAGTTGATAAGCGTCTCCTTCATACAGCAGGTTCCGCTGCTCAAACCGTATCACACACATCGTGCCGTCTGTTTTCACAAACGTCAAACTCTGCTCGCTGTCCGTTGCACGCATGTCCGTTCTTTCGCCGATTTTCACCTCGCAAAGTGCGTCAAAAATCGTTTGCATCGCCGCCTTGTCCGTGATGCGGCAGGAAACGGGCGTGTCCATCGTGTAGCGATATTCCATGCAGTTCATCTCATTCACGTCAAATGTCTTTGCGAAATTCTCTGCTTCGCCGCCGCAAAACGCAAACACCTCGCCGGCTTCGCTTCTTTCCGCCGTCTTTCCTCCGCAGCCCGCAAGAAGCACGCACAAAACGACCAGCGCACACAGCAAAATAAAAACGCATCGCTTCATTTTCCCGCCCCCTTTTCTATCCCCTATCCTACCAAACGACCGTAACCGAAAAAAGCGTTTTCCCGGTTTTGTCATTGACACGCCGGAAAATGTCAAAACCCAATGCGTTTGCTTATGGCGGTTTCGGTCGAAGCGTGGTATAATCGCCTTAAATCAAGCATACGGAGGGAACCCGCATGAAATTTTGTGACCGTCTCAATTTATATATCGAAACACTCGGCTGTTCCGCCAAAACGCTTTCCGCCGCCTCCGGCATATCGGATGCCGCCATCAGCCGCTACCGCTCCGGCGAGCGCGAACCCGGCAGGGACAGCGAACAGCTTCTGCGGCTCGCACAGGGCATCTGCGCCATCGCCGCCGAAAGCGATTATTCTCCCGGCTTTTCGGAGGGCGAAGTTCTCGGCGCCCTCCGCGCTTCCCTGCACACCGAAAAATCCGATTTTGACAGCGCCGTTCAAAACCTCAAAAACCTGCTCACCGCATTCGGCATCAGCTACGCAGAGCTTTCCCGCGCCATGAATTTCGACGCATCCTACCTCTCCCGCGTCTGCTCCGGACAGAGAAAACCCGCAAACACAGAGGAATTCATCACGCAGGTCTGCCGCTATGTCACAAGGCGGTGCCTGAAAAACGACCAAAAAGAAGCCCTCTGCGCGCTCGTCGGTACACCCGCAGAGCAACCTGCAAAGCCCGATCAATACACTGCGCTCCTCATGGAGTGGCTGTGCACCGCAAAGCAGCGCGATGCCGAGTCCGTCTCCAAATTTCTCGCGCATCTCGATACCTTCGACCTCAATGAATATATCGAAGCCATTCATTTTGGGGAGATTAAGGTGCCTTCGCTCCCGTTCCGACTCCCTGCCTCGCGCAATTACTACGGCATAGAGGAAATGAAGCAGGGCGAGCTCGATTTTTTCAAGGCGACCGCGCTTTCCAAATCCGCCGCCCCCGTTTTCATGTGCAGCGATATGCCCATGGCCGATATGGCGGAAGATCTCGACTTCGGTAAAAAATGGATGTTCGGCATCGCCGTCGCGCTCCGAAAAGGACTGCATCTCGATATAATCCACAACATAGACCGCCCGTTTGAAGAAATGATGCTCGGGTTAGAGAGTTGGATCCCCATTTACATGACGGGGCAGGTCTCGCCGTACTACTTAAAAGGCGTGCAGAACACCGTCTACTGCCACTTTCATTACGTCTCCGGCGCCGCCGCGCTCACTGGCGAGTGCATAAACGGCTTTCACGAAGACGGCCATTACCATTTCACGAATAACCGTGAAGAGGTGCAGCACAGCCGCCGCATCGCAGACCACCTGCTGCAAAAAGCGCAGCCCTTAATGGAAATTTATAAAGCCCCACAGGCCGATCTGTTCCGCGCATTCCTCAAAAACGACGCAGCCACCGTCGGCGCACGGCAAAACATTCTCTCCGCTCCGCCGCTTTATACCATGCCGGAAGATCTGCTCGGACGCATTCTAAAGCGCAGCGGCATGTCGGCAGCAGACGCAGAAAGCATCAACGCCACACTCAAACAGCAAACGGAAAATATCGAGCAAATTCTCACTGCAAACACCGTCATCGACGAGCTCCCGCATGTAAGCGAAGAAGCGTTCCGGGCAAGCCCCCTCACGCTCTCGCTTTCAAACGCATTCATCGAAAACACCGTCACGTACACCTATGAAGAATACACAGCGCACCTTAAAGCCACCAAAATATTTGATGAACAGCACCTAAACTACACCGTCCGTTTTGCGGAGAAACCCGCGTTCCGCAATATCCAAATTCAAATCCACGAAAACGAGTGGGTCATGCTGTCCAAAAGCAAAGCCCCCGCCATCCATTTCGTCATTCGCCACAGTAAAATGCTCAGCGCCTTCCAAAACATGATCTTGCCTTACGTTGAGGATTAACCGCCGCCCGCGTCAACGGTGGTTAAAAGTTTTGCGCAAGTTTTTTCAAAAGTTTGCGCATTTCAAAGGCAGCGCCTTTGGTCGTCGTCCGCAAACAACGAATATCCTTGCAACGCTCGCGGCGCTAATCGCCGTTTACTGCCGAATATATTCGCAAAAATCATTCACAACACGATCCATCATCTCGTTATTCTGGCGTGAAACCTCGGCCGCGTTTTCCGCCTGCATGTTTCCCTGCCGTATCGCTTCCTGAATGTACTCGTCCGTAAACGCAAAGCTCGTCAAAGACTGTATCAAGGTCGGCGCCGCCGCCTCAAATTTTCCCTCCGGCGCAATAATGCCGAAAATGTTCGAGGCACTGCGTGAAGGCGTCACGTCCACACCGTTGATTTCATAGCCGCCCGCGTCTAAAATGCTGCCCTCAAACATACCCGTGCAGGCCGCCCCTGTTTCCGATGTAAGGCTCGCTAAGATCGAAGCTTCCGAAACCGCGTAGCTTGCAAGCGGCGTCGTAATGGGCTTTTCGGCAAGCACCGTAAAGTCCCGGATCGTCACCGGCGTGAAATTCTCCTGCGAAAGCGCTTCGTACACCTCAATGTATTCCTCCATGCCGCCAAGGCACCCCGCAAGTGTCGCGTCCTCCAGCACCGGCAAATACGTCAGCGGGTCATTGCTCGTGCTCATGGATTGATACTGCGCCTTCGCTTCCGCACTCTTAAAGTACGGGCCAAGCTCACCGTAATAGAAGATCTGCACATCCGGGTCGTTCGGGTCCCACGCGCGGATGGCATACCCTGCATATTCGCCGCCGGTCATGATTTTCCACCCCTGCGGCAGCTGCATCGTGAACACCCCGCCGTCGTAATCAACCAACGTGTACACCGCTTCAGGTGTCGGTTCCGCCGTCGGCTCCGGGGTCACGGTCCCTTCCGGCTCGGGCGTCATTTCAGGCTCCGTCTGCGCATTTGAAGCTTCGGAGGACGCTTCCGTTTTTGATTCCGCCGTCTCCTCGTCCGGGTCTATCCCCGCTGTCTCAAACACCGTGTCCGTGCCGAGCGCATCATATGTCTTGCCGCCTAATACAACACACCCGTCCTCACGCAGCGTAAAGCTCATTTTGCTGCCGCTTGCGTCCGCAAATGTAAAAATATACCGCGTGTATTTGTCGTCCGTCTTTACAACTTCGCCGAGCGTCACATCTTTCAACGCGCCAAAAATTTCTTCCGCTTGCTTTGCGTCCCGCACCGTTTTCGGTTCCGCTGCAAAGCTTCCTTTTTCTTCGTAAATCGTCAGGCTTTCCGCCGCAAATTTTCCCGCGCCGCTCACTCGGTCAAACAGCGCGTTTTTCGCGCCGCAGCCCGCAAAATTCAAAAGCAATACAAGCGTCAGCACAGCCGCCGTCATTCGTTTCGTTCGTGTCATGTTTGTCTCCTCAGTAGTTTAATCCCTGAATGTTCAGCACCGGCGCCAAATCGCAATCCACCACATACACCATGCCGCCGGATTGCTGCGCCTCCTGCTCCTTGTTGTACAAGTAGTTCGCCCATTCCTCCGCGCTCAGTGGCTGAATGAGCGACTGCAGCGCGTCCTGCGTCGCCGTAAACGGCAGCATCGTCGTCTCAATGAGGAAGTATTGCCCGGAGCCGCTCCACGTTTCCACCGCTGTCTGCGCGTGTCCCGGCGTGAACACAATCATCGCGTGCATGCTTGCGGATTCCAGCACGCTCGCCATTAAAACCGCCGTTTCGATGCAAATTCCGGAGCCGTTCTCTAAAACTGCGTCGGGCATCAAAACGCGCTGGCTCGCACTGAACGAATACGGCCCCATGTTGTAGCGTACGCCCATGTTGCTGATGGCGCTCTGTATCGCCGCCACCTGATAATACGTGATGTACGCGCCTTGGTCGGACGTAAAGCCGTACGCCGGCTGATACCCCGGCAGCATACCGTATTCCGTGCCGAAGCTTTGCTCCAGCCACGATACCGCATTACGGCGCACCTGCAAAATGCCGTCCGTTTCCGGCGTCATCCACGCCAAGATGTTGTCGTTCTGGATGATGCCGAATTCGTCGCTGTAATTTTTATAATCGTATACGCTGTGCAGCTCAATGTTCTTCGTCTCCTGAATAATCGCCTCGCCCGTGATCGTGTTTTCCACACGCAGCGTCATCTGCGTGTCCTTCGTCGTTGAAAGGTCGGGCATATCGGTGAGCACCGGCGGCTTAATCATCAAATACGTCATCTCCGGCGTCAGTGTCACTTTCTGCTCATATTTCTGCGTAAAGCCCGCAATTTCCGCCGTCACCATCACGTCGGTGTAGCCCTTGTCCGTATATAAAAGCAGGTTGATCGCCGAGTCCATCGAGGGGTACAAATTCGGAAAGATCTCCTCCACGGTCGAGTAGTCCGAGAACACGATCGGCGCCTGCGCGTCATACGCGCCAACATCTTTGCCGCCCTCGCAGGCCGCCAGGATCTCATCCGCATACGCGTCAAGGTTCTCATCGAGCAAAAACGCGGCGTGGTTATATTCGCGGCTGTATAAATCGAACATCGTCTCCTCGTGCCGCCCGGAAGTAATGCCCACGCGCGAGATAAGCTGGTTTGCGGAATACAGTCTCAAAACGTCCGACCATGCAAGGCCCCACGAGCGCGATTCCATGTATTTCGTCATCACATCAAGGTTCGCAACGTATTTCGGCCACAGATCATTGAGCCACTCCGGCGTGTCCAACGTACTGAGCGCCGTTTTCACATTGCCCGCCGCCTCATAAACGGAAATGAGATACGCCTGCTCGTCGCTGCGGTCGCCGACCGTAGCCGTTACAAGCGGCTGCAAAGCGTCATACTGCGCCGTGTAAAATGTCAGCGCCTCCTGAATGCCGCCGATCACCTCAAGTGCGTCCTCAAAGTAAGCCTTCTGCTCCGCTTCCACAGCCTTGCCTTTTTCGGTCTTCGGCGCGTCGCAGCGCTCGAGGCTCTGCATCTGCTGCCGCACCGCGCCCACCGCGTCGTTAAGCGCGTTTAGTTTCTCCGTGCACAACGTATAATACTCGTCCAGCACGTCAAAGCCCTCTGCATTCACAGAATTCTCATACACAATGCTGCTCTGCCCGGAAAGCTCATCCGCCGCAGCTTCCACATCCTTTAAAATGCTCTGCGTCTCCGTCACGGCCGCCGCCACCTGCTCCAAATACGCCTTGTCCTGCTGCACCATGCCGCATCCTGCAAACGATGTGCACAACAGCACCACCGCCAAAATAAAGCTTACCGCCCGTTTCCCATTTTTCATACGCGTTCCCCTTTTGCTCTACAGAATTATTCTTTGGTTCTATTATAACGAAAAGGTATGCCGTGTTTGAACCCGCTTTCCCGCCCTGTCCGTGACAAACCCGGAAACGAAAAGCTCCTTCAAAATAGAAATAGCCGCCTGATTTCTTTTGAAAACCAAGCGGCTATGTACGCTATATTCAGTTCGACAAACTGGAATTGAGATTTCATGTATTCCAAGGAATTTAATAATTGTTATATTTTATTATCAAATATCTCTCAAGCCCTTGAAAACACTAAGTTTATCGCAGGTGAGCTTTCCCTTATTGTTTCCCTTGTATTATATTGTCCCACCAGTGTTTACGAACTCTGATAAGGGCAAATACAAGGGCAAGAAAATCCTATAAAACAGTATAACACAAAATTAAAACGACATGGTGAACTGATTGAAATGCTTCTATTTTTTTAACAAATGATTGATTGAACGATAAGGAGATTTGATACGATGAGAACGATATTTGCAGAATACAATCCACACAGAAACAGCATTGATGTATATACCAGTGCTGGCTATATGCTCCGCATTGACTGCTGGGAAGCAGAAAAGAATTTAAAAACAACACCTGGATCAGATTGTGCATTAAATGCACTTGCTATTGATGAACCACTTGAATATGCAAGATTGTATCTTGATGGAACGATGCAAATGTGGGTAGATGCGGAAGATTCCTTAGAAATTTAATTCAAAGATAAATAAGGGACAAATAACCCTTTTAGATTTATTTGTCCCTATTATTCTATATTTTTTCACTTCTGACAATGCAGATGAAACTTTTAAATTTGGTATTTTCCAGTATCATTGTTCAGTTTTTATTGCACCAGACAGGGCATTGTATCCATTTTGTTTGTATGTATTTTCCCCTGTTACTCAATCATAATTTCCTTGATAGAAATCTTCTTAATTTTTTCAGAATATATATACATCATAATTTCATAAATCGTGATAAAACAAGCAAGAGAAATAAGCATAGTTGGAAAGTCAAATTTATACGTAGGTACACCCGCGACATCCTTAAATACAATATCCACCATAAGCCGAAGCAATCCATACTGATATACTGTTCCGATTATAAAACCAATATAGGACAGCGGTCTGTATCCTCCTAAAATTGCCCTGCAACATTCTTTCTGTGAATAGCCGAATACTCTCATCATAGCAATAGTTTTTGTATTTCCGTTTATTACTGTAGTTATAGCAAGAAACAGAGTTGTAAACGCTAATACAAGTCCGATGACCAACATCATCACACCCATCATTTCACTTGATAAATCTTTCATACTAAACGACATTTGTGTCATAGCTGAAAAGCAAAATGAAGCAAAAATAATGAAGAATACAAGTGCCTTTTTAGATTTCAGGGTATTCCTTTTCAAATACTCTACAAACGACAATTCACTGCTTTTTTCGATTCTATGATTTGGTGTTTTAGAAGCAGTTTGCGTATTATCTTTCAAAAGCAGCAACACAGGTTTTTTGAATTTGTACCAGGCATAATAAACTGAAAGTGCCGAAAAACACACAGTCGGCAATACCACAAAATAAAATAAAATGCTTGGATGAAAATTGATAGTTATCTCAGGAAGCATTTTATCTTCATTTTGTAGAGCGTAAAACCACGGCATTATAAGAAATGCTCCTGCATATCCGGTTACAGTTCCAATAAATATACTAATTCCGAATACCCAAAAGCTTTTTGCAATTTTGATATTTGAATATCCCAACGCCTTTAATATCCCAAGTTCCTTCTTATGCGTGTCAATATAATGCTTAATATAAAACAACAACATATAGTCCACGGCGTTCATAAAATCGTCATCGTCCTCTTTGACCTCCATCCCGGAAATCATATCAACAAGGGCGTTCATGTTCCGATCCTCGGCGGGGCCTTCAAAAATGATGTAGGCGATCAGGGCGCAGTACAAAAGCGCTTCCGCCTTCGTCCAGAACGGATCGCCCTCCTTGCCCTCGCCCTTGGTGTTGGAGATCAGGGCATTGACAAACTTTAGGATGTCGGCCTCATTCTTGATATAGGCCAGCGGGTTATAGTGCATGGACTTGGAAAAGTCGATGCTGTTGAAAACCTTGATTTTATACCCCCGACGCTTTTGCAGGAAATGCCCCACTTGGGAGAGGACGCCGCCCTTCGGATCGACCACCACAAAAGAGGAATGAGCCTGCAAAAGCTGGGGTGTGAGCCAAAAGCGGGTTTTGCCCGATCCAGACGAGCCGATGATGCAGCAATTCAAGTTCCGGGCGTTGGCCGGGATCTTCGGGCGGGTGTTCATGGTGAGAAACTCCGTCCCGGTCAAAATCACATTGTTTTCAAACTTGGGATCGACAAAAGGCCGTATATCTTTTTCATGGCCCCATCGTGCCGATCCGTACTCGGCATCCCGCCGAAATTTCTTTGCGTTTTTGCTTTTCATGTGGATGAACAGCCGAAACGCCACGGCCCCCACGATGCCCACCAGCCAATCCAGCGGATTGAGCCCCGGCGCAAAGTCAGCAAAGGCCACGCCGATGGTCTGGCCGATCCCCATAACTTTTGAGAGGAAATCGGCCCCCGCCGCCAGACGGTAGGCCGTCCCCAATTTGAGAAAGGCCCAGCCGATGAACAGATAGGGGATGTTGGGAATAATGTACTTTTTGAGATTACCTGTCCGCATGGGCCGCCTCCTTTGTGCGCTCCTTCTGGCGGGGCTTTTCTTTCGCAAGCTGATCCGCCGCCTGTTTGAGCTGTTCCCGGATGGGGATGCGCCGGGACTTGGACTTATCCAGCACCTTCCGGGAGTATTCCGAGAAACAGGCCGTCATCGCATCGGCCTGTCCCGTCTTGAAAAACAACAGGTATTTGTCCGGCCCGGTCTTGTAAAATGCGTAATCCACATTCCACTTCCGGGCCACACGGTCAAACATCTTCGGAGCGTCCACCTCAATACTGCTGGTGGCCGCTCCGTGGGCCATGAGCTTTTTCACGCTCTGTTTGCCGTGAGGTGTTTGGGCCGCCCGGTACTCCTTCGCTATCTTGCGGCCCACGGCCCGGAGCGCATAGGCAAGGCTCCGGGCACTCATTTTCCCGGCCCGCATGGATACTGCGATTGTTCGCCGGGAAATATCCTCGTCAACCAGCGTTACCACCTCCTTCTATGGGACAAAGTGTCTCGAAGCTACATCAGCGATCCTCCCGCCCCGTATTGATGCGGCGCTTGTCGTTGTCCAGCGCCGACCTGTCGATAATTTCCTTGTAGGCCGCCATCCGTTCCCGGATGGAGAGTTGGGGATAGGCGAAAATCCGGTGCTCGGAGGGAATGTCATCCCGGCCCGTGTAGTGCTCAACGAAGTTACTGCGGTTGTTACACACATATCCGCCGGGGGCATAGTGGCCGCTGTCATTGATCCGGGCGTCCCTCCCAAACGCCTCATAGTCGATATAGTCAATGAGGGACTCCGGGACTTGGACGGCCCCGAAGTCCAGAACATACAGATGCCCCAGCTCCTCATCACTTTTGATACCGGGCTCGAAGTCAAAGCAGTCCAGATTTTGCGTGAGGTTGATTAAATCCTTCACGCTGCCTGTGTATTCGCCGCTGTCGATCACGGCCTCAAACTTTTCCAGCTCGTCCTGCTCCAGATCGGAGAGCAGGTGGGCCAGATGGTTGAGCTCGTCCAAGTCCTCATACTCGCCCAAATGCTCATGCAGGCCCAGCACATCCCCGTCAAACGAGGTTATGAAAATTTCCTCATACCGTACCCCGTCCACGCCGATGCGTTTTAAGAGGGACTGCAGCTCCTCGGTGGTGGCGGGGAATTTCAGCGTTGCCCCGGCCTCCACGCCATCCTCGGCATAGCGCCCAAGGTTGGTGATGTAGGCTTCCAGCAGGGCCGCCATCAGCGGCGGCCCTGTCCCTTGACGGTGAGGATGCCCTCAAGGGTGGTGGCCGTGATACCCAACCGCTGGGCCACGGCAATATCATTCTTCATGGACTCGGTGACGGTGTGGCCGCACACCACCAGCACATGGGATCGCCGCAACAGGTCACGGCTCATGTCAATGCCGCTTTTGTGTTCCTCGGGAACGGCATCGTTGAGGAACAGAGGCAGGTAAAGGGTCGGGCAGATGGGGGAAAATCCCGCCTCATACACAGCACGGCAATACTGCGCCGCCCGTTCTGCATTTTCGCTGTCGCCGCCGTACCATGCGGCGGTGATGTACGCAAGGGGTCGTTTCATAGTCAATACCTCCGATATTTTCATAATGTAGTGTCAACCCAATCCCCCCCCCTTTCCCATTCATGGGAAAGGGTGCGGCTCTGGAGGATATGCCCCCGTCACGCCGCTTTTGGGTAGCACAGCCGGGGCAGGCCGTAAAGGGCAGGCCGCCGCAAGCGGCGGGGCATACGCCCCCTTGACGGCCAGCTCCCGCCTGTGCCGGGTAGCAGGCGGCGACGGGGGATATACCACCCGAGCCTTCTGGCAAGGGGCGCAAAAAACCTCGGGACAAAGTGTCTCGAGGTTACTTCTCCATATCCGTCTTTTTCTTGTCAGCCTTACCCAGTTCGGGCGGCCGTTTCTCTTTCCAGTCATCCAGCAGGGACATGATCTGCTCCTTCATTTTGGCGGGAGTAACCTCCTTGCCAAAATACTTCTCCAGTTCAGCCATTGAAATAATCACGCCACGATCCTCCTTTTTCTTTTCTGATAAGATACCGTCAATCACATCGCCGTTGAGCTTGCCCGCCTGATCCAGCTCCCGGAGCCGCTTTGCCTGGGCATGGGAGGGAGAGGACTGCTCGCCCTCAATGGAAACGGCGATAAGCTGCTGGTTTTTGGGCCTGATATACGAGAGCTCCACAGCGGGCATAAAACCCATTTTTTTACTGTCCACCATGTCCATGAGCTCCGGGACAAGGGAATTAAGGCGGATATACCGCATGACCTTTTTATAGTTCATGCTGTTGTTTTCGCCCACGATCTCAACCGAGCGTTTTCCTACATCGCCAGGGGCAACGCCCTCCAACCGCCCGCCCTGATGCTTGATGGCCTCCACTTCCAAATCCAGAAGTTTCGCCAGCTCGCTGGGCAGGGGCTCCCCACGCTGTTTGTTGCTGTTCTTCATTTCCCGGACGGCCTCGATGTCCGTCATATTGCGGACGATACAGGGCAGCTCCTCCAGCCCGGCCAGCTCACTGCCACGGTGACGGCGATGGCCGGCGATGATCTCATAACCGTTGCCGTCCTTTTCCGGGCGGACGGTGGCGGGGGTCATAACGCCGTGCTCCTTAATCGTCCCCACCAGTTCCGCCATTTTGTCATCGTCCTTTACTTGAAAGGGATGATCACGGAATGTATGGAACGCATGGAGCTCGGAAAGTTTCAGATAGACCAGCTTGCCCTCGTCAATGGGACGGGCCGGGGCCTCCGCCGCAGGCCCTGCGCCGGGGACAGCGCCGCCAGCGGCGGCCTCCTCCTTGATCGGGGCGGCCTGTTTCCTTCGGGACACTTTGTCTCGAGGTTTGGGCGGTTGGGCCTCGCCGGGGGCCGCTTTATCTGCCTTGGGTGGGCGGCCCTTGCGGGGTTTGGCCGCATCCTGCGTCTTTTCAGACTTGGCCGGGGTCTGTTCCCCTTTTCCCTCTTTGGGCGGACGGCCACGGCGGGGCTTTTTCTGTCCCTCTGCGGCGGCCTCTTTGGTTTTATCCCCGGCGGCCTTTTTCTCCGCCTGCTCGGACGGGGCAGCCACAGTCTGCCCTTCAGTGGGAGCCCCGGCCTCGGGAGCAATCGGCTCGGCCTGTTCCACGGCGGCACGGGCTGCCGCCCTGCGCTCCGCCATGAGTTCCTCGATCTTGTCAAAGGACACCACCACATCGCCGGGGGCGGCGGGAGCGATGCCGTTCTGTTCCTGCGGGGCCGCTGGCCCGGTGTTCAAGTCCGGGGCGGAAGCGTCTGCCGCAGGGGACTCCGCCACGGGAGCCTCGGGAATGACAGACTCACCTTCGGCGGAAATGTTTTTGTTTTCCTCCACTTGCTAACCTCCTTTTCTGTTTCAGCAATCTTGCACAAAAATCCGCTTGAAAATTTTGTGGTTATTTTTTAGAAATTTTCTGCCTCCTTCCGAGCCTTCCACGCAAAAAGGCCGCCCGTTGTCTTGACCGGGCGGCCTTCTGCGTAATGTGATAGCTCTGTTATTTTATTTTTTGGTGTTGTAGGCTCCGAAAAGCCTTGTATTTGTAGTTTTCCTATTTTATAAGGTACATAGCAAAATAGCGCGCAGAAAAAAAGGCGGGGAGGCGCTCCCACAAGGGGCTGCTTTCTCGCCTTTTTTTATGATTCAGGCAGCGGAGGGTTCATTTGGTATGCTGTGCCGGAAAAGCCGGGCGCAAATGCGGAAAAGGTCCTGGCATGGCAGGCGGCAAGCTCTGAGCGGCCCTGTTTTTGGCAAATTAAAATCCATACTGTTCAGAAACCGTTTTGTATGATATAATACTTGTAAAATGGCTGTATGCCTGCCCTATGTCATATTTTTCCCGGTGCTGCTGGAAAGTGAAAATATGGCCGCAGGATAAAGCCCATTAAAGGCCGGCGAGGCACAGATTGTCGGCCGCCGAAAAAACGGGAAGGAAATTTTTATAACATGCTGGGTGTTTACAATTATACGGTGTTACTGACCTACATAGGGATGCTCACGGGCCTCACAGGCATCGGCTGCGCCATGGGCGGACGGATCCCATGGGCGCTGCTGTGCCTGCTTTTGGCGGGCCTATGCGATATGTTCGATGGGAAGATTGCCTCCACAAAAAAAGACCGGACTCCACAGGAGAAACGCTTCGGCGTGCAGATCGATTCTCTCAGCGACCTTATCTGCTTCGGCGTACTGCCCGGTGTCACGGTTTACGCTGCGGCTCGCGGCGCACTTTATGCCGCCCTTGCAGCGGGACTATATGTACTGGCGGCGCTGATTCGCCTGGCTTGGTTCAATGTAGATGAGGAGGAACGGCAGGATGCCGACAACGGCCAGCGGGAGATGTATTTGGGACTACCCGTTACCACCGCTGCGCTGTTTTTGCCCACGGTTCTGGGCCTGGCCCGGCTGCTGCATGGCCCCCTGCCCATCCTCGGCACCGCGTTGCTGGTGGTGATGGCTTTGGCCTTTCTGAGTCCCTTCAAGCTGGCGAAGCCTCGCCTGCCGGGCATGATCCTCATGATCCTCATGGGCTGCGCCGAGCTGGTCATCGTGTTTCTGGGGGTGAAGCTGTGAGCGGAAATTCAGGCTTCGTCCACTTCCTGTACGGGACCGCAACGGGCCGACTGCTGCTCAAGGGTATTCTTGCCACCCATGCTGACCGCCTGGCAGTGGCATTCCTTTGCTCACGCCTGTCCCGGCCCCTGATCGGCCCCTATGCCCGGCGCAATGGAATCCAGCTGACAGAGACGCAGAAAAAGGACTTCCGAACCTATCGGGATCTCTTTCTCCGTACCCGGACACCTGCGGACTTTGACACCGAGCCCTCTCACCTCATTAGTCCCTGTGACGGCTGGCTCAGTGCCTATCCCATTCGAGAAGACAGCAGCTTTGCCATCAAGGGCTCCCACTACAGCCTCCACGACCTGCTCCAGGATGCGGACCTGGCCGCCCGCTACACCGGCGGGGATTGCCTGGTGCTGCGCCTGTGCCCGTCGGATTATCATCACTACTGCTATATTGACGATGGATTTCAGGGAGAAAATCACTTTATCCCCGGTGTGCTGCACAGCGTGCAGCCCATCGCCTGTGAGAAATACCCCGTCTTCTTCCTCAACCGCCGCAGCTGGACGCTGCTCCATACGAATCACTTTGGCCCTGTGGTGCAAACGGAGATCGGCGCCCTGGTGGTGGGAGGTATTGTGAATCTCCGGGAAAATCAGCCCATGCGCCGGGGCCAGGAAAAGGGCTACTTTGAGCTGGCCGGCTCTACCATTACCCTGCTGTTTCAAAAGGACTGTATTCGGCTAAAGCCGGAGCTTTTGACCGCCCTGGAGCGTGGGGAGGTACAGGTGCGCCAGGGCCAGTGGATCGCCACTGCACCGGGGGAAAACTAAATTTGGATCATCTCCAGCCCCGCACCCGGTGCGGGGCTGCGTATTTCTGCTCTGTCTGTTGACATCCCAAGCCGATTCTTATAGAATGGGGGCAGAAAAAACAGACCCGGAGGAGGTTATTTTATGAACATTGGATTGTTAGGCTGCGGCGTGGTAGGCGGCGGCATTTTGGACTTCTGCGCAGAGCGGGCGGACCTCACCGTCGCCAAGGTGCTGGTGCGCCGTCCCCGGCCAGAGCTGGGCGCTCTTGCGGTGACGGATATTGCCGACATCACGGGCGATCCTACCATCGGCATCGTCATCGAGGTCATGGGCGGCCTGCACCCGGCCTATGAGTATATCTGCGCCGCTCTGCGCTCGGGTAAGCATGTGGTGACGGCCAATAAGGCGGTCATCAGCGCCTTTTACAGCCAGCTGACGCAGCTGGCGGCAGAAAACGGCGTGTCCCTGCGCTGCACTGCCGCCGTGGGCGGCGGCATTCCCTGGCTTGTAAATCTGGAACGCTGTAAGCGGCTGGATGCCATTTCCGAGCTGGGCGGCATCATGAACGGCACTACCAATTTCATCATGGACGCCATGCACGCCGCCCCTGTGTCCTTCCCGGAGATTTTAAAGCAGGCCCAGGAGCTGGGCTACGCCGAGGCAGATCCATCCGCCGACATCGATGGCGATGATGTGCGCCGTAAGCTGACTATCTCCGCCAACATCGCCTTTGATACCCTCCTCCGGGAGGAGGATATCCCCATGTTCGGGATTCGCACCGTCACGGATGAGGATATCCGGACATTCCAGGCCCACGGCTTTGTATGCAAGCTCCTGGCCACCGCTAAGGCGGCCGAGGGCGGCGTCTGCGCCTTCATCGAGCCCACCCTGGTTGCTAGCCATGACCTGGAGGCTGCCGTGCCCAAAAACTTCAACCTCATCACCTACTATGGGGAGAAAATCGGCCGGCACAGCTTCTTTGGCCAAGGAGCCGGGCGCTATCCTACAGCCTTCAACGCTGTGGAGGATTGCCTGGACATCCTGGCGGGCAAGCGCGGCTTTTACACGGATGCCATGCGCCCTACCGCTGTTACCAACACGGAGGAGGCTCACCCCTACTATGTCCGCACCGCTTGCCCGGACGAATTCTTACAATCCGTTACGGCGGAACGCTGGGAAAGCGGCATCGTCACCGCCTGCGTAAGCGTAGCGGATATGCTTCGCTGGGGCCGGGAGCAGCTGAAAAAAGACCCCACCTGCTTCCTGGCAGGCATCCGCTGATGGATCACCTCAGCCGCAGCAGGCAAAATGCCTGCTGCGGTTTTTTTTACAAATAACACAAATTATTCATACATTTATCCCTTGGTTATGGTATAATATGCTTCGAGGATAGAATTTTGCCCGCAGGGCAAGGAGGAGCAACAGCCATGATGGTCGAAAAACCCAACCGCCCGTCCCTGAAAAACGTACATTTGCCCAACTCTACCCCGCAGCAGGAGATGGAGCTGGCTCAAGGCATGGTGCGGGTGAACCACCTGTACCGCAGCGCATTAAAGGTGGCTGTGGCACAGATGGAGATCCTGGACGAGGAGTTTGCCACGCTCAATGATCGCTCTCCCATCCATCACATCGAATACCGCATCAAGACCCTGGACTCTATTGTGGAGAAGCTTCAGCGCCGGGGACATGCCGTTACTATAGACAATATCTACGCCTATGTCCAAGATGTGGCAGGCATCCGCATTATCTGCAACTATTTGGATGACATCTATTATCTGCGCAGCCTGCTCACACGGAACGAGTCCTTTCGGGTGATCCAGGAGGTGGATTACATAAAGACACCCAAGCCCTCCGGCTATCGCAGTCTGCATCTGATCGTGGAGGTTCCTATTGTCATTTCTGAGGGGACATTGCACCTGCCGGTGGAGATCCAACTGCGCACCATCGCCATGGATATGTGGGCCAGCCTGGAGCACGAGCTGCGGTATAAATCCACCCGGGCCTTCTCCCAGGAGGACGCCAACCGGCTGCGCCTGTGCTCCGAGGCGGTATTCGAGGTGGACCGGGAGATGCAGAACATCTATAAGGGAAAGCCCGCAGAGTACGAAGAGGGCGAAGCAGAATCCACCCCCTGATTCATAAGCAGAAAAATCACGCACCCGATGTATAATCCGGTGCGTGATTTCATTATAGGCAGAGACTGTTTATCCGCCGGACGCATGCGCTGGTGTACGTCCGTGACATTGCCGCGCCTTAGGCCCGGCTGCGCCGCAGCTTTAGCTGCAGCCGGTCTGCAATCATGGCAATAAACTCCGAATTTGTAGGCTTCCCCTTCGCCGAGTTCACGGTGTATCCGAAATACTTCTGCAGGGTCTCCAGATCCCCGCGGTCCCACGCCACTTCAATGGCATGGCGGATCGCCCGCTCCACTCGGGATGGCGTGGTAGAGAATCGGCTGGCTACCTCAGGATACAGCACCTTGGTCACTGCGTTGATGACATCCATGTCCTGCACGGCAATCAGAATGGCCTCCCGCAGGTACTGATAGCCCTTAATATGCGCCGGCACACCGATCTCATGGATGATCGCTGTCACCTGCCCTTCCAGAGCTGGAGAAAAATCCCCCATTTCCTGCTGGGATTGGGCTGCCTGACGCATCAGCTCCAGTAAGGATTCTTCGCTGCAGGGCTTGGATAAAAAGTACCACACGCCCATTTGCACCGCTTGGCTCACGGTGCGCTGCACACAGAACGCAGACACCACGATAATCTTCGGTGCCCGGTCCCCCATGCTTTGCAGCTGCTTGAGCAGGCCGAATCCGTCCAGCTCCGGTAAAACCAGGTCCATAATCAGCAGCTGCGGATACAGCTGCTGCACTAACCGCAGCGCCTCCACCCCGGAGCCGGCGCTTCCGACCACCTGGAATTCCCCTGTACTCTCCATGGTCTTCTTCAGTATCGTTCGATACTCCTCGCTTGCGTCTGCTATAACAACGCTTGCCTTGATTTCCATATTCTCCCTCGTCCTTACATATTAAATTTTCAGCGCATAATCCATTCTTCCTCAACAGCCCTCCCTTGCCTTGCGGATAATATACCATATTTCAGTGTCGTTTTCAAGTAAATTTTAGCGATTTCATACGATTATGTGTGGGATTTTCCGACAGAATTCGACAAATATCTCTACCGGCGGCTGAAAACCTCGGGAGTATCCTTTGGAAAAAAGCTGAATATGTATGCTGTTTTTCTGAAATTTTTTTCTTTTTCTGCAAGGAATTCCCAAAACTTTTTTCCGGTGATTTTCTGCGTATTCTAATAAAAAAAATACATATTAAGAACTTCTTTGAATTAATTGACATTCCCGCCGGTTTGTGCCATTCTAATATCATATCATCAGAAAAGGAGTTGATCGCGAATGAGCAGATTGGATATCAAGTCTCCCAGCAAGGCCGAGACTGTGGTGGAGAATCTCTATCGTGATGTAGAACGGCGGATTGCCGCCAGCCCTCCGGGGCTTTGCCCGGTAGATATGTCGCTGAGCTTCCTGCGGCTCTGCCATGCCCAGAGCTGCGGCAAGTGTGTGCCCTGCCGCATCGGCCTGGGGCAGCTGGCCCTGCTCTTGGAGCAGGTTCTTTCCGGCACAGCCACCATGAGCACCCTGGTTACCATTGAGAAGACAGCTCGAACCATTGTCAACACGGCAGATTGTGCCATCGGCCGGGACGCGGCACGCCTGGTGGTGGACGGGCTGGAGGGCTTCCGGGATGATTATGAGGAGCACATCCTTCACCAGCGCTGCCTGGCAGGGCTGAAGAACCCTGTTCCCTGTGTGGCCTTGTGCCCCGCCGGGGTGGATATTCCCGGCTACATGGCCCTGGTAGGTGAGGATCGCTGCGCCGACGCCGTGCGCCTGATCCGCAAGGATAACCCCTTCCCCGTTGCCTGCGCCTATATATGCGAGCATCCCTGCGAGGCTCGCTGCCGCCGAAATATGATCGACGATGCCATCAATATCCGCGGGCTTAAGCGCTATGCCGTGGATCATGCCGGGGATGTGCCCCAGCCTGCGTGCGCCCCGGCCACGGGTAAGACCGTTGCCATTGTGGGCGGCGGCCCCAGCGGCCTTAGCTGTGCCTACTATTTGGCCCTCATGGGCCACAAGGTCACCGTTTTTGAGGAGGCCAAACAGCTGGGCGGGATGCTCCGCTACGGCATCCCCAGCTACCGTTTCCCCCGGCACCTGTTGGATGCCGAGATCGCATCCATCCTGTCTCTGGGGATCGAGGTACATACCGGCGTCACTGTGGGCAAGGATATCTGGATGGAGGACCTGCAAAAGCAGTATGACTGCCTGTATATTGCCATCGGTGCCCACCAGGATAAAAAGACCGGCATTCCCGGGGAGGACAGTGAAAACGTCATGTCTGCCGTGGAGATGCTCCGCGCCATTGGCGATGATATCATGCCTGATTTCACCGGCAAGAAGGTGGTGGTCATCGGTGGCGGCAACGTGGCCATGGATGTTACCCGCAGCTCTATCCGCTTGGGGGCCGAAAAGGTTACCTGCGTGTATCGCCGCCGTATCGAGGATATGACGGCCCTGCCCGATGAGGTTACCGGCGCCATGGCTGAGGGGGCCGAGATCATGGCGCTGGCCGCTCCGGTCCGCATTGAGGCGGACGAGGACGGCGTGGCCAAGGCTCTCTGGGTCCAGCCCCAGCTCATTGGCGAGGCGGATAAGGCCGGCCGGCCCCGGCCCCACAACGCTGATTTGGACGAGGTCCGCATCGAGGCGGACATTGTCGTGGTGGCCATTGGCCAGGGCGTTGAGATCAGCGGCTTTGACTCCGCCGGCGTGCCCATTAAGCGCGGCGCCTTTGTGGCCGGCCTTTCCGGCCAGGTGGGTGACATGGATAACGTCTTTGCCGGGGGCGATTGCGTTACCGGCCCCGCCACTGCCATCCGCGCCATTGCCGCCGGCAAGGTGGCCGCCGCCAATATTGACGAGCACCTGGGCTATCGCCATGAGATCACCGTGGACATTGACATCCCCAGCCCCATGCTGAATAACCGTCCGCCCCACGGCCGTATCAACACCACGGAGCGGGAAGCCTGCCAGCGCAAGTGCGATTTTGAGGACATCGAGTGCGGCCTGACCCACGAGGGCGCCGTTACCGAGGCCTCTCGCTGCCTGCGGTGCGATCATTACGGCTATGGTATCTTCAAAGGAGGTCGAGTTGACAGATGGTAAAGCTTATCATTGACAGAAAGCCGGTCTCCGTGCCGGAGGGTACCACCATTTTGGAGGCGGCCCGCTCTGTGAACATCGAAATCCCCACCCTCTGCTATCTCAAGGGCATCAACGAAATTGCTGCTTGCCGGCTGTGCATGGTGGAGATCGAGGGGTATCCGCGCCTGATCCCCTCCTGCGATAACGTGGTGGCCGAGGGCATGGTGGTGCATACCAATTCTCCCCGGGCCCGGGAGGCCCGGCGGGTGAATATGCGTCTGCTGCTCAGCCAGCACGACACCCACTGCACCAAGTGTACCCGCAGCGGCAATTGCAAGCTGCAAAAGCTTACCAACGACTATAACCTCCTGGGTGACCACTACATCAACGACCTGAAAAAGACGGAGGACGATTTCTCCAACCCCGTGGTGCGCATTGAGAATCGCTGCGTGCGCTGTATGCGCTGCGTGCAGGTGTGCGACAAGATCCAGAGCATGAACATCTGGGATCTGATGGGCACCGGCTCCCACACCACCATCGGCGTGGGCAAGACCCGCCGCCTGGGGGATTCCGATTGCACCTTCTGCGGACAGTGCATCATCCACTGCCCGGTGGGCGCCCTGCAGGAGCGGGACGACACCGGCAGGGTTTTCGACGCCCTGGCCGATCCCAAGAAGATCACCGTGGTGCAGATTGCCCCGGCGGTTCGGGCTGCCTGGGCGGAGTATTATCACCTGGACCCCAAATTTGCCACGGCCCAGCGCATGGTTACGGCCTTGAAGCAGATCGGCTTTGACTATGTGTTTGATACAGATTTTGCCGCAGACCTGACCATTATGGAGGAGGGCACCGAGTTTATCGACCGCTTCACCCATCGGGATCGCTACACCTGGCCCATGTTCACCTCCTGCTGCCCCGGATGGGTGCGGTTTGTGAAGAGCCAGTTCCCGCGGTTTGTGAACAACCTCTCCACGGCCAAGAGTCCCCAGCAAATGTTCGGCGCTGTGGCCAAGAGCTACTTTGCCCAAAGCATCGGTGCAGACCCACACGATATTTTCGTGGTGTCCATCATGCCCTGTGTATCCAAAAAGAGCGAGTGCGCCCTGCCCAATATGGCGGATGCCTGCGGTGATCCGGATGTGGATGTGGTGCTTACTACCCGGGAGATGGTGCGCATGTTCCGGGGCGAGCAGATCGTCCCCGCCACCTTGGAGGAGACGCCCTTTGACAGCCCCTTGGGTACCGGCACCGGCGCAGCCGTAGTCTTCGGCTCCACCGGCGGCGTGATGGATGCCGCCCTGCGCACGGCTTACCGCATGGTCACAGGCAGCAATCCGGACCCCGATGCGTTCCACGCTATCCGCGGTATGGACGGCTGGAAGGAGGCTGTATTCGAGATTCCCGGCGCCGGTGCCGTTCGCATTGCGGTGGTCAGCGGTCTGGGCAATACCCGCAAGCTTATGCGGGCCCTGGAGCAGGGCGATGTGTCCTATGACTTTGTAGAGGTTATGGCTTGCCCCGGCGGCTGCGCCGGCGGCGGCGGTCAGCCTATTCACGACGGCGTTGAGATGGCTGAGAGCCGCGGCAGCGTACTGTGGGCCCTGGATCGGGCGGAGCCCGTCCGCTTCTCCCATGAGAACCCGGATGTCATGGCCCTGTATCGGGATTTCCTGGGCGCACCCATGAGCGCCAAATCGCACCACCTGCTTCACACGGATCATCATGCCTGGAAAATGCCCTCCGGTAACTGATCCCCCTTCTGACAGCTTAAAAGTGATCCCCGCCGCCCGGAACGGGCGGCGGGGATCACTTTTAAGCACTGCTGTTTCTACGCCTATTGCTTAGGCTGCCTGGACGCGAGTCCCGCCCTAACTTTACTTCGCTACCGGCGCGTCCGGCCAGTAGATCACATAGCATTCCTGCATCTCCCCCATGAAGAAGAAAATATTCTCCCCCATCTCGATGTGCTCACCAAAGGTCAGATCCGGCACAAACAGCCGTCCGCTGGTGCGCCTGGGCCCCTTGATGGTAAAGCCCTCCGCCGTGGGATGCTGCCGCAGCTCGTTGGCCGCCTCCTCCAGGCCGGGAAAATGCAGCGCCTTTTCCAGCTCCGCCAGCTGGGTGGCGCCGTTGATGTATACCAGGTGATTTTCGTCCTTGAACCAGTTGATGCGCATTGTGTGCTCCTCCTTTTCTGCCTGCGTTTTTTTGCTGTCCTTACTGCCGCCCGGAGCCCTTTGCCTCCCTGTAGAAAGATGCCGCCCGCTGCAGCTCTGCAGACCGGCGGCATAAAAGGGCCGGATTTTTCTGTTGCGAAAAAATTCGGCCCTTGACTTCTCTCGTGGGTATCATGACGTAGCGAAGAAAGCGCCCGCTGCGGTGGTGTCCTCCGCTGTGCAATTCTCCTGACTGGCGCCCCGGAGCCTCCGCTCCCCGTTTGCAGCGTACCTTCTCGGAAACCTGATTTCCAATGGCGGACTTTCGTCCCGGCGGCCTTCGCCGCTTCCGTGCATCCTTGCGCCTACAGTGCCGTTCGCGTGGGTTTTAACCCTTTCCTTTTAAACTGTCTCCTGCCCGCATACGGGCGTTACGGCAGACAGCCGCACAGCATCCCTGGACCTATTTACTTTTTATAGTACCGCATATATTATACCTGCGGCTTTTCCCCTTGTCAATGCGCAAAAAAACTCCTCGCAGATAGTGCAAGGAGTTTGGAGCTTGTGGCCGGACTCGAACCGGCGACCTGCTCATTACGAGTGAGCTGCTCTACCAACTGAGCCACACAAGCATATCCTTTACGGACGGTAGGTATTATACCATCTTTTTTTCTTGCCGTCAACTCTCATTTTCGGCTCAAGTGGAATACAATCTGTATTCGGCCCTGCGGTTTTCCCCATATTCCCCCACGGTCTTCGGGAGTCACGCCGCTTTTCTATCTGTATTCGTCAAAATCACCAGGGGGAAAACCGCCCTTTTCCGCCGTTTTCTGTTTCCGGGCGGCGCGCCCAACTCCCTTCAAGTGATTAACATAATATTTAGTCTTTTTCGACTTTACAAATTGTTATCCACATTATCCACAGAGTTTTCCACATACAGTTTTCCTTTATTTTCAAGACTTTTTAAACTGATTTGCCAGGTTTCCCTCTTCGTGGCCTTGCCTTGAAAAAATAATGTCGATTTACATAATACAATTATACTTCCAAATATTTCCTATTTCCGTTTTTCTCCCATTTTCCCCTCTTGACAAGGCAATAGAGAGAAGCAGGCGCTTCTCTCTATTGTATACGCTTATATGGATGTTCACTACCGGGGGCTATGGTGGGGCGATAGCCGGATGAAGATCGTGTAGAGCCCCATGCGTACTGCAGTGCTGCCTGCCAGGACCGGATACATCTGCCGCCTGAATGGAAAAGGCCAACTATCCATCCTAACAAGGGCCTGCACCGCTTATTCCCCCAAAGGGCGAACAGTTTCCCTTATTTCACGCGAAGGCTTAGGCCCTGTACAGCCTACGCGGCACCGAATGCCTTGCGCAGACGGCGAATTTTTATGAATGTATCCGCATGGTACCTTCTTCACAGATTTGCAAACACGGTGCAGCCCTTCGTCTTGATCCAGCGGAGCAGCAGCACACACGCTGCTAGCGTCACCACGGCAAAGGCGGCCATGAATGCCATATAGCCTATACGCCAGCCGATCAGGAAGAAGCCGGCCGCCAGCAGCGCCGCATACACCACGCCGCCCAGCAAGGCCAGGGCCACAGCGCCGCCCTGCTTGATGGGGGTGATCTCACTGGTCCAGTGGAGATTGGGCATTTTCAGGCCTAAGAACAGGCATAGGAGGGCCGACAGCACCGTAAACAGTGCCGCCACCACCAGGGCCAGGGCCGTCTGCGCCGCCTCGGCGGGGCTCACAGCGGCCACGCATATGCCGCACAGCGCCGCCGGAACGGCCGTGAGCAGCAGATGCATCCTGAGCTTAGCACGCAGCACCTGCCACGATGTCACCGGCAGGGATTGGGCCAGCCACAGGCTCTTCCCCTCCAGAGACACGGAGGGCGCCGCCATATCATTCATGCCCACCAGAGTACACAATGCCGCACACAGCAGCACCGACAGGGCTCCGGGTCTGCCGGCAAACACGGGCTCCAGCATCGGAAGGAGGCTGCCGCCCTTCCACACCAGCGCCGCCGCGCCAATGACCAGGCCCAGGATGCCCATGCCGCAGTTGAGCATATAGTTGGCGCTGGCGGTGAACCGGCTCAGCTCCCGGCCCAGCAGGGCCCGGTCGATGCTTTGCGGGCGAGCGGCCTTTTCGCGGTACTCCACCTTGGCTACGGCCCCGGTGGAGGTGGCCAGCTTCAAAAAGCTCCGGGCGATAAGATACCACACCAGGGCAAACAGACCCAGCACCGCCGCCGACACAATGGCTATGGCCGAGCCATTGCCCATGGCCACCCGGCCCACCAGGTACAGCGGGTAGGCCATACTGCGGATGCTCGCGCCGTAGTAGGCGGCGTTGGCCAGCAGCTCTGTCAGAAGGCTCTGGGCTTTGGCATAGAAGAAATAGTACGCCCCGATGAACACCAGGGACACCAGCACCGTGATAAAGCTCTTGTTCTTCAGCTTCTGACTGATTTTAGCGACGACCCATCCCAAGGCGCAGGACAGGGTCAGCACGAAAACGGACAGAAGGAGCAGCTGGATCATGCAGCCTACTACCACAGGAACCGTGATGCCTACCACCACCCAGTACACGATGATGGCCGGGAGCAGCACAACGGCGGAATACATCAGACCCATGAGATACACGCTCACCAGCCGGGCCGCCATAATGGTGCGCACGGGGATAGGCAGCGACAGCAGCAGGTCATTATCCTTGGCCATGTAGAGGGTGGAATAGGTATTGAAAACGCTGCCGAATATACCTAAAAACGCCGCCAGCAGCGTCATGATCGTGAAATACAGCCAAGACATACCCACCTGGGCCATGCTCTCGCACATAGCCAGGGACAGAAGGGTAAACAAGCCGCCCAGTACGCCCACCATCAGCACCACGAAAAGCACGGTGAAGCCGATGGTTGCCTCCTTGGATCGGGCCCGGTTCTTCTTGGCGTCGTAGGTATAGCTGCGGAAAATATCTCCCAGCTGTTTTTTCACCAGGATCTTCAGCATGATTCATCCTCCAGCTCCAGGAATACCGACTCCAGAGAGGCATCCCCCTTCACTTCCTCCATAGTGCCGGAGCGGATGAGCTTGCCTCCTTTGATAATGGCCACCTTGTCACACAGCTTTTCGGCCACCTCCAGCACATGGGTGGAGAAGAAGATGGCACCGCCCGCACTGCACAGCTCCCGCATCATCCCCTTGAGGATGTGGGCCGCCTTGGGGTCCAGACCCACAAAAGGCTCATCCATGATGATGAGCTTGGGCTCGTGGAGCCAAGCGGAGATAATGGCCAGCTTCTGCTTCATGCCGTGGGAGTAGGCGGCAATGGGCTGGGCCAGGTCCGCTGTCAGTTCAAATAGATCGGCGTACTTGCGGACGCGCTCTTGACGGGCCTGGGCACTCACGCCGAAGATGTCGGCGATGAAGTTCAGGTACTTGATGCCCGTCATGTATTCATACAGGTCCGGGTTATCGGGGATGTAGGCAATCATCTTTTTACATTCCAGGGGCTGGGTGCGCACGGACTTGCCGCCCACCAGAATCTCCCCGCCGTCAAACTGCAAAATTCCCGCCACGGATTTAAGGGTGGTGGTTTTACCGGCGCCGTTGTGGCCGATAAAGCCATAGATTTCCCCCGCATGAATGTGCAGGCTTAGGTCATCCACCGCCTTTTTCTCCCCATAGGTCTTTGTCAGATGTTCGATTTTCAGCATTCTGATTTCCTCCGTGTTCTTTTCTTAAAACTCCATGACCAGGCCCACCTGCAGCGGGTGCAGCTTCTCACCCAGCTCCCGGTGCAGCAGCTGATAGGCTTGCTCCCCGGTGCAGTGCCCGGTACACACATAGGCGATGCCGGTTTGCTGAATTTCTTTTGCCAGCGCCAGCACCTCCGGCTTGGATTTGTTATATAGATGAAAGCCGCCGATGATGGCATATACCGTCTTGCCCGGGAACATCCCCGCCACCTCTCGGATGATGTCGGCCGCCCCGCCGTGGGAGCAGCTGTTGAAGATCACAAGCCCCTTCTCCGTGTCCAGCACCAGGCTCTGCTCGTGGGAAAAGTCGTCCGGGACCCACCGACCATTCGTCCGGCGGTACATATTCTCCCGCCGACCTACCCGGGCCAAGCCCGCCGTCTTGTGCGGAGCCAGATATACCCCCGGCAGGATCTCCGTGGGCTCCTTCCCGGCATACACGATCCGATCCCGAAAGTCCTGCAGCACGGTCTTCGGCACACCGATGTACCGCCGCAAAAACAGCTTCTTGTAGTAGCAATCCGCCCCGCAGGTGTGCCCCACATAGAACTTTGCCCTGCTGTTGCAGCGGAAGAATGCCTCCATACCATTTGCGTGATCGTAATGCGCGTGGGATAGCACCGCCGCGTCTACTGCCGTCAGATCAAGGCCCAGCTTCTCTGCGTTTTGCACGAACAGATCAGATGCTCCTGTGTCCAGCAGAATGTGTTTTTCACCATACTCAATATAAATGCACAGGCCCCATTCTCCCGAAAGGATTCCGTTTCCCCGGTTGTCCACGACTACTGTAGCTTTCATACGCTCACCTCTTATAATTCATGGATATATAGCATACAATATACATTATAAACGCTGCCCGCCCGGCCTGTCAATAAGGCGCCGCGCCGCTGGCGCCGGCAGCTGAATTGCACTGTTTAATAAAAATAGCAGCTGGATGTTTCACCCTTCTGCGGTATACTGGCTTTAATTTAGATATTGAGTTTCGCCTGAATTATAAAAAAGACGAGTAAGCACTGCTTACTCGTCTTTTTTTAGTCGCTATTTTGCAATGCGTCCCTGCCTGCCGTTATAGGAGGGGGCAGAGATAGGAATCAGAACAGCTCCTTCCTCCGGGCAACGAATACGCCGCCGGTCAAGGCCAGAACGGCCAGGCCCACATACAGCACCACGCCGGTATCGCCGGTGGCGGGCGCCTTGTAGCCCAGGTTGGTCATCAGAGAGGTGATCTCCGCATCCGTCAGGCCGATGGCTTTCATATAGTCCTTGGCACCCTTCTGCAGGTCGGCCTTGGACAGATCCTCCACACCGAAGGCGGTCTGAAGGGTCTTGATGATGTTGCTCTCGGCGATGGCGGTATACTTATCGGTGCCCGGCTCCACGCCGTAGTAGTTATAATAGGTGGTCATATAGTCCTCCACCACCTCATTGAAGGTGGCGCCCATGAGGCACTCCAGCAGGGCGTTGACGAAGCCGGCGCGGTCCTTGCCCTCGGTGCAGTGGACATAGTATACGCCCTTGTTAGCGGCAAAGAAGCGCAGACCATCCGCCAGGCCGGCCTGGAACTCGGGAGCGGTGAAGTCCACACCCAGATTCAGGTAAATGACCTTTTGGCCGGCATAATAGGTGTCGGCAAAGCCCTCATATGCCTTGGCATCCGCCTCGCTGTCCGCCAGATTCATGATGACGGTGACACCGGCCTTCTTCAGTGCGGCATCGGCATAGCCGTTGCGGCCCAGCTGGGGATTGATGGGGGAGGAGCCGCGGTAGAGCAGATTCTTGCCCATGCCGGTGGTGGCCACATTGCGGAAGTTGGCAAACTCCGCATCCGTCAGGTCGGGATAGTCCGCCCGGTCGTTGGTGCGCTGCAGCTCGTGGAGGATATACTCCGCCCGGTAGCCGTCCTTCTCTGCCATGGTGAAGGTGACCTCCACGGGGTAGGTCACGCCCTCCCAGGCGGTCCAGTACCAGTTTTTATCCTCGTCCGTATGCTTTACGGCCAGCTCATAGGTCTCGGCAAAGTTGCCCATGTTGATGGCCATGCTCACATAGCCCGTGGGATTGCCATCCTCGCCCTTTTCCACGATGATGGCAGGCTTGCCGGAATCCACATAAGAATAGGTGGGGATCACGGGCAGGGTCAGGGTCTTGCCCAGGAACTCCACGGTGACCAGGTCACCCCAGTTAAAGCCCATGTCGCCCATGAACTTTTCGGCCTTGCAGTCGGTATACACATTGCCGTACTTGGTCATCCAGATGTTGGCGTCCAGGCCGCCGATGGTGATCTTGCCGTCGTCCTCATCAGGGGGCAGGATGACGGTCATGCGGCCATCGGGTTCGGCATACTCCTGCCCCACAACGCCGCCCAAGACGGTGGTGATATACTCCATCACAATCCCGTCCAGGGTCAGGCCGGTGTCGAACTGGCCGGAGGCAGCCGCAAAGGCGTAATAGGTGTCGCCGCCGGCTGCAGTGAAGTTATTGGTGATTACGGCGTAGGTTTGATCGGGATCAAAGGGCTGGCCGTTGATGCTTTCGATAGTGACGCGGTTGATGCTCTTGGGGCCATAGTAGGTGGAGCCGGGATAGGTGTCATCCGCCTTGTCATAGGGCTTGGTGCAGTCCACGGTGAGCTTCATGCCCGCCGTCTGGGGGAAGCCACCCAGAGAGATGGGCGTGCAGAAGGTGGATGCCTCCAGCGCCTCCAGCAGCTCGCTGCCCTTGACGTGTACCACGGCCAGGGTGTTGCTGTAGGGCAGAACAGTGGTCACGTCCGCCTTGGAAATATCCCCTGCGTGGATCCACGCGCGGATGCCGCCGCCGTTGGTGATGGCCACGGCATTGGTCATGTCAACGCCGGGGGCCTTGGTCTTGATGGCCCACATCATGGCGTCGGTGATGAGGTTGCCCAGGTTGGTCTCCTGAGTGCGGTTGCCCGGCTCCTTGTCGCCGTTGAGATCCACCTCAGACTTGGCAAACACCGCACTGTATTCCGCGTCAATGGGCTCCATAATGGTCTTAGCGGCTGCGGTCACCTTGGCATCCTCGTACTCATACTGGCCCAGGTCCAGCATCTCCAGACCCACGGGCATCTTGGTCTTGTTGTCAATGATCAGGACACCCACATAGGCCAGCTTGGTGCCGGTGGATTGGATGGGCAGCTCATAATAGGGGTTGTCGATATAAATGGGTTTGCCGTCCTCATCCACGCCGGTTTGGAGCTTTGCTGCGCCGGCCAGCATCACGGAATGGGAGTGGCCGTCAATGACGAAGTCGATATCGGGCACGTTTTTCAGCAGGTCATAGGAGGTATTGGGCTCGGAGCTGCTGTCCACACCCAGGTGGGCCAGGCAGATCACCGCATCCGCGCCCCGGGCCTTCAGATCATCTACCTGAGCCTGGGCGGCAGCGTACATATCCTCCGCACCCAGGAAGGTCAGGCCCTGGATCAGGGCGGGGTTGGCCTTGGTCTGCGCCTCGGGGGTCTCTAAGC
>ENA-OYXD01000131-OYXD01000131.1-human-gut-metagenome-genome-assembly--contig:-NODE-131-length-46818-cov-8.220281_pt1 | contig 46818 bp, 45 predicted proteins | sample MGYA00244818_ERZ653412 | MGnify/ENA primary metagenome ERZ653412 (study PRJEB26926, sample SAMN06165146) | human gut metagenome | biome: ENVO:00009003; feature: ENVO:2100002; material: ENVO:00002003...
CACAACGGTTTCGGGGTTTTGCTTTACCCGAAAAAGCAAGGAAAATCTTCCAGAGTTCTAACACATTTCTAACGTGTTAGACATTGGGTCAGCTTATCCGCCAGACTTTGCTTGCGGGCGCTATCCAGATGCCCGTAAATATTGGCAGTGGTCTGAATGTCGCTGTGTCCCATCCATTCTTGAACGTCCTTGAGGCTGCATCCTTGATTCAACAGGAGACTTGCGCAGCTATGCCGCAGTTCGTGAAAACGGATATGCGGCAAATTGTTTTTCTTGAGGACTTTCAGAAAGTGGTGCGTCACATAGTCCGGTTCAAACGGTGTACCGTCCGGCCATTTGAAGATGTAGTCGTTCTCTTTATAGGCACGGCCGAATTGCCGGCGGTTTTCTTCCTCCTCTGCTTTAGCGGCGAGGAAGATACTGCGGGCTTCGAGGGTCAGTGGGAAGCTGCGTCGGCTGCTCTGCGTTTTGGTCTTGTCCTTTTCGATGCGTGTCATCATCTTGCAGACAGTATGCCGAATCAGCAGGCAGTTGTTGTCGAAGTCTACGCTATCCCATTTCAGACCCAGTACCTCGCTGCGGCGCAGGCCGTATAGCGCGGTTATCTTGACCAGCGGCAGCATCGGGTCATCCTTCATCACATCGAACAGCTTTTGCAGTTGCTCTGCGCTGTAAAACGCAGGTTCGTAGCGCTCATGGCGCGGCAGCTCCACGTAGTCGCAGGGATTGTTGCTCATCAGCCCTTCTTTCACTGCTTCGGCCAGCGCTTGACGAATGATGTTGCGATGATGGCGCATTGTTTTTGCGGACAGACCGCCCTTGCCATCCAAACGGCCACCATTGGACTTTTCATCGAAATAGGCTTGCAGGGCCTTTACGGTACAATCACGCAGCGTCAGACCGCTTGCGTCGAAGTAGGGGAGGACTTGCTTTTCCGCTGTATGCAGATAGCCCAGATAGGTAACTTCATCCACACGGCGCTGCACACGGGTCAGCCAATGGCGGATACAGTCGGACAGCCGCATGTTGGAAACGGGCAGCGGCGCTTTCTGCATTTCCTCCGCCAACTTTTCACGAAGAAGTTGTTCGGCTTTACGCTTGTTGCCCTTCACCGTCAGGCCGGTGGCAATCCAACGCTGTTTACGCTTACCGTTCACCATCTCATTCAGAACAATATAGAATTTTTCATTTTTAGTTTGCAGACTTCCGGTCATGATTGACTCCTTTCATTCGGTAGTCTGCTGTTATCGTTTTGCCCTACCATATAACGGGCGGAGTTGAGATACATTATCACGCTTGACTTGGGAATACGAATTGTACGGCCAATGTACTTCGCACCTATCTCATGGCGCTTGACCATTTGATAGGCAGCGTTAAGACTGATGTGAAGTGCTTCCGACAGCTGCTTTACTGTCATAACATCAGGGTAGTTGTTCAACATCTGCACACCCCCTTAAAACGACTCGCTGCCGTTATCGGGGAGCATTTCCCAGATACCGTCATTGATGCGGCGCAAAAAAGCTGCATAGCTGGCAGGTTCTTCCAGCTGCACAATGGGGTATTGCTCTTTAATGGAGATGTTGCTGACGATGAACACCCGTGTATAGCACGCTACCCGGTCGGCGTAACGACTGGGCAGCATGAGGGGGTACACGTCAAGATAGTTCAGCATATCGGCCAGCGGTAGGCTGGAACGGAACTCATCGAACACAATGACCGGTTCGCCCTTGTAGCCGTCGAACGGGTGCTTGTAATTGGTCACACGGTATACGTTTCCATCACCGTATTCGTCCAAAATGCTGCGGGTCTTACCTACGCCAGTGGCACCATGAATATAGCGTACTTTCAGGTCGGTGCGGCGCACACAGCGGTATTTGTCCTCCAACAGCGCCTGCCGCGTCTGTTGGATGCGGGGCAGATGGTTCAGCGCAGATGGGTATGTGCGGAGTATCTCCGCGTCAGACGCACCATCTTCAATCATGGCAAGGATCGCTTCGGACTGTTTGATGCGCCGCTCTGGCTCGGCGGGCAGTTCACCGGATTCCTCGAAGGTGTCGGGCAGGTTGGTATCTGCCTTATCCGTCTCGCGGTGCTTGCCCTCCTTTCGGATATAGTCGCGGTTCTCGCGGTGTGTACCGCGGGCGTCCTCGATATGCGCACCATAGAAACGCTGCTGCATGGTTTGGAACATCACGGCATTCTTGAACGCCGCGTAGACGTGGGTGTGCAGCGTGCCCTGCTGGCCTATCTCGTCACACATACACCAGTACAGGCAGCCTGTCAAACCTGACAGAATGTCCTTGATGGTGGCATGTGAAAAGCCCTTGTCAACGGGATTATTGATGGTGATATTGTACTTGCGGTATGCGGCACTTCTGGCCATAGAGAAAGACTCCTTTCAGACTGGTGAACCATCTCCTTTCTAATCATTTACCGTGTCTTACCTTCCCTGGCGTATATTTTGCCAGCTGGCGACACTACTTCATCCCAATTTACACGATGATTCAGTTGTGGACGTGTACAAGCTGTACACAACTTACAGCGTTGCACAGGGGGTAATACTTGCCCCTGTGCCGCCGCCGCGGGGCTTTCCGCCCACCGCGGGCGGCGCTATTTTTTCTTCACCTCTTTGTTCTTTAGGATGGCATCACCGAGCTTTTCTCCCAATGCTTCACCGAGAAGGAAACCAGTCAAGGTCATACCGGCCGCAGCAGCCAATTTCTTCAAAGCGGCCTTTTCTTCGGGGGTCACACGGATATTGATGGACTCTGTGCGCTCTTTCGGATTTACATTCATGTCGATAGCTCCTTATAAGCCTATCGCGCATATACGCGATGTAAATACATCATAGCATGGCGTCTTTACGTTGTCAAGAGCATCTTGCTAACTGGCTTGGCCGTTCTTGCTCAGTGCTGAGCGCAAGGGGAGCTTGTATCCGGTATACAAGGTGGCTGGATGCTGCTATAACGGCCACCAGCGGGCAACGGTGGCGAGCTGCTTTCACAGGTGCACAGCAACAAGGCCGTATCTACGCGAACCGCTTTGCGGCTGCGCCGCAAGTTGCTCCCGCGTTTCCATGACCAACTATCTGCGTCTAAGGGGAGGAGAGGGGGATGAGCGCCTTTTGCGCTCATCCCCCTACGTCTGTCACGATAACAGCAGACTGATTTCTAACACTTTTCTAACAGAATTTGAGTTTTTCTGGATTTGTTGCAGCTTCAGGAGTGGTGACTGATTCCGGCGATAAAACACCCGAAACCATTGTAAATACACGGTGTTCGAAGGAATTAGACGGGACAGGGCGGGATTGCTTGTGAGGAAATAACAGCGGCTACGGACCAGAAGGCCGGGGGTTCGAATCCCTCACGGCGCACCAAAAAGACCCGAAACCGTAAGGTTTCGGGTCTTTTTGCTTGCATAAGTTGTTGTTTTCTCCCGCTGCTTTTTTCTGACCCAAACGCTGACCCCAACGGGAGCGGATAGCGGAAACCATCAGACAGCACGGGATAGGATATTGCCCATTGTTTGCGCCGCCTTGAGCTGTGCGTCGGTGGTGACGTGGGCATAGGTGTCCAGCGTGAAGCCCGCGGAGTAATGACCGAGCATCGAGGACACGGTTTTTACATCCACGCCGTTTTGCAGCGCCATCGTTGCGAAGGTGTGGCGCAGGTCATGAAAGCGTATCCGTGGCAGCCCAGCCCGTTTCAGCACCCGCTGGAGCATGTGCAGGACGCTGTCCGGGGACATGGGGCCTCCGGTGGGCGATGGGAATACCCACTCGCTGCTGTTCACCTTGCACTTTTGCATTTTCAGAACGCTTATCGCATCCGCCGACAGGGGCAGTGTGCGGTAGGCGTTTTTCGTTTTCAGCGGTGCCTCGACCACTTTGCCATTCTGCCGTGAAATTGCCCGTTGGATTTTCAGCACACCACGGTCGAGATCAACGTCCGTCCATTTCAGTCCCAGCAGTTCGCCCCGCCGAAGTCCGGTAGCGAGGTCGAGGTAGTAGAGCTCGTACACGCCGCTGTCCCTGGCTTCTTGGAAAAATGCACTGAGTTGGTCGGCGGTCAGGGTTTTCATCTCTTTGTGTTCCACCTTCGGCAAGGCGCAGCCCTGTGTGGGGTTGCGGGTTACCAGTTTCTGCTCCATAGCGAGATTGTACGCCGAGCCGATCATCTGATGGATGTTCCGCACTGTCTTGGGAGCCAGACCTTTCGGTTTTTTCTTGGCCTCGATGCGGTCTACCCGGCCACCGTCCAGCAGGTGCTTGTAGAACCGCTGTAAGTCCAGAGAAGAGCAATCTGCCAGCGGGATGCCGCCGATCTGCGGCTTGATGTGGTTTTTCAGAAAACCTTGGCTGGTCTTGAACGTGGACGGTCTGAGTTTTACTTTCGCGTAGTTCTCCATCCAGACCTCCAGCCAACTTCCCACGGTGTAGGTTTTTGCCTTGCCGTAGTCGATGCCCACGTTTTCCTCGATGGCTTTTTTCAGTTTTTCTTTTACTTCCGCTTGCGTCTTGCCGAGGACATTTTTGATGATGGCCTTTCCGGTTTCCGGATCGTGACCGACTGTGTACCGGCCCTCCCATCGTCCATCCTTGCGCTTTCGGATATTGCCTTCTCCGTTTGCTCGTCGTTTTGGCATAAAATCGACCTCCTTTGTAACGGTACACAATACCGTAAAAGGCAGAGAAAAGCTATGGGGAAGCCACACTATTATCAGAAAGTTATCAATTCTCAACCGCCGCTTATCTTTGTTTATGGCGTAGCAAGATTTGAGCTGCTACGGAGACTTCCGCCGACTACAACGGTATAAAGCGTACCGATTTTCTATCAAAGCGCCGCCGCAAACCGTTGTGACACGGGGCTTTGCGGCGACTTTTCTCAAATTTAGCGTCAAACCGTTCTGGGAACCTCGAAAAAAGCGTCAATTTCCAAAACCCGCAAACCCTTGCGGCAGCTCGCACTGCGGGCTGCTGTGAATAGGCATTGGCGCGAAAAGCGCCAATGCCTTTCTCCTGCTCCTTTTTCGGCGCGCTGGAAGTTTGCTCAAATTTGCTCAAAATCGGCTTGAAATCCTTTTCTGGGACCGGGATGCGCCCCCTCCCCGAAGGAAGCCACACAGCGGCTCACAAGGGCAAACAAGGGGGACTTTTGTGCAGGGGTGCTAGGCAATATAGCAAGCCGGAGGAGTCAGATGTGCACTTACGTTTGCTTTCACGGGCGAAAGCGGGTACACACTCGGCTTTGCTCAAAGGATCACACACAGCGGCCCACACGCCGAAACAGGGGGCTTCCCTCCCTCGGCCACAGTGCGGCTTTGTGCTGCCGGCGAAATCGCCGCCGAAAGAACAGCCGGAGAAAGCGGATGCACGTCTGTGGCGTGCGTCCGCTTCCTCCGGCGTCGCGGCCCCGCTAGACTGCGCAACACTCTTTTCGATCTGCCCATGTTGCATTTCTCACGCTCGGCGCACGGGGATTTCTGCGCTTACGAGATAGGGGTTGTGTCACTACCACCGCGCACGGTTAACAAAACGGCTCACATTTGCTTTCATAGTTGAAAATAGGAACATCATATTCGCCCTTTCAAATAATCGAATACAATAGTTCACACGCTGAAAGAAAAACTTTTCTTCTGCGGCTATAGTCAATTTTTGATTTACCATCTTTAATATTGCGTAGTACGTATTTGCGTGTTTGGTAGTACACATCGCACCGATAGACGATCAATATCCCGCTTATATGTTTTTGCAAGGCTCGTACATATTACCAGTGAAAGGAATCCAAAACATAAAAGACATTTTCTGCGCGCTGCGGAGTTTTCATAACTTCTTGAAAAAACCACATCTTCGTGATATGTTATTAAATACACCATAGCAACGAGGAGGCGCACTATGGCTATAAGCTATAAAAAGCTATTTCATATGCTGATTGATCGAAATATGACAGCTGCGGAGCTTCAGAAAGAAGCTGGATATAGCACCAATATTTCAACGAGAATGCGACGAGACGAGTATGTGTCTCTTGAGTCAATGGAAAAAATATACCGAACGCTGGACTGCAAGGTGGATGATATCGTAGAGTTCATACCGGATGAGGATAAGGTGTCAGAGAAATGAGATTTATAGGAAACAAAGAGTCAATCGTAGAAGAAATTGAATCTTTCATTGATAGTAAAATAGCGCCTGATGATAGGCTTGTTCTGTTTGATGCGTTTTGCGGAACGGGGTCTGTATCAGACAGATTAAAAAACAGATTTAACGTTGTTATTAACGATAATCTTAAATGGGCTACTGTTTATACAGCCGGTAGGCTATATGCCCCGGTCTGCCGTTTTGAAGGGCTTGGCTTTGACCCGTTTGATTTTTTGAATCAAAGTTGTAATGAAACCCACGGCTTTATATATAAAACATACGCGCCAACTGAAAGTGACAGAATGTATTTTACTCCCGAAAACGCTGCAAGGATAGATTATTTCAGAAATCAGATAGAAGAATGGTACATAAGCAAATTGCTTACTGAATCTGAATACATGTTTTTGCTTGCCTGTCTCATTGAATCAGTATCAAAGGTTTCAAATACTGCAGGAGTATACGGCGCATTTTTAAAAAAGTGGGATGGACGAGCATTAAAGCCAATTGAATTTATAAAGCCATCATATAATAAGCGCACACCAGAAGACATTGCGATTTACAATGATAAAATAGAAAATATCATTTCGGGCGTTGAATGCGATATTTTATATTTAGACCCCCCGTACACACAAAATCAGTATGGAACACAATATCACTTGCTTGAAACACTCATTCTGAATGATTGCCCTTCTGTCAGCAAAGTGACAGGATCTCGTCCTGTTATGCCTATGCGATCCGATTGGTCTAAAGAATACAAGGTAAACATCCTATTTGATAAGATTATTGCTAAAACCAAAGCCCGTTATATTGTCCTTAGCTATAACAACGACGGCTTCATGTCTAAAGAATACATTGAGGCTGTTATGAAACGTTATGGCAAGCCAGAAACATATTGCTGCAAAAAAATCAGCTATAAAAAATATCAGAATTGGAAGTCGCAAAACCATAAGGAGCATTTTGAATATTTGTTCTTCGTGGAGAAAAAGAATCCGTCAGATGTTGTATATGAATCACCACTCAATTATATAGGAAATAAAACTCGTGTAATTGCAGGAATAAGGGAAACTCTTCCTGCCGACATAGACAATTTTATTGATGCCTTCGGAGGCGGCTTTAATGTTGGAATCAATATAAATTCTGAAAGCATCATATACAATGAGTATAATCATTTTGTCAAAGAACTGATTGAATCCTTTTGGCATTACGATACATTTTCCTATATCGTCTACATGAAGAAAACCATACAACGTTTTGAATTGAAACACGGCGATAAGGACTCCTATCTCAAGGTGCGAGATTATTACAACTCTTGTCCGGAGAATAAACGTGATCCACGTCTGTTACTCATAGTAATCCTATACAGCTTTCAGCAGCAGATCCGTTTTAATGGGAACCATGAATTTAATAACCCGGTGGGAATGCGATGGTTTAATGACAAAATCATGGAAAAGCTTATAAGCTTTTCCCGTCGCATAAAGGAATTAGACGTTCGATTCTTTTGTTCAGATTACACGGATATGTTCCAACATGTTAATGATGGACACACATTCATATATCTCGATCCACCATATATGCTTACCAACGGCTCGTATAATGACGGAAAACGAGGTTTTAAAGGATGGGATGCTTCGCAGGAGGTTGCGCTCTTTGATTTTTTGGACAGACTAAACGGCGAGGGAAGCCGATTTATGCTATCATATGTTTTGGAGCACAAAGGCAAGATAAACCAAAATTTACTGAATTGGACGAAAGAAAACAATTATCACATTATAGAATTAGGAGATATTCTAGGGATATCTGGAAGCCGAAGAAAGGAAATATTGGTAATTAACTATGAGCGATAAACCGTTATTCGTAATCAAGCGAAATTTACAAAAATCCGCACAGACGGGTCTAACCTTTCAAGATCAACTTGATGATGAAAGTTTGAAAGATATTTGCCAAAAGATAACCGGTCGCTCGGATTATATTTGTCAGTATGTAGATAATGATTATAGTGATGATTTTTTGACTAACACCTATAACAAGGGCCGTCTGGCAACGCTCCGATATGGAGACTATGTGCACTTCATAACATTTTCGGAAATGGCTATTGAAGGGCGGAACTCAAGCATTCAGAGTGTACCCACGGCATTTAATATCTATTACATGTGCCCTTATGAAAAAAAGAAGTTGTACTATTATTTCATCTGCAGAAGTGGGAATCCTGCAACAGATTACCACATGTTCATTTATAGACTTATGCAGACAGTCGGATTCACTTTTTTGAATTTCCCGACCCCGTCTGCAGCAATCAGTTTTGTAACGATTGAAGATATGATGCGGGCGCGTGATGAGAATCGTGGGACAAACAAAAGCAATAATTCGACTTATATAAGTAAAAATGAAGATGGCGAATATGAGGCTTATTGTAAAACCTATGGCGCAAGCAAATATGAATCCAGTCTTATATGTTATGCAATGTCCAAGATAATTGGGTATACAGAAAAAATAAAGCTTTACGAAATATTAGAAGGCAATTTGAAAGAATTACCGGAATCAAGCTTACAAGTCCTCAGAAAAATGGATATGGTTGATATTATTAAGACCGATCTAACTTTTGAAAAAAGGATTTTTGAGGAAAGCCGCGGAAATCAATTACGTTCCCCAAGGTATCAGTATAATCTACTTGATAAGCTTGGCGAGAAACATTGTGCCCTGTGTGGATGTACGATTCCGGATATAATTCAAGGAGCACATATCTGGCCTGTTGCGAGTATAAGGGCTGCAAAATCAATCAGCTTAGACGATAAAGTTCGATATGCAACGGATGGCGATAATGGCCTGTGGTTATGTGAGAATCATCATTAGTGTAAATATCATACTGGAAATTGCAAAATTCCGTTTTTACACCTGTATGGTTGAAAATGAGGATGGGCAGAAATTGGAACAACGGATTATCAGTCATCGACGCTTAAACGGATGCATCGGAGACATTCTATTCTTGAAGTCCCTTAATAACGAGTATAAATTGGATATACAACAATAAATAATGACTATGCAGGAGCATTCATCGTCATTGTGATATGCGTGTAGGCTTTCCGCTGCGGTGGCTATGTGCTGAATCACGTGGCACTGGCAGGCACTAATACGATACGAATTTAATTGACCCATTTTTGACCCAGAATAGGATTAGATCGGGCAGTTCCGGACGGAAACAACGGAAAATCCGCCGAGCGAACGGCGGTAAAAAGCACAAATCGGAGCCGAAACGGCTCCGATTTACCCTTGAGACAACCTACGGACCAGAAGGCCGGGGGTTCGAATCCCTCACGGCGTACCAAAAGAAGTCTTGAAACCATAGAGTTTTGGGACTTCTTTTTTCGTTTTACCCTTTATTTGACCCTTTATCCGGTTCACGCCTGCCTCCCGAAGATCGTTCTTTGAAGATATGCTTCCATGCGGTTTGCGCTGTCCTGCCTCATTTTTTCCGAAACATGACCGTAAACATCAAGGGTAAAGGCAGCAGTTGCGTGTCCTAAATTGGACTGCACGGTTTTTACATCGTCCCCGTTTTGAAGGCATAGAACAGCGTAGGTGTGACGCAGACTGTGAACATTGGCTTTCTCCGCGCCAATCTGTCTGGCTATCCTCTTGAAGTGATCATATACGGTTTGCGGGCAGTAGTGGTCGCCAAATTCCGTCGTGAATACGAACCATGTATTCTGTTCTTCCGCAGAGCCCCATCCATGCCATGCAAGACCGGCTTTCATGCGCTGCTGCATCTGCTCATGCTTTCTCTCTTTCAGTAGGGCCAGTAGTGTCGGCGGAGGCGTCAGCAGACGCTCTCTGTCGTTTTTTAGCGGGGCCAGCGTGTAGCCGCCTGCGCTCTTGGGCCGCTGCAGCAGTTGATGATAAATGCGGATCGTGCCGCGCTCAAAGTCGATACAGTCCCATGTCAGACCAATGGCTTCTGATTCTCTGACGCCGCTGAACAGGATAAACTTCAGGATGCTGCGGTAACTGTCCCTCTCGACTACGACGAAAAACTGCTTTATTTGCTCGTCGGTCAAGGTCTGAATGTCTTTCTGGACCTTCCGTGGGAGAGTAGTTAGCTGCGCTGGATTTAAGCGAATCATCTCATTCAACACCGCTTGATTGAGTGCCTTGCTGAGAACGCCATGCACATTGCGGATGGTTTTTGGTGACAGGGGTGGCTTGTCGTCTTCTCCGTGTTGAAGCCTGTTATATAGGGTTTGGATCATGTGCGGCTTCAGATCGGATAAACGGCATTGACCGATATACGGAATGATATGATACCTGCAGGCATTTTTGTAGTTTCGTATCGTTCCGTATTTCTTATCGCCCATGTATTCGTTTAGCCAGATATTGAGCCACTGCTCCACCGTTGTCTTGTCCTCTTGGGTAAATGTTCCGCTGTCGATTTCCGCAGTGATTGCCGTGAGCTTCTGCCGCACCTCCCTCTGCGTTTTGCCATAGACGGATTTTTGAATTTGTTTTCCCGTTCCGGGATCAATGCCAAGGGTATAGCGCGCCTCCCAGCGCCCGTCAGGGCGCTGACGGATCGTGCCGCCGCCCTTGGCTCCTTTTGTCATTCGTGTTGCCAATGTTTCCTCCATTTCTTCTGAAATCATAAAACGGCCAGTCAGTCCGTTGTTTTATCGCTGTTTGTCGCTGTCGAGCCACGCGACAAAGTCTTCGAGCGGCAGCTTGCCCGCTATGCAGGCGTCGCGCTTTTCCCGCGCTTCTGCCGCCCATTTGTTAAATTCCTCGCGTGTCATCAGACCGTAGCGAATGCGGGCGTTGTGCGCCTTGTAGGAGCGCTTATACTCCTTGATAGCAGGCTCGCTGAATATCTTTTTCTCGTACAGCCGGACAGAGCCCATCTCCTTGCAGGTTTTCTCCGAGCCGGGGATCACGCGGGAGCAGTATTCCTGTTTGTAGTTCCCTGTGACGCCGAACAGCTTGCCACAGAATTTGCAGGCGTGGAAGCGGAGGTTTGCCTCCAGATAGCGACAGAGCAGGAAACAGATCAGATCGCTCACGCTCTCCGTGTTCAACACTTCCGCTGTAATTGCTGTCGGCTCGGAGAATTGTCCGAAGTTTAAGAGATCATCGTAGGGATACGGTACATTGCCGCCGGAATAGACGGCCTCCAAATGCAGCTGGCCATACGAGAGAATAGGAAAGCGAGCTTTATCCTTGGCGCGTTCTGCCAGATACTTTTCCCGCATATCCCTATCCCCATTGTCCTCTGTTTCCAGCACACAATGGGCAATGGTCTTCAGCTTTGGCTGCCATGCGCGGTATTCCTCCATCATGTGCTCAATTTCGTCCGTGTTGAGGACGATGCCATTCGCGGCATCGATCTCTAACCGTTCCAAGGCGGCGGCCAGCGGCGCATAGAGCGGGTTATCGCTGAGCCAGAGCTTGGCAAGGTCAAACAGCCCTCGCAAGGACTGCTCGCGCTCCTGCCCTGCATTGATCGTGTCCACGCGCATCATTATCGCGTTTAGATCGCTCTCAAAGTGCTTCAAATCATCATAGAGAAAGTCAGCGATTGCGGAGCCGAGCGGCGCGTATTTGTGCCAGAGCGGAGAATAGGAACCATTGCTTGTCTCGTTTACAGTACGCAGCTCGAAATATTCTGATTTCTTATCTGTGTACGCACCTACCCATATTTCTTGACGAGGATGCGGATAGCTTTTCCCTGACAACATGGCGAGCCCTCCTAATAGACTGATGAAATGATTTTATGAAAATTCTATTGACAAACGGCATACCATTGGATATACTTTAGCCAATAGGCGACTTAGCGAAACTAATATATATCAAAAAGTCCATTATGTCAAGAACAATTTTCAAAGGAGGCATTACATGAACAACAACTACGAAAATCTGCCTGCGGTGCTGAACGCCAATCAGCTCGCAGCAGCGTTGGGGATTTCCCGCGCAGGAGCATACCAGCTCCTCAACGCGGGGACGTTTCCCACGCTGCGCATCGGCAAGCGGCTGCTTGTGCCGAAGGACAAGCTCATTAAATGGATCGAGCAGAACACCGGGGGTGGCCATGTGGGAGGATAAAGAAACGACTGCCCCGATTCCATCTGTTGCACCAGATGGGGAGCAGCCGTCCGCGCTTGCACGCACGGACAGTATAACAGCTTTTGAAGAACCACACAAGCGGTTTGGGAAAATTCAGGCCATGACCATGCCGGAGCTGATGGAAACGCGCTTTCGCGTCCGCCCGACGGTCATCGACGGACTGTTGCCGGCGGGGACTTACCTCCTCGCCGGCGCGCCGAAGATCGGCAAGTCCTTTCTCGTCTTGCAGATGGCCTATCAGGTGAGCATGGGAACGCCCTTCCTCGGCTTTTCTTCCCGGCAGGGTACGGTTTTGTATCTTGCCTTAGAGGATACCTGTGAGCGATTGCAGAAGCGTCTGGCACAGATGACGGAGCAGGACAGCGAGCACTTGATCCTCTCCGTCTTTTCCGAAACACTGGACGAAGGCTTGACGGAACGGCTGAGCGACTTTTGGAGTGAGCACACGGACACGGTACTTATCATTATTGACACATTGCAGCGGGTGCGGAGCCGGACGCCGGATAACGGAAGCTATGCCGCCGATTATGACACACTGGCAAGGCTGAAAGAGTTTTCCGACACCTACGGCGTCACCGTGCTGGTCGTTCATCATACGCGCAAGGAGGGCGCGGAGGATGTGTTCAACACCATCTCCGGCACGAATGGCTTGATGGGCGCAGCAGACGGCGCGCTGCTCCTACATAAAGATAAGCGCACAGCCTCGGACGCTGTTTTGGAGGTGGTCGGGCGTGACCAGCCGCAGCTCCGACTGCATCTCCGGTTTGCTGCTGCGCATCTATGCTGGGAGCTGCTCGAGGCGGAAACAGAATGTTACAGAGAACCTCCATGCCCGCTGCTCGAAGTTCTTTCTCGGCTGGTGAATGAGGAAAATCCATCGTGGAGCGGCACGGCGACGGAGCTTGCGCAATGTCTTTACAAGATGGACAGCAGCCAAAGCTTCACGCCCAACTGGATCGTGCGGACGCTGAACGCGCGGCAGGATACGCTGCTGCGGAAATACAGCATTCGCTATGTTGCCCACCGCACGAGAGAGGGCAAGAGCCTTTCGCTGCGGTGGGACGGTGTACGGTAATGTACGGTATGTACGGTAAAAATGGGAGTGGGGGCATCCCCTCAAAATACCGCACATTATCGGACATACCGTACACCAGCAGGGTCATTTCCCGCGCCGGCAGGCGGTGGGAAATGACCGCTTGAGGGAGTCCAGAGGGAACGGCTGGCACACGGACTTTGGAACAAAGTCTAGTGTGTTATACCCATCACGACGGGGGACGGGAAAACTGCGCGGGGATGCCGCTCCCCGCGCAGCTTTGACCGGGCCGAAAAAGAAGAACGACAGATGACGGTATCGTCATCTGTCGGGCGCACTTTTTCAGAAAGTCGTGGTGGGGATTTTCCGATCCCTCGTCCCCAAAATACGACAGAGGAGGAACAGCGATGGCCTATGCCATTTTACGTTTTGCCAAGCATAAGGGCGGCGCGTCCAAGGCGCTGGGCGCCCACCACGAACGGACAAAGGAGTTTTACGCCAGCAATCCGGATATTGACAAAAACCGTACCATGCAGAACTACCACATAGTCACGCCGCGCTGGAGCTATGAGCAGGAGATCCGACACCGCATCCGAATGGCGGGCTGCCGCGTGCGAAAGGACAGCGTGAAATTCGTGGACACGCTGGTGACGGTCAGCCCCGAATTTGCGAAGGCGCATGAGTCGGAAATGCCGGAATACTTCAACCGTGCATTTGAGTTTTTGAAAGAGCGTGTGGGCGAGGAAAACATCATTTCTGCCGTGGTACACATGGATGAAAAGACGCCGCACCTGCACCTGTGCTTTGTGCCACTGACGAAGGACAAGCGGCTGTCCGCAAAAGAAATTCTCGGCAGCAAGAAAAGTATGATCCGCTGGCAGGACGACTTTTACGCCTGCATGGCGGAACGGTGGCCGGAGCTGGAGCGCGGCACACCTGCCGTTGAAACGAAGCGCAAGCACCTGACGCCGCAATGGTACAAGAAGGTCACGGCGATGGACGCCAAATTGGAAAGGCTGGAAGCAGCCTTGAACGGCATCAATGTACTGAACGCAGGCAAAAAGCGCGAGGAGGCAGTTGCGCTGCTGGCGCAGCTCTTGCCGGAGGTAGAGTCCTTTCAAGCGGAAATTCAGCGGATGCAGAAGGCTGTGACGCAATCACTTTCCATGCAGCGACGCAATGCCGAAGAAAATGAAGTGCTGAAAGACGAACTGACCGCCGAGCGCCGCAAAAGCGCTGAGCAGCGCGCGAAGCTCGCTGTGCTGGAGGAGCGTTATAAGCGGGCAGAGAAGCTGCTGAGTAAGGTGCCGAAGGAAATATTAGAATGGTCTGCCCATGTGGGCAAGTCGAAACAGCGGTAATCTTCATTTCTAAAAGGTAAGCTGGTATAATAAAAAATAGCATATACAAATAAGCCAGCTTCTAATTTTGCTTAGCTCTAAAATTTATAGCAAATTTTGTCAAAATTTGTTGAGATGAAGATTGATTTGTAGTATATTACATATAACAAAACGGTTGAAATCAAAGGAGGCTGGTATTTATGGCAAAGATTGCCGCTGTTATCAAATACGAAGGAGACAACAGCACTTTTGTGTGGAAACACCCTTGTGAGGACTTTAATACCTCAACGCAATTGATTGTCCATGAATCTCAGGAAGCAGTTTTCTTCTTAAACGGACAGGCACTTGACTTGTTTGGACCAGGACGGCATACGTTGGAAACGCAGAATATCCCTTTACTGCGCCATTTGATTAATATTCCAACAGATGGGGAAACTGCGTTCCATTGCGAAGTTTACTTTATCAACAAAACCGAGCAGATGGCAATTCGTTGGGGAACGGATAGTAAGGTTCAGTATATAGAGCCAACATATAAATTTCCATTGTCTATTGGGGCAAGCGGAGAAATGGCCCTCAGCGTAAGCGATTCCCGCAAGCTGCTCATCAAACTGGTTGGCACGGAGCGTGTGTTAGATCGTCAACAGCTTACTATTTATTTCCGCAGTATTTTAATGACAAAGGTAAAGGCTTATATCGCTCAAACGATGAGAGCCAATTCCATCAATATCTTTGAAATTGATGAAAGCTTGGAGACATTCTCTGCAGATATTCAGCAGCGTTTAATTCCGGATTTTCTTGATTATGGTGTACAACTCAACCGCTTCTATGTTACTACCATTGTAAAACCGGATGGCGATCCGCAATACGAAAAATTCAAAGAACTGCATTTTCGACAGTATGCAGACATCGCAGAAGCTAAATTACATCAGCAAACGGCCGTGATTCATGCGCAGACTGAAGCACAAAAAGTTGTTATTGATTCTCAAGCGCAGGCGACTAAACGAATGCAGGAAGGGTATACCTACCAACAGGAGCGTGGATTTGATGTGGCGCAAGATGCCGCAAAGAATGAAGCCGCTGGGCAATTTTCCAATATGGGGATTGGATTAGGTATGATGGCTGGCGTGGGTGGAACCGTTGGAGGCGTAGTCGGAAATGCTGTTTCAGACGCGTTTGCAGGAGTATCTACTTCCCAGTCACAGGCGGTAGCCAGTCGTTTCTGTGACCAATGTGGTGCTGAGTTGACACCAGACGCCGCATTCTGCGACGAATGCGGCGCTCCGCAAGCATCTTCTGATACTTGTATGAAATGTGGTTTTAAGTTTTTGAAACCAGGGAAGTTCTGCCCGAAGTGCGGTGCAAAGAGGGAGATTTGATGATGAATAAGAACAGTGTAAAGGGATACGCCATTCTTGGTATTTTGTTTGCTTTAGTAAGCGTGGTTGTCTTCGCTGTTCCTACAGCTAAAACTCCGGCTTTTTGGATTGCTTATGGATTTACTGTGGTTGCATTTGCCGTGCAACCCTTTATATGGAAATTAGCCCTTGGGCGCGAGAAATCTCTGAAAAGCAAATTCCTTAGGTTTCCGGTCATTTACATAGCGGTTGTATATCTTGCAATTCAACTTATTACGCTTATCGTACTTGGATCTTCTCCCACTCTTCCGATTTGGTCCTCAATTGTGGCTTGTGTAGTGGTTACAGGGGTGTCTGCTATTTGCATGATTACTGCTGACACAGGACGCTGCGAGATTGAAAAAGTGGAAACAAAAGCCCAGAAAAAAGTATTCTACATTAAAGAGATACAAGCCGAGATTGAACTATTAGCCGACGCGGAAACAAATGCAGAGACGAAAGCGGCATTAATAAGGCTTGCAGAGAAAGTTCGGTTTTCTGATCCGATGAGTAGTGAACAGTTAACAGATTTAGAAAATGCAATTTCAGAAAAGGTTGCATTGTTAAAGACCTTGTCAGACAAAAACGGGATAATTGGTGAGATTGATCTTCTTCTAAGCAAGAGAAATAAAATGTGTAAAACGCTGAAGTAACATCAGGGAGGAACAGAATATGGCAGCTTTAGTTTGCGATCTCTGCGGCGGAAAACTCGTTATGGGTGCAGGCGGAATTGCGGTTTGTGATAGCTGCGGCATGGAGTATAGTACTGAACGTATGCGGGAAAAAGTTCAAATGATTAAAGGTTCAGTTCAAATTGATAACTCCAATATGGTTGATACTTGGATGCGGTTAGCAATGTCAGCCGCTCAGGCGGGAAACCAAAAAGAGGCGTATGATTACTATGCTAAGGTGATTGAGGTAGAACCGCAAAACTGGAGAGCTATCTTTGGAAAAGGAAAAGCTGCAGCATGGCAATCAACTCTTGCAAATTCAAGAACCTCGGAATTATATCAAGCTGTAAAAAAGGCAATTGAAATAATTGATAACTCTGGTATGTCAGAAGAAGAGGTGATACTTAGGAAAAATGAGTTCGCTGTAGCAATTTACAATGTAAACAATGCGTTCTTAGACTTGAGACAGTCGAACTTTGATAAGCATGAAGAGAGATATTATGATTTACATTGGGATGAATGGTGGGAATCTCATTATGTTCAGGGAACGGAAAATATTGAGCAGACCGAAGATGTTATGACGTTGATTAAGGATTTTAGCGATGATACATCAAAGCGAAATGTCCTTGAAATGAAAAAACATATTTGCGAGGTCCTTTGCTATATCTGTAGCTGTTCAAGTACGTGCTGGGATAGCTATGATAAGGAATATTTGAAGTGTTATGGACTTACAGAGAGTAGCAAAGAGCCATTTATTAAAAAGTATATTGGGCTTGTTGAGGAAATCCAGGAAGCAGAACCAGATTTTCAGATATCGAATTTTTGCTTGCTTGATCCTTGGAGTCCTCCAAATGAATGGAGTTCTGGCAGATACGACGAGGTGGTGGAGTACTGGCAAAAAAGGAAGACGAATTGAGGCTTGCCCGTGAAAAAAGCAGGTTCAAAAAAGGACTGAGAAATATTGGCAAGAACACGCTGAAGAAAAGAAACAATATGATGCACGAACGGTGGCAATTAATGCTGAAATTACAGATCTGAAAGGAAAAATTGATCAATATGATTCTAAAATTAGTGAGATACGAAAAGATTTTCCCGAGCAGTTACCTGATGAGCGCAAGTTGATAGAATTAAAACAGAACTTGTCTGAGCTAACCAATCAGAAGACCAAGTTAGGAATATTTGCCGGAAAGCAAAAGAAACAACTTCAAGAGCAAATAGATAGCTTACAACGACAAATACCTGAGATGGAGAAGTCGATTATGCATCAGAAAGAGACAATTCAAAATGATGTGTTTGCTCGGATGGATGAGGTAGAAAACGAGCGTAAGCCTTATTGCGAGAGATTATCTGAGTTGGAAAACGAGCGGAAAAGCATCATAGAAGAGCTAAATAAAGATAGATAATAGATTGCGGAGTATATAGATTTCTGAGATTTTTACAAGGTATTTGGCTACATTTATTGCTTTAGGAGAAAGTCTTATGTGCAAGGGTGAAACTACCAAGGAGCAACTTTTTAAGCTATGTGAAGAAAAAGGTTATTGCAAACTAAACGATGACATTTATTCTGAATGTGCTAATTTTCTATTTTACACATCATGGTTTGAGGAACTCCTATTTAACAATGACGATCGGCAAAGTCCTAAGAAGCTAAAAAAAATATGTAGTGATCTTACGGATGCGAATCAAGGGTATGCTATCAAGTTAGCTCAGTTTGACTTTTATGGAGACTATTTCAGCCAGAGATACCTGAATAGCGATAATAGCGTTAAACATGCATTTAATCAGCTTCGAATTCCAAAGGAATTTGAGGATGAGGTAAAGGCTTCGCTTATCGCCTATAAGGATAATCGTGAGAGGAATAGTTGTCTTCTGTGGACCTATTTGATGATTACCTATCGCTTTCGCAATAATATGTTTCATGGGGCAAAAGGACTAATAAATCTATCTAATTATCTTCGAGTGCTTCGAATGATTAACCAATTTATGTATATGCTTTTAGATCATATACTTGAGACTCGCTATTGTGGATATAACCAAAAAAGAATTGCTTTTAAGACGTGGTAAAGAGAGAAATACTATGGAATTAAAATCGGCTTCTTATGAAAAACACGAAGAAGTATATGACGCAGTTATATTGGAGCAATGGAAAGCCTGCGTTGAAATGGCAAATAGCAATACAGAAAAACGAACAAACTCAAATAATATTTTTATAACAATTAATGCAGCTCTATTAGCCGTTATATCGTTCTCACTAGATTATGAAAGTATAGCGCTTTCTATTGTTGGGATTGCGGTATGCATTGTGTGGCTCAACTCTATTGAAAGTTATAAGAAGTTAAGTAGTGTAAAATACGATATCATTAATGAAATTGAACTTCAGTTGCCATTAAGACCATTTACATATGAATGGGAAAGATTGAGTAACGAGAATTACCTCAAACTAACAAAAATAGAAAAAGCTCTTCCTATATTATTTGTTGTGTTATACAGTATTGCTATTCTTTTACCTATCTTAAAATGGCTACCAACGATAGCCTGTAATTGTTAAGGAGGTTAATCTAAAAGCCTTTACACCTACATCGCAAAAATGAAGATATAGAAGCAAAAATGGCGGGGGAAAAGGCTGCCCAGCCACATAATAAAGCACTTAAAGTTATGCTCGGATAGATTACAGAATAGTTTTAGTGTCTAGTGCGAAAAAAGAATAATGATTGGTTTCTCTTGTGGTAAGAAGTCAGCATAAGCAATTTTTAAGGAGAAGTTAATATGACAAAGAAGCGTACATTTATCAGCTTTGACTATGATCATGATATGGATCTTAAAAATCTATTGGTAGGTCAAGCCAAAAATTCGGATTCGCCTTTTGAAATAACAGATTTATCAATCAAGGAGACTATTTCCGAGGACTGGAAAAGCAATGCGCGTCGTCGGATTAAAGGTTGCGATGTAGTGGTTGTAATCTGTGGCAAATGCACAGATTCCGCAACAGGGGTTAGCGCAGAATTAAGAATTGCACAAGATGAGAATATTCCCTATTTCCTTCTTGGAGGGAGATCCGGTGAAGTCTGTGTTAAGCCTACCGCAGCCAAAGAATCTGATAAAGTTTATAAGTGGACTTGGGACAATCTTAAACGGTTAATTGGAGGAGCACGATGATCAAAGTATTCATTTCACATAAAAAGGAAGATTCATTTGTAGCAAGTCGAATTGCACATGAACTAGACGTTTTGAACATTCCGTATTACCTTGATGTCCTTGATTCTTCAGTAACCAAGAGTGGCAAAGAATTGACTGATCACATCAAGAGAAACCTCAATAATTGTACAGATATTATCGTTATAATGTCAGATGCTACACAGTATTCGCAGTGGGTTCCATTTGAAGTCGGAATGTCAGCTCAGAATGATATGCCAACGGCAACTTTTTTACGAGAAAACGTTAGCATACCGGAATTTCTAGAATATTGGCCTCGTTTGAAGTATCCAAGTGATATTAGAAAATATATTGCTGTACGAAAGGATATTCAAAGAGAATATTCGATTAGATTTAACTCCGATGAGGCAAAAACTCAAAGAAGCCAAACAGAAAGGTTCTATGACGTGTTGAAACGTCAGCTATAGTGTAAGGCAACTTGAAAAAATAGAACTCACATCTGGAATGGGTAAAAAGATTATTAGAAGATTATTCTTCTGTCGAGCTGTTAGGATACTGAATGAATAATGGTAAGCTGTTTGGTGATACGGATAATTGCAATTATACCTCCAAGTGAATATGCTGGGCATTTGAATGCCCAGCATATTCACTCTACTATCATTGTAAGATGAGGTTGTGTAGTACAATCTCCTCTGCCGCGCTGCGGATATTGTTCATCGCACCGACCCATGCCATTTGGTTCTCGGCTTTTAACTGCTCTGTGACGCCTTGTGCCTGCGCCATCTGCTTGATCAAAAGCCGCAACATTTCGTTTGCCTCGTGGTCAATCTCGTTGAGGTGGTGCGTCAGTTGTCCGGAGGTTTTCAAATTGATATAGGCTGCTCTGCGGTACTCCTTCAGATACTCGAACCGCATACGGCCAAAGCGTCCGTAGGTCGCAGGTTCTTCCTTGGATACTGCCAGATCGGGCAGGTAGTAATCTCCGTATTTGCTATATGTAATTTCCATTTTGCGTTCCTTTCTGTTTTCCAATTTACCCTTGCTTTTACCCTTTATAGGTTTGAACTTTATAAAACAATCGGACTGACTGGTACAGATTGTTTTATGATTCAGACTGTTTGACACAAAATTGTACGAAAAAAGTTACTAAAAACAATCGCGCCGCAATTCGAATCCCTCACGGCGTACCAAAAGTCCCCGAAATCGTCTGATTTCGAGGACTTTTGTTTTTCATAAGTTGCTATTTTCGGATGTTGCTTTTTCCTGACCCAAACGCTGACCCCAACGGGAGCGGATAGCGGAAAGCATCAGACGGCACGGGAGAGGATATTCCTCATCGTTTGGGCTGCCTTGAGCTGCGCGTCGGTGGTGACGTGGGCGTAGGTGTCCAGCGTAAAGCCCGCGGAGTAGTGACCGAGCATTGAGGACACCGTTTTCACGTCCACGCCGTTCTGCAGGGCCATCGTTGCGAAGGTGTGGCGCAGGTCATGAAAGCTCCCGCCTCCGGCGGCACCGCTTTTGACCGCGCAAAAGCGGCGAGAAAACGCGCACGGGCTGCGCCCGTGACCCACTTCATTGCATGCTCGCGACAGAACGACTGCACGCGCTGCGCAAAGAAATACCCGCCATTTTTTGTTGCCGCTTTCGATTTGACCTTCGTCTATGTCCGCTTGGCCGCTGCCCCTGTGGGGGTTCAAATTTTTTTGCAGCGACTGCTGTACTGGCTCCGCAGCAGCGGCTGAGCGGAAAGAGAAGCACGCCAAATCGTTCAGAAGAAAAATCAAACACACGGTTGCTGAGATGATGATTTAATATGAGCAGTTCGGGGGTCAAGGGGCGGCAGCCCCTTGCGTTCTCTTGGGGTTTCAAAGGGGCTATTCTCTACGGTAGAGAATAGCCCCTTTGTTATGCGCCGCGCGATGCGCGGCATGGCGAGGTTGTACGCCGAACCGATCATCTGATGGATGTTCCGTACCGTTTTGGGAGCCAGACCTTTCGGCTTTTTCTTGGCCTCGATGCGGTCTACCCGGCCGCCGTCCAGCAGGTGCTTATAGAACCGCTGTAAGTCCAGAGAAGTCAACTCTGCCAGCGGGATGCTGCCGATCTGCGGCTTGATGTGGTTTTTCAGAAAGCCTTGCGAGGTCTTGAACGTGGACGGTCTGAGTTTTACTTTTGCGTAGTTCTCCATCCAGACCTCCAGCCAACTCCCCACGGTGTAGGCCTTGGCTTTGGCAAAGCCCACGAGCTGATACCCGATGCACAGATCGGTGGCACCGGAATAGGTCAGCGCGGAGAAGCGGATGGTCATGCGCCGGGCGTCGCTGCCGAGCGTCAGCCGCTCCGGGGACTCGTAGGTCCGGTCGTCCACGCGGATGCTGTTGATGACCAGCGGCGGCATCGGCGCGGAGATCTCCCGGAAGTCAAACACGCTGACGCCGTTTCGTGTGGCCAGATACAGGCTGCCGTCCGGGGCCATATAATTGCAGGTGTTCACCCGCAGGGAGCCGGTGAGCCCGCGGGCCGTTCCGTACTGGGTGGCGTACGGCGTTTCTCCCGCTAAGATCCGCGCCTTATCCAAGGCGTAAATGCCGCTGTCCTGCAGCAGCCACAGCTTTCCGTCCCGCTCGTAGAGATCGAAGATCGAGCCGGGACCGATGCGCAGGCCGTCCAGCCTGCGGAAAGTCCCGTCCGCCCAATAATACAGGTGGCTGCCCGCGCTGACAAAGGCGCTGCGGCCGTCCTCCTCCTGCAATATGCGCAGCACCACGCCGTCCTCCAGCCCCTGCTCGTAGCTGAATTTCGTGATCGAGCCGTCCTGCGCCAGCGCGTAGATCCCGCTTCCGGCGCTGCCCGCCAGCAGCGTGCCGTCGGGAGCCTGAACGATGCAGAGGATCGACTGCGTCTCCAGTCCGCTGTCTTTATCGTAGAAAGCGACAACTTTATCGCCCCGGATCAGGGCAAGGCCGTCCTGCGTTCCCACGGCCACCATGCCGTCCCGCAGCTCGAAGGCCACGCGGATACGCGTGCTTCCCAGCCCGTTGCTCTGATTAAAGAAAACAATCTCTCCGCTGCCCGTGTCATAGCGCACAAGGCCCAGCTCAGAGTAGGTGCCGCACCACAGGCGGCCGCGGCTGTCCACCATAAGGCTCTGCACCGGAACGCCGTCCAGCGCCCGCGTCAGAGCGTTCTGCACCGGATGCCAGTCACTGTCAAAGGCCAGCAGTCCCTGGTTCACGGCGGCATAGTACCGTCCGCCCGCCGCGGTCACGGCATTGATGTCCATGTCCGTCAGACCCGCCGCGAGGTTGGGCGAGGCAAAGCAGCCGGAGCTGTAGCAGATCAGGCCCTCGTTGGAGGAGGCCAGCCAGACGTTGCCCTCGGTGTCCAAAGCGGCGCAGTTCACCGCGTCGGTACTCGTGCCCGTATGGGGATCCCGCTGCGTGCCGTCGGCGGTGACCCATGCAAAGCCCTGCTGGCCCGAGACCAGTATATCTCCCTCAGCGGTAACGCCGCCCCGGTTGTGGTTGGCCGCGTCCGTTACCTCGTAGGTCTGCACTATAAAGGCCGTGCCGTCCAACCTCTGACCGCTGCACGCGACCTTCGCCAGCGTTGAGCCATCGGTGCCCAGATAGATGTTGTTCGCGCGGTCCTAGGTCAGGCAGCTTATCACGCTGCCGTCTTCGAAGAACAGCTCCGCGTCCAGCATGGCCAGCACACGGTCGTCCTGCATGACCGCGCACTTTCCCGTGCTCACGGCGCACCACAGGCGGCCATAGCGGTCGATCCCCAGCGCATAAGCGGTTTCGCCCGTTATGTACGGATTGCTGTAGGGCACCAGAAGTCCGCTGCGGACCCGGCACACGCCGGAGGTGGAGGCAACGTAAATGGTGCCGTCGCGTCCCTCCGCGAAATCGCGTATGCTCAGATAGCTGTTCTTTTTCGTACAGGGCACGGCGGTAAAGACGCCGTTTTCGTAGACGAACACCCCGGCGTCGCTGCTGCCGATTCACAGCCGGCCGGCGGAATCCTCAAACAGGCAGCGGATCGACGGCGTCGCAATGGCGCCCTCGGTGCTGAAATTGTGGAATTCGGAGCCGTCGAAGCGCAGAAGGCCGCCGTAGCTGCCCACCCACAGGTAGCCGTCCCTCGTCTGCAGGACGGCGTTTGCCTCGTCGGTCGGCAGGCCGTTGGTCTGGTCGAATACCGTTCGCACATAGGCAGGCTCCAGCTCCACCGCCCGCGCAGGGATACCGCACAGCACCGCCAGCAATACCGCCAGCAGCCATGCTCCTTTTCGATTCACTCAGCATTCCTCCCGGTCAAATGCTCCATGCCGGTCTGTCTCCGGCGCGGTCGGCGGCAGGGTCTTTTCGTGCCGCCGGTCGGGCTCAGATCCTTGCCACGCCGCTCCTGCGTGCGGCTTCGGCGACCGCCTTGGCTACCGCGGGGCCGACGCGCGGATCGAACGCCGCGGGGATGATATAGTCCTCGGAGAGATCGTCGCCCACAAGTCCCGCCAGCGCTTCCGCCGCCGCGACCTTCATCGCCTCGTTGATGTCGCTCGCCCGCACATCGAACACACCGCGGAAAATGCCGGGGAACGCGAGCACGTTGTTGATCTGGTTCGGATAGTCGCTGCGTCCGGTCGAAATGACCCTTGCGCCGCCCGCCTTTGCCGCGTCGGGGAAGATCTCCGGCGTCGGGTTCGCGCAGGCGAAGATAATCGCGTCCTTGTTCATCGTTTTGACCATCTCGGTCGTGACGGTATTCGGCGCACTCACGCCGATGAACACATCCGCGCCCACCAGCATATCGGCGAGCGTGCCCGCCTTGCGGCTCAGGTTCGTGACCTCGGCCATCTCGGTCTTGATCCAGTTCAGGCCCTCGCGGCCCTGGTAGATCGCGCCCTTGCGGTCGCACATCGTGATGTCGCGGAAACCCGCGGAGAGCAGCAGCTTCGTGATGGCGATGGCCGCCGCGCCCGCGCCGGAGGTCACGATCTTCACGTCCTCCTTCTTCTTGCCCACGACCTTGAGCGCGTTCGTCAGGCCCGCGAGCGTGATAACGGCGGTACCGTGCTGGTCATCGTGGAAGATGGGAATGTCACATTTTTCCTTCAGCTTGCGCTCGATCTCAAAGCAGCGCGGGGCGGCGATGTCCTCCAGATTGATACCGCCGAAGCTGCCGGAGATGTTGTAGACTGTCTCCACAAACTCGTCCACGTCCTTGGTCTTGACGCAGATGGGGAAAGCGTCCACATCGCCGAAGGCCTTGAAGAGCACGCACTTGCCCTCCATGACGGGCATACCGGCCTCGGGGCCGATGTCGCCGAGGCCCAGAACGGCGCTGCCGTCGGTGATGACCGCCGCCATGTTCCAGCGGCGCGTGAGTTCGTAGCTTTTGTTGATGTCCTTCTGAATTTCAAGGCACGGCTGCGCGATGCCGGGGGTGTAGGCGAGGGACAGGTCATCCTTCGTCTTGACCGGCACGCGGGTCACCATCTCGATCTTGCCCTTCCACTCGCCGTGGAGGCGGAGCGATTCCTTTGCGTAATCCATAGCGTTCTCCTTTTTATTGGCAGGCTTTCAAACCATCCGCTCGGGGCGGACGATGCGGTCAAATTCCTCCGGCGGCAGAAGCTCCAGCGCGGCGCAGGCCTCGCGCAGCGTCAGGTTTTCCGCGTATGCCTTCTTTGCGATCCTCGCGGCGTTTTCATAGCCGATGTGCGGGTTGAGCGCCGTGACGAGCATCAGCGAGCGGCGCACGTTCTCGTCCATCCTCTCCCGATTTGCGCGGATGCCGGACGCGCAGTTTTTGTCAAACGAAGCGATGGCCTCGCTCAGCAGACGGACGGACTGCAGAAAGTTATAGGCGCACACGGGCATAAAGACGTTCAGCTCAAAGTTCCCCTGCGACGCCGCTATGCCGACGGCAGCGTCGTTGCCCATGACCTGCACCGCCACCATCGTCACCGCCTCGCACTGCGTGGGGTTGACCTTGCCGGGCATGATGGATGAGCCGGGCTCGTTGGCTGGAATGGTGATCTCCCCCAGCCCCGTGCGCGGACCCGAGGCGAGCCAGCGCACATCGTTCGCGAGCTTCATCATGTCGCACGCGAGCGCCTTGACCGCGCCGTGCGCGAACACCAGCTCGTCCCTCGACGTAAGCGCGTGGAACTTGTTTGGCGCGGTGACAAAGGGCTTTCCGGTCAGATCCGCGACGGCCGCGGCGACCGCCCGGTCAAAGCCGTCGGGGGCGTTGAGTCCCGTGCCGACCGCCGTGCCGCCGAGCGCCAGCTCCCGCAGGGGAGGCAGCGCGGCGGTGAGCAGCTCACGGTCCCGTGCGAGGCTCGTCCGCCAGCCGGAGATCTCCTGTGCGAAGGTGATGGGCGTCGCGTCCTGCAAATGCGTCCGCCCGGATTTCAGCACGTCGGCGTTCTCCGCCTCCAGACGCAGGAGGGTCTGCTCCAACGCGGAAACAGCGGGGAGAAGGCGGTCCTCCACCGCAAGGCAGGCGGCAATATGCATCGCCGTGGGAAAGGTGTCGTTCGAGGACTGCGACATATTGACGTCGTCGTTTGGGTGCAGGAGCTTTTTTCCCGCCAGCTCGTTGCCGCGGTTGGCGATGACCTCGTTGACGTTCATGTTCGACTGCGTGCCCGAGCCCGTCTGCCACACAACAAGCGGGAAATGCCCGTCCAGCTCGCCGGCAAGGATCTCGTCGCAGACGCGGCCGATCAGGGCGCATTTTTCCGCGCTCATCCGCTCGGGCAGCAGCTCGCGGTTGGCGATGGCCGCCGCCTTTTTCAGAACGGCAAACGCCCGGATGATCTCCGCGGGCATCGTTTCGATCCCGACGCCGATGGGGAAATTCTCATGCGAGCGCTGCGTCTGCGCGCCCCAGTAGCGGTCCGCCGGGACGCGGACCTCTCCCATCGAGTCCCGCTCTATCCTGTATTCCATACGTTTCCTCGCTTCCGTTTGATCTGTTATCTCCATAGTACACGCCGCGGCACGGATGTCAACAGGAGATTTTACGCCCGGGTGGAAAGCAGGCGCAAAAAACGCGGGCGCTGCCCGGAGAAGCTGCATAACGCCGCCTTTACCGCAAAAGGGACCGTTCTCCTCCACAGAGAACGGTCCCTTTTTCCCATCTCTTTACTTTGCCAGCTCCGCGTACTCCGGGGCCTCCGCCGTGGCGGGGGCGATGGCGGAGCTGGTATCCCTCGCCCACTCGAGCGCGTGCTCACAGAACATCCGCGTGATGGTGGACGGCTGCGCCGCCGCGCTCGTGGCGATGGCAATGTCGCGGTAGTACGGCTCGTCGAGCGGCTTTTTGATGATGCCGTGGCGGTTGGGGTGCAGGATCAGGTCGTGCACCACGCTGATGCCCAGCCCGCACTCGACCATCGCGAGGATGGCGAAGTCGCTGCTGACCTCAAACTTGATGCGCGGGGACTGCCTGAGATGCTCGAGGAACAAATTGATCTCGTAGTCCTGCTCCTCCTTGAGGCTGATGAAATCCTCGTCCGACAGCCGGCTGACGGGGAAGCATTCCGCGTCGCGCAGCGGGTGGTTCGGCGGCAGGATGACCGTCAGCGAGTCGCGCAGCAGGAAGGTCGTGTCGAACTCCTTGGCGCAGGGGAGGGCGAGAAAGCCGCAGTCGATCTGCCCGCGGCGCAGCCAGGTCGCGATCTGGTTGTACTCGCCGTTGAAGATCTGAAAGCGGATATTGGGGTATTTTTCGTGAAAGGACTTGATCATCAGCGGCATCCAGCCGGTCGCCATGCTGGTGAACGCGCCCACGCGAATGAGGCCGCTTTGCAGTCCGTGCAGCTCGCCGACGGCAAAATTGAGCTCCTCCTGCCCCTTGACGATGGATTGAAGGATGGGCAGCAGCTGCGTCCCCTCCGAGCTGATCTCGATGCCCGAGCGGTTGCGCGTGAGCAGCGGGACGTCCCAATGCTCCTCCAGGTCCGCGATCATGCGGCTCACGGCAGACTGCGTGTAGCCCAGCTCCGCGGCGGCCTGCGTGATGCTGCCGGTCTCGATGGTCTTGAGGTAGGCCAGATATTTGTGGATCATGCGCTCATCTCCTTGTTTGCATCGGCATTAAGGCCATGATAGCCGAATGTGAATCATCTGTCAAGCATTCCATTTTGGAATGTTCAGCAGAACAATGATTTTCTTGTGCATTCCGCATTAAAACTATATACTGTATGCGTAGATAATTAAACACTATCGCGAAGCGGTTTGCAAGCCCACGACGGCGTTGTTGCAAATCGCAGAAAATTTTTGAGGAGGCTATCACCATGATCCATTATTCCTGCATCGGTGCGACCGGCTATGTCTGCGGCGAAGTGCTGCGCATGATGGTCAACCATCCCGACGGCGAGCTCGTCAACGTTCTCGATACCTACGGCGTGGGCGACGCCATCTCCACCCATCATCCCGCCCTGCGCGGCTTCTATGATCAGACCATCCTGGATCTGACCGAGGAGAACGTGCGCGAGACCGCCCGCAAGAGCGACGTCGTGATGATCCAGGTCCCCTCCGGCGCGGTCGCCAAGTGGGCGGAGATCGTTCTCGCCGAAGGCTCCCGCATCATCGACATCGGCGCGGACATCCGCTTCCGCGACGTGAAGGTCTGGGAGAAGTGGTACGGCGACAAGCACACCAATCCCCAGATGACCCATGACGCCGTCTACAGTATGCCCGAGATGAACCGCGAGCTGGCCAAGGGCAAGAAGCTCATCGCCAACCCCGGCTGCTATCCCACCGCCTCCACCCTCGGCCTCCAGCCCATGCTCAAGACCGGCCACATCGTTGAGAACACCATCGTGATCGACGCCAAGAGCGGCTTCACCGGCGCGGGCCGCCGTCCCGCCCTCAACAAGCTCCTCACCGAGGCGGAGAACAACTTCTGCGCCTACGCCCTCGGCGGCGGTCACCGCCACACCCCCGAGATCGAGCAGAACATCGCCTACATCACCGGCAAGGATCTGATGAAGCCCGAGACCTGGCAGTACATCAACTTCCAGCCGCACCTCCTCCCGCAGGTCCGCGGCATCGAGGTCACCATCTACGCCACCTGCGATAAGGACTTCACCAACGAGGAGGTCTACGAGCTGTATAAGGACTTCTACAAGGACGAACCCTTCGTCAAGGTCTTCCCGGCCAATCTCCCCGTGCAGACCAAGTGGGCCTACGGCACCAACTTCGTTGAGATGACCCCGACCTTCGATTCCCGCACCCACCGCCTGATCGTCTCCTCCGTCATCGACAACATCGGCAAGGGCGCCGCCGGCCAGGCCATTCAGAACATGAACCTCATCATGGGCCTGCCCGAGACCACCGGCCTCATGATGCCCCCGATGTATCCGTAAGGAACTGATTTTATATAAAGTAAGAATAAGAAAAGGAGAACAACACTATGGAATACAAAGTGATCGAAGGCGGCGGCATCACCTCCCCGAAGGGCTTTACCGCGGGCGCTGTGTACGTCGGCGTGAAGAGCCGCAAGTCCCAGAAGCCCGATGTGGCCGTCCTCTACTCCGAAACCGAGGCGTCCTGCGCTGCGGTGTTCACCACCAACAAGTTCTGCGCCGCTCCCGTCATTCTTGACCGTGAGATCCTCAAGAACGGCAAGGCCCGCGCCATCGTTATCAACTCCGGCAACGCCAACGCCGCCACCGGCACGCAGGGCATCGAGGACGCCCGGACCGTCGAGCGCGAGGCCGAGAAGCTCCTCGGCGTGGGCGAGAACGAGGTCTTCGTCTGCTCCACCGGCGTTATCGGCCAGAAGCTGCCCGTCGAGAAGGTGCTCGAGGGCGTCCGTCAGATCATCCCCGCCAAGCTCGACAAGGCCAACGGCTCCGACGCGGCCTATGCCATCATGACCACCGACACCGTCCGCAAGGAATCCGCCTACGAGCTCGAGCTCTCCTCCGGCACCATCCGCATCGGCGCGATGGCCAAGGGCTCCGGCATGATCCACCCCAACATGGCCACCACCCTCGCCTACGTCACCACCGACGCCAAGTGCGACTCCGCCGACCTGCAGAAGATGCTGCACAACGCCATCGACAAGAGCTTCAATATGTGCACCGTCGACGGCGACACCTCCACCAACGACACCATGATCCTGCTCGCCAACGGCGCCTCCGGCGTCGAGGTCAAGACCGAGGAGGACAAGGCGGCTCTCGCCGGTCTCATCGAGCACATCTGCATCGACATGGCCCGCCGCATCGCCTCCGACGGCGAGGGCGCGACCCATCTGATCGTCGTCGAGTCCTACGGCCTGCCCACCGAGCATGACGCCCGTCTGGTCGCCAAGGCCATCGCCGGCTCCACCCTGTTCAAGGCCGCCGTGTTCGGCCGCGACGCGAACTGGGGCCGCATCATGGCCGCCGCCGGCTACTCCGGCGCGGACGTCGATCCCACCAAGGCCGACTGCATCATCAAGAGCAGCGCCGGCGAGGTCCAGGTCATGAAGGACGGCTTCGGCACCGACTTCAGCGAGGAGCTGGCCAAGGCCGTGCTCACTGAGCACGACATCACCGTCATCGTCGACTTCCACAGCGGCGACGGCAAGGCGGTCGCCTACGGCTGCGACCTTACCTACGAATATGTCAAGATCAACGGCGACTACCGCACCTAAGGAGGGCCACCCATGAGCGACGTTGCGAAGAAGGTAGAGACCCTGATGGAGGCCATGCCCTACCTTGAAAAATATCAGGGCAAGGTCATCGTCATCAAGTACGGCGGCAACGCCATGATCAACGACGAGCTCAAGGACGCCGTGCTCCACGACGTCGTGATGCTCAAGCTCCTCGGCCTCAAGCCCGTGCTCAGCCACGGCGGCGGCCCCGGCATCAACAAGATGCTCGAGAAGCTCAACATTCCCGTGCAGTTCATCAACGGCCTGCGCTACACGTCCGAGGACATCATGCGCGTGGTCGAGATGGTCCTCGTCGGTCAGGTCAACACCGAGCTGGTCGGCAGGATCAACCAGATCGGCGGCAAGGCCGTCGGCCTCTCCGGCGTGAGCGGCGACATCTATCACTGCCACAAGCGCAGTGAGGAGCTCGGCTTCGTCGGCGACATCGACTACGTCAACGCCGACGCCATCAACGCCATGCTCGACGCGGGCTTCATCCCCGTCATCGCCCCCGTCGGCACCGACGGGCAGGGCAACACCTACAACATCAACGGCGACACCGCCGCGGGCAAGCTCGCCAGCGCGCTCGGTGCGGAAAAGCTCGTCATCCTCACCGACATCGAGGGTCTGTGCAACGACATCAAGGTGCGCGATGTCATCAGCTACCTGAACATTCAGGACGTGAAGGCGCTCAAGGACAAGGGCACCATCGCCGGCGGCATGATTCCCAAGGTCGACTGCTGCGTCGAGGCCATCGAGGAGGGCGTCACAAGCGTCCACATCATCGACGGCCGCAAGCCCCACTCCGTACTCTACGAGGCCTTCACCACCGAAGGCACCGGCACCACGATCGGCACCGCACAGCCGAGCGTTGGCATCAAATGGTAAAAAATACATAAAATTTTAACAGGAGGACTCTACCATGATCGAAAAGTTCAAGACCAATGCGGAAGTCATCGAAAACGGTGACAAGTACCTCTACGGCAACCATGTCCGTATGCCCATCTCCATGGAGCGCGGCGAGGGCGTCTACGTCTTCGACAAGGACGGCAACAAGTACCTCGATTTCGTCGGCGGCATCGCCGTCAACGGTCTCGGCCACTGCCATCCCGCCATCGTCAAGTGCCTGCAGGAGCGTGCGGAGACCATCCTCCACTGCTCCAACTACTTCTACAATGAGCCCGCCGTCCAGACCGCGAAGCTCATCGTCGAGAACAGCTGCTTTGATAAGGTCCTCTTTGCCAACTCCGGCGCCGAGGCCAACGAAGGCCAGATCAAGCTCGCCCGCAAGTACGCCAAGGATCACGGCCATCCCGAGCGCTTCGTCGTCATCACGATGAAGAACTCCTTCCACGGCCGCACCCTCGCCACCTGCACCGCCACCGGTCAGTATGCCGTCCACCGCTACTTCGAGCCCCTGCCCTCCGGCTTCCGTTATGCCGAGTTCAACAACCTCCAGTCCGTCAAGGACATCATGGATGAATACGTCTGCGCCATCCTGACCGAGCCCGTCCAGGGCGAGGGCGGCGTGCGTCCTGCTTCCCAGGAGTTCCTGCAGGGCCTGCGTGACCTGTGCGACGAGAAGGGCATCCTCCTCATGTTCGACGAGGTCCAGGTCGGCTCCGGCCGCACCGGCAAGCTCTTCGCGCATCAGAATTACGGTGTGGAGCCCGATACCTGCTCCATGGCGAAGGCGCTCGGCTCCGGCGTGCCCATCGGCGCGGTCTGCGCCCGCGGCGACGCGGCCAAGACCCTCACCCCCGGCACCCACGGCTCCACCTTCGCCGGCGGTCCTCTCGCCTGCGCTCTGGCTGCCACCACGCTCGACGTCATGATCAACGAGGGCGTCATCGAGAACGCCCGCGTCATGGGCGAGTATTTCCGCGATCAGATGCACAAGGTCATCGAGAAGAACCATCCCAAGGCGGTCAACGAGATCCGCGGCCTCGGCATGATCAACGGCATTCAGCTCAACCATCCCAGCGGCCAGCCCGTGGTTGACCTCTGCTTCCAGGACAACAAGGTGCTCATCAACAACACCAACGGCAATGTCCTGCGCTTTGTCCCGCCGCTGATCACCGGCAAGGAAGAGATCGACCTGTGCATCAAGGCGGTCGACGAGGCTATGACCAAGCTCGGCTGGTAAGAGAAAACAGCGTCCTGACCAAGCCAAACGGTCAAACTTTGTGATATCCGGCAAGCGCGCGGCACTTGCCACCGTGCATAAAATATGCTAAAATATCCGCATATTTAATCGGTACGCCGCGCGCTTCCCGTATCAGCCTTACATGCAATTTCCCCGTCCTCCCCTTCGCAGGGGGGCGAGGGAGGACGGGGAGACCGCAGCAAATCGTTTCCTGATCATTCAAGGAGGGAAAAATCACCGAATAAAGGGGGAATACCGTCAAGATCACGTCTTCCTGCCGCCGGTCTCATCTGCCGGTCTGCGGGCGCACAGACCCTCGCAAATACCGTAAAACAGTGTTCACCATCTACGAAGCTGCGCGGACGGGAGCGTTCCCGCCCTATGCGCACCATGTATTTAGAGAAAGGTTGGTACAATCAAGTGAGTGAAGAAAAGAAAGCCAGGACCCCGCGTATGCCAAAGCTGTGGGAAGCTCTGGTCACCATGCTGATCTTGGTCGGCGCATTGGCGCTCGGCATCGTCAAGTATGAAACAGACCCGCATGTCCCCATGTTCATCGGCGTTATGGGCGCCGCGCTGATGGCGCTCTACCTCGGCTACAAGTGGGAGGCCATCGAAAAGTCCATGATGGACGGTATTTATAAAGCCCTCCAGTCTGTCTGTATCCTCGTCATCGTCGGTATCCTCATCGGCGTTTGGATCAACGCCGGTGTCGTTCCCACAATGATCTTCTACGGTCTGAAGGTCCTCAAGCCCGCGATCTTCTTCATTGCGTCTGTTCTCATCTGCTCCATCACCTCTCTTGCCACCGGTACCTCCTGGGGCACGATGGGTACGATGGGCGTCGCCCTCATGGGCATTGGCTTCGGTCTCGGCATGAGCCCCGGCATGACCGCCGGTGCGGTCCTCTCCGGCGCCTACTTCGGCGACAAGATGTCCCCGCTGTCCGATACCACGAACCTTGCGCCCGCTATGGCAGGCACGGACGTTATGACCCACGTGAAGGCCATGATCCTGCCCACCGGCATCACCTATGTCATCACCCTCATCGGCTTCGGTATTCTCGGCGCCATGCAGTATCACGGCGGCGATGCCGACATGAGCCGCGTGACGGAGTTCTCCGGCGCGCTCGAGGCCGTGTTCAATATCAACCCTGCGCTGCTCTTGCCCCCGGTCATCGTTATCGTGGCGGTTGCCATGAAGATGCCCGCCATCCCTGGTATCACGCTCGGCATCATTTCCGGCGCGATCATGGGCATGATCTTCCAGCCCGAGTGCAACATGGGTACCGTGTTTGATTTCGGCATGAACGGCTACTACTTCAGCGACGAAGTGCTCGCCATGTTCGAGGAGACCCTCTCTCCCGAGACCAGCTACACCATGACCCGTCTGCTTGAAAGCGGCGGTATCCTCGGCATGATGTCCTCCGTCGCCATGACGATCATCGCCATGATGTTCGGCGGCATTATGGAGGATACCCACCAGCTCGAGGTCATCGTCAACAGCCTCAAGAAGCTGGCGAAGGGCCCCGCGGGTCTCGTGCTCCTCACCGAGTGCACCTGCGTGCTCTCCAACGCCGTCATGCCCGAGCAGTACATCTCCATCGTCGTTCCCGGCCGTATGTATGCCGAGGAATACAGAGAGAAGGGTCTGCACCCGGCTCTCCTCTCCGGTACGCTGGAAAGCGCCGGTACCGTCACCTCCGCCCTCATTCCGTGGAACACCTGCGGCGTGTTTATCTCCAGCACCCTCGACATCAACGCGTGGGGCGCGGGCGGCTACGGCCCGTGGGCTCTGTTCAACTGGCTGATGCCGCTCATCAACTGGCTGTGCGCCCTCATCGGCTGGACGGTCAAGGATCTTGCCGGCAAGCCCTATAAGAAGTCCAAGGCTGCGGCTAAGGCGGAATAAATCAAAACGGCAAAGGAACGGTCTATGAACAGAGGAACGGCACGATACCCTCTTTTAGAGATCGACCTTGACAAGCTGAAAGCAAATCTGGCAGCGCTCATCGAGCGCTGCCAGAGCCTTTCTGTCGAGGTCACGGGCGTGGTCAAGGGCTTTTCGGCGCTGCCGGAGGCCGCCGGGGTCTATACGGAATGCGGCGTGCGGAGCCTTGCCTCGTCCCGTCTCAGTCAGCTGCGCGCCCTGCGCGGCGCGGGCGTTGCCTGCGAGCGCGTTCTCATCCGCATCCCCATGCTCTCCGAGCTTCCGGAGGTCGCGGAGGTCGCGGACATGAGTCTCCAGAGCGAGCTTGAAACGCTCCGCGCCCTCAACGCGGTCTGCGCGAAGCGCGGAACGCGCCACAGGGTGATCCTGATGGCTGACCTCGGCGATCTGCGCGAGGGCTTCTGGAGCCGCGAGGAACTGGTCGACGCCGCGCTTGAGGTCGAGTATAAGCTCGACCATCTGGAGCTGGCGGGCGTCGGCACGAATCTCGGCTGCTACGGCTCGGTCGCCGCCACGCCGGAGAAGCTGCGCGAGCTGGTCTCCGCCGCCGAGGCGGTGGAGCGCGCCATTGGCCGCGAGCTGCAATACATCTCCGGCGGCGCGTCCACCTCCGTCCACATGGTGCTTGACGGCACGCTGCCCGCGCGCGTCAACCATCTGCGCATCGGCGAGTTCGCCCTCCTCGGCGGCATCTACGGCTGCTATCCCGACTTTCTGCGCCGTGACGTGTTCACCCTCCGCATGGAGGTCGTGGAGTGCAAGCCGAAGCCCAGCTATCCCGTCGGCGAGCTGACCGTGGACGCTTTCGGCAAAACGCGCAAATACACCGACCGCGGCATCCGCCGACGCGCGCTCTGTGCCGCGGGCCGCGTCGATTACGGCGATCCCTTCGACCTCACGCCACGCCTCGCGGGCGTGGAGGTCCTCGGCGCGTCCTCGGACCACACCATTCTTGACGTGGAGGACGCCGCCGTCCCCGTCCGGCTCGGCGACGTGCTGGACTTCGGCGTGAGCTACGGCTCGCTCGTCTACCTCACCAACACGCCCGAGGTCCGCATCGTCTATCGGAAAGGCGGCCGCCTGTACACGGCGGAATAACGCACAAGGAAGCCCTCCGCTCGGTGAGCGGAGGGCTTTTCGTCGCTTTTTCGTTTTCTCAGCTCAGCGTCGTGCCGGTGACGAAGCTCGCCACGATGATGAGCAGGATGGAGATGGGCGCAACGTACTTGACCAGCACGCTGTAGACCTTTGCCAGCTTGAACGGCTTGCCGTCCAGCTCGATCTCATGCACGGCATTCGCGGGCTTCCAGATCCAGCCGGTGAAAATGCACACGCCGAGCGCGCACAGAGGGATCATCAGACGGTCGGTGAGGAACTCCATGAAGTCGCCGAAGATGGGGAAGCTCACGCCGTTGGCGAAGTCAAACCAGATGCCCTTGATGTTGAACGCGGCCTGCGACATGGTGTACAGGCAGCCGATGAGGAACATCAGCGTGCAGACGATGATGGTGGTGGGCTTGCGCTTCCAGCCGAAGCGCTCGGTCAGGAACGCCACCACGCCCTCGATGAGGGATATGCTGCTCGTCAGCGCGGCGAACAGGAGCAGCATATAGAACAGCACGCCGAAAAACGCGCCGCCCGCCATGTGCTCGAACACGCCCGCGAGGGACGCGAAGGCGAAGCCGCCGCCCTTGCCGACGTTCTCGGAGCCGAGCGTCGCAAACACCGCGGGCACGATGATGAAGCCGGCGATGAGCGCCACGAGCGTATCCATCGTGCAGATGAGCGCCGTGTTCTTGCCGAGGTTCTCATGCTTGGGCAGATACGAGCCGTAGGTGATCATGATGGCCATGCCCAGCGACAGGGAGAAGAACGCCTGCCCCAGCGCGGAGAGGAAGGTGTTGAAGCCGACCTTGCTCCAGTCGCAGCTGAGCATATAGGCGAAGCCGACCTGCGCGCCGTCGAGCGTGATGGTGCGCGCGAGCAGTACAATGAGAATGACGAACAGCGCGGGCATACCGACCTTGTTGAACTTCTCGATGCCGCCCTCAACGCCCTTGATGATGATGAAGGCGTTGACTGCCATAAAGACCGCGGCAAAGAGAATGGCGGTCAGCGGGAACCATGTCTCGCCCGTCGCGGCGTTGTAGCCGAGCAGGCCGTAGAAATAGCCGAGCGGATCGGCATAGACCGTCTGCGCCTCCGTAATATAGGACACAACGTAGCGCAGCACCCAGCCGCCGACGTGGCAGTAATAGGAGGTGACGATGAACGCCACCGCAACACCCGTGACGCCGACCCACTTGAAGCCGCGGTAGCCGAGCTTGTGGAAGCTGTCGATGGCGTTCGCCTGCGCGGCGCGGCCGATGGTCAGCTCCGAGAGCATGACGGGGAAGCCGATGAGAACGACGATGGCCAGATAAATGAGGATGTAGGCGCCTCCGCCTCCCTCAAAGGCCTTGCCGGGGAACTTCCAGATGTTGCCGAGGCCGACGGCGCTGCCCGCCGCCGCCAGGATGAAGCCGATCTTGCTTCCCCATTGGGCACGATTGTTTTCCATGTGATTTTCTCCTTTAACTACGTTTCTCTCTCCGTTTTCCGTCAAATTCGTCCTCATATATTTTAATGAGATGTATAAATTAAACAGAAATTAGTCAAATGATACCGTCTTTCTTGCCAAAAGTAAAGCGACGTATTATAATAAAAATATGAGCGATCCTAATAGAAAGGAAATACTTCTATGGAAAGCAAGAAATTAGAGGCCCTGCTCATGGCAGTCGATCTCGGCAGCTTTACCAAGGCGGCAGAGGTCCTCGGCTACACGCAGTCGGGCCTGACACACATGATGAACTCGCTGGAAAAGGAGGTCGGCTTCACGCTGCTCGAGCGCGGACGCAACGGCGTGCGCCTCACGGAGGAGGGCGAGCGCATCGCGCCCGCCGTGCGCGAATTTCTGCAAGCCAACGCCCGGCTCGACAGCGTGATCGAGCAGGTCGCCTCCTCGCGCACGGAGATCATCCGCGTCAGCGCCTACGCCAGCATCGCCATGCACTGGCTGCCGGGCATCATCCAGCGCTTCCGCGAGGAGTGCCCCGACGTGGACGTGGATATCCGCATGGCCGACCACGTCGACATCCCCTACGAGCTGCTCGCGCAGGGCAAGATGGACGCCATCCTCGTCTCCCCGCAGGACGAGGGCCAGTACGAGTGGGTGCATCTTGCCGACGATCCCATGTTCGCCGTTCTGCCGAAGGATTTCGACACGCAGGGCATGACCGCCTTCCCGCTCGCCGCCTTCGAGGCGCGCGACTTCATCATGCCCTCGCAGGGCTTCGATAAGGACATCATGCGTATCTTCAACCGCATCGGCGTTAAGCCGCACATCCTGCCGACCTGGGTGGACGATCCCACCGTCATCAGTATGGTCAGCCACGGCCTCGGCGTGAGCATGATGACTGAGTTGACCGTCCGCGGCCGCACGGACGGCGTGAAGCTCCTGCCGGTCGAGCCGGCGTCCTCGCGCGAGCTTGGCCTTGCCGTCCGCTCGCTCGACGCCGCGAGCGACGGCCTGCGCCACTTCATCGACTGCACGAAGCGCGTCGTCGCGGAAATGCAGCCCTGAGCCGTTGCAAAAGCCACTTGTAATCACCGCCGAAGCGGTTATAATAAGGAAGCCCGCCGACCCGCGGGCGCAGAGAAAACAACGCGAAAGAAAAGGAACACCCTATGCTCACCTTTACTCCTGTCACGCAGCGGGACATTGCCCGCCTGCGCCGCTACTATAAAAGCTGCGAATACCAGCTCTGCGAATACTCTGCCCTCGTCAAGCTCATGTGGCGCAGCCACCTGCACCCCTCGTGGGCGGAGGGCGCGGGCTGCCTGATCGTCCGCAATTTCATCGACGGTCAGTATTGCTTCGACTACCCCGTTCCCGGGCCCGACGGCGACGAGGACGCGGCGCTCACGCTCATCGAGGACGACTGCCGCGAGCGGGATATTCCCCTCGTCCTCTCCGTCGTCCCGCAGGACAAGGCGGAGCGCCTTGCCGCGCGCTACCCCTACTTCCGCTTTTCCTCCCCGCGCGTCTGGCGCGACTATATCTACGCCGCCGAGGATCTGCGCGACTTTGCCGGACGCCGCTACTCCGGTCAGCGCAACCACATCAACAAGTTCCGCAAGCTCTATCCCGACGCCGCCTTCCGCCCGCTCGGGAAGAGCGACCTGCCGCTCATCACGCAGTTCTTCCGCGACTACGAGGCCGTCTTCACCAAGGCGTCCGACTCGGCGAAAAACGAGCTGCGCTGCGCCGAGAAAATGCTCCGCATGACCGGCAGCCCGCACTTCCTCGTCGGCGGCATGGAGCTGGACGGCAGGCTCCTCTCCGTCGCCATGGCGGAGCGCTGCGGCGACACGCTGCAAATTCATATCGAAAAAGCCCTCTACGGCTATGAGGGCGTCTATCCCGCCACCGTGCAGGCGTTCGCGCAGGAATTTGCCGTGGACGGCGTGCGCTGGCTCAACCGCGAGGACGACGCCGGCGACAAGGGCCTGCGCACCTCGAAGCTCCAGTACCTGCCCGACCACCTCGGCGCGAAGCTGCGCTTCGACGTGCTCAACGAGCTGGTCAACATCACCGAGATCCCCACGCTTACCACCGCCCGCCTGACGCTCGACGCGCTCACCGATGCGGACAAAACCGCCTACGCCGCCCTCTGCCTCGACGACGACCGCAACCGCTGGTGGGGCTACGACTTCCGCAAGGACTACGACGGCACGCCCTACGAGGACTACTTTCTCGCCGTCGCGCGGGAGGACTACGCCCGCTCCCGCGCCATGAACTTTGCCGTCCGGCTCGACGGCGCACTCATCGGTGAGGTCGTCCTCTACCGCTTCGATTCCCGCGGCGGCGCGGAGCTCGGCTGCCGTGTCTCGCCGGGCTTCGCGGGCCACGGCTACGGCACGGAGGCGTTCGCCGCCGTCGCCGACTGGGCGCTCTACCGGCTCCACCTCGCCCACGTCGTCGCCAAATGCTATAAGGAAAACGACGCCTCATACAGGATGCTCTCCTCCTGTATGCACCGCGCCGGCGAGGATGAGACCTTCTTCTATTTTGATAAAGAGGTCTGAACCGCGTATGAAAAGACCGCCTCTGCACACAATAGTGCAGAGGCGATTTTTTGTGTTCACACAAAAGCTCCCGGCATTTGCGGCACACCGACAGGCGGCAGCCGCGCCGTATGCAGGCTCTCCATCCGCCGCCGACGGAGAGCAGCGCAAGACAGAGCGGCAGAATGGAGATCTTCACGATGGGAACCAATTCCGAATTTTGCTCCGATGAGCGCGTGGGCTACACCCTGCTCAAATCCTTCCTCGCGGGTGACGTCAACGCCAACCGCTGCTACGCCGGGCTCTCTCCCGAGGAGCAGCAGCGTCTCGTCTCCGGCGCCAAGAGCCTGCGCACCCCCGACGAGGTCGCCAGCTACGTCTGGGACTATCTTGACAGACAAGGACGGTAAGCCGCCATGGAGCGCCTGACGGGACACTTTGAACTGGATGTCCGCACGCTCGACGCCCTGCTGGGCGTCGAGCGCTGCTTTGACATGATCGCCCGCGACCTCGTCGCGGGCGGCCGCCGCTGCCGTCTGTATGTCGTGGACGGCTACGGCGACGACGCGGTGCTCGAGCGCATGATCGGCTTCTGGCTCGCCCTGCCCTCCACCGCCGACGCCGCCGACGCGCAGACCTTCATCGACCGCTATGTGACCTTCAGCGAGGTCAACGCCGAAGCAGATCTCCGGCAGACAGCCACCGCCGTGTTCCTCGGCAAAACGCTGCTCCTCGCCGAGGGCTACGGCGAATGTATCCTCATCGACGCGAAGAGCTACCCCTCCCGCGGCGTGGAGGAGCCGTCCTCGGGCAAGGTGCTGCGCGGCGCGCACGACGGCTTCATCGAAACGCTCGTGCAGAACGCGGCGCTCCTGCGCCGCCGCATCCGCACGCCGCAGCTGACGCTCGAGGGCCACAAAATTTCCGAGAAATCCCGCGCCGACGTCGTCCTCTGCTATCTCGAGGACAAGGTGGACCGCGCGCTCCTCGCGCGCGTCCGCGCGAAGCTCGCCGCCATCGACGCGAACTCCATCTCCATGTCGCAGGAATCCATCGCGGAATCCATGATGGACCGGAGGCAATGGTTCAACCCTTTTCCACGCGTTCGCTATACTGAGCGCCCCGACGCCGCCACCGCGAGCATCATGGAGGGCAGCATCATCGTCCTCGTGGACAACTCCCCCGCCGCCATGATCCTGCCCACCCGCTTCTTTGATTTCGTGCAGGAGGCGAACGACTTCTATTTCCCGCCGCTCGTCGGCTCGTACCTCCGCATCCTGCGCGTGGTCGTCTTTCTGCTCACGCTCTTCATCACGCCCGTGTGGTATCTGCTCGTGCAGGACCCTGACCTTCCCAACAGCACGCTGGGCTTCCTCGCCGTCACGAGCAAGTACGAGGTCCCCATCCTCGCCCAGCTTCTCCTGACCGAGTTCATCGTCGACCTCCTCAAGCTCGCCTCGCTCAACACCCCCAGCGTCTTTTCCAACTCGTTTTCCATGATCGGTGCGCTCGTGCTCGGCGACTTCGCCGTGCAGGCGCATTGGCTCGTGCCGGAGGTGCTGGCGTACATGGCGTTCGTTGCCATCGCGAACTTCGCCCAGCCGAGCTATGAACTCGGCTACGCCTTCAAGCTCCTGCGCCTCGTGCTGCTCGTCAGCTCCGCTGCCCTCGGCTGGGTCGGACTCGCCCTCGGCACGCTGCTCATTATTGTCCTGCTCGTCACCACCAGGCCCATCGCCGGCGGACATTATATGTATCCCATTTATCCCTTCAACTGGCACGCGCTCCGCGCCCTGCTCATCCGCCGCCCCATCGCCCCCGACAACACCTGAATGTATTGCTCAAACGTATCGCTCAAAAAGCCGCCCTCCCGGGCGGCTTTTCTTTTGTCCGATCTCTCCTATTCGCCGCTCTCCCCGCGCTGCCTCCTCCGTCTCCGCGTCAGAGCTCCGAACCAAAAACCGGCGGCGGAGATGATCGTTCCCTTCAGCAGCAGACTCGGCTGCGGCAGCCGCAGCACGCTGAAGGAGAGCATATTAGCCAACGTGAAGGTCGCATACTCCGCAAGCATATACATCGCGCCAAATGCGAGCGGCAGCAGCCAGCCTTGTCTTCCGCCGTATCCGCCCCGGCCAATGAGCAGTGAAATGACAAAGGCGGCGACCGGCAGCACGAGCCACAAAAATACGATGCCGTAGCCCATGGCGTCGTCTGGCCCGGTGAGCAGCCAGAAAAAGAGCACGGAAACGGCCCAGATGCCCAGATATACGCACAGAAGGATCAGCAGAGATTGCTCCCTCCGGCTCCGCACGGTGTTGGTGCTCTCCTCCAGATAATCCAGATAATCTGACATCGGTGCTTCCTCCTTTAACAATGCATCCAGACTGACCGCGTACAGGTCGCTCAGCCGCACCACGCTCACAATGTCCGGATAGTTCTTTTCATTCTCCCAGTTTGATATGCTCTGGCGGCTCACGCCCAGCGCCTCCGCCGTCTGCTCCTGCGTGAGCCCAGCCGCTATGCGCGCCTGCCTGAGCTTGGCTCCGATCTCCATAGGCATCCCGTCCTTTCTGCCTTCATCATAGGGAAATGAGCGGGCTTTGTCCATCAAAAATATTTGACAACGGTCGGTTTTCCCAAAAACTTTTTCAAACCCCCTTGACAAATCGTTCCCGATGTATTATTGTACTAATCGTCTAATACAATAATACATCAAGAAAAGGAGGAACCGTATGGAGTGGCAATTCCGCAATGACAGTCCCATCTACACCCAGCTCACGCAGCGCCTGACGCAGGCCATCGTCGCGGGCGAATTTCGGCCCGGCGAGCGTCTGCCCTCGGTGCGCGAGCTCGCGGTGGAGGCGGGCGTCAACCCCAACACGGTGCAGCGCGCGCTCGCCGACCTCGAACGCGACGGGCTGGTCTTTTCCCAGCGCACCGCGGGCCGCTTCGTGACGGGAGATGTTTCCATGATCGAAAACGCGAAGCTCCGTCTGGCGGACCAATGTGTGGAGAATTTTCTCTCCGAAATGGCAAAGCTCGGCTGCGGCAGAGACGAGGTCATCGCCCTGCTGCAAGGCCGAAAGGAGGAAGAACCATGAATATTTTAGAATGTAAGGCGCTCACCAAGCGCTACGGCGGCAAGTCCGCCCTCGAGGGCGTGGAGCTTTCCATCGAGCCGGGCCGCATCGTCGGCCTGCTCGGCCCGAACGGCAGCGGCAAAACGACCCTCATCAAGCTCGCCAACGGCCTGCTCACCCCCACGAGCGGCGAAATTCTGATCGACGGCAAAGCCCCCTCGCCGGAGACGAAGGCCATCGTCTCCTATCTCCCCGACCGCAACGCCCTGCCCGACTGGATGACCGTCGCGCAGACCGTCGACTACTATGCCGACTTCTACGCCGACTTCCGCCGCGACACGGCGCAGGAGATGCTCGCCCGCCTCGGCCTCGATGCTTCGGCGCGCGTCAAAACGCTCTCCAAGGGCACGCGCGAAAAGCTCCAGCTGATCCTCGTCATGTCCCGCGCGGCAAAGCTGTATCTGCTCGACGAGCCGATCGGCGGCGTGGACCCCGCCACCCGTGACTACATTCTCCGCACCATCATCGGCAACTACAACGAGGACGCCTCCGTCGTCCTCTCCACCCACCTCATCGCGGATGTCGAGCAGGTGCTCGACGAGGTGATCTTCCTGCAAAACGGCCGCGTCGAGCGGCACACCACCGTCGACGCCATCCGCGGCGAAACCGGCAAAAGCGTCGACGAGCTTTTCCGGGAGGTGTTCAAATGCTGACCAAACTCATCCGGCACGAATTTCGTGCCACAAGCCGCATCATGTGGCCCATCTTCGCGGGGATGCTCGCGCTGACGCTTGCCATGCGCGCCTCGCAGAACGTGCTGCAAAATGAATCTCCCTGGCTGCTCAACCTGCTGGCGGTCCTCGTCACCATCGGCTTCGTCTTCGGTATCATGGCACTGTGCTTCGCACCGCTGGTGCTCTCCGCCGTGCGTTTCCGCGACCATCTCCTCAAGGACGAGGGCTACCTCACCCTGACGCTGCCGGTGAATATGCACCAACTCCTTGCCTCCAAACTGATCGTCTCGGCGGTCTGGTACGCCGCGGCGTTCCTCGCCGTCGTGCTGCTGTGCATGATCGGCGCGTTCGATTTCAGTGATTGGCGGGTGGTCCCGCAGTTCGCAGCCGACTTCCTCCGCGCCTTCCGCAAGCTGGACAGCTCGATGCAGGGGCAGGCGCTGCTCTTCGCGTTGGAGTTCTTCCTCTTCTGCGTCCTCGGCGTCACCGCCGTTTCCCTCATCGTCTACGCGGCGTACGCCGTCGGCTTCAGCTTCAATAAGCACAAGAGCGCCCTCACCGCCGTGTCCGTCCTCGTGTTCTTCCAGCTCGTGCAGTTCGCGGCCATCGCGGTTCTGGCAAATCTCTTCTGCGACGGCTTCACCGCGTGGTCGAGCCTCACCGGCGTGCAGGCAGGCAATGCCATCTTTGCCGTCGCCCTCGTCTGCGAGCTGATCGTCTGCGTCATTTTCTACCTCGTCACCTATTTCTTCCTCACGAGGAAGCTGAATCTGGAGTGACCCATGAAAAAATTTCTTGTCCTCATTCTGACGCTCGCGGTGGGCCTTGCCCTCCTGCGGCGGAAAAAGTAAACAACCACCTCATCTGAAAAAGCGGCCGGAGAGCGAAAAAAGCTTTTTCGGCCGCTTTTTGCGCGCAAAATCAAGAAAAATTTAAGAAAAAAGCACAGAAAAAACACAAGCTCCGCCTGCTATCATGGCGGCAGAAATATCGGAAAGGAGTTTTCCCCATGTTCCTTCTTGAAGTCAGCGGTCTCTCCAAGACCTACACCACCCGCTTCGGCGGCGCGAAGGTCGAGGCGCTCAAAAGCGTCACCTTCTCCGTCGAGAGCGGCGAGTACGTCGCCGTCATGGGCGAGAGCGGCAGCGGCAAAACCACGCTTCTGAACCTTCTCGCGGCGCTCGACCGTCCCACCGGCGGCACGGTCCTCCTCGGCGGGCAGAACCTCGCCGAGATCCCCGAGGAGCGCGCGGCGGCCTTCCGCCGTGACCACCTCGGCTTCGTCTTTCAGGACTTCAGCCTTCTCGACACCTTCTCTCTGGAGGACAACATTCTCCTCCCCCTCGTCCTGCAGGGCAAGAGCCGCGGCGAGATGAAGTCCCGCCTTGTCCCGCTCGCCGACCGGCTCGGCATTTCCGATCTGCTCAAAAAATACCCCTACGAGGTCTCCGGCGGCCAGAAGCAGCGCGCCGCCGTGGCCCGCGCGCTCATCACGCGCCCGCAGGTGCTCTTTGCCGACGAGCCGACCGGTGCGCTCGACTCCGGCTCCACCGAGGAGCTGCTCCGTCTCTTCGGCACGGTCAACGGCGCGGGGCAGACCATCGTCATGGTCACGCACTCCGTCCGCGCGGCCAGCTGTGCGGGCCGTGTCCTCTTCCTGCGCGACGGCGCCGTCGCACAGGAGCTCACGCGCGGCACGGACACGGAGACCGCCTTCTACCGCCGCATCGCCGACGCGCTCACTGCGTCCCAGACGGGGGGCGGCGCGGCATGAATGCGTTCTTCTATCCCCGTCTGGCGCTCAGCGGGATGCGCCGCGACTGGCGCATTTACGCCCCCTACCTCGCCGCCTGCGTCTTTATGACGGCGGTGGTCTACGACCTCGCCTTCCTCGCCGACAGCCCCGCGCTCTACGCCGTCGGCAGCGGCGTAAACGGCATGGGCACCTCGGCGATCCGCCTCGTGATGACCCTCGGCAAGTGGGTGATGGCGGTGTTTGCCCTCCTCTTCTTTTTCTACACGAACGCCTTCCTCATCCGCCGCCGCAAGAAGGAGCTCGGCCTCATGAGCGTCCTCGGCATGGACCGCGGCGCGCTCACCTCGCTTCTTTTCTGGGAGACCGCCTTCTCCGCGCTCGTCTCCCTCACCGCGGGACTCGCCCTCGGCGTGCTGCTCACGCAGCTCTCCGCCCGCGTGCTTTCGCATTTCGCCCGCACGGAGCTGCCCGCTCTGCCGCTGCTGGATCTTGGCGCGGTGCTCTTCTGCGTCCTGACCGATGCGTTTATCTTCTTTCTTCTCCTCCTGAACGCATGGCGGCAGGTGCGCCGCGCCTCCGCGGTCAGCCTTCTCCGCAGCGACAGCCTCGGCGAGCGTCCTCCGAGATCCCAATGGCTCCTCGTCCTTCCCGGCCTGGGCCTTCTCGGCGGAGCCTACTACCTCGCCGTCACCATCACCGAGCCGATCACCGCGATGCTCGTTTTCTTCGTGGCGGTCGTCATGGTCATCCTTGCGACATTCCTTCTCTTCATCGCGGGCAGCGTTACCCTCTGCCGCACGCTCCAAGGCAATGACCGGTTCTATTACCAGAAGAAAAACTTCGTCGCGCTCTCCTCGCTCGTCTATCGTATGAAGCGCTCCGGCGCGGGACTTGCCGTCATCTGTATCCTCTCGACCATGATCCTCGTCATGCTCGGCTCCACCGCGGGGCTCTACTTCGGCGCGGAGGACGTTGTCCGCACCCTCTCCGCCGAGATGAGCCGCGAGATCGCCGCCGAGGCGCGCGCGGAGTTCTACGCCACCTACGGCAGCCTCTTCTTCCTCGCCCTCGTCCTCAGTACGGTGTTCCTCCTCGCCTCCGTCCTGATGCTCTACTACAAGCAGCTCTCCGAGGGCTACGAGGACGCCGCCCGCTTTGCCGTCATGCAGCGCGTCGGCATGACAAAGCGCGACATCCGCACGAGTGTCAACGCCCAGCTGCGCATGGTGTTCCTCCTGCCGCTGCTTGCCGCCTTCGTCCATCTCGCCTTTGCCCAGCCGATGATCTGGCGCATTCTGCGGCTCTTCGGACTTCAGAACCTTCCGCTCGTGCTCGGCGTCACAGCGTGCGCCTGCGCCGTGTTCACCGCGCTCTACTGCGCCGCCTGCCGCCTGACCTCCAACGCCTACTGCCGCATCGTGGGCGAAGGGGTCTGAGGCCGCGTCGCCGGAAAATTTGAACAATTCCGTAACAAATCGCCGTTCCGCTTGTTTTTGCTTCGCGCCGTGATATAATAACTGTCTCTTATACACATCTGACGCTGCCGACGATCGCATAA